>Ga0207951_100046_pt1 | contig 105052 bp, 107 predicted proteins | sample Subbio12Aug_8Bad_FD_184830 | JGI IMG/M metagenome (GOLD analysis project Ga0207951, IMG submission 184830) | Serpentinite rock and fluid subsurface biosphere microbial communities from McLaughlin Reserve, California, USA - CR12Aug_8Bad (SPAdes) | ecosystem: Environmental > Terrestrial > Deep... | reverse complement strand
CAAGGCCGCTCAGCCGGCCGCTAAGAAGACGGCCGCAAGAAAGACACCCGCGAAGAAGGCGGCCGCGAAGAAGGCGGCCGCACAGCCGGCAGTGGCGCAGAAGGCTGTCGCGCGGCAATCGGCTGGCGGGCGCGGGCCCGCGCGCAAGGCCGCGGCGGCGCCGGCCGTCGCGCGCAAGGCACCGGCCCGCAAGACCGCCAGCACCCGGCCCGAGCCGGTCGGCACCGCGGTCGCGGCACCTGCGCCGGCCTCGCCGGCGGCCTGATCCGCAGGCGCCGGCGCCCGGCCGCGGCGGCCGGCGCCGGCCGCCGCGGCTCACTCGCGGCGGAAGTTGTCGTGGCAGGCCTTGCAGGACTGCGCCGCGGCACCGAAGGCCGTGCGCAACTGCGCGACGTCACCGGTGCGCGCGGCCACGGCCAGGCGCGCGGCGTCCTCCTGCATCCGGGCCGCGGCGGCGTCGAAGCGCGCGCGCTCGGCCCAGATGCGCGGCAAGGCATTGGTGTTGCCGCCGCGGTCGGTGCCGTCGACGAAGCCGGCGAACGGCAGCCGCGACATCGCCTGCACGATCTCGGCGTTCTGTGCCGCGGCCTGCGCGTCGAACGGCGCACGGTTGTTGGCCATCGCGCCGATGCGGCCGAAGTGCTGGCCCATCACGAAGAACGCACTCTGGCGGTACTTGATCGCATCTTCGGGGCGCTGGAACTGGGCCATCGCCGGCAGGGCGGTCGCGGCGGCCAGCACCGCGGTCGTGGCGAGGAGGGCAGAACGCTGCATGGGGGGTCTCTCCGTTTCGTTCGTGGCTACGTTGGCGTGGCTGCGCAGGGACTGCGGTCCGGGCCGATGCGCCGGACGTCAAACAGTGTAGGGGCGCCGCATGTGCCGTCTGTGACCGCCGTTCCCGGGCGCCGGCGGGCCCCGGCGGGGCGGGCGCCGGGTTATCGTTGCGGTCTCGCCGCTGCCGCCCACGCTACGCGCCATGCCCGACCCCGCCACGCTCCCCGCTGCCGCTGTCACCGTGCCGGTGCGCGTCTGGGACCTGCCGACCCGGCTGTTCCACTGGCTGCTCGCCGTTGCCGTCGTCGGCTGCATCGTCACCGCCGAGATCGGCGGCAACGCGATGGTCTGGCACTTCCGCCTGGGCTATGTCGTGCTCGCGCTGCTGGCCTTCCGGCTGCTGTGGGGGTTGTGCGGCGGGCGCTGGTCGCGCTTTGCCAGCTTCGTGCCGACGCCGGCGCGGCTGCTGCGCTACCTGCGCGGGCGGCCCGCGCCCGGCGAGCACCTCGACGTCGGCCACAGCCCGCCGGGTGCGCTGGCGGTCTGGGCGCTGCTCGCGCTGCTGCTGGCGCAGCTCGGCACCGGGCTGGTCGCCGACGACGAGATCGCCTTCCGCGGCCCGCTCAACGCCTGGGTCGCGGTCGACACCGGGCTGGCCGCGACCTCGTACCACTCGGGCTGGGGCCGCACGTTGCTGATCGCGCTGCTGGTGCTGCACGTGCTCGCCGTCGTCGCCTACCGGCTGCGCGGGCGCGACCTGATCGGGCCGATGCTGCACGGCGACAAGCGGCTGCCGGCCGGGGTGCCGGGCGCGGCCGACGACGCGCGCAGCCGGCTGCTGGCCGCCGCGCTCGCCGCCGGCTGCGCGGGCCTGGCGCTGTGGGTGTCGACGCTGGGCGGATGAAGCCGAGTGCGATGGACGAGTCACCGCCCCCCGCCGCGCCGGCCGTCGAGCTGGTTGCCGCCGACGGTGCCGCGCAGCTCGACACCGCGCGCGAGCTGTTCCTCGAGTACGCCGCGGCGCTGGCCATCGACCTGTGCTTCCAGGGCTTCGACGAGGAGCTGGCCACGCTGCCCGGCGAGTACGCGCCGCCGCGCGGCGCGCTGCTGCTGGCCTACGTCGACGGCGAGCCCGCCGGCTGCGGCGCGGTGCGCCCGCTGGTCGACGTCGACTACGCCAACGCCTGCGAGATGAAGCGGCTGTACGTGCGGCGGCCGTTTCGCCGCTTCGGCATCGGCCGCTTGCTTGCGCAGGCGCTGATGGACCACGCCAGCGGCGCCGGCTATTCGGTGATGCTGCTCGACACCCTCGACGACATGGAGGCCGCGCGCGGCCTCTACGCCTCGCTCGGCTTCGAGGAGGTGCCGCCGTACTACTACAACCCGCTGCCGGGTGCGCATTACCTCAGGGCCGAACTCGGCTGAAGACCGACCAGGAGACCGCCGTGACCAACCCCTTTCGCCAACTGCTGCGCAGCGCCGGCGCGCACCCGCCGGTGGGCACCTTCCTGCTCGCGGCCAGCCCGCTGGTCGCCGAGGCCGTCGGCTGCGCCGGCTTCGACTGGGCGGTCGTCGACATGGAGCATGCGCCGCTCGACGTCGGCGGGCTCGTCGGCATGCTGCAGGCGGTCGGCAACACGCGCATGGTGGCCGTCGTGCGCGTGCCGTGGAACGAGCCGGTGGTCGTCAAGCGCGTGCTCGACGCCGGCGCGACGACCGTGATGTTCCCCTTCGTGCAGAGCGCCGACGAGGCCCGCCGCGCGGTCGCCGCGACGCGCTACCCGCCCGAGGGCGTGCGCGGCATGGTCGGCACCAGCCGCGCGACGCGCTACGGCACGGTCGCCGACGCTGTCGCGCAGGCCCGCCAGACCCTCGGCGTCATCGTCCAGCTCGAGACCCCGGCCGCGCTCGACGCGCTCGAGGCGATCGCCGCGGTCGACGGCGTCGACGCGCTGTTCATCGGCCCGGCCGACCTCGCCGCGGCGATGGGCCACGCCGGCCATGCCGGCCACCCGGCGGTCGTCGAGCGCATGGCGCGTGCGGCCGCGCAGTGCAAGGCCCTGGGCAAGCCGATCGGTACGATAGGCGCCACACCGGCTGCCGTCGCGCCGCTGCGCGCGGCCGGCTTCGACTTCCTCGCCGTCGCCTCGGACCTCACGCTGCTGATGCGCGGCGCGCAGGCCGCCGCCGGCGCGCTGCGCACGCAGGAGGTCGGCCGCATCGTGCACTCGGTCGACGAGGGCACGCACACCGACGCGCCGGCGCGCTGACGCCGGCTGCCCTACATCCGCGGCGTCCTGGCCCCGGCGGCGCCGCGGCGCCGCACTGCCCCGCACCTTCAACCTGCACTGTGAGCCTGTCGATGACTGCACCCGAATCCGCGATCGAACTCCAGGCCGGCGAGCTGCGGCTGGCGCTGCGCCCCGACCTCGGTGGCAGCATCGCCGGCTTCTGGCGCGCCGCCCTGCCGGTGCTGCGCAGCAGCGAGCCAGCCGCGCTCGAGCGCGCCCGGCTGGCCGCCTGCTACCCGCTCGCGCCGTACTCCAACCGCATCGGCCACGCGCGCTTTCGCTGGGCCGGGCAGGAGCAGCGCACGCGGCCCAACTTCGACGCCAGCCCGCACTCGGTGCACGGCCTGGCCTGGCAGCGCGCCTGGCGCGTCGAGGCCAGCGATGCGCGCAGCGCGCGGCTGGCGCTGACGCACAGCGCCGACGCCGACTGGCCGTACGCATTCGACCTCGAGCAGCGCTTCGAACTGAGCGACACCGGCCTGCGCGCGACGTTGCGCATCGTCAACACCGACGCGCGCACGCAGCCGCTCGGGCTGGGCTGGCACCCGTACTTCCCGAAGCGCACGCGCAGCCGGCTGCACGCCGAGCTGACCCAGCGCTGGGAGCGCGACCCCGGCACCGAGCTGCCGACGCGCCGCGTCGCCCAGCACGGCATCGACGGCGACGTCGCGCACATGGACTACGACCATGGCTTCGACGGCTGGCAGGGTGCGGCGCGAATCCGCGACGAAAGGCTCGCGCTGCGCCTGAGCTCCTCGCTCGACCGCCTCGTCGTCTACACCCCGCCGGCCAAGGACTATTTCTGCGTCGAGCCGGTCAGCCACGTCAGCAACGCCATCCAGATGGCCGAACCCCTGGCCCACGGCCTGCGCGCGGTCGCGCCGGGGCAGGCCTTCGAGGCCTGGATGCAGATCGACGTGGCGGGGGTTTGAGCGGGGCGGCCTTCACCGCACCGGCAGATACCGCCGGTCCGAGTATGTCGCCAGCCACTGCGGGCGGAAGGCGACGAAGACGGCGGTCAGCATGCCGGTGGTCATGGCGTCGCCCCAGGCGACGAGCCAGCGCGCGACGAGCAGCAGTTGGGCGTCGCTGCCGGGCGGGGCGGGCTGGGTGGCGACCCACAGCGCGCCGGTGGCGGCCATCGCCAGCAGCGTCGCGCCGAAGCCGCGCGCGAGGATGTAGACCATCAGGTGCCGGGGCAGCCAGCGCCGGGTGGCCACGCCGAACAGCAGGGCCAGCGAGGCCGGCAGCACGCCGCTCCAGAAGCCGGTGCGCACGGCGGCCTGCGCCCAGCCGGCCAGGCCGCCGCCGAGCGCCGGGTCGGCGATCCAGGCCGCCAGCGCGGCCACCGGCAGGGCGCTGAGCACGGCCAGCGGCCAGCCGAACATCAGCACCAGCAGCGCCGCCATCGACAATTGCACCGGCATGCCGCCGGGCAGTTGGGTGTCGATGCTCCACAGCCACGGCAGCACGACCAGGCAGGCCAGCCAGGGGTGGCGCAGCGGCTCGTGGCGCAGCATCTGCCAGGGCTTGAGCGCCAGCGCGAGGGCCAGCGCGGTGGCCGTCGGGACCAGTTCCCAGGTCATCGTTGTCGTGCGGCCAGGGTACGGCAGGCCGCCGCCGCCGATTATCGGGGGCGCGCGGCTGCGGGATAGCCCGCAGGGCAAGGGCGGCCGCGCTGCGCTAGCCTAGCCGCATGGACAGCCTCGCCGGCCGCGGCATCGACTTCTGGTTCGACTTCTCTTCGCCGTACTCGTACATCGCGTCCGAATGGATCGAAGCGCTGGCCGCGCGCCACGGGCGCCCGCTGCGCTGGCACGCGCTGCTGCTGGGCGTGACGTTCCAGGCCGCGGGGCTGCAGAGCCCGGTGTCGTATCCGCTCAAGCGCGAATACTCGCTGCGCGACTTCGCGCGCTCGGCGCGCTTCGAGGCTGTGCCGTGCACGCTGCCCGAGCGCTTTCCGGTGCCGACGCAGAACGCCGCGCGTGTCTTCTGGTGGTTGCACGACACCCGCGGCCACGACGCCGCGGTGGCCTGGGCGCATGCCGGGTTGCGCGGCTACTTTGCGCGCGGCGTGCCGCTCGACGACGCGGCGGCGCTGGCGCGGCTGGCCGCCGACAGCGGCATCGACGCCGCGGCGGCCAGCGCGGCCTGGGCCGACGCGCGCTGGAAGGAGCGGCTGCGGCAGGTCAACGCGCAGGCGATCGCGGCCGGGGTGTTCGGGGCGCCGTGGATCGTCGTCGACGGCGAGCCGTTCTGGGGCAACGACCGCAAGCCGCAGATCGAGCGCTGGCTGGCGCAGGGGCCGTTCTGAACACCGGCCGCGGCCCCGGCGCCGCCCGCCCGCACGGTGCGCGGGCCGGGCCGCGACCCTCCGTACAATTGACGTTGACGTAAACGTCAACCGGGCCGCGCACCCGCCTGCCCGTAGACCATGCGGCCCGTCCGGCCGGGGAGACTGCATTGCCGACGCTCGCGTCGCGGCTGGCGCCGCGCTCCGAAGAATTCAAGGCCGCAGCCGTCGCCATGCGCGCGCTGGTCGACGACCTCAACGCGAAGCTCGCATCCGTCGCGCGCGGCGGTGACGAGGCGGCACGCGCGAAGCACGTCGGGCGCGGCAAGCTGCTGCCGCGCGAACGCGTCGAGCGCCTGCTCGACCCCGACGCGCCGTTCCTCGAGATCGCGCCGCTGGCCGCGCTCGACCTCTACGACAACGACGCCCCCGGCGCCGGGCTGATCACCGGCATCGGCCGCGTCGCCGGCGTCGAGTGCGTGATCGTCTGCAACGACGCCACCGTCAAGGGCGGCACCTACTACCCGCTGACGGTCCGCAAGCACCTGCGCGCGCAGGAGATCGCCCAGCACAACCGGCTGCCGTGCCTCTACCTCGTCGACAGCGGCGGCGCCAACCTGCCCAACCAGGACGAGGTCTTCCCCGACCGCGACCACTTCGGCCGCATCTTCTACAACCAGGCCAGGCTCTCGGCGCAGGGCGTGCCGCAGATCGCGGTCGTCATGGGCTCGTGCACGGCCGGCGGCGCCTACGTGCCGGCGATGAGCGACGAGACGATCATCGTGCGCAACCAGGGCACGATCTTTCTCGGCGGCCCGCCGCTGGTCAAGGCCGCGACCGGCGAGGTCGTCAGCGCCGAGGACTTGGGCGGCGGCGACGTCCACACCCGGCTCTCGGGCGTGGCCGACCACCTCGCCGAGAACGACACGCACGCGCTGGCGCTGGCGCGCGCGGCGGTGGCGCGGCTGAACTGGCGCAAGGCCCACGCCCTGGCCTGCGTGCCGCCGCGAGCGCCGAAGTACGCGCCCGAGGAGCTGCACGGCGTGATCCCGACCGACGCGCGCAAGCCCTACGACGTGCGCGAGGTCATCGCCCGGGTCGTCGACGCCAGCGAGTTCGACGAGTTCAAGGCGCGCTACGGCGCAACGCTGGTCACCGGCTTCGCGCACATCGAGGGCATGCCCGTCGGCATCGTCGCCAACAACGGCATCCTGTTTGCCGAGAGCGCCAACAAGGGCGCGCACTTCATCGAGCTGTGCTGCCAGCGCCGCGTGCCGCTGGTCTTCCTGCAGAACATCACCGGCTTCATGGTCGGCCAGAAGTACGAGAACGAGGGCATCGCGCGCGCCGGCGCCAAGATGGTCACCGCGGTGGCCTGCGCGCAGGTGCCCAAGTTCACGGTCATCATCGGCGGCAGCTTCGGCGCGGGCAACTACGGCATGTGCGGGCGCGCGTACTCGCCGCGCCTGCTCTGGATGTGGCCCAACGCGCGCATCAGCGTGATGGGCGGCGAGCAGGCCGCCAGCGTGCTGGCCACCGTGCGGCGCGACGGCATCGAAGCGCGCGGCGGCACCTGGAGCGCCGCCGACGAAGAGGCCTTCAAGGCGCCGATCCGCGCGCAGTACGAGCGCCAGGGCCACCCGTACTACGCCAGCGCCCGGCTGTGGGACGACGGCATCATCGACCCGGCCGACACCCGCCGCGTGCTCGCGCTGGGCTTGAGCGCCAGCCTGAATGCGCCGATCCCCGAGACGCGCTTCGGCGTGTTCCGCATGTGATCGACTGGTGTACGATGTGCGCGCATTGACGACATCCTACACATCATGCGCACCAACATCGACATCGACGACGCCTTGATGGCCGAGGCCATGAAGGCCGGGCCGTTCAAGACCAAGAAGGAAGCGGTCGAGGCCGGCTTGCGGCTGCTCGCGCGGCAGGCGGCGTACCGCGAGATCCTCAAGTGGGAAGGCAAGCTCAAATGGGAGGGCGACGAGGCGGTCGACTGGACGCGCGCCGAGCCGGCCGATGCCGCGCAGCCGCGGGCGCCGATCGCCGCCGAGCCGCAGCGGGGGGTGCGTGGTGGTCGTCGCTGACTCCAGCGTCTGGGTCGACTTCTTCGCCGGGGTCGACTCCGCGGCGCGGGTGACGCTGCGTCAGTTGCTGCGCGACGGCGAGGTCCGCATCGTCGTGCCCGACCTCGTGCTGTTCGAGGTGCTGCGCGGCTTTCGCGGCGAGCGCGAGTACCGGCAGGCGCGCGCGCTGCTCGAGTCGCTGAGCGTCGAGCCGGCCGGCGGCCATGCGCTGGCGCTCGAGGCCGCGCAGCATTACCGCCACCTGCGCGCCGATGGCATCACCGTGCGCAGCGCGCTCGACGTCCTGATCGCCAGCTTCTGCATCGAGTCCGGCTACACCCTGCTGCACCGCGACTGCGACTTCGACGCCTTCGAGCGCTGGCGCGGGCTCAAGGTCTGGAGACACTGACGATGACGACGACGACCCTCGACATCCGCCGCCCGAGCCCGCAGGTGGCCGAGGTCTACCTCAACCGCCCCGAGCTGCGCAACGCGTTCAACGACGACGTGATCGCCGAGCTGAGCGCCGCCTTCGCCGCCTTCGCCGACGACGTCGAGCTGCGCGCGGTCGTGCTCGGCGGCCACGGCAAGGCCTTCTGCGCCGGCGCCGACCTGGCCTGGATGCGCGCCATGGCCGACTACGACTGGGCGCGCAACCGCGCCGACGCGCAGGCCCTGGCCGACATGCTGTGGACGGTGCAGAACTGCCCGGTGCCGGTGGTCGGGCGCATCCACGGCGACTGCTACGCCGGCGGCGTCGGCCTGGCCGCGGTCTGCGATGTGCTGGTTGCCGCCGAGGGCGTGCAGTTCTGCCTCAGCGAGGCGCGGCTCGGGCTGCTGCCGGCGACGATCGGCCCGTACGTCATCCGCGCGCTCGGCGAGCGCGCCGCGCGGCGCTGGTTCACGACCGCCGAGCGCTTCGACGCCGCCGCCGCGCAGGCGCTGGGCTTCGTGCACGAGCGCGTGCCGGCCGCGGCGCTCGACGAGCGCATCGGCCAGATCGTCGGCGCGATCGTCGGCAACGGCCCGGCCGCGGTGCGCGCCTGCAAGCGGCTGGTGTTCGACCTCGCCGGCCGCGAGCTCGACGCCGAGCTGCGCGCCGACACCGCGCGGCGCATCGCCGACGTGCGCGCGAGCGCCGAGGGCCGCGAAGGTGTGCAGGCCTTCCTCGACAAGCGCGAGCCGTCGTGGCGGTGCTGAAGGTCATGCCGTCGCAGTCTGCCGGCCGGGGTCGGCGATGCGTGGGTGGGCGGGAGCCTTCCGGGCGGGTTGTTGCTTGCCGTCGTCGACGCGAGATCGCGCCGGCGGGCTGCCCGGTTCCGCTCATGTCCCCCGGCGCCGGCCTGCGGCCGGCACCTCCTCCTTTACTTCGCTGCGGCGGCCACCCGCTGGCCCGGGCGGCACGCCCTCGGCAGTCGTGCGATCAGTCAGAGCCCATCGACCCGATACCCGTGATCGACCGCTGCCCCATTCGATGACCTGACCCCCACCCGCCCCGCCACCGGCCCGACCACCCACACCGCCGCCCGCCATGTTCAACAAGATCCTGATTGCCAACCGCGGCGAGATCGCCTGCCGCGTCGCGGCCACTGCGCGCCGGCTGGGCGTGCGCACGGTCGCCGTCTACTCCGACGCCGACGCCGACGCGCGCCATGTCCAGGCCTGCGACGAGGCCGTGCCTGTCGGCGGCGCCGCGGCGCGCGAGAGCTACCTGCAGTGGCAGCGCATCCTCGACGCCGCGCGCGCCAGCGGCGCGCAGGCCATCCACCCGGGCTACGGCTTCCTCAGCGAGAACGAGGGCTTCGCGCGGGCCTGCGCCGACGCCGGCATCGTCTTCATCGGCCCGCCGCCGTCGGCGATTGCCGCCATGGGCAGCAAGTCCGCCGCCAAGACCCTGATGGCCGAGGCCGGCGTGCCGCTGGTGCCGGGCTACCACGGCCAGGACAACGACCCGGCGCTGCTGGCGCAGCAGGCCGGGCGCATCGGCTACCCGGTGCTGATCAAGGCCAGCGCCGGCGGCGGCGGCAAGGGCATGCGCCGCGTCGACCGGCCCGCGGACTTCGCCGCCGCGCTCGCCTCGTGCCAGCGCGAGGCGCGCGCGAGCTTCGGCGACGACCATGTGCTTGTCGAGCGCTACGTCACGCGGCCGCGGCACATCGAGATCCAGGTCTTTGCCGACGCGCAGGGCCATTGCGTGCACCTGTTCGAGCGCGACTGCTCGGTGCAGCGGCGCCACCAGAAGGTGCTCGAGGAGGCGCCGGCGCCGGGCATGAGCGCGGCCCGCCGCGCCGAGATGGGCGCGGCCGCGGTCGCCGCGGCGCAGGCCGTGGGCTATGTCGGCGCCGGCACCGTCGAGTTCATCGCCGAGGAGGTAAACGACGGCGACCTGCGCTTCTACTTCATGGAGATGAACACCCGGCTGCAGGTCGAGCACCCGGTGACCGAGGCCATCACCGGCCACGACCTCGTCGAGTGGCAGTTGCGGGTGGCCGCCGGCGCGCCGCTGACCGACTGGCTGCCGGGACTGCAGGCCGACCTGCGCCTGCACGGCCACGCGATCGAGGCGCGCATCTGCGCCGAGAACCCCGACGCCGGCTTCATGCCCGCCACCGGCGCGCTGCACGTGCTGCGCTGGCCCGCGCATGTGGCCTTCCGGCGCGACGACGCCACCGGCACGGCGCCGGTGCGCGTCGACAGCGGCGTGCGCGAGGGCGACGCGATCTCGCCGCACTACGACCCGATGATCGCCAAGCTCATCGTCTGGGGCGAAACACGCGCGCAGGCCCTGGCCCGGCTGGCCGCGGCGCTGGCCGCCACGCACATCGTCGGGCCGGCGACCAACGTCGCCTTCCTGCGCCGGGTCGTCGCCAGCCGCTCGTTTGCCACCGCCGAACTCGACACCGCACTGATCGAGCGCGAGCGCGCCGCGCTGTTCGACGCGGCGGCGCTGCCGCTCGAGCTCGCCGCCGCCGGCGTCGTCGCGCATGCGCTGGCCGCCGAAGCCGCGCAGGCCGACGCCGACCCCTGGTCGCGGCGCGACGGCTGGCGGCTGCACGGCGGCGCGCAGCGGCGCTTCGAGCTCGACCTCGACGGCCGGCACCACGCCGTCGTGCTCGAGCGCGCGCACGACGGCGCGCTGACCCTGCATGTCGGCGCGCAGGGCTGGCCGCTGCGCTGCGCCGCGCTCGGCGGCGACGCCTACGACGTCACGCTCGGCGCGCAGCGGCTGCGGCTGGCGGTCTACGCGATCGGCGAGACGGTGGCCGTCTTCGCCGATGCCGGCAGCGCGCTGCTGCGCGAGTTCGACGTGCTGGCCCACGCCGGCGAGAGCGCCGGCGCCGGCGGCCGCCTGACCGCGCCGATGCCCGGCAAGGTCGTGGCCTTCCTGGCCGCGGTCGGCGACGCCGTCAAGGCCGGCCAGCCGCTGGCCGTGATCGAGGCGATGAAGATGGAGCACACGATTGCCGCGCCGCACGACGGCACGGTGGCCGAGCTGCTCTACGCGGTCGGCGACCAGGTCGCCGAAGGCGGCGTACTGCTGCGCCTGCAAGCACCGGCCCCGGCAGCGGCTTGAGCCGCTGGCTACCATCACCCCCTGGATCCCGAGGAACCCCGCGATGCTGCCCAGCCACGTCACCCTGGTCGAGGTCGGCCCGCGCGACGGCCTGCAAAACGAGAAGCAGCCCGTGGCCACCGCGCACAAGGTCGAGCTCGTGCACCGGCTGCACGCGGCCGGCCTGCGCGAGATCGAGGTCACCAGCTACGTCAGCCCGAAGTGGGTGCCGCAGATGGCCGACAACGCGCAGCTCATGGCCGCGATCGCGCGCCCGCCGGGCGTGCGCCACAGCGTGCTGGTGCCCAACCTGCAAGGGCTGCACGCCGCGCTGGCCGGCGGCGCGGCGACCCGCCCCGACGAGGTCGTCGTCTTCGGCGCGGCCAGCGAGGCCTTCAGCCGCCGGAACATCAACTGCTCGATCGCCGAGAGCATCGAGCGCTTCGCGCCGGTGGTCGCTAGCGCGCACGAGGCCGGGCTGAAGGTGCGCGCGGCGATCTCCTGCGCGCTGGGCTGCCCGTACCAGGGCGAAGTCGGCGCCGACGCGGTCGAGGACGTCGTCGTGCGGATGAAGGCCATCGGCGTCGACCATGTCGGCGTCGCCGACACGATCGGCGTGGGCACGCCGCGCAAGGTCCAGGCCGCGATCGAGCGCGCGCTGAAGCACTATCCGGCGGTCGAGGTCAGCGGCCACTTCCACGACACCTACGGCATGGCCTTGGCCAACGTCTACGCCTGCCTCGAGCTCGGTGTGCACTGCTTCGACGCCAGCGTCGCCGGCCTCGGCGGCTGCCCGTACGCCAAGGGCGCGACCGGCAACGTCGCCACCGAGGACGTGGTCTACCTGCTGCACGGCCTGGGCATAGACACCGGCATCGACCTCGACGCGCTGGTCGACGCCGGCGCGTACATCTGCGGCGTGCTCGGCCGGCCGCCGACCGCGCGCGTCGCGCGCGCGCTGCTGGCCCGGCGCGAGACGGTGCCGGCATGACGGTGCAGCCCGAATCCCGCCCCGAGGGCTTTCGCCGCGTCGCCCAGGCGCTGGCCGAACGCGGCCACCCGCATGTCCCGCTGTGGCTCGAGGCCAGCGCACGCACCTCGCAGGAGGCCGCCGACGCGCTCGGCGTGCAGGTCGGGCAGATCGCCAAGAGCGTGATCTTCCGCCGCCGGGCCGACGACATGGCGGTGCTGGTCATGGCCTCGGGCGACCGCCGGGTCGACGAGGCCAAGGTCGCGGCGCGGGTCGGGCCGCTGGCCCGCGCCGACGCCGACTTCGTCAAGGCCGCCACCGGCTTCTCGATCGGCGGCGTCGCGCCGCTGGCGCACACCACGCCGCCGCTGGCGCTGATCGACCGCGAGCTGCTGCGCTTCGACGTGATCTGGGCCGCGGCCGGGCACCCCAACGCCGTCTTCAGGCTGAGCCCGGCGCAGCTCGCGGCGCTGACCGGCGCGCCGGTGGTCGAGGTCGTGCAGCCGGCCGGGGCCGCGCGGTGAACCCGCCAGCGACCGGGCCGGTGCCCAGCCCCTGCGTGTCGGTCTGCCGCATGGACGAGGCCAGCGGCTGGTGCCTGGGCTGCGCGCGCACGCTGACCGAGATCGCGGCCTGGGGCACCCTGGGCGACGAGGCCAGGCGCGCGGTCTGGGCGCTGCTGCCGGCGCGCCGCGCCGAGTTGCGCCGCCGTGCCTCGGCCATGGCAGACGGTCCTTGACATGCAGCACCTCGAATTCTGGTTCGACCCGATCTCGCCGTACGCCTACCTCGCGTTCGAGCGGCTGCCGCAGGCGCTCGAGGGCCTGAGCTATCACGCGAGCTACCGCCCGGTGCTGTTTGCCGCGCTGCTCAAGCACCACCAGCACAAGGGCCCGGCCGAGATCGAGGCCAAGCGCGCCTGGACCTACCGCCACATCGCCTGGCTCGCGCGCGAGCACGGCGTCGGGCTGCAGATGCCGCAGGCGCACCCGTTCAACCCGCTGCCGCTGCTGCGGCTGGCGCTGGCCTGCTGCGAGGCCGGCGGCACGCCGAACCGGCGCGTCGTCGAAGCCCTCTTCCACCATGTCTGGCGCGGCGCGGGTGCCGCCGCCGACGACCCGGCGCGCTTGCAGGCGCTCGTCCAGGCGCTGGCGCCGCAGCGCGACCCGCATGGCGACGCCGTGAAGGACGAACTGCGCGCTGGCACCGACGCCGCGATCGCCGCCGGCGTCTTCGGCGTGCCCAGCCTGCGCGTGGGCAGACGGCTGTTCTGGGGCCTGGACGCGCTGCCGATGGTCGCCGCGGCGATGCGCGGCGACCCCTGGTTCGACGGCCCCGGCTGGACCCAGGACGCGGCGGCGCGGCCCGGGGTGCAGCGCCGGGTCGGCTGACCGGGCCGGCTTCGCGCGCGCATCCGCGGCACCGGCGTGATCGGGCAACCCCTGCGTCGTCACGCCCTGCTGCTGGCGGTCGTCGTCGGCGTGGTCGCGCTGCTGTGGCTGTCGGCCGGGCTGCAGGCGGCCTTCGCCGAGGCGCTCGCATCTGCCGATGCATTCGTCGATCGCCATCCGCTGGCCAGCCGGCTGGCCTTCGTCGCGCTGGCCGCCGTCTCGGCGATCCTGATGTTCTTCTCCAGCGTCGCGCTGGTGCCGGTGGCGGTCTACGCCTGGGGCACCGGCGAGACCGTCGTGCTGCTGCTGCTGGGCTGGTTCCTGGGCGGCCACCTGGCCTACGCGATCGGTCGCTTCCTCGGCCGCCGCGTCGCCGAGCACTTCGTCGCGGCGCGCGACCTCGACCGCTGCGCCGACCTGCTGTCGGTGCGGATGAGCGTGGCCGAGGTGGCGCTGGTCAAGGCCATGCTGCCGGCCGAGGCGCCCAGCATTGTCCTGGGCGTGCTGCGCTACCCCTACGTCAAGCTGGTGCCGGTGCTGCTGCTGTCGGAGCTGCCGTTCGCGCTGTGGTCGGTGTATCTGGGGCGGGCCCTGGTCGAGGACCAGCGCCTGGCCTTCGTCCTCGCGCTGCTGGCCGGCGGCGCCGTCTTCGTCGTGGTCGCGCACCGCGTCGCGCGTCGGCGCTGACGGTCAGCCAAAGCGCGTGTCCTGCCGCTCGAGCAGTTCGTCGACCACGGTCAGCAGTTCGGCGACGTCGACCGGCTTGGTCAGGTAGTGCAGCGCGCCTTCGCGCAGCGCCTGTTCGCTGCGTTCGCGGGTCGCGTCGGCCGAGACGGCGACGACCGGGATGGCCTCGGTGTCGGGGTCGTCCTTGAGGCGGCGCAGCAGGTCCAGCCCGTCGATGTCGGGCAGGTGCATGTCGAGCAGGATCAGGTCGGGGCGGCGCGCACGGATCGCGGCCAGCGCGCTGGCGCCGTCGGCGCTGAGCTCGAGCCGGATCTGCGGGCGCTGGCCGAGCACGCCGCGCATGACCTCGGCGTTGGTCGGGTTGTCCTCGACGTAGTGCACGACGCGGCTGCGGTAGCGCACGGCCAGGGCCTCGGCGGCCTCGGCCAGCGAGCCGGCGAGGGCTTGCGGGTCGCCGAGCGGCAGCCTCAGCGTGAAGCACGAGCCGGCGCCCGGCGCGCTGCGCGCGCGCAGGCTGCCGCCCATCAGCTCGGCCAGCCGGCGCGCGATGACCAGCCCGATGCCGGTGCCCTCGACCCCGCTGGCCTCGCGGCCGAGGCGGTTGAACGGCTCGAACAGGTGCGCGAGCTGCCGCGCGTCCATGCCCAGGCCGGTGTCGAGGACGTCGATGTCGACCAGGCCGTCGCCGCCGACATGCGCATCGACCTGCACCGTGCCGCCGTCGGTGTTGTACTTGACGGCGTTGCTCAGCAGGTTGGTCAGCACCTGCTTGAGCCGGGTGAGGTCGCCCAGGACCGCCGCCGCCTGCGGCTCGACCCGCCAGTCCAGCCGCAGCCGGCGGGCGCGGGCCTGGGTCTCGACCAGGGCCAGGCAGGCCGGCAGCAGCTCGCGCAGGTCCAGGGTCTCGGCGTGCAGCTCGAGCGTGCCGGACTCGATGCGCGAGAGGTCCAGCGTGTCGTTGATCATGTGCAGCAGGTGCCAGCCGGCGCGCTGGATCTGCGCGGTCCAGCCGGCCTGGTGCGGCGCCAGCGCCGGCTGGCGGTCGAGCTCGAGCAGTTGGGCAAAGCCGAGCATCGCGTTGAGCGGGGTGCGCAGCTCGTGGCTCATGCGCGAGACGAACTCGCTCTTGGCGCGGTTGGCCTCGGCGGCGGCGTCGCGCTCGCGCTCGGCCTGCGCCAGCCGCAACTGCTCGCCGACGTCCTCGACGACGCCGATCGTGCGCCGCGGCTGGCCGCGGTCGTCGCGCAGCAGCGCGACCGTCACCCGGGTGTGGACGACGCTGCCGTCGGCCCGCTGGTAGCGGCGCGCGCAGCGGTAGCTGTCGGCGCGGCCGGCGCGCAGGTCGGCGAGCCGGCGGCGGGCGTCGTCGCCGTCCTGCGCGACGGCCAGGTCGGCCATCGTCGTGCGTGTCAGCTCGTCGGGCGTGCGCCCGACGAAGGCGCAGAACGCCGGGTTCGGCGCCAGGATGCGGCCGTCGAGGTCGGTGTAGACGATGCCGACCGGGGCCGACTCGAAGATCGTGCGCAGCCGGCGCTCGCGCTCGCGCAGCGTCGACTCGGTGCGCTGGCGCTCGGCGACTTCCTGGCGCAGTTCGGCGGTGCGCGCGGCGACCGCGGCCTCGATGCGCCGCGTGCGGCCGGTCACGGTCAGCAGCAGCGCGCCCAGCAGCGCGGTCGCGCCCAGCGCGACCAGCGAGAACAGCCAGGCGTCGGCGCCGCTCTCGCCGGGCACCGCGGCGCGCGGCGCGCGCACGGCGATGCGCCAGTCGCGCCCGGCAAAGGCCAGCGGCAGGTCCAGGGCCAGCGTCGCGGCGTCGGCCGCGGCACGGCAGCCCGCGTCACCGGCCAGCAGCGGGTAGGTGGCCAGCGGATCGGTGTCGAACAGGCACAGGTGCAGGTAAGCGGGCTGCGCTGCGCGCACGGCGGCCAGCAGCCGCTCGGGCTCGACGGTGACGAAGACCAGCCCGCGGGTGGCCGTGGCGCGCTGGGCGGCGGAGGCCGGGTCGCCCTCGTACAAGGCCTGGTAGACGACGACGCCGACGTGGTCGCCGGCCTGCGTCAGCCGAAAGCCCGCGCTGGCCACCGGCGCGCCGCCGTCGCGCGCGCGCTCGATCGCCGCGCGCGCGGCCGGCACCGAGCGCTGGTTCAGGCCGAGCGCCGCGCGGTTGTCGGCCGCCGGCTCGATCTGCGTGATGACCATCAGCGCTTCGTCGGCGCTGGTGTCGGCGCCGTCGGGGCGGTCGAAGACGGCGAAGTCGGCCGCGCCGGCGGCGCGCCGGCGCGCCTGCAGCGCATCGACCTCGGCCCGCAAGACCCACTCGCTGCGCCCGACCGCGCGCAGCGACGGGTCCTGTACCCGCCACGGCAGGGCCGCGGAGCGCAACTCGGCATCGCTGACCTCCTCGGAGGCCACCAGCAGGCTGCGCATCGACGTGAGCACGTACAGCGGGCGCCGCAGCTCGGCGCTCAGCACCGCCGCCGCGGCCTGCGCGTCGCGCTCGAAGCGCGAGGCGACGCGCTCCTCGTCCCACTGGGCGACCTCGAGGATCGCCGCGGCCAGCAGTGCGGAGATGGCCAGCAGCGGCAGGGCCAGCGACAGCCGGCGCGGCGCCCAGTCGGCGCGCGGCCGGGCCAGCAGGCTCAGCACGATCGGTGCGCCGATCAGCACGCCCAGCATGTCGCCGCTCCACCAGCGCCACCACAGCGCCGCGGCCTCGGCCGCCGGCGTGACCCCGGCGGCGACGAAGGCGCTGGTGGCCACGCTGGCGCTGACCAGGCACGACAGCGGCACCACGAACACGTAGAAGCAGGCGATCTCGCGCGGCTCGGACAGCGCCGCCGGCAGGCCGCAGCGGCGCGCGACCAGCCAGCGGCCGAGCCCGGCCTGCGCGGCCGCGCCCAGCCCGATCGCCGCGGCCAGCAGCAGCGACGGTGCACCGAGGTCCTCGCGCAGATGCGCGCCCCAGACGTTGACGGCCAGCGAACCGAGGAAGACCCCGGGCAGCGCGGCGCGACCCCAGACCATCGCTGCGGCCAGCGCCAGCCCGGCAGCGGGGTAGAGCGGTGCGGCGAAGGCCGGCGGCAGCGCCAGGCCCAGCGCCGCAACGCCCAGCGCGGCGTAGCCGGCGGCGGTGGCCAGCACGACGAGCAGCGCGACAGCCGGCGCCGGCCACCGCGATGCGGCAATCGGCGAGGGCGCCGGGGCGCCCGGATCGACGGACGGCGGATTCACGTCGGGAGGCGTCGCGCGCTCCAGGCCGGCTCGGGGGTCATCGCTGCGGTGGCGCCGGTCAGACGTTGAACAGGAAGTGCATCACGTCGCCGTCCTTGACGACGTAGTCCTTGCCCTCGGCGCGCATCCTGCCGCGCTCCCTGGCGCCGGCCTCGCCGCCGCAGGCGAGGTAGTCGTCGTAGGCGATGGTCTGGGCGCGGATGAAGCCGCGCTCGAAGTCGGTGTGGATCGCGCCGGCGGCCTGCGGCGCGGTCGCGCCGACCGGGATCGTCCAGGCCCGTACCTCCTTGGGCCCGGCGGTGAAGTAGGTCTGCAGGCCCAGCAGCATGAACGCGGCGCGGATCAGGCGGGCCAGCCCCGACTCGGTCTGGCCCATCTCGGCGAGGAACAGCGCGCGGTCCTCGTCGGCCATGCCGGCGAGTTCGGCTTCGGTGCGCGCGCAGATCGCAACCACCGGCGCCTTCTGCCCGGCGGCGTAGTCATGCAGCCGCTCGAGGTGCGGGTTGTGCTCGAAGCCGTCGTCGGCGACGTTGGCGACGAACATCGTCGGCTTGGCGGTGATCAGGCACAGCGGCCTGAGCACAGCCTGCTCTTCCCTGCTGAAGTCGATCGAGCGCACCGGGCGGCCCTGGTCGAGCGCGGCCTGGCACTTCGTCAGCACGTCGACCAGGCGCTGGGCGTCCTTGTCGCCGCCGGCGCGGGCGGCCTTGGTGTGGCGCGCCAGCGCCTTCTCGACGGTGGCCAGGTCGGCCAGGCACAGCTCGGTCTGGATGAGCTCGATGTCGGCCACCGGGTCGACGCGGCCGGCGACATGGACCACGTTCGGGTCGTCGAAGCAGCGCACGACGTTGACGATGGCGTCGGTCTCGCGGATGTGGCTGAGGAACTGGTTGCCCAGCCCCTCGCCCTGGCTCGCGCCGGCCACCAGCCCGGCGATGTCGACGAACTCGACGATCGCCGGCACGACGCGCTCGGGCTTGGCCAGCGCAGCCAGCGCGGCCAGCCGCGCGTCGGGCAGCTCGACGACGCCGACGTTGGGCTCGATCGTGCAGAACGGGTAGTTCTCGGCGGCGATGCCGGCTTGCGTCAGGGCATTGAACAGGGTCGACTTGCCGACGTTGGGCAGGCCGACGATGCCGCATTTGAGGCTCATGGACAGATCGGCGCCCGCACGCGGAGCCGTCGCTGGAACAGAGCCGGAAATTGTAGGTGGCCCTTCGCGCCGCAGCGCCGGCGGGGCTCAGGCCGGCACGCGGTAATCCTTGGGGCCGACCAGGTCGATGCCGCACTGCAGGCCGCGCACCCAGGCGATGAACTCGCCGATCGCCGCACCGGCCAGCGGCGCGCCATGCTGCGGCACGATCATGTCGATCGGCAGCGTCTGCACCATGTCGGCCCACAGCCGCAGCACCTTGTTGGCCACCATGTAGCGGCGGTGGAAGCCTTCCATGCGCGGCAGCAGCGGCGCCAGCGCGGTCGCCGTCTGGGCGGCCTGGCGGCCGTCGCCGAGCGAGACGCCGAGGTCGCCGGAGAACAGGATGCGGCTGACCGGGTCGTAGAACTGGAAGTTGCCCTCGGCGTGCATGAAGTGCGCCGGCAGCGCGAGCAGCTCGCTGCGCCCCAGCGGGATGCGCATGCCGGCGTCGGGGATGCCGATGACGCGGCCGGCGGTCTTGCCCGGCTTGCAGAAGTGCGGCACGAAGCGCTCCCACAGCCGCGAGATGTAGATCGGCGCCTGCGTCGTCGTCGTCCAGCGGTCGAGCGAGGCGATGATGTCGGGGTCGGCATGCGAGGCGATCAGCGCCGACAGCTTGCTCGGCGCGAAGAACCTGGTCATGCCGAGGTAGAGCTCGTTGTAGGCCAGGTTGCCGCCCGGGTCGATCACGGCGCCGGTATCGCCGTGGACCAGCAGGAACTGGTTCGATTGCACCGCCTCGCCGCCCTCGTCGGTGAGGTCGCTGAACATCAGCACGCGGTGCCCGTTGCGGGCGTAGAGTTCGATCGACATGGGCGATTGTTCGTCGCTCGGTCGTCGGGCTTGATTGATCCGCATCAATCTGGCGGTGCCGGCCACGCCACGGCCGCGACGAATGTCACGGCCGGGTCGCTTGTTCGCGCGCCGGGCAGCGCCCGCGCGGCGCGCCGCGTCAGAAAGCGATCCGCCCGCGCCCGCGCAGGCCGGCCCGCAGCCGGTGCTCGATGCCGCTGGCGACGACCGCATTCATGCCGAAGGTGATCGCGCCGTCGACGCGCGCATCGGCGCGGTAGCCGGCCAGCGTGGCGCCGGGCTCGCTGCCGAGCGCGGCGCTGGCCGGGTCGACGTTGGGGATGGTGCAGCGGATGCAGGGCTTGGTCAGCTTCAGCACGACCTCGCCGTCGGGCGAGTCCAGGCTCAGCGTGTCGAGGTGGTCCTCGCCATGCTCGTCGAGGCCGTCGAGGACGAGGTTGGGGCGAAAGCGCGCCATCGTCACCGCCGGCTGGCCGCGCTCGGCGAGCCGGCGCTCGAGCCCGGCCAGCGACGCGGTCGAGACCACGAGCAGCGCGTAGCCGTCGGCGAAGGCGGTCTGCGCGTCGACGCCGCCGCTCCAGCGCGGGTCCGACGCGCGCCGCTGCTCGGGGTCGAAGCGCACCAGCCGCACGCGGCGGCCGAGGAAGTCGCTGAACCACTGCGCGGCCAGCGCGCCCATGTCGTAGGCGGCGACTTCGTCGTCCCAGATGCGCACCCGCCGCGGGGCCTCGACGCCGTCGAGCGAGAGGTGCAGCGCCAGCATGCCCGGCGCGCGCAGCCGCAGGTCGCCGCTGCGCAGCGTCGGCGTGACCAGCGCCAGCCGCGGCAGCTCGCGCTGGCTCAGGAAGCGGCCGCTGTCGTCGTCGACGACCATCCACGCGCGGTCGAGCTCGAGCCCGGTCTCGATCAGCAGGGCCTCGTCGACGGCGATGCCGGCGCAGGACTTGACGGGGTACAGGTGCAGCGCTTGCAGGGTGAAGTCGAGGTCGGCCATGGGGAGGTGCGGTGTGGATGCCCGAGGGCGGTTGGGGCCGCATTGTTCCACTGCCGCGGGCCGCTCGGGCCGGCCTGGACGGCGCCGGGGGATAATCCCCGCCACATGACGGAAACCCCAGACCTTGCGGCCCCCGCCGCCGCCGCCGAATCCCCCGCTGTCGCCGGGGCGCGCTTCGATACGCTGCCCCTCGACCCCAAGCTGCTGCGCGCGGTCGCCGACTCGGGCTACACGGCGATGACGCCGATCCAGGCCAAGGCGATCCCGATCGTGCTGGCCGGGCGCGACGTGATGGGCGCGGCGCAGACCGGCACCGGCAAGACGGCGGCGTTCACGCTGCCGCTGCTGCAGAAGATGCTGCGCCACGAGAACGGCTCGGCCTCACCGGCGCGCCACCCGGTGCGCGCGCTGGTGCTGGCGCCCACCCGCGAGCTCGCCGACCAGGTCGCGGCCAATGTCAAGACCTACGCCCGCCACAGCCAGTTGCGCAGCACGGTGGTCTTCGGCGGCATCGACATGAAGCCGCAGACCGCCGAGCTCAAGCGCGGCGTCGAGGTGCTGGTGGCCACGCCGGGGCGGCTGCTCGACCACATCGAGGCCAGGAACTGTGTGCTCAACCAGGTCGAGTACGTCGTGCTCGACGAGGCCGACCGCATGCTCGACATCGGCTTCCTGCCCGACCTGCAGCGCATCCTGAGCTACCTGCCCAAGCAGCGCCAGACGCTGCTGTTCTCGGCCACCTTCTCGCCCGAGATCCGGAGGCTGGCGCAGAGCTACCTGCAGGACCCGGTCACGGTCGAGGTCGCGCGGCCCAACGCGACGGCCACGAACGTCGAGCAGCATTTCTACGGCGTCGCCGACGACGACAAGCGCGCCGCGGTGCGCCAGATCCTGCGCGAGCGCCAGCTCGCGCAGGCCCTCGTGTTCGTCAACTCCAAGCTCGGCTGCGCGCGGCTGGCGCGTTCGTTCGAGCGTGACGGCCTGCGCACCAATGCCCTGCACGGCGACAAGAGCCAGGACGAGCGGCTCAAGGCGCTGGCCGCGTTCAAGGCCGGCGAGGTCGACGTGCTGGTGGCCACCGACGTCGCCGCGCGCGGCCTCGACATCGCCGACCTGCCCGCGGTCTTCAACTTCGACGTGCCGTTCAACGCCGAGGACTATGTGCACCGCATCGGCCGCACCGGCCGCGCCGGCGCCTCGGGGCTGGCGGTGACGCTGGTCTCGCGCGACGACAGCCGGCTGGTCGCCGACATCGAGAAGCTGATCAAGAAGAAGATCGAGATCGAGCCGCTCGAGATCGACGACGAGCGCGCGCGCCGGCCGCGCCGGCCGCTGCGCGAGGACGACCCCGTGAGCACGGCCGGGCCCGAGCGGGCGCCGCCGCGTGCGGCCTACGCGCCGCGGCGCGCGCCGCCGCCGGCGGACCCGCTGTTCGACCGGCCGTACGAGCCCGAACCGGCCCTGGCGGAGCCGGCCGCGGCGGCGCCCAAAGCCCCGCCCCGCGGGCTGTCGCCCAACATCAAGCCCAGGCGCGTCGTCGCGGCGCTGCTCGTGGGCGGGCGCAAGCCCTGACCGTCGGGGGCCCGCGGCCGCCGTTCAGGCCTGGAACAGGAAGACCGCCGGCCGCCGCCCGATCGCCGGCGGCTCGCGCCGCCAGTCGCGCACGCTCAGGCAGCGGCACCAGCCGCCGGGCAGCGTCAGCGCGCAGGCCACCGCCAGCCGGGTCTCGGGCGCGAGCTGGGCGAGCAGCGCCTGCAGCAGCGCGGCGTTGCGGTAGGGGGTCTCGATCGCGATCTGGGTCTGCCGCTCGCGCCGCGAGAGCGCTTGCAGCTCGCGCAGCCGCGCAGCCAGCGCCGCGGGCTCCTGCGGCAGGTAACCGACGAAGGCGTAGCGCTGGCCCTCGAGCCCGCTGGCGGCCAGCGCCAGCAGCGGCGCGCTCGGCCCCGGCAGCGGCAGCACCGGCACGCCGGCGGCGTGCGCAGCGGCGACCAGCGCGGCGCCCGGGTCGGCGACGGCCGGCAGGCCGGCCTCGCTGATCAGGCCGAGGTCCTCACCGGCCAGCGCCGGCGCCAGCAGCTCGTGCCAGACGGCCGGCGCCGGCGGCGTCGCCGTGCCCTTGGCCGGCGGCGGCAGCTCGCGGATGACGATATCCTGCAGCGGTCGCGCCAGCGGCACGACCGTGGCCACGCGCTTGAGGAAGGCGCGCGTGCTGCGGGCGTTCTCGGCGACCCAGCAGCGCAGCGCGGCAGCCTGGCGCAGCACGCCGGGGGCGAGCACGTCGGCGAGGTCGACCGGCTCCTCGCCGTGGTCGAGCGTGTTGGGCACCAGCAGCAGCCGGCCCGGCGCCGGGCTCGAGGCGCTCATGCAGCGGCGTCCAGCGGCTCGAAGCCGGCCTCGCGCAGCAGCGCGCAGGTGCGCATCAGCGGCAGGCCGACCAGCGCGGTCGGGTCGTCGCTGACGATCGAGTCGAGCAGCGCGATGCCCAGGGCCTCGCTGCGGGCGCTGCCGGCGCAGTCGTAGGGCTGCTCGAGCCGCAGGTAGCGCTCGATCCGCGCGTCGTCGAGACGGCGCACCCGGACCTCGACCTTGGCCAGACGGACCGCGGCGTGGCTGGGGTCGCCACGCACCAGCGCGACCGCGGTCTGGAAGACCACGCGCCGGCCGCTCATCGCGCGCAACTGGGCCACGGCGGCGGCATGGCCGCCGGGCTTGCCGAGCGCGCGGCCGTCGAGGTCGGCGACCTGGTCGCTGCCGATCACCAGCGCCTGCGGGTGCTGCGCGGCCACCGCCTGCGCCTTGGCCAGCGCCAGCCGCTGCGCCAGCGCCGCCGGCGTCTCGCCGGGCTGCGCCGACTCGTCGACCTGCGGGGCGACGACGTCAAACGGCACGCGCAGCCGGGCCAGCAGTTCGCGGCGGTAGCGCGAGGTCGAGGCCAGGATCAGACCTTGGCGGGCGGGTGCTGCGGGCATAGGCTGCATTGTCCCCCCGGCGCGCCGGCCCTCGCGGCGGCGCCGGCCGCGCGCGGCATACACTGGCCGCCGCATGAAGCCGCGATCGCACGACCCGCAGCGCCTGGACGTGGTGGCGTTGGCCGCCGACGGCGCCCGCCTCGAAGGCGGCTGGCCGCTGGCCGGCTTTGCGCGGCTGCTCGACGAGCACCCGGTCGAGGCCGCGCCAGCCGCGGGCGAGGTGCACTGGCGCGCGCGCGGCTTCCAGCGGGCGGCGGCCGGCAGCGCGCCGCAGGTCTGGCTCGAGCTCGAGGTGCGGGCCGAAGTCCAGCGCCGCTGTCAGCGCTGCCTGCAGCCGGTGACGATCACGCTGCAGGTCCGGCGCCGCCTGCGCTTCGTCGACGGCGAGGCGCAGGCCGCCGCGCTCGATGCCGACGACGACGAGGACGACGTCCTGGCCATCGAGCGCGCGCTCGACCTGCACGCGCTGGTCGAGGACGAGCTGCTGCTGGCCTTGCCGATGGTGCCGCGGCACGCGCACTGCTCGGCGCCGGCCGCCGGCACGCCGGGCGACGGCGCGGGCGGGGTCGCGCAGGCCGCCGAGGCCGAAGCCGGCGAAGCCGCGCACCCCTTTGCCGCACTGGCAAACTGGCGCGCCCGTGCCCGGCCGCAGTGACCGGGCCGCGTGGCTGTGGCCAGCATCGTCGCCCTTGGTATACTGATAGGCTTTGCAGCCTTTCGGGTCGTCTTGCTGCCAGCGCGCAGGCGTGGGCGAACTGCAGGCCCGGCCGTCAGCGGCGCGCGCTGCGCGGACGTCGCGCAGCTTGCGCACGGCGCGCCGACCGCCCGGGCACCGACCCGGCTTTCAGGAGATTCTCATGGCCGTCCAGCAGAACAAGAAGTCGCCGTCCAAGCGCGGCATGCACCGCTCGCACAACGCGCTGGGTACACCGGGCCTGGCGGTCGAGCCGACCACCGGCGAGACCCACCTGCGCCACCACATCAGCCCCAGCGGCTTCTACCGTGGCCGCAAGGTGCTGAAGTCCAAGGTCGAAGCCTGATCGACGGCGTGGGCCGCGCCGCGCGCGCGCCGCAGCGTCCGGCCCCCGTCGCGCCGGCCCTGCAGGCCCTGCAGGTGACCGTGTCCGCACCACGCGCCCGACCCCGATGACGCCGCTTGCCGCGCCGCTGGCGGGTGTGCGCGTGGCCGTCGACTGCATGGGCGGCGACCATGGCCCGGCCGCCACGCTGCCGGCCTGCCGCGCCTTCCTCGCCAGCCACCCCGACGCGCAACTGCTGCTCGTCGGTCAGGCGCAGGCGCTGCAGGAAGCGCGCGCCTGGCCGCGCTGCCGCATCGTCGCAGCCAGCGAGGTCGTCACGATGGACGACCCGGTCGAGGTCGCGCTGCGGCGCAAGCGCGATTCGTCGATGCGCGTGGCGATCGCCCAGCTCAAGCCGGTGGCCGGTGCCGCGCCGGCGGCCGACGTCTGCGTCTCGGCCGGCAACACCGGCGCGCTGATGGCGGTGGCGCGCTACCTGCTCAAGACCGTCGAGGGCATCGACCGCCCGGCAATCGCCACCGTCATGCCCAACCGCAACGACGGCTACACGACGGTGCTCGACCTCGGTGCCAACGTCGACTGCACCGCCGAGCACCTGCTGCAGTTTGCCGTGCTCGGCAGCGCGCTGGTCGCCGCGGTCGAAGGCCGCGACCAGCCCAGCGTCGGCCTGCTCAACATCGGCGAGGAGGCGATCAAGGGCAGCGAGACGATCAAGCGCGCCGGTGAGCTGCTGCGCGCCGCGGCCGCCGCCGGGCACCTGAACTTCCATGGCAACGTCGAAGGCAACGACATCTTCGCCGGCACGACCGACATCGTGGTCTGCGACGGCTTCGTCGGCAACGTCGCGCTCAAGACCGCCGAGGGGCTGGCCGCGATGCTGTCGCAGATGATCCGCCAGGAGTTCACCCGCAACGCCTACAGCCGCTTCGCCGCGCTGGTCGCGCTGCCGGTGCTGCGCCACTTCAAGACCCGCGTCGACCACCGCCGCTACAACGGCGCGGCGCTGCTGGGCCTGCGCGGGCTGGTCTTCAAGAGCCATGGTGCGGCCGACGCCTACGCCTTCGAGCACGCGCTCGCACGCGCGCACGACGCCGCGCGCAACCGCCTGCTCGACCGCGTGCACGAGCGCATCGTCGGCACGCTGCCGGCGCTGCCGCCCGAGCCCGACTCCCCCGCCCTGCGCACCGCATGAACGCCGCCCCGCCCCGCACGACCCGCATCGCCGGCACCGGCAGCCACCTGCCGCCGCAGCGGCTGAGCAACGACGAGCTGGTGCGCCGGCTGGCCGCGCGCGGCATCGAGACCTCCGACGCCTGGATCGTCGAGCGCACCGGCATCCGCGCGCGCCACTTTGCCGACGACGGCGTCAACGCCAGCGACCTCGCGCTGCCGGCCTGCCGGCGCGCGCTCGAGGCCGCCGGCCGGCGCGCCGACGAGCTCGACCTGATCATCGTGGCCACTTCGACGCCGGACATGGTCTTTCCGTCGACCGCGGCGATCCTGCAGGCCAAGCTCGGCATTGCCGGCTGCGCGGCCTTCGACGTGCAGGCCGTCTGCTCGGGCTTCGTCTACGCGCTGACGGTGGCCGACGCGCTGATCCGCACCGGCAGCGCACGCTGTGCGCTGGTCGTCGGCAGCGAGGTCTTCTCGCGCATCCTCGACTTCGACGACCGCACGACCTGCGTGCTGTTCGGCGACGGCGCCGGCGCGGTCGTCCTCGAGGCCAGCGACACCCCCGGCCTGCTGGCCAGCGCGCTGCACGCCGACGGCCGCCACGCCGGCATCCTGTGCGTGCCGGGCACGGTCGCCGGCGGGCGGGTGCTCGGCAGCCCGCTGCTGAAGATGGACGGCCAGGCGGTCTTCAAGCTCGCCGTCGGCGTGCTCGAGGATGTCGCCCGCGCGGTGCTGGCCAAGGCCGGGCGCAGCGCCGCCGACGTCGACTGGCTGATCCCGCACCAGGCCAACATCCGCATCATGCAGGGCACGGCCCGGCGGCTGAAGCTGCCCGCCGAGCGCGTCGTCGTCACCGTCGACGCGCATGGCAACACCTCGGCCGCGTCGATCCCGCTGGCCCTCGACGTCGCCGTGCGCGACGGCCGCATCCGCCGCGGCCACACGCTGCTGCTCGAGGGCGTCGGCGGCGGCTTCACCTGGGGCGCCGTGCTGCTCGACTACTGAACCGCCGCGCGAGGAGCCATACCCGATGAACGTCTACGCGATCGTCTTCCCCGGCCAGGGCTCGCAGGCCGTGGGCATGCTCGATGCCCTGGCCGACCACCCCGCGGTGCGCCGCACGCTGGCCGAGGCCGCCGACGCACTCGGCGAGGACCTCGCCGCGCTGATCCACGCCGGCCCGAAGGAACGGCTCGACCTGACGACGAATACCCAGCCGGTGATGCTGGCTGCCGGCGTGGCCTGCTGGCGCGCGCTGCATGCCGAGACCGGGATCGCGCCGGTGGCGATGGCCGGGCACTCGCTGGGCGAGTACGCCGCGCTGGTCGCCGCCGGGGCGCTGAGCCTGGCCGACGCGCTGCCGCTGGTGCGCTTTCGCGCGCAGGCCATGCAGGAAGCGGTGCCGGCCGGCGCCGGCGCGATGGCCGCCATCCTCGGCCTCGAGGCCGGGGCGGTCGTCGCCGGCTGCGCGCAGGCCCATGCCGAGACCGGCGAGGTGGTCACTGCGGCCAACTTCAACGAGCCCAGGCAGACCGTGATCGCCGGCACCCGCGCCGGTGTCGACCGCGCCTGCGAGCTGCTCAAGGCCGCCGGCGCCAAGCGCGCGCTGCCGCTGCCGGTGTCGGCGCCGTTCCACTGCCCGCTGATGCAGCCCGCCGCCGAGCGGCTGCGCGCACGGCTGGCCACGCTGGCGCTGGCCGCGCCGCGGGTGGCGGTCGTCAACAACGTCGACGTCGCCGCGCCGGCCGAGCCGGCGGCGATCGCCGACGCGCTCTACCGCCAGGCCTACCGGCCGGTGCGCTGGGTCGAGGTCGTGCAGGCCCTGCGCGCGCGCGGCGCGACCCACCTCGTCGAGTGCGGCCCGGGCAAGGTGCTGGCCGGGCTGGCCCGGCGCATCGAACCGGCGCTGGCCGCCGCCACGGTCTGTGATCCGGCCTCGCTGGCCGAAGTGAAGGGATGGCTGCAATGAGTGACACCTCGCCGACGCTGGCCGGGCAGGCCGCCCTGGTCACCGGGGCCTCGCGCGGCATCGGCCGCGCGATCGCGCTGGCGCTCGCCCGGCAGGGCGTGCGCGTGAGCGGCACCGCGACCACGCCCGCGGGCGCGCAGGCCGTCGCGCAGGCGCTGGCCGCACACGAAGGCTGCGACGGCCTGGTGCTCGACGTCAACGACGCCGCCGCGATCGAGGCCGCGGTCGAGGCCGTCGTCCGCCGCCACGGCGCGATCCACATCCTGGTCAACAACGCCGGCATCACCCGCGACAGCCTGGCGATGCGGATGAAGGACGCCGACTGGGACGCCGTGCTCGACACCAACCTGAAGGCGGTCTTCCGGACCAGCCGGGCGGTGCTGCGGCCGATGATGAAGCAGCGCTACGGCCGCATCGTCAACATCACCTCGGTGGTCGGGGCCAGCGGCAACGCCGGCCAGGCCAACTATGCCGCGGCCAAGGCCGGCGTGGCCGGCCTGACGCGCGCGCTGGCGCGCGAGCTCGGCAGCCGCGGCGTCACGGTCAACTGCGTCGCGCCGGGCTTCATCGCCACCGACATGACCGAGGCCCTGCCGCAGGCGCACAAGGACGCGCTGCTGCAGCAGATCGCGCTGGGCCGGCTGGGCACACCCGAAGAGGTCGCCGCGGCGGTGGTCTTCCTGGCCTCGCCGCAGGCCGGCTACGTCACCGGCACCGAGCTGCACGTCAACGGCGGCATGGTCATGGCTTGAGCAGCACTGCCGGGCCGCGGCGGTCAGCCGCTGTGCGCACCGGTAGAATTCCCGAGGTTTTGCATTTCCACTCCCGGAGGAGTCATGAGCGATATCGAAGCGCGCGTCAAGAAGATCATTGCCGAACAGCTCGGCGTGGCCGAGGCCGAGGTCACCAACGAGAAGGCCTTCGTCGCCGACCTGGGCGCCGACTCGCTCGACACGGTCGAACTGGTGATGGCCCTCGAGGACGAGTTCGGCATCGAGATCCCCGACGAGGAGGCCGAGAAGATCACCACCGTCCAGCTGGCGATCGAGTACGCCCTCAAGCACCACAAGAGCTGAGCGGCTTGCGCATGTCGCGTCGCCGCGTCGTCGTCACCGGCCTCGGGCTGATCAGCCCGGTCGGCAACACCGTCACCGAGGGCTGGGCCAACCTGGTCGCCGGCCGCTCGGGCGTCGCGCCGATCACGCGCTTCGACGCCTCGGCGCTGCCGGTGCGCTTTGCCGGCGAGGTCAAGGGCTTCGACGTCGAGGCCTACATGCCGGGCAAGGAAGCCCGGCACATGGACACCTTCATCCACTACGGCATCGCGGCGGCCGAGCAGGCCATCCGCGACGCCGGGCTGCCGCAGGCGGCGGACCTGTCCGAGGTGCAGGCCGAGCGCATCGGCGTGATGATCGGCTCGGGCATCGGCGGGCTGCCGCTGATCGAGGCCACGCACAAGGACTACATCGAGCGCGGTGCGCGCCGCATCTCGCCGTTCTTCGTGCCGGCCTCGATCATCAACATGGTCTCGGGCCATGTCTCGATCCGCCACGGCTACACCGGCCCCAACCTGGCCATCGTGACCGCCTGCACGACCGGCCTGCACTGCATCGGCGAGGCCGGCCGCCTGATCGAGTACGGCGACGTCGACGTGATGATCGCCGGCGGCGCCGAGAGCACCGTCAGCCCGCTGGGCATCGGCGGCTTCGCCGCCGCGCGCGCGCTGTCGACGCGCAACGACGACCCGGCCGCGGCCTCGCGGCCCTGGGACCGGGGCCGCGACGGCTTCGTGCTCGGCGAGGGGGCCGGCGTGCTGGTCCTCGAGGAGTACGGGTACGCGCGGCGGCGCGGTGCGCGTGTCTACGCCGAACTGGCCGGCTTCGGCATGGGCGCCGACGCCTTCCACATGACCGCGCCCAACGTCGACGGCCCCAAGCGCTCGATGCTCGCGGCGCTGCGCAACGCCGGCGTCAACGCCGACGAGGTGCGCTACCTCAACGCCCACGGCACCTCGACGCCGCTGGGCGACATCAACGAGACCAACGCGATCAAGCTTGCCTTCGGCGACCATGCCGGCAGGCTGGTCGTCAATTCGACCAAGTCGATGACCGGCCACCTGCTCGGCGGCGCCGGCGGCGTCGAGTCGGTCTTCACCGTGCTGGCCGTGCACCACCAGGTCTCGCCGCCGACCATCAACCTCGCCGAGCCCGACCCCGAGTGCGACCTCGACTACTGCGCGAACACCGCGCGCGAGCTGCGCATCGACGTCGCGGTCAAGAACAACTTCGGCTTCGGCGGCACCAACGGTACGCTGGTGTTCCGGCGCGCCTGAGCATGGCGGCCGCCGGCTTGACCGGTGCCGTCGGCCCAGCCGCGGCACCGATGGTGGAGGTGGCCGTCGGCGCCGACGCTCGCGCCGCTGCCTTGCTGGCCGGGCTGGCGGCCCTCGCGGCGGCGGCATTCACGGCCTGGGTCCTGGCCGTGCTCGACCTGTCTGCGCTCGCGCAGGCCGCGGGCGGGGGACTTGCTGCGGCGGCGGCCGGCGGCGCGCTGGCGACATGGCGGCTGCGCCAGGCCACACGGCATCCTGCGCGGCTGCGCTGGGACGGCCTGGACTGGACCTGGGCGGCTGCGGCCGATGCGGCGCCGGTGGCGGGGTCGCTGCATCTGATCCTGGACTTCGACACGTGGGTGCTGCTGCGCCTGGACGGCGTCGACCGGCGCCGGCGCTGGGCCGCGCTGTCGCGCCGGCACCACGCCGACCGCTGGCACGCGCTGCGCTGCGCAGTCCTCGCCCATGGCGGCGACCGTGCGCCGGCGCTGCCGCCGGGCGCACTGCTCTGAGCCGATGACCGCCGAAGCCGACGCCCTGCTCGTCGAGCGTGTCAAGCGTGGCGACACCCGGGCCTTCGAGATGCTGGTCGTCAAGTACCAGCGGCGCGTCGAGCGCCTGATCGGGCGCATGGTGCGCGACGTCGACCTGGTGCCCGACATCGCGCAGGAGACCTTCATCCGGGCGTACCGCGCGCTGCCGCAGTTCCGCGGCGAAAGCGCGTTCTATACCTGGCTCTACCGGATCGCCGTCAATACCGCGAAGAAGGCGCTGGTCGAACTCAAGCGCGACCCCGTGATGACCGAGGCCGCGCGTGCGAAGAACGACGAGGGCGACGAAACTTCACGCACCGACCATGAACTAACGACGGCCGAAACGCCCGAAGCCGTGCTGGCGAGCAAGCAGGTCGCGGCGGCGGTCAATGCAGCGATCGAAAGCCTGTCCGAAGACTTGCGGCAGGCGATCATGCTGCGCGAGATCGAAGGCTTGAGTTACGAAGAAATCGCCGAAGTGATGAATTGCCCGATAGGCACTGTGCGCTCGCGGATCTTTCGCGCGCGCGAGGCGATTGCCGAGCGGCTGCGGCCGTTGCTGGGCACCCGCGAAGGCCGGCGCTGGTGAAACGCGGCCTGGGATCATCGTGGCGACGACCGGAGTGCGAGATGTCTGATGCGATGCAACGCGAGAGCGAGCGCCTGGGTCTGTCGGCGCTGATGGACGGCGAGGCGGCCGACGCCGAAGCCGAGCGCGCGTTGCGCCTCTGGCGCGACGACGTGGGCGCGCGCGCCCACTGGCATGTCTACCACCTGGTCGGCGACGTGCTGCGCAGCAACGACCTCGCGCAGTCGCCGGCGCACGACGAAGCCTTCGTGCAGGCGCTGCGCGAGCGGCTGGCGCTGGCCCCGGTGGTGCTGGCGCCGGCTCAGGCCCCGGTGCGACGGTCGCGGCGGCGCTGGATCGGTTCGGCGGCGGTCGCGGCGGGCTTTGTGGCGGTGGCCGGCGTGATGGTCGTCACGCGGCTGGCCCTGCCCGGCGGCGAGCCGGCCGGGGTGCTGCTGGCCAGCCCGCCGGCGACGTCGACGCCGGTGCTGCGCGTGGCCAACCTGCCCGCCGGCGGCGGCGAAGGCGTACTGATCCGCGACGCCCAACTCGACCGCTACCTCGAGGCGCACCGCCAGTTCGGCCCCAGCGCGGCGCTGCTGCCCGGGGGCATCGTGCGCAGCGCGGCCAGCGTCGCGCCGCAGCGCTGAATGCCCTCGCCGCCCATGCACTGGTTCTCGCCGCTGGCGCTGTTGCGCGGGGTCGCCGTGGTCCTCACGGCGGGTTTCGTCTCCTCGTCCTGGGCCACCGCGGCCGGCGGGGTGGGGGCCAGCGCCCGCATCGACCCGCGCGCCTGGATCCAGCGCGTGCACGAGGCGGCGGCCTTCGGCAACTACCAGGGCACGCTGGTGTCGAGCGTCGGCGGCTCGGTCAGCAGCTCGCGCATCGTGCATTTCTTCGACGGCCGCCAGCAGTACGAGCGCATCGAGCTGCTCGACGGCCACAGCCGCATCGTCTACCGCCACAACGACCTGGTGCACACGCTGTGGCCTGCGCAGCGCGTGGCCGTCGTCGAGCGGCGCGAGGACGCTGCGCTGGCTCCGTCGTCGATGCTGCGCGTGGCCCCGCACGCGCGGCTGTTCGAGCGCTACGAGTTGCGTGCCGACGGCGAAGGCCGCGTCGCCGGCCACGAGGCCCGGATCTACCTGCTGCAGCCGCGCGACGACGCCCGCTTCGCCCAGCGCTGGTGGGTCGAGGCGCGCAGCGGGCTGCTGCTGCGCACCGAGGTTATCGCCGCCGACGGCCGGGTGCTCGAGAGCACGGCCTTCGGCGAGCTGACGATGGGCGTGCAGCCGCAGCCCGAGACGGTGCTGCGCGCGATGCGCAGGCTCGAGGGCTACCGCGTCGTGCGGCCGACCCATGCGGCGGTGGATCTCGGCGCCGAGGGCTGGCAGCTCGCGGCCGTGGCCGGCTTCGATCTGGTCCGCGGGGTGCGCCGCAGCGTCGGTAGCCCCGAGGCCGGCGAGCCGGTGCTGCAGGCGGTATTCTCCGACGGCCTGTCGCATGTGTCGGTGTTCATCGAGCCGTACCGCGAAGGCCGGCACCGCGCCGGCCAGACCGCGATCGGTGCGACGCACACGCTGATGCGCCGCCACGAGCAGTGGTGGGTCACGGTGATGGGCGACGTACCGATGGCCACCGTCGTGCGCTTTGCCGACGCGCTGTCGCGCCGGCGTTGAATCCAGGCGCTGCCGTGTCGGCCCGCGAGGTGCCGGCAGACGGGCACGCCATGCCCATGGAGAGAGGAATGAAGACGATGTCCCGGATGCAGTCTGGCAGCGCCTGGCTGGCCGCCGCCGCGCTGGCGCTGATGCTGGCCGCGGGTGGCGTGACGCCTGCGGCGGCGCAAGCCAACCCGACGGTCGCGCTGCCCGACTTCGCCGACCTGGTCGAGCGCGTCGGGCCGGCGGTGGTCAACATCCGCACGCTCGAGCGCGGCCGTGCCGCGCCGCGCGGCCAGCCGCCCGAGATCGACCCGCTGATGGAGGAGTTCCTGCGCCGCTTCGGCATCCCGCTGCCGGGGCGGCCCGATCCGCGCCGGCCGCCGGCGCCGGGCGCCGACGAGCCGCGCCAGCGCGGCGTCGGCTCGGGTTTCATCGTCAGCGCCGACGGCTTCATCATGACCAACGCCCATGTCGTCGAGGGCGCCGACGAGGTCATCGTCACGCTGCCCGACCGGCGCGAGTTCAGGGCGCGCATCGTCGGCGCCGACCGCCGCACCGACGTCGCCGTCGTCAAGATCGAGGCCGCCGGCCTGCCGACGGTGCGCATCGGCGACGTCAACCGCCTGCGCGTGGGCGAGTGGGTGCTGGCCATCGGCTCGCCCTTCGGGCTCGAGAACACCGTGACCGCCGGCATCGTCAGCGCCAAGCAGCGCGAGACCGGCGAGTTCCTGCCCTTCATCCAGACCGACGTCGCGATCAACCCCGGCAACTCGGGCGGGCCGCTGCTCAACCTGCGTGGCGAGGTCGTCGGCATCAACTCGCAGATCTTCAGCCGCACCGGCGGCTTCATGGGCATCTCGTTCGCGATCCCGATCGACGAGGCGGTGCGCGTGTCCGAGCAGTTGCGCCAGCATGGCCGCGTGATCCGCGGCCGCATCGGCGTGCAGATCGCGCCGGTCACGCGCGAGGTCGCCGAGGCCATCGGGCTGGGCGAGCCGCGCGGTGCGCTCGTGCAGTCGGTCGAGGCCGGCGGCCCGGCCGAGCGTGCCGGGGTCGAGGCCGGCGACATCATCGTGCGCGTCGACGGCCGCCCGGTCGAGCGCTCGCCCGACCTGCCGCGCCTCATCAGCGCGATGGCCCCCGGCGCGCAGGCGCGCATCCAGGTCTTTCGCCGTGGCGCGACGCGCGACCTGACGGTGACGGTCGCCGAGTTCGAGCCCGAACAGCGTGCCCAGGCCGCGCCGGCGCCGCGCCCCGGTGGCGGCGCGGCCAGCGTCATCGGCGCAACGGTGTCCGACCTCAGCGAGCCGCGCCGGCGCGAGCTGCGCCTGCGCGGCGGCGTGGTCGTCGACGCGGTCGAGGGCGCGGCCGCCCGGGCCGGCCTGCGCGAGGGCGACATCGTGCTGTCGGTCAACAACGTCGACGTCACCGATGCGCGGCAGTTCAACACCCTGGTTGCGCGCGGCGATCGCAACCGCCCGCTGAGCCTGCTCGTGCGGCGCGGCGACTGGGTCAATTTCGTCATCGTGCGGCCGGGCGGCTGAAGCTGGCGGCGCTGGGGTGCGGGCCGGCGGGGGTTTCAGGGCGCGTCGCGGGCTGGAATTCAGCCCCGGGGGCCAGTGGGTCTTTCTGCCATGCGGGATGCCGGGTTGCCTGACCGGTGTCCGGTGGAGGCTGGCGTTTACCTCCGGAAGTGTGTGTTCGCAAACATTCCGTGGCGCCGAAGGCCATTGCGAGCGCAGGCGAATAGAATGACGCGGTTGGCGGCGGTGTTTGGGGTGCTTCCGTGGCGTCAGAGATGCAGGCGAGTGCTCACATGACAGACCCCGCAGGGCCTGTGTAAAAGCTGTTGAAACATTTTCTTGTCGGAACCCTGCAACGGCCGGAAAACAAGCAGTGGTGCGGGTTTCAGCCCGGTCCTTTTCGCTACAATGAAGGCCCAACAAGCAGTTGCCATACGTTTTGTTGGAAGGCGCGTCACCCTCTTGGGCGCGCCTATTTTTTTGCCCTGCTGCGCCCTGGCCGGTGGCCGGGCGGCCGCCGCGGCGGCGCCGTGCGCGCCGCTGACGCCATGAGCCTGCGCGCAGCGTGACCCACCGTCCGATGGACCACATCCGCAACTTCTCGATCATTGCCCACATCGACCACGGCAAGAGCACGCTGGCCGACCGCATCATCCAGCGCTGCGGTGGCCTCACCGACCGCGAGATGGAAGCCCAGGTGCTCGACTCGATGGACCTCGAGCGCGAGCGCGGCATCACGATCAAGGCGCAGACCGCGGCGCTGCGCTACACCGCGCGCGACGGCCGCGCCTACCAGCTCAACCTGATCGACACGCCCGGCCACGTCGACTTCAGCTACGAGGTCAGCCGCTCGCTGTCGGCCTGCGAGGGCGCGCTGCTGGTCGTCGATGCCAGCCAGGGCGTCGAGGCGCAGACGGTGGCCAACTGCTACACCGCGCTCGAGCTCGGCGTCGAGGTCGTGCCGGTGCTCAACAAGATGGACCTGCCGCAGGCCGACCCGCAGCGCGCCAGGCAGGAGATCGAGGACGTCATCGGCATCGACGCCACCGACGCGATCGCCTGCTCGGCCAAGACCGGCGAGGGCATCGACGACATCCTCGAGGCGGTCGTCGCGCGCATGCCGGCGCCGCGCGGCCGCGCCGACGGGCCGCCGCGGGCAATGATCATCGATGCCTGGTTCGACAACTACGTCGGCGTCGTCATGCTGGTGCGCGTCGTCGACGGCACGTTGCGCAAGGGTGATCGCATCCGCCTGATGGCGGCGCAGGCGGCCTATGCGCTCGAGCAGATCGGTGTCTTCACGCCCAAGTCCGAGCCGCGCGAGGAGCTGCGCGCCGGCGAGGTCGGCTTCCTGATCGCCGGCATCAGGGAGCTCGCCGCGGCCAAGGTCGGCGACACCGTGACCCTCGAGAAGAAGCTGCCCAACAACGCCGGCCCGGCGCTCGCCCCGCTGCCCGGCTTCAAGGAGATCCAGCCGCAGGTCTTTGCCGGCCTGTACCCGACCGAGGCCAGCGAGTACGACGCGCTGCGCGACGCGCTCGAGAAGTTGAAGCTCAACGACAGCAGCCTGCGCTACGAGCCCGAGGTCAGCCAGGCGCTGGGCTTCGGCTTTCGCTGCGGCTTCCTCGGCCTGCTGCACATGGAGATCGTGCAGGAGCGCCTGGAGCGCGAGTTCGACCAGGACCTGATCACGACCGCGCCCAGCGTGGTCTACCAGGTCGAGCTCGGCGACGGCAGCGTGATCGAGGTCGAGAACCCGAGCAAGATGCCCGAGCAGGGCAAGATCGCCGAGATCCGCGAGCCCATCGTCACCGTGCAGCTGTACATGCCGCAGGAGTACGTCGGCGCGGTGATGACGCTGGCCAACCAGAAGCGTGGCGTGCAGCTTGACATGGCCTATCACGGCCGCCAGGTGCACCTGACCTACGACATGCCGCTGGCCGAGATCGTGCTGGACTTCTTCGACAAGTTGAAGAGCGTCTCGCGCGGCTACGCCAGCATGGACTACGCGTTCAAGGAATACCGCGCGGCCGAGGTCGTCAAGGTCGACATGCTGATCAACGGCGAGCGCATCGATGCGCTGTCGATCATCGTGCACCGCAGCCAGAGCCAGCACCGCGGGCGCGAGGTGGCGGCCAAGATGCGCGAGCTCATCCCGCGCCAGATGTACGACGTCGCGATCCAGGCCGCGATCGGCGCCAACATCATCGCGCGCGAGAACATCAAGGCGCTGCGCAAGAACGTGCTGGCAAAATGCTACGGCGGTGACATCAGCCGCAAGCGCAAGCTGCTGGAGAAGCAGAAGGCCGGCAAGAAGCGCATGAAGCAGATCGGCACCGTCGAGGTGCCGCAAGAAGCCTTCCTTGCCATCCTCCAGGTCGACGATCGATGAGTGCCCTCACCGCCGCGCTGTTCGCTGCGCTGGCGATCCATCTCGGGGGCTGGTACCTCGGCTGGTGGATCGGCAATTTCTCGCTGCTGCTGCTGACGCTGGCGGTGGCCACATTCGCCTACTGGCTGGCCGAGAAGCTGCACTTCAGGCCGGCGCGGGTGGCCGCTGCCGCACGCCTCGAGCGCGAGCACGCGCAGCGCCGCGCCGAACTGCAGCGCCAGGGCTTTGCCGCGGCGCCCGACGCCGAGTTTGCCCGCGCCCGTCAGCAACTGCTGGCCCAGCCCTGGTGGCTGGACTGGACGGCCGGGCTGTTCCCGGTGATCTTTGCGGTCTTCGTGCTGCGCTCGTTCGTCGTCGAGCCCTTTCGCATTCCGTCGGGCTCGATGCTGCCGACGCTGGTCGTCGGCGACCTGATCCTGGTCAGCAAGTTCCACTACGGCCTGCGGCTGCCGGTCCTGCACACCGAGATCGTCGACAACCAGCCGGTGCGCCGCGGCGACGTGATCGTCTTTCGCTTCCCCGTGGACCCGCGCATCGACTACATCAAGCGCGTCGTCGCGCTGCCCGGCGACGAGGTCAGCTACCTCGACAAGCGGCTGGCCATCAACGGCCAGCCGGTGCCGCTGTCGCCGCGCCCCGACTTCTACGACCCCGAGACCCTGCGCTACCTGCAGCAGTACGGCGAGCGCCTCGGCGAGGTCGAGCATGGAATCCTCGTCGACCGTGAACGCCCCGGTTTCGTCCCGGCGGCGGCAAGCTTCGCGTACCGCGAGGCCTGCCGCTACAGTGCCGAGGGCGTCGTCTGCACGGTGCCGCAGGGGCACTTCTTCGTGCTCGGCGACAACCGCGACAATTCACAGGATTCACGTTTCTGGGGCTTCGTTCCCGAGGATCACATCATCGGTCGGGCATTCTTCGTCTGGATGAACTTCGGCGATCTCGACCGCATCGGTCGCTTCCATTGACGCAGCCACGACGGGGGTTGGACATGCAAAGTCAGTGCGGCAGTAGACGGGCATCGCGCGGCGTCACGCTGCTGGGGCTGCTGCTGTGGGCGATCGCGATCGGCTTCGTCGCCCTGCTGTCCATCCGCGTCCTGCCGACGGTCAACGAGTACTTCACGATCCTGCGCGCAGTCAACAAGGTCGCCACCGAAGGCGGCACGACGGTCTCCGAGATCCGCGCGGCCTTCGACCGCCAGCGCGACATCGAATTCAGCATCACCTCGATCAGCGGGCGCGACCTCGAGATCACCAAGGAGAACGACCGCGTCGTCGTGCGCTTTGCCTACGACAAGCAGATCGAGCTGTTCTCGCCGGTCTACCTGCTGATCAAGTACGAGGGGCGCTCGCGCTAGCGCCCGTCCCAGCCCGCACGCCACCCGATGGACCGCAGCGATCCGCGCCTGCAAGCCCTGCAGCAGCGACTGGGCCACGACTTCACGCAGCCGCTGTTGCTGCTGCGCGCGCTGACGCACCGCAGCCATGGGGCCGAGCACAACGAGCGGCTCGAGTTCCTCGGCGACGCGGTGCTCAGCGCGGCGATCTCGGCGCTGCTCTACGAGCGCTTTGCCGACTCGGCCGAGGGCGACCTCACCCGCGTGCGCGCGCACCTGGTGCGCGAGGACAGCCTGCACCGCGTCGCGCTCGCGCTCGGCCTGCCCGAGGTGCTGCGCCTGTCCGAGGCCGAGGCCCGCGCCGGTGGCGCGCGGCGGCCGTCGATCCTGGCCGACGCGCTCGAGGCGGTCATCGGCAGCGTCTTCCTCGACGGCGGCTACGCTGCGGCGCAGGCGCTGGTGCAGCGGCTGTTTGCCGAGCAGGTCGCCGGCACCGACGCCGAGCGCTGGAGCAAGGACGCCAAGACCGAGCTGCAGGAGTGGCTGCAGGCGCGCCGGCTGCCGGTGCCAGCCTATGCGATCGTCGCCACGCGCGGCCAGGCGCACGCGCAGACCTTCGAGGTCGAATGCGTGGTCGCCCCGCTGGGCCTGGCCGAGCGCGGCGAGGGCCGCTCGCGGCGCATCGCCGAGCAGGAGGCCGCGCGGCGCATGCTCGATGCCCTCAAGGCCAGCGACCGGCCCGGCGGGCCGCTGCGCTCATGAGCGAAGCCGCCGCTGCGAGCGCGCCGCAGCGCTGTGGGCTGGTGGCCATCGTCGGCCGGCCCAACGTCGGCAAGTCGACCCTGCTCAACGCGCTGGTCGGCCAGAAGATCAGCATCACCTCGCGCAAGGCGCAGACCACGCGCCACCGCATCGTCGGCGTGCACAGCGAGGGCGATGCGCAGTTCGTCTTCGTCGACACGCCGGGCTTCCAGACGCGCCACGGCTCGGCGCTCAACCGCACGCTCAACCGCACCGTGCTGGCCGCGCTGGCCGACGTCGACGTCGTGCTGTTCGTCGTCGAGGCCGGCCGCTTCGGGCTGGCCGACGCCAAGGTGCTGGCCCTGCTGCAGTCGCCGGCGCTGGCCGGCAAGCCGGTGCTGCTGGTGGCCAGCAAGGTCGATGCGGTGCAGCGCAAGACCGAGCTGCTGCCGTGGCTGCAGGCGATGGCCGAGCGCCACGCCTTTGCCGAGTACGTGCCGCTGTCGGCGCACCAGCCCGGTGACGTCGCCCGCCTGCCGGCGATCGTGCGGCCGTACCTGCCCGAGCAGCCCTGGTACTACGACGCCGAGCACCTGACCGACCGCAGCGAGCGCTTCCTGGCCGGCGAGATCGTGCGCGAGAAGCTGTTCCGGCTGACCGGCGACGAGCTGCCCTACGCCTCGACGGTGATCGTCGAGAAGTTCGAGGAAGAAGGCCGGCTGCGCCGCATCGCCGCGACCATCGTCGTCGAGCGCGAGGCACACAAGGCGATGGTCATCGGCGAGGGCGGCGAGCGGCTCAAGCGCATCGGCAGCGAGGCCCGCCAGGACCTCGAACGCCTGCTCGACGCCAAGGTCTTCCTCGAGCTGTGGGTCAAGGTGCGCTCGGGCTGGGCCGACAGCGAAGCGCACCTGCGCAGCTACGGCTACGAGTGAGCGAGCGCGTGACCGCGCCGCGTTGCGCGCGCCGCGCCGCGCCCGCGCCGCTGGCGGCGTACCTGCTGCACCGCTGGGACTGGAGCGAGACCAGCCTGATCGTCGACCTCTACACGCGCGAGCGCGGCCGCATCGTCGCCGCGGCGCGCGGGGCCAAGCGGCCGACCTCGCAGTTGCGTCCGCTGCTGCTGCCGCTGCAGCCGCTGCGCATCACGCTGGGCCGTGCCGCGGCCGACGATGACGCCGCCGGTGCGGCCGAGGTCGTCACGTTGCGCGCGGCCGAGTGGGGCGGCGGCGCGCCGCTGGTCGGTGGTGCGGCGCTGCTGGCCGGCCTGCACCTCAACGAGCTGCTGCTGCGCCTGCTGCCGCGCCACGACCCGCACCCCGCGCTGTTCGACGCCTACGCCGCGACGCTGCCGGTGCTGGCCGCCGACGAGGCCGGCGTGCAGGCCGCGCTGCGCGCCTTCGAGCTGCTGCTGCTGCGCGAGCTCGGCGTGCTGGCCGAGCTGGGCGTGGTCACCAGCACCCAGCAGCCGCTGCACGACGCGGGCCGCTACGCGCTGCACCCCGAGCTCGGCGTCGTCGTCGCCGAGGGCCGTGACGACGGGCTGGCCGGCGGCACGCTGCGCGCCGCGCAGGCGGCGCTGGACGCCGGCGCGGTGGCAACGCTGCCGGCGCTGCAGGCGCTGTGCCGCGCCGCACCGGCGGCCTGGCGCATGCAGTTGCGCGCGCTGCTTCACTATCATCTGGGCGGCGCGCCCTTGCGCACGCGCGCCGTCGTGCACGACATGCAGCGCCTGGCCACCTCGCCCCGATGAACCCGCTGATCGCCCCCGAAGCCTCGAGCCGCGACGCGCGCACCGCGCTGTCGGTCAACCTCAACAAGATCGCGCTGCTGCGCAACTCGCGCCACCTGGGCATCCCCAGCCTCACGCGGGCGGCCGCGCTGGTGCTGGCCGCCGGCGCCGACGGCCTGACCGTGCACCCGCGCCCCGACGGGCGCCATATCCGGCCGCACGACGTGCACGAGCTCGTCGACGTGCTGCGCGGGTACCCGCACGCCGAGTACAACATCGAGGGCAACCCGCTGCTCGACCTGATGGCCCACGTGCGCGCGGTGCGGCCGCAGCAGGCCACCTTCGTGCCCGACAGCGAGGGCCAGTTCACCTCCGACCACGGCTGGAGCCTGCCGGCCGACGTCGAGCGGCTGCGCCCGGCGATCGCCGAGTGCCAGGCGCTGGGCGTGCGCGTGAGCCTGTTCATGGACCCGCTGCCCGCGGCCATGGTGCATGCGCGCGCCGCCGGCGCCGACCGCGTCGAGCTCTACACCGAGGCCTGGGCGCGGGCCTGGGGCACGCCGCAGCAGGCCCGGGTGCTGGCGCGCTACGTCGCCGCCGCCGAGGCCGCGCTGGCCGTCGGGCTGGGCGTCAACGCCGGCCACGACCTCAACCGCGACAACCTCGCCGACTTCCTGCGCGCGGTGCCCGGCGTGCAGGAGGTCTCGATCGGCCACGCGCTCGCCGCCGACGCGCTCGAGCTCGGCCTGGCCGAGGCCGTGCGCGACTACCAGCGCTGCATCCGGCGCGCGTACGCACCGCTGCCGACGTGAGCATCCACGCCGTCGGCACCGACATCTGCGACGTCCGCCGCATCGCCGCGACGCTGGCGCGGCGCGGCGAGCGCTTCGCCGAGCGCGTGCTCGGCCCGGCCGAGCTGCGCGTCTTCCACGCCCGCCGCGCGCGCTCGGCGGTGCGCGGCACGGCGTACCTGGCCACGCGCTTCTCGGCCAAGGAAGCGTTCGCCAAGGCCATCGGGCTGGGCCTGCGGCTGCCGATGACCTGGCGCGCCTGCGAGATCCTCAACCACCCCAGCGGCCAGCCCTACGTGCGACTGCACGGCGCGCTGGCCGAGTGGTTCGACGCGCGCGGGCTGGTCGCGCATGTCAGCCTCAGCGACGAAGGCGAGTACGCGACCAGCTTCGTCGTCGTCGAAACCCGGACCGCGCCATGACCGTCCATGCCCCCGTCGTCATCGACATCGCCGGCACCGCGCTCGCCGCCGACGACCGCCGCCGGCTGCGCCACCCGCTGGTCGGCGGGCTGATCCTGTTTGCGCGCAACTGGGTCGACCGCCGCCGCCTCGTCGCGCTGTGCGCCGAGGTCAAGGCGCTGCGCCCGGACCTGCTGATCTGCGTCGACCACGAAGGCGGGCGCGTGCAGCGCTTTCGCAGCGACGGCTACACCCACCTGCCGCCGATGCGCGCGCTGGGCGAGCTGTGGATGCGCGACGCGATGACCGCCACCGACGCCGCGACCGCCTGCGGCGTCGTGCTCGGCGCCGAGCTGCGCGCCTGCGGCGTCGACTTCAGCTTCACGCCGGTGCTCGACCTCGACCACGGCCCCAGCGGCGTGATCGGCGACCGCGCGTTCCACCGCGATGCGCGCGTGACCACGCTGCTGGCCAAGAGCCTCGCCCACGGCCTGCTGCGCGCCGGCATGGCCAGCTGCGGCAAGCACTTTCCCGGCCATGGCCATGTCGCGGCCGACAGCCACACCGAGATCCCGGTCGATGCGCGCCCGCTCGAGGCCATCCTGGCCGAAGACGCCCGGCCCTACGAGTGGCTGTCGACCAGCCTCGGCGCGGTGATGCCCGCGCATGTGGTCTACCCCCAGGTCGACGCGCGGCCGGCCGGGTTTTCGGCGCGCTGGCTGCGCGAGATCCTGCGCGAGCGGCTGGGCTTCTGCGGCGCGGTCTTCAGCGACGACCTCGACATGGCCGGCGCGCGCTGGCTCGACGGCCGCGAGGTCGGCCACGGCGAGGCGGCGCTGGCTGCGCTGCACGCCGGCTGCGACCTCGTGCTGCTGTGCAACCAGAGCCCCGGCGGCGGCGCGGCGATCGACGCGCTGCTCGACGGCCTCGATACCGCCGCCGTGCGCGGCCACTGGCAGCCCGACCCGGCCAGCGAGGCGCGCCGGCTGGCGCTGCTGCCGCAGACCGCGCCGCTGCCGTGGGACGAGCTGATGCACGACGCGGGCTACCAGCACGCGCTGCGGCGCGTGCCTTGAGCCTTCAGCGCGACTCGAGCTCGAACGGCAGCTTGATCTGCCCGAGGTCGCGGCGGGTCTCGACCAGCACCAGCGGGCCGACGTCGACGACCGGTGCCGGCTGGCGCTCGCGCGGCACGCGCACCGGGCGCGGTGCCGCGGCGATCGCCTGCTGCGCGGCACGGACCTTGTCGGCGTCGGAGACGACCCACTCCAGGCCGGCGGCGCGCGCGATCGCGGCCAGTTCGTCGGTCGGCAGCACGTAGGCTTCGACGCGCGCCGGGGCAGGCGCTGGCCGCCGGGTGGCCGCGGGGGCCGGCAGCGGTGACGGCGGCGCGGCGACCTCGATCGCGGCCGTTGCGTCGCGCGTGCCCTCGCTGTCGTCGGAGGCGCCGTCGGTGGCCAGCAGTTCGCCGTCGAGCACCTCGCCCTCGGTGACCGCGGACTCGTCCGGCGCGTCGGCGGCGACGCCGTCGCGGCGGTCGCGGCGCGGCCTGCGGCGGCGGCCGCGGCGTTCGCCACCCTCGCTGGCCGTCGCTGCGGGGTCCTCCACGGGGGCGGGCTCACCGGCGGCCGCGACCGCGGCTGCGGCGGTAGCGTCCCAGGGCTGCACGGGTGCTGCGGTGACCGCGTCGTGGGCCTGCGGGCCACGGTCGGCGAGCGCCGCATCGCCGGCCGGCGTCAGCGCGTCGTCGGTCTCGGTCTCTTGCACGGCGCCTTCGCCGCCCGCGGTGGCCACGCGGTTGCGGCCGCCGCGGCGGCCGCGGCGGCGACGCCCCTCGCGTGACGCGTCGGCGCCGGCTGCGCCGGGCTGGGTGTCGACGAAGGCCGGGTCGAGTTCGGCCGCGGTCAGCGCAACCTCGGCGGGCTCGGCGCCGGCCGGGCGCAGGCGGGCGGTGCCCGCCGGACGCTCTTCGGGACGCCGCGTGTCGCGGCGCTCGTGCGCGCGCTCGCCGCTGCGCAGATCGTCGCGGGGCTCGTCGCGACGATCCTCGCGCCGCTCGCCACGCGGTTCGTCGCGGCGGCGCTCGTCGCCGCGGGGCTGGCGGGCGTCGCCGTTACCGCCGCTGCGCTCGGCCTCACGCCGCTCGCCGCGACGCTCGTCGCGGCGCCCCTCGCGACGATCGCCGCGGCGCTCGTCGCGACGCGGCTCGCGCGGGCCGGCCGGGCTGGTGCCCGCAGGCGCTGCTGTGGCGGCCGCGCCGGTCGGCGCTGGCGCCGTGCCGGGCGCGATAGGGGCTGCCGCCGCGGGGGCAGGCGCGGCAGCGGCGCCGCCCAGCAGCCTGCGCACCCAGCCGAAGAAGCCGTCGCCGGCCGGCGCGACGGCCGGGGCGGGCGGCGCGGCCGGCGCTACGGGCGCTGCGGGCGCTGCGGGCGCCGCCGGCGCGGGCAGGGCCGCGGCCGCCGGCTCGGCGCGCGCGGGCGCCGGCTGGTCGGGCAGCACGCCCTTGATCACCGGCTCCTGGCGGGGCTTGGCCTTCTCGCGCCGGGTGATGCCGACCTCGTCGGCAGGCTCCTCGATCATCGTGTAGCTGGCGCGAAAGCCTTCGAGCCGCGGGTCGTCGTGGCGCAGGCGCTCGAGCTTGTAGTTCGGCGTCTCGAGGTGCGGGTTGGGGATCAGCAGCACGGTCACGCGCTGCTTGAGCTCGATCTTGGTGATCTCGGTGCGCTTCTCGTTGAGCAGGAACGAGGTCACCTCGACGGGCACCTGCACGTGCACCGCGGCGGTGTTGTCCTTCATCGACTCTTCCTGCACGGTGCGCAGGATCTGCAGCGCCGAGCTCTCGGTGTCGCGGATGTGGCCGGTGCCGTTGCAGCGCGGGCAGGTGATGTGGCTGCCTTCGCTGAGCGCCGGGCGCAGGCGCTGGCGGCTCAACTCGAGCAGACCGAACTTGGAGATTGCGCTGAACTGCACGCGCGCGCGGTCCTGGCGCAGCGCGTCGCGCAGGCGCTGCTCGACCTCGCGGCGGTTCTTGCTCTCCTCCATGTCGATGAAGTCGACGACGATCAGGCCGCCGAGGTCGCGCAGCCGGCACTGGCGGGCGATCTCGTCGGCGGCCTCGAGGTTGGTGCGGAAGGCGGTCTCCTCGATGTCGCCGCCGCGCGTGGCGCGCGCCGAGTTGACGTCGACGGCGACCAGCGCCTCGGTGTGGTCGATGACGATCGCGCCGCCCGAGGGCAGGTTGACGGTGCGGCTGAACGCCGTCTCGATCTGGTGCTCGATCTGGAAGCGCGAGAACAGCGGCGCGTTGTCGCGGTAGCGCTTGACCCGTGGTGCCGACTCGGGCATCACGTGGTTCATGAACTGTTGCGCCTGCTCGTAGATGTCGTCGGTGTCGATCAGGATCTCGCCGATCTCGGGCGTGAAGTAGTCGCGGATCGCGCGGATCACCAGCGAGGACTCCTGGTAGATCAGGAACGCACCCTTGCCGGCCTGGGCTGCGCCGTCGATCGCGTCCCACAGCTTGAGCAGGTAGTTCAGGTCCCACTGCAGCTCGGCGGCCGTGCGGCCGATGCCGGCGGTGCGCGCGATCAGGCTCATACCCTTGGGGTAGTCGAGCTGGTCCATCGCCTCCTTGAGTTCCTCGCGGTCCTCGCCCTCGATGCGCCGGCTGACGCCGCCGCCGCGCGGGTTGTTGGGCATCAGCACGAGGCAGCGCCCGGCCAGGCTGACGAAGGTCGTCAGCGCCGCGCCCTTGTTGCCGCGCTCCTCCTTCTCGACCTGGACCAGCAGTTCCTGGCCCTCGCGGATCGCGTCGCCGATCTTCGCGTCGCGCGCGTTGACGCCCTCGCGGAAGTAGTTCTTCGAGATCTCCTTGAACGGCAGGAAGCCGTGGCGGTCCTCGCCGTAGTCGACGAAGCAGGCCTCCAGGCTGGGCTCGACGCGGGTCACGACGGCCTTGTAGATGTTGCCCTTGCGCTGTTCGCGCCCTTCGATCTCGGTCTCGAAGTCGAGCAGTTTCTGTCCATCGACGATCGCCAGGCGCCGCTCCTCGGGCTGCGTGGCGTTGATCAGCATGCGCTTCATGGGCACTCCATCGTTGGCCGCGCCCGACTGCTGTCGCGCGCGGCCGCACTGCACGCCGGCGGCACAGTGCCGCCGGCGAATCGATGCACGAGCTGCCGAAGAAGACCCGGGGGAGAAACTGGCCTGAGGCCGTGGGCGCCGACCGCGTGGCGGTCAGCGCAGCGGCGTCGCCAACTGCGCCCCAGGGCGCGCGCCGCCGCACCGGCGCGCCCGGCGCAGCGGCCACGGCGACGCGCCGCACGCGGCTGCGTGCGGCGGCGACGGTGGCGCTGCGTCGGGGCGGGGGCGGGCGGGAAGCGCGTTCACTGGGGCGCTGACGCAAGCGCTTTCGTGCGCTGGCGCCTGTCAACCTGGTCGGTGCCGACCGCGCGGGCAACGCAGGTCGGCGGGTTTGTTCTTCTGGCGGCGGCTCTGCCACTGTCGGCTGCAGGCTGCGGGGTCACTTGGGGACCGCGCCCGCCTGCAACAGCCTGGGCCTTGCATCACCGGGGTTGCGCACCGTGGCGCTGCAGGCGGCCCGCTACACTCGGGCGGATGTTGCACTTGCAGGGAAACGGGTGCGCGCGCGAATTATAGGCGCCGCCGCCGGGCCGCCGCTGGCCCCGATGGAACGCCAAGCGCCGGCGCCGGGCGGCGGTGGTCCAACGGGCAAGGCCGCCGTCGCGGTGCGGCAGTTGCAGGTCGACGAGGCCGCCGAGGGCCAGCGCCTCGACAACTACCTGCTGCGCCTGCTCAAGGGCGTGCCCAAGACGCATGTCTACCGGCTGATCCGCGGCGGCGAGGTGCGCGTCAACAAGGGCCGTGCCGGCGCCGACACCCGGCTCGCCCAGGGCGACATCGTGCGCGTGCCGCCGGTGCGCGTGGCGGCTGTGCCCGCGCCGGCCGTGGTGCCGGCGCGCGAGTTTGCGCTGCTCTACGAGGACGAGCACCTGCTGGCCGTCGACAAGCCCGCCGGCGTCGCGGTGCACGGCGGCAGCGGCGTGAGCTTCGGCGTGATCGAGCAGTTGCGCCGCGCGCGCCCGGGCGAGCGCTTCCTCGAGCTGGTGCACCGGCTCGACAAGGAGACCTCGGGCGTGCTGCTGCTGGCGCGCCGGCGCAGCGCGCTGACGCGGCTGCAGGAACAGTTCCGGGCACGCGACACCGACAAGGTCTACGCCGCGCTGGTGCGCGGCCACCACCCCGAAGGCCAGCGCGTGATCGACCTGCCGCTGCTGCGCACGCTCGACGCCGCCGGCGAGCGCCAGGTGCGCGTGGCCAGCGACGGCCAGGCCCAGGCGCGGCGCGCGATCACGCTGGTGCGCAGGCAGGCGCGCTACGGCAGCGCCGGCGATGTCCTGCGGGCCTGCAGCCTGCTCGACGTGACGATCCGGACCGGGCGCACGCACCAGATCCGCGTGCACCTCGCGCACGGTGGCCACCCGATCCTGGGCGACCCGAAGTACGGCGACTTCGCCTGGAACCGGGCCTGGGCGCGCGGCGAGGCGCTGGCCGGCCTGCGCTTTGGCCGCATGTTCCTGCACGCGCGGCGGCTGTGCTTCGCGCACCCGGCCGACGGCCGCGCGGTCGAGCTCGACTCGCCGCTGCCGGCCGAATGCGCCGGCCTGCTCGCCGCGCTGCGCCAGCTCGGGGGGGCGGGCTGAGCATGGGCCGCTTCGACCTCGTCGTCTTCGACTGGGACGGCACGCTGTTCGACTCGACCGCGCTGATCGTGCGCGCGATCCAGGCCGCCTGCGCCGATCTCGGCATCGTCGTGCCGAGCGACGCCGACGCGGCCTACGTCATCGGCCTCGGGCTGCACGAGGCACTGCGCCACGCGGCGCCGGCGCTGCCGCCGACGCGCTACCCCGAGCTCGGGCGCCGCTACCGCGAGCATTACGTCGCACGCCAGCACGAGCTGGCGCTGTTCGACGGCACGTTGGCGCTGCTGGCCGCACTCAGGGCGCGCGAGCGCCGGCTCGCGGTGGCCACCGGCAAGAGCCGGCGCGGGCTCGACGAGGCGCTCGCGCACGCGCAGCTGCGCGGGGTCTTCGACGCCACCCGCACCGCCGACGAGACCGCCGGCAAGCCGCACCCGCGCATGCTGCTCGAGCTGATGGACGAACTGGCCGTGCCGCCCGAGCGCACGCTGATGATCGGCGACACCACCCACGACCTGCAGCTTGCGGCCAACGCCGGCACCGCCAGCGTCGCGGTGGCCTACGGCGCGCACCGGCACGAAGCCTTCGCCGGCCATGCGCCGCTGGCCGTCGTGCACAGCACGCGCGAGCTGCACGACTGGCTGCTCGCGCATGGCTGAGGCCGCGGGCCCCGAGAGCGCGCGCCGGCCGTGCGCCAGCCATGCGCTGGCCGGGCGCGGCCGCGCACGACGGTTCGACGTCGTCGAGCGTGCCGACGGGGTGTATTGGTATCCTCCACAGGCCATGGTCCCGCTGTCCGGTGACGCGGGGTCGACCTGAACCCACACGGCGCGTCCGATGAATACCCACGACGACCCTGCTGAGCCGCCGCGTCCGGCCGCCAGCGACCTCCCCCCGCCGGTGTCGCCGCCGGTGGCTGCGGCAGCCGCCGCCCCGGTGCTGCCGGCGGCCGCGGTGCCGGTCGAGCAGGTGGTGCACAAGCTCGCCCAGGACCTGCTGCGCGAGCGGCGCAGCGAGCGCCGCTGGAAGGTCTTCTTCCGCCTGGCCTGGCTGGGCCTGGCGCTGGCCATCGCCTGGGGGGTCTTCGTCGGCAACCGCTTTGCCGCCCCGCCGACGGGGCCGCACACCGCGCTGGTCGAGATCCGCGGTGCGATCCAGGCCGACGGCCAGAACAGCGCCGACGCGATCATCGTCGGCCTGCGCGCGGCCTTCGAGTCGCCCGGCGTGCAGGCCGTCGTGCTGCGCATCAACAGCCCCGGCGGCAGCCCGGTGCAGGCCGGCATCGTCCACGACGAGATCGACCGCCTGCAGGCCCGGCATGGCAAGCGCGTCTACGCGGTCATCGAGGAGGTCGGCGCCTCGGGGGCGTATTACGTCGCCGCCGCCGCCGACCAGATCTTCGTCGACAAGGCCAGCCTGGTCGGCAGCATCGGCGTGCTGATGGACGGCTTCGGCTTTGCCGGCACGATGGAGAAGCTCGGCATCGAGCGCCGGCTGCTGACCGCCGGCGAGAACAAGGGTCTGCTCGACCCGTTCTCGCCGGTCAACGCGCGCCATGTCGCGCATGCGCAGGCGCTGATCGACAAGGTCCACCAGCAGTTCATCGACGCCGTGCGTGCCGGCCGCGGCGAGCGGCTGCGCGAGACACCCGAGCTGTTCTCCGGCCTGGTCTGGAATGGCGAGCAGGCCATCGAGCTGGGGCTGGCAGACCGCACCGGCAGCCTCGACTACGTCGCGCGCGAAGTGGTGCGCGCCGAGAATATCGTCGACTACACCCACCGCGGCACGCTGGCCGAGCGGCTGGCCGAGCGCTTTGGCGCCGGCGTGGGCGAGAGCGCAGTGCTGATGCTGCGCGAACTGGTGCCGCAGATGCGCTGACGGCACCGCACAACCACCCACTGGAGAAAACGCGATGCAAGGCGACCCCAAGGTCATCGACCACCTCAACGCGCAGCTCAAGAACGAGCTGACCGCGATCAACCAGTACTTCCTGCACTACCGGATGCTGAAGAACTGGGGCTACGCGCGCTGGGCCAAGCACGAGTACGACGAGTCGATCGACGAGATGAAGCACGCCGACCGGCTGATCGACCGCATCCTGATGCTCGACGGCCTGCCCAACCTGCAGGACCTGGGCAAGCTGCTGATCGGCGAGGCCCCGATCGAGGTGCTGCACTGCGACCTCAAGGCCGAACTGGCCGCGCAGCTCGCGCTGAAGGAGGCCATCGCGCACTGCGAGAGCGTGCGCGACTACGTCAGCCGCGAACTGCTCGAGGACATCCTCGACGACACCGAGGGCCATATCGACCACCTCGAGACGCAGATCGCGCTGGTCGACCAGGTCGGCCCGCAGAATTACCTGCAGTCGCAGATGGGCGAGTCCGGCGCGTCCTGACCGGGGCTGGCGGTATCCCCTGCCGTACAGTGGGAAACGGGTTGCGAAGCATTCGCATTTGATATACAGTGCCCCCAGGTCAGCCTCAGCCCCTGGGTGCCTCATGATCGTCTGCCTCTGCAAGCGCATCTCCGACCGTGACATCGAGCGTCACGCCCGCGAGGGTGTGCGCGAGTTCGAGGCCCTGCAGGAAGAGACCGGGGTCGCGCGCCACTGCGCCTGCTGCGAGGACTGCGCGCGCGAGGTCTTCGCCACGGCCTGCTGCCGCAGCGCCAACCTGGACTGCGCGCTGGCGGCCTGAAGCGCCGGCGGGGCGCCGCCGCGGGCTCAGGGCGGGGCCGGCGCGCCGGCGGCCAGCAGCCCGCGCCGCTCGATGAATTCGACCACCTCGGCCACCCCCTGGCGCGTGCGCAGGTTGGTCATCACGTACGGCCGGTTCGGGCGCATGCGCCGCGTGTCGGCCTCCATCACGGCCAGGTCGGCGCCCACATGCGGCGCGAGGTCGGTCTTGTTGACGACCAGCAGATCGCTGCGGGTGATGCCGGGGCCGCCCTTGCGCGGGATCTTCTCGCCGCCGGCAACGTCGATGACGTAGATCGTCAGGTCGCTCAGCTCGGGGCTGAAGGTCGCGGCCAGGTTGTCGCCGCCGGACTCGACGAAGACGATGTCGGCGTCGGGGAAGCGCGCGAGCATGCGGTCGATCGCCTCGAGGTTGATCGACGCGTCCTCGCGGATCGCGGTGTGCGGGCAGCCGCCGGTTTCGACGCCGAGGATGCGCTCGGGCGCGAGCGCGCCGGCCACGGTCAGCAGCCGCTGGTCTTCCTTGGTGTAGATGTCGTTGGTGACGACGACCAGATCCCAGCGCTCGCGCATGGCCTTGCACAGCATCTCGACCAGGGTTGTCTTGCCCGAGCCGACGGGGCCGCCGACGCCGACGAGCAGCGGTGGCAGGCGCTTGCTGCGCCCGGGGATCTGGTGCAGTGCGCTCATGAGCGGAACAGCCTCGAGTACTGGGTTTCGTGGCGCGCGCCGAGCACGGCGAGCATCGGTGTGTAGGCCTGGCGGCTGTCGTCGTCGCTGGCCAGGGCCTGCGCGACGGCGGCCGGGATCGCTTCGGCCAGCGCGGCGAGGATGCGCTGGCCCGCGCTCTGGCCCAGCGGCACGGCGCGCACGGCGGCCTGCACGGCGTTCTCGGCCCAGCCGAACGCCAGCGCGAGCAGCGCCGCCTCGCGCGGTGCGCCGCTGAGCACGCCGGCCAGCGCGCAGGCCAGCGGCCAGGTCGGTGCCGGCCGCAGCGCCGCGAGCGTCCCGACGCGCATGTCGTCGGCGTGACGCTGGCGCAGCCAGTCGGCCATCGAGCGCCCCATCTGCTCGGTCTGCAGGCGCAGCTCGGTGCATTCGCGCGTGCGGGTGACCCAGCGGTTGAGCGCGTGCAGCCGCTCGCCGTCGGCGCAGCGCCAGGCGTCGAACGCGGCGGCGGCCACGGCCAGCTCGCTGCGTGCCTGCACCAGCAGCAACTGGTCGAGCAGGGTCTCGCGCGCGCTGGCTTCGTCGACGACGAGGCCGTGGTCGACCGCCGCTTCGAGCCCTTCAGAGTAGCTGAAGGCACCGACCGGCAGCGCCGGCGACGCGAGCCAGATCAGCCGCAGCAGCGACGCGGCCGCCAGGCCGGCGGCGGGGTCAGCCGCCGTGTCGGTCGTGCAGGCGCTCATCGGCATCGTGGGTGTCGCCATGCGGGTGGGCGTGCGGCTGGGCGGGCGTCTGGCCGCCAGACGCGTGCCCGCCGTAGGCGCCGGACTCGGGCTCGAAGGCCGCCAGCGCCTCGTCGACGACCAGGTGCAGCGCGCGCAGCATCGCGGCCAGCACCGGGTCGGGCTCGAGCTTGAGGTGGTCGGCGCGCAGCTCGAGCGGCACATGGCGGTTGCCGAGGTGGTAGCCCGCGCGCAGCAGGTCCAGCGGCGAGCCATGCGCAGCGCAGGCCCGCACGACCATCACCGGCTGCGCGGCGGCGACGACGCGGACCAGCGCGCCGTCCTCGGCGACCAGCACGTCGCCACCGCGCACGACCTGGCCGCGCGGCAGGAAGACGCCCAGGCGGCGGCCGGTCGAGTCGGTCACGTCGAAGCGGCTGCGGCAGCGCGTGTCCCAGTCGAGCGCGACCTGCGCGGCGCGCGCGAGCAGCGCTGGGGCCAGCCCACGGCCTTGGGCGATCAGCTTGCCGGCGGTGCGCATCGGTGCGGTCATCGTCGCTGGTGGTGCTAGTATTACGGACGTTCCAACAGGGGCTGAGCGATGACGGCACTCAAACTGACCCAGATCGGCAACTCGGTCGGCGTGATCCTGCCCAAGGATCTCCTGGCGCGACTCAAGTTGGAGAAGGGCGACATGGTGTTCGTGTCCGAGGCTGCGAACGGCGTGCTGATGACGCCGTACAGCCCGGAGTTCGAAGCGCAGATGGTCGAGGCACGCCGCATCATGAAGAAGCGGCGCGACGTGCTGCGTGAGTTGGCCAAATGACCGAGTGGACCTGGCTCGACGTCGCGGTCCTGCGCGCGGTGCACGAGGAGCAACTGGCCGAGCATGGCGGTGCAGCGGGGATGCGCGACGCCGGCTTGTTCGAGTCGGCGATCGCCCGCCCGAGAAACCTCGCGGCCTACGATGGCCCTGACGTGGCCGCGCTGGCCGCCGCGTACGGCTTCGGCATTGCGCGCAACCACCCGTTTGTCGATGGCAACAAGCGCACCGCCTTCGTCGCCGTCGAACTGTTCCTGGCACTCAATGGCTTCGATCTGGCCGCCGACGATGCGGCCTGCGTCCTCACGATGCTGCGTCTGGCCGCCGGCGAGCTGAGCGAGGACGATTTCGCCGACTGGATCCGCAGCCACGCCGTGCCCCGCGCCGAAGCTCAGAACAGGAAGTAGCGCTGCGCCATCGGCAGCACCGCGGCCGGCTCGCAGCTCAGCAACTGGCCGTCGGCGCGCACCTCGTAGGTCTGCGGGTCGATCTGCATGCGCGGCAGCCAGGCGTTGTGCACCATGTCGGCCTTGCGAACGCTGCGGCAGCCGCGCACCGCGACCAGCGGCTTGTGCAGGCCGTAGCGCTGCGCGATGCCGCCGGCCAGCGCGGCCTGCGAGACGAAGCTCAGCGAACTGCGCGGCAGCGCGCCGCCGAGGGCAGCGAACATCGGCCGGTAGTGCACCGGCTGCGGCGTCGGGATGCTGGCGTTGGGGTCGCCCATCGCGGCAGCGGCGATCAGGCCGCCCTTGAGCACTAGCGCCGGCTTGACGCCGAAGAACGCCGGCTGCCACAGCACCAGGTCGGCCCACTTGCCGACCTCGACCGAGCCGACCTCGTGCGCGAAGCCGTGGGTCAGCGCCGGGTTGATCGTGTACTTGGCGACGTAGCGCTTGACGCGGAAGTTGTCGTGGCGCGCGCCGTCGCCGGGCAGCGCGCCGCGCTGGGTCTTCATCTTGTGCGCGGTCTGCCAGGTCCGCAGGATGACCTCGCCGACCCGGCCCATGGCCTGGCTGTCGCTGCTCATGATGCTGATCGCGCCGAGGTCGTGCAGGATGTCCTCGGCGGCGATCGTCTCGCGCCGGATGCGGCTCTCGGCGAAGGCCAGGTCCTCGGCGATCGCGGCGTCGAGGTGGTGGCAGACCATCAGCATGTCGAGGTGTTCGTCGAGCGTGTTGACGGTGTACGGCCGCGTCGGGTTGGTCGAGCTCGGCAGCACGTTGGCCTCGCCGACGACCTTCAGGATGTCGGGCGCGTGGCCGCCGCCGGCGCCCTCGGTATGGAAGGTGTGGATCGTGCGGCCCTTGAATGCGGCGATCGAGTCCTCGACGAAGCCGCTCTCGTTGAGCGTGTCGGTGTGGATCGCGACCTGGGTGTCCGTCGCCTCGGCCACGCTCAGACAGCAGTCGATCGCGCAAGGCGTCGAGCCCCAGTCCTCGTGCAGCTTCATGCCGATCGCGCCGGCCTCGATCTGCTGGATCAGCGCCTCGGGGCGGCTGGCGTTGCCCTTGCCGAGCAGGCCGATGTTGACAGGCAGCGCGTCGGCGGCCTGCAGCATGCGCTCGATGTGCGCCGGGCCGGGCGTGCAGGTCGTGGCAAAGGTGCCGGTGGCCGGCCCGGTGCCGCCGCCGGTCATCGTCGTGATGCCCGAGTAGAGCGCCTCGTCGACCTGCTGCGGGCAGATCCAGTGGATGTGCGTGTCGATGCCGCCGGCGGTGACGATCAGGCCCTCGCCGGCGATGATCTCGGTGCCCGGGCCGACGACGATGTCGACGCCGGGCTGCACGTCGGGGTTGCCGGCCTTGCCGATGGCCGCGATGCGGCAGCCGCGCAGCCCGATGTCGGCCTTGACGATGCCCCAGTGGTCGATGATCAGCGCGTTGGTGATCACGGTGTCGACCGCGTCGCCGGGGCCGTCGCCGTTGCAGGCCTGGCCCTGGCCCATGCCGTCGCGGATGACCTTGCCGCCGCCGAACTTGACTTCCTCGCCATAGCCCCCGGCGCGCAGCGTGTAGTCGGCCTCGACCTCGACGACCAGCGCGGTGTCGGCCAGCCGCACGCGGTCGCCGACCGTCGGGCCGTACATCTCGGCGTAGGCGCGCCGTCCGAGCGTCGCCATCACAGCCTGCCCTGCACGAGGCCGCGAAAGCCCCAGACCGCGCGCGCGCCGGCGTAGTCGACCAGCTCGACCGTACGCTGCTGCCCCGGCTCGAAGCGCACCGCGGTGCCGCTGGCGATCTGCAGCCGCATGCCGCGCGCGGCCGCGCGGTCGAAGCGCAAGGCCGCGTTGACCTCGGCGAAGTGGTAATGCGAGCCGACCTGGATCGGCCGGTCGCCGGTGTTCTCGACGACCAGCGTCGTCGTGCGCCGTCCGGGGTTGAGCTCGAGCTCGGGGCCGTCGGTGAACAGTTCGCCGGGGATCATCGTCGTTGCCTGCCTCGGGCCGGTGGCGGGCGTGGCCGCCGTCATGCGATGGGTTGGTGCACGGTCACCAGCTTGGTGCCGTCGGGGAAGGTCGCCTCGACCTGGATGTCGGGGATCATCTCGGCCACGCCGTCCATCACGTCGGCGCGGCTCAGCACGGTCTTGCCCTCGCTCATCAGCGAGGCCACGCTCTTGCCGTCGCGTGCGCCCTCGAGGATCGCCGCGCTGATCAGCGCGACCGCCTCGGGGTGGTTGAGCCGCAGCCCGCGCGCGCGGCGGCGCTCGGCCAGCAGCGCGGCGGTGAAGATCAGCAGCTTGTCCTTCTCGCGCGGGCTCAGGTTCATGGCCGGCAGGCAAGCAGGTTCGGTGCCAAGCCTTGCACCGCGGCGGACGGCTGCGCTGCACAGCGACGGTGCGTGCAGGCTGGTGCGGATCTTGTATGGCTGCGGGCATGCTTCCGCTGCCGCCGCCCCACCTGCCGCCGCGCCCGCCCGCCGCCGAGCCGCCGCGGGTGCTGCTGGTCGCCGACGACGCGCCCGGCGAGACCGTCGCGCTGCACGACGCGCTCGAGGAGTCGGGCTACGCAGTGGTCCGCGCCCGCAGCGGCGAGGCCGCGCGGGCCAGCCTCGCACAGGCCTGCCCCGACCTCGTGCTGCTCGATGTCGGCAAGCCCGCCATCGACGCCTTCGAGATCGCCCGCACGCTCGAGGCCGACGCGGCGACCGCGGCCATCCCGGTCATCTTCCTGGCCGCGCTCGACGAGACCGACGCCGTGGTCGGCGCCTTCGGCGCCGGCGCCGTCGACTACGTCGTCAAGCCGGTGCGCCTGCGCGAGCTGATCGCGCGCATGGAGAGCCACCTGCGCACCGCGCGCGCGCAGGGCCAGGCCCGGCGCGCGCTCGACGCCTTCGGTCACGCGAGCCTGGTCGTGCGCGAGCGCGACGGCCGCCGGCTGTGGCAGACCGCGCTCGCGCGCGAGCTGCTGCAGCGGCACTTCCCGGCGGTGCCCGAGGTGCTGACGCCGCCGCCGCTGCTGGCCTGGGTTGCCCGCGAGGCGCTGCGCCGGCGCGTCGGCGCCCAGCCGCACGGCCTGATCGTCGGTCAGGGCGCACAGCGGCTGGCCCTGACGCTGCACGCCAGCGGCGAGGGCGACGACGGCGAGTGGCTGCTCGTGCTGCGCGAGGACTCGCCCGCGGCCCAGGTCCAGGCGCTGGCGCGCGCCTACCCGGCGCTGACCGCGCGCGAGGCCGAGGTCCTGTACTGGGTTGCGCAGGGCAAGACCAACCGCGACATCGCCGAGATCCTCGAGCTGTCGCCGCGCACCGTGCACAAGCATCTGGAGCATGTGTTTGCCAAGCTCGGCGTCGAGACCCGCACCGCGGCGGCCGCGCTCGCGCTGGCCCCGGTGCCCGCGGCGCAGCCGCCGCGCTGAGCATGGCCGCAGCGATGGCCGGCACGCCGTCTACGCCAGCTTGCGTATGGCCGCCATCGCGGGCGGCCCCTAAGCTGGAAACGGCTTTGTCCTCCCCCAGCCCGTCCACCCCCAGCCCCGGAGCCCTCGCCCGATGAAGATCACCCGCCGCACCCTCACCACCGCCGCCGCGGCCAGCGTGCTCGGCCTGCCCCTGCTGGCGCGCGCGCAGACCGCCCCCATCCGGGTCGGCATCCTGCATTCGCTGTCGGGGACGATGGCGATCTCCGAGACCGTCCTCAAGGACGTCGCGCTGATGGCCATCGACGAGCTCAACGCCGCCGGCGGCGTGCTCGGCCGGCGCGTCGAGCCGGTCGTCGTCGACCCGGCGTCGAACTGGCCGCTGTTTGCCGAGCTGGCGCGCCGCCTGATCGCGCAGGAGCGCGTCGCTGCGGTCTTTGGCTGCTGGACCTCGGTCAGCCGCAAGAGCGTGCTGCCGGTGTTCGAGGAACTCAACTCGATCCTGTACTACCCCGTGCAGTACGAGGGCGAGGAGCTCAGCCGCAACATCTTCTACACCGGCGCGGCGCCCAACCAGCAGGCCATCCCGGCCGTCGAATACCTGCTCGGCCGCGACGGCGGCAGCGCGCGGCGCTTCGTGCTGCTGGGCACCGACTACGTCTACCCGCGCACGACCAACAAGATCCTGCGCGCCTTCCTGCGCTCGCGCAACGTTCAGGACGCCGACATCCTCGAGGACTACACGCCCTTCGGCCACATGGACTACCAGTCGATCATCGCGCGCATCAGGCGCTTTGCCGGCGAGGGCCGCAAGACCGCGGTGGTGTCGACGATCAACGGCGACTCCAACGTGCCGTTCTACCGCGAGCTGGGCAACCAGGGCCTGCGCGCGACCGACGTGCCGGTGGTCGCCTTCTCGGTCGGCGAGGAGGAGCTGCGCGGCGTCGACACCCGGCCGCTGGTCGGCCACCTCGCGGCCTGGAACTACTTCATGAGCATCCGCAGCCCGGCCAACACCGAGTTCGTGCGCAAGTGGAGCGAGTATGCGCGCGCGCGCAACATCGCCGGCCACCGCGAGCGGCCGCTGACCAACGACCCGATGGAGGCGACCTACGTCGGCATCCACATGTGGAAGCAGGCCGTCGAGCGCGCGCGCAGCACCGAGACCGACCGCGTGATCCCGGCGATGGCCGGGCAGACCTTCGCCGCGCCCAGCGGCTTCACCGTGCGCATGGACGACACCAGCCACCACCTGCACAAGCCGGTGTTCATCGGCGAGGTGCGTGCCGACGGCCAGTTCAACGTCGTCTGGCGCTCGCAGGGCCTGGTCGCGGCCGACCCCTGGAGCGACTTCATCCCCGAGAACCGCGGCCGCGTCAACGCGCCGGCGCCGCGCCGGAGCTGAGCGCGGTGCGCCTGTGCTCGCCACGCGGCCTGCGCGCCGCGGTCGTCGCGCTGTGCCTGGCCGGGCTGGCCGGCGTCGCCTCGGCACTGACCCCGGCGCAGGCCCTGGCCATCGCCGAGGGCGACGCCGATGCGCGCACGGCGGCGCTCGACGAGGCCCTGGGGCAGGCGCTCGCGCAGCCGGCCGAGGGCCCGGCTGCGCGGCTGGCCGCGCTCGTGCAGGCCTTGCTGGCCGAGCGCGTGCAGCTTGCCGACGGCCGCGTCTGGGTCGTCGATGGCGCGCAGGCGCTCGATGCCGCCAGCGGCGCGCGTGCGCTGCCGCCCGCGGACGGCGAGCCGGCGCTGCTGACCAACCGCCTGCGCCGCGCGCTCGAGGAAGCGCAGGCGGTGCTGGCCCTGCGCGCGCCCGATCCGGCGCTGCGGCTGCAGGCCGTGCAGCGGCTCTACGACGCGCCGCCCGACGCGGCGCGCCTGCCGCTGATCGACGCCGTGCTGGCTGCCGAAACCGACGGCGCGCTGCGCGAGCGGCTCGAACGCCTGCGCGCGATGATCGGGATCGCTGCTGCCGACCCGGCGCAGCGCCTGGCCGCCGCTGGCGTGCTCGCCGCCAGCGGCCAGCCAAGGGCCGCGGCGCTGCTGCAGCAGCAGCTCGAAGTCGAGCCCGACCCCGGCGTGCGCACCGCGCTGCGCGCCGCGCTGCGCGAGGTCCAGGCCCGGCTGGCCTGGGGCGAGCGGCTGGGCCTGCTGTTTGCCGGGCTCAGCCTGGGCTCGATCCTGGTCCTGGCCGCGCTCGGCCTGGCCATCACCTTCGGGCTGATGGGCGTCATCAACATGGCGCACGGTGAGCTGATCATGATCGGCGCCTACGCGACCTTCGTCGTGCAGACGCTGTTCCGACAGCACCTGCCCGAAGCGGCCTTCGGCGGGTACCTGGTCGCGGCGATCCCGGTGGCCTTCCTGGCCAGCGCGGCGGTCGGCGCAGCGATGGAGCGCAGCGTCATCCGCTGGCTCTGGGGCCGCCCGCTCGAGACGCTGCTCGCAACCTGGGGCCTGAGCCTGATCCTGATCCAGGCCGCGCGCTCGGTCTTCGGCGCGCAGAACGTCGCCGTCGAGAACCCGGCCTGGCTGGCTGGCGGCCTGCAGGTGCTGCCCAACCTGACGCTGCCGTACAACCGCATCGCGATCATCGTCTTCACCGCGCTGGTGCTGGTCGGCATCGCGCTGCTGATCGCGCGCACACGGCTGGGCCTGTTCGTGCGCGGCGTCACGCAGAACCGCCGCATGGCCGCCTGCGTCGGCGTCGACACCGCCCGCGTCGACACCCTGGCCTTCGCGCTCGGCGCCGGCGTGGCCGGGCTGGCCGGCTGCGCGCTCAGCCAGGTCGGCAACGTCGGCCCGGACCTCGGCCAGGCCTACCTGGTCGACAGCTTCATGGTCGTCGTCCTCGGTGGCGTCGGCCAGCTCGCCGGCACCGTCTATGCCGGGCTCGGGCTGGGCGCGCTCAACAAGCTGCTCGAGGGCTGGCAGGGCGCGGTGATGGCCAAGATCATCGTCCTGCTGGTCATCATCGCCGTCATCCAGAAGCGCCCCCAGGGGCTGTTCGCGGTCAAGGGCCGCAGCGTCGAGGCATGACGACGCCGCAGGCCACCGCTGCCGTCGCCGCCGCGCTGCCGCGCGCCGGCCTGCGCCTGGGCCCGGCCGGGCAGGCCGGCGTGCTTGCCGCGCTGCTTGCCGTCGTCGCGCTGGTGCCGCTGCTCAACCTGGTGGTGCCCGAGTCCAGCGCCTGGCACCTGGGCGACCACTGGGTCGCGCTGCTGGGCAAGTTCCTGAGCTACGCGATCTGCGCGCTCGCCGTCGGCCTGATCTGGGGCTACTGCGGCATCCTCTCGCTGGGCCACGGCCTGTTCTTCGCGCTCGGCGGCTACGCGATGGGCATGTACCTGATGCGCCAGATCGGCCGCGACGGCCAGTACCAGTCCGCGCTGCCCGACTTCATGGTCTTCCTCGGCTGGGACGCGCTGCCCTGGCACTGGACCTACAGCGACAGCTTCGTCTTCCAGACCGTGCTGGTCGTGCTGGTGCCGGGCCTGCTGGCCTTCGTGTTCGGCTGGTTTGCGTTCCGCTCGCGGATCCAGGGCGTGTACTTCTCGATCATCACGCAGGCGCTGACCTTCGCCGCGATGCTGCTGTTCTTCCGCAACGAGACCGGCTTCGGCGGCAACAACGGCTTCACCGACTTCAAGCGCATCCTCGAGATGCCGATCGCCACGCCGGGCATGCGCATGCTGCTGTTCGTCGTCACCGGGCTGGTGCTGATCGGCTTCTACCTGCTTGCGCGCGCGATCGTGCACAGCCGCGGCGGCCGCGTGCTGCAGGCGCTGCGCGACGCCGAGACCCGCGTGATGTTCAGCGGCTACGACCCGCTGGCCTACAAGCTCGCGGTCTGGACGCTGAGCGCAGTCATGTGCGGCGTGGCCGGCGCGCTCTACGTGATCCAGGTCGGCATCATCAACCCCAGCCTGATGAGTCCGGCTGCGTCGATCGAGATGGTGGTCTGGGCGGCGGTCGGCGGGCGCTCGACGCTGGTCGGCCCGATCCTGGGTGCGTTCTTCGTCAACGGCGCCAAGAGCTGGTTCACCGTCGCGTACGCCGAGTACTGGCTGTTCGTCCTCGGCGCACTGTTCGTCGTTGTCACGCTGTGGCTGCCCGAGGGCCTGGTCGGGCTGCTGCGCCGCGCCGGCGGCCTGGCCCGCCGGCTGCGCCGGCCGCAGGGGCCTCCGGCATGACGCCCGAGCTGATGGAGCGCGGTGCGCAGGCGCTGGCGGCGTACCGCGAGCGCCAGCAGGCGGCCGGCTCGGGCGGGCGCGCGGCGCCTTTCGGGCGGGCGCTGAGCGCGGGCGTGCCCGACTTCGCGCATGGCGTCGCGCTGTACGTCGAGGATGTCAGCGTCGCCTTCGACGGCTTCAAGGCCCTCGATGCGCTGACGCTGAGCATCGACGTCGGCGAGCTGCGCTGCATCATCGGCCCCAACGGCGCGGGCAAGACGACGCTGATGGACGTCGTCACCGGCAAGACCCGGCCCGACGCCGGCCGCGTCAGCTTCGGCAGCCACATCGACCTGCTGCGGCTGCGCGAGCACGAGATCGCGCAGATCGGCATCGGCCGCAAGTTCCAGAAGCCCACCGTCTACCAGGCGCTGAGCGTGGTCGAGAACCTCGAGCTCGCGCTGAAGGCCGACCGCCGCGTGCGCGCCAGCCTGCGCACGCGCCTGGAGGCCGCGCAGATCGAGCGGCTGGCCGAGGTGCTCGAGCTGATCGGCCTGCTCGGCCAGGCCCGGCGCACCGCCGGGCTGCTCAGCCACGGCCAGAAGCAGTGGCTCGAGATCGGCATGCTGCTCGTGCAGGAGCCGCGCCTGCTGCTGCTCGACGAGCCGGTGGCCGGCATGACCGACGAGGAGACCGAACGTACCGCGCAACTGCTGCTCTCGCTCGAGGGCCGGCATTCGCTGGTCGTCGTCGAGCACGACATGCAGTTCGTCGCCCTGCTCACCGAGGGCCGCCGCCGGGTCACGGTGCTGCACGAGGGTCGCGTGCTCGCCGAGGGGCGGCTGGCCGAGCTGCAGGCCGACCCGCGCGTCGTCGAGGTCTACCTGGGGCGCTGAGCACCATGCTGACGGTCGATGCCCTGCACCAGCACTACGGCGGCTCGCACATCCTGCGCGGCGTCTCGTTCGAGGCCGTGGTCGGCGAGGTCACCGTGGTGCTCGGCCGCAACGGGGTCGGCAAGACCACGCTGCTCGAGAGCCTGATGGGCGTCGTGCCGGTCAGCGCCGGCCGTGTCGCGCTCGGCGGTGTCGACCTCACGCGCGCGCCGCCGTACGCGCGCGTGCGTGCCGGAATCGGCTATGTGCCGCAGGGCCGCGAGATCTTCGCCCGCCTGAGCGTCGAGGACAACCTGCGCATGGGCCTGGCCAGCCGCAGCGGCGCAGCGCCGATCCCCGACGAGCTCTACGCGCTGTTTCCGGTGCTCGCCCAGATGCGCCAGCGCCGCGGTGGCGACCTCTCGGGCGGGCAGCAGCAGCAGCTCGCGATCGCCCGCGCGCTGGCCGCCGGGCCGCGGCTGCTGCTGCTCGACGAGCCGACCGAGGGCATCCAGCCGAGCATCATCAAGGACATCGGCCACGTGATCCGCCGCCTGGCCGAGCGCCGGACGATGGCCATCGTGCTCGTCGAGCAGTACTACGACTTCGCCGCCGCGCTGGCCGACCAGTACCTGGTGATGGAGCGCGGCGAGATCGTCGCGCGCGGCCGCGGCGCCGACATGGCCGCCGCCGGCGTGCGTCAGCGGATGTCGATCTGACCGCGGTCTGCGGGCGGCCGGCGCGGCCGGCGCACCAGCCGCACCAGCCGCCAGCCCAGCAGCAGCGCGACGATGGCCGCGTAGACGCCGACCTCGGCCAGGTCGCCCTTGGCCGCACGCATCCAGTAGAAGTGCAGCAGCGCCAGCGGCGCCAGCAGGTATACCGTGCGGTGCAGCAGCCGCCAGCGGCGCGCGCCGAGCGCGCGCACGGCGCGGTCGAACGAGGTCGCCGCCAGCGGCAGCATCAGCAGCAGCGTCAGCGTGCCGACCAGGATGAACGGGCGCTTGGCGATGTCGCGCAGGATGTCGGCGGCGATCAACCCCATGTCGAGCCAGGCGTAGGCCAGCAGGTGCAGCAGGGCCCAGCCGAAGGTGGCGACGCCCAGGAGACGCCGCAAGCGCGCCAGCGCGCTCCAGCCGGTGGCCTCGCGCAGCGGCGTGACGGCCAGCGTCAGGCACAGCAGGCGCAGCGTCCACTCGCCGCTGGCGCGGATCAGCGCCTCGGCCGGGTTGGCGCCGAGGCGGTCGGTGGCCGCGCCGTGCAGCAGCCACAGCAGCGGCGCGACGATGGCCAGCACCAGCAGCGGCCGCGCCAGCGGCTGCGCCAGCAGGCGATTCATCGCGGGCGCGGCGTCAGTAGTGGCGCCGCAGGTCCATGCCGGCGTAGAGCGACGCGACCTGCGCTGCGTAGCCGTTGAACATCAGCGTCGGCCGCCGCCGCTGCAGCAGGCTGTCCTCGCCGATGCGGCGCTCGCGGGCCTGGCTCCAGCGCGGGTGGTCGACCTGCGGGTTGACGTTGGCGTAGAAGCCGTACTCGTGCGGCGCAGCGACGACCCAGCTCGTCGCCGGCTGGCGCGCGACGAAGCGGATCGCGACCAGGCTCTTGCCGCTCTTGAAGCCGTACTTCCACGGCACCACCAGACGCAGCGGGGCGCCGTTCTGGTTGGGCAGCAGCTCGCCGTAGAGGCCGAAGGCCAGCAGCGTCAGCGGGTGCAGGGCTTCGTCGAGCCGCAGGCCCTCGACATACGGCCAGCGCAGCACGCTCGAGCGCAGGCCGGGCATCTGGGCCGGGTCGGCCAGCGTCACGAACTCGACATAGCGGGCGTTGCCATTGGGCTCGGCGCGGCGGATCAGCTCGGCCAGCGACCAGCCGACCCAGGGGACGACCATCGACCAGCCCTCGACGCAGCGCAGGCGGTAGATGCGCTCCTCCATCGGCGCCAGGCGCAGCAGTTCGTCGATGTCCCAGACCCGGGGGCGGGCGACCTCGCCTTCGACGGCCACGGTCCAGGGCCGCGTGCTCAGCCGCTGCGCGTAGCGCGCCGGGTCGCCCTTGTCGAGGCCGAACTCGTAGTAGTTGTTGTAGCCGACAACATGCCCGTAGGCCGTCGGGGGCTCGGCGGTCGTTGCGCCCGCCAGCGCGCTGCGAGCGCCCGGCAGCGCCGCCAGGCGGCCCGGCGCGGCGACGCTGGCCCATGCGCCCTGGCCGCCCAGCGCGGCGACGCCGGCCGTCGCGGCAGCCCGTTGCAGCCACAGACGCCGTTGCCGGTAGACCGCGCGCGGGGTGATCTCCGACGCCTGGCGCAGTGAGAGACCGCGGTCCTTCAGGTAAGGCATGCCAGCCCCGGGGCAGTGTGCGACACGATGCAATTCGTGCCGCACGCCGCCGTGGTTACAGCGCCCCGTACGAGTGCAGGCCCGAGAGGAACATGTTGACGCCGAGGAAGGTGAAGGTCGTCACGCCCATGCCGGCGATCGCCCACCACGCGGCGATTGCGCCGCGCATGCCCTTGACCATCCGCATGTGCAGCCAGGCCGCGTAGGTCAGCCAGGAGATCAGCGACCAGGTCTCCTTCGGGTCCCAGCTCCAGTAGCCGCCCCAGGCCTCGGCGGCCCACAGCGCGCCGAGGATCGTCGCGATCGTGAAGAACAGGAAGCCGATCGCGATCGCCTTGTACATCAGGTCGTCGAGCACCTCGAACGAGGGCAGGCCGGCGACGACGCGCTTGCGGCCGAGGATCAGCGCGCCGATCAGCAGCAGGATGGCCGCAAAGGCAAGCGACCAGAAGTTGTCGACATAGTCGCCCTCGCCGCGGTAGGCGAAGGTCAGTGGCTCGACCAGCAGCAGTGCGGCGCCGATCCACAGCGGCATCAGCTTCCACCAGGCGGTCCTGGACTCGGGGTTGCGTTCGACCTTGAGCTTGAGCAGGTACGCCACGGCAACCATCGCGGCGATCGCCCAGGTGCCGTAGGCCACGAAGTTGGCCGGCACATGGACCTTCATCCACCAGCTCTGCAGTGCCGGCACCAGCGGCTGGATCTCGTGCGCCTGGCGGTCGACGACGTACCACAGCGTGAAGCCGACGGCCAGCAGGACGGTCAGCATCGCGAACGGGCTGAACGCGTACGACTTGTACTTCTGCTCGTAGTAGAGCACGTACAGCGTCGTCATCCAGCAGAACATGATGAAGACTTCGAACAGGTTGCTGAAGGGGATGTGACCGATGCCCGGGCCGATCTGGTAGCTCTCGAACCAGCGCACGAACGACGCGGTCAGCCCCATGAAGACACCGGCCCAGGCCAGCCAGGATGCGATCACCTGCGCGCTGTTGCCTTGCCCGTAGCGCCGCGCGCCTATCGTGCCGGCCCAGTACAGCACGGTGCTCAGGGCCAGCAGCAGGCACATCCAGAGCACGGCGGTCTGGCTGGCCAGGAAGAACTCGAGCAGGAAGACTTCCTGCGCGGCGTCGAGGTTGGCGCGGAAGTCGTCGGGCGGGTACTGCAGGTAGAGGCTGACCGCCAGCAGCGAAGCCGCCGCGACGGCCAGGCTGAGCGTGCGCAGCGGCCGCCAGTACCAGCCCAGCGCAACCAGCGACGGCGCGCTGCCGATCAGGATCCAGGTCTCGTAGACGTTGAGGTACTGGCCGTAGAGCCACCAGGCGTAGCCGGCGCCAGCGGTGACGATGACGGCGAAGACCCAGTCGTAGACCGAGCGGCCGCCGAGCAGGTTTGCCCGCTTCGACGCCAGCGTGCGCGTCGTCGTGGTCGTCGGGGTCGGCGAGGTCGGCGAGGTGGCGGTCGTCATGCGGTTTCCTTGACGGTCGGGGCGGCGGGGTCGGGCAGCAACTGGCGACGCAGGGCGTCGAACTCGTCGTCGACGTCCAGGGTGCGCCGGGTCGGCGACAAGGCCGCCGTGATGCGCGTCTTCTGGTCGCTGCCCTGATCGGGCGCGTCTTCGATCCAGACCCACAGTCGGCGTTCGCGCACGTAGAACATCAGGAAGATGCCCAGCGTGAGCAGCGCGCTGCCGAAGTAAACGATGCTCTTGCCGGGCGCGCGCGCGACCTGGAATACGCTGGCCTCGACCTGCGTGAAGTCGGTCATCTGCAGCAGCACGGGGGCCGGGTAGAAGAAGCTGTCGGACAGCGACATCACCGCGCGCGACATGAAGGCCTGCTTGTCGAGGTCGGGCTGCAGCACCGCCAGGCCCGCGGCCTCGCGCGAGGCGTTGAGCAGCTCGAACAGGCTGCCGCTGAGGATGCGCAGCAGCACCTCGGAGACCCGCTCGCGGTCCTGCGGCGGGACGGTGAGCTCGAGAAACCGCGCCAGCGATGCGAGGCCGCCGCGCACCGGCGGGATCGCGCCGTCACCCTCGCCGACGGCCACCGGCTGGTCGTTGGGCTCCTGCCCGGCAAACAGCGTCAGCAGCCGCAGCGAGGTCTGGCGCAACTGCTCGGTCATCTCGGGGCGGTCGGGCGGGCTGGCCGCGATCGCGTAGCGCCGCGCGGCCCGTTCGCGCAGCGCCGGGTCGTCGAGCGCGCGCCGCATCTGCAGCCAGGTCTCCATCGAGTCCTCGGCGTCGGCGGGGATGCGCAGGTAGCGGAAGTCCTCGTTCGGGTCGCGGCGCATGCCGGCGAGGAAGACGCGGTGCCCGTCGAGCTCGAAGGGCAGCATGTAGTTGTGGAACTCGAGGGCCTGGCCACTGGCGTCGCGGATCTTGTAGGTCACCGAGGGGCCGACGTTGCGCATGTCGGTGGCCACCGGCAGGTGCGCGCCCGAGCCCAGGTGCGCCTGCAGCGACTGGATCATGCCCTTGCCTTGGCCGTTGCCGTTGGGGGCCTGGGCCACGCCGCTGGTCGACGCGAAGTTGCTGACGTTGACCACGCGCAGGCCCGAGAACTCGATGCGCAGTGACTCGCCGGGCCTCTGGATCTCGGTGTGCGCGCCGACCACGCCCTCGAGGTCGAAGCTGCGCGCGCCGGCCTCGAGCGGCTGCACGCGCATCTGCAGCCGCGAGCCGCCATCGTCGAAGCTGGCCTGGTAGATCATCACTCCGCGGTGGTAGACGGGGTGGTTGACCTCGACCACCGCCTCCCGCTTTGCCCCGGTGTCACGGTCGTGCAAGACGATCTCGCTGCGGTAGAGCGTCGAGCCGCCGGTGGCCTCGTGCTGCTTGCGGGTGAAGCTGGTGAGTTCGACGACGAAGGGCAGGTCCTGCAGCACGACGCCGTCGTCCATCAGCAGGATCGCCGTGCCCTGGACGCCGCCTTCGGGTACCAGCAGGTTGGCGCGAAAGCTCGGGTTCAGCGGCGAGAGCCGATGCTGGGCCGGCACCTCGTTGATCATGCCGCTGCCGAAGAACGGCTCCTTGTCCTGGAAGAACATCTGGGCGCGGATCAGGAAGCTGCCGTCGAGCAGGCCGCCGACGAAGATCAGCACGATCGCGCCATGCGTGGCCAGGTAGCCGTAGCGGTTCGATTCGCCCTTGCGCGCGGCGATCATCATGCCGTTGGGCCGCGTCTGGACCTTGGCCTTCCAGCCGCTGCCCGTCAGCAGCGCCGCCACGCGCTCGAACGCGGCGTCGCGGCCTTCGGCCACCGTGCCGCGGGCCTTGTGCCGGAAGGCCAGCAGCGACTGCTCGCGGATGTCTTCCTTGTACGACTTCAGCTCGGCGATGATCTTGGGCGTGGTGCGCACGATGCACAGACTCGTCGAGACGACGAGGAAGCCCAGCATCAGCATGTACCACCACGCGCCGTAGACCGAGAACAGCCCGACCGCGTTGAACACCTCGGACCAGAACGGCCCGAACTGGTTGACGTAGTTGTTGAATGGCTCGTTCTGCAGGATGACGGTGCCGATCACCGAGGCGATGCCGATGATCGTCAGCAGCGCGATCGCGAAGCGCATCGACGCCAGCAACTCGACGAGCTCACGCAACAGACGCGAGGCGTTGCCACTGCCGTGGCCCATCGTAGACGTGCTCATCAAGCAATTATGGCGCCGGCGGTTTCGGGCCGGCCCCCAAGCGCTAGATAATCCCAGGGGTATTCACAGGGCATCGCGGCCGGCGCGGCCGCGATGCCGGCGCCGGGCGCGTCAGCGCAGCCCGGCGATGAAGTCGGCCAGTGCAGCGATCTCGCGGTCGGTCAGACGCTTCGAGATGTCCATCATGACCTGGTTGTTGGCGCGCTCGCCCGAGCGGTACGCGCGCAGCGCGGCGGCCGTGACCTCGGCATGCTGACCGGCCAGCCGCGGATACTGCGCCGGGATGCCGGCGCCGGTCGCGCCATGGCAGGCCGCGCACGAGGGCACGCCGATGCCGGGAATGCCGCCGCGCCAGATGCGCTGGCCCATCTGCGCGAGTTCGGGGTCGGTGGCCGCGCCGCGCACCGGCGGCAGGCTGGCATAGAAGGCCGCGACGTGGATCATGTCCTCGTTGCTGAGCTGTGCCGCGAAGCCCTGCATGATCGCGTTGACGCGGCGCCCCTCGCGATAGTCGCGCAACTGGCGCACGATGTACTCGGGGTGCTGGGCGGCCAGGATCGGATTCGACGACAGGCCCCGCGAGCCGTCGACCGTGTGGCAGGCGATGCACAACTGGGTGGCGATCGCGCGGCCCTTGGCGATGTCCGGGCTGACCCGGCCCGCAGCACTGGCGCCGGCCGCGTGCGCGGCCAGCGGCGCGAGCAGGGAGAGGGTCAGTGCGGCGGCGGCACGCCGAAGAACGGTCGAAGCATTCATGCGTGGGCGGGTAAATGAGGTACAAACCTTGGAAGTTTACTATGCGCTCCGGGCTGGCCTGCCGTGCGCGGCACCCGGCCCCGTCGCGTGGCGGGCCGGCCGCGGCACAATGCGTCGGGCCTGCCGCCCGGGCGCGGGCCGCTGTCGGCACGCCGGTCTCTTGGAACTCGCGGCGGCCGCCCCCAACTAAATGCGCTGTCGCCCCTGTGCGGGCCCCTCGGACGCTCGACCAAGCCACACCATGAAACGCATCGTCCTGTTCCTGGCCACCAACCTCGCCGTCGTCGTCGTGCTCGGCATCGCCGCGCACCTGCTCGGGCTCAACCAGTTCCTGACCCCGCAGGGGCTGGACATCACGCAGTTGCTGGGCTTTGCGCTGCTGATCGGCTTCGGCGGCTCGTTCATCTCGCTGCTGATCAGCAAGCCGATGGCCAAGATGAGCACGCGCGCGCAGGTCATCAACGACTCGCGCGACCCGACCCACCAGTGGATCGTCGCCACCGTCAAGCGCTTCTCCGACCAGGCCGGCATCCGCTGCCCCGAGGTCGCGATCTACGAGGGCGCGCCCAACGCGTTTGCCACCGGCGCGTTCAAGAATTCGGCGCTGGTCGCCGTCTCGACCGGCCTGCTGGGGAGCATGAACCGCGAGGAGGTCGAGGCCGTCATCGGCCACGAGGTCGCGCACGTGGCCAACGGCGACATGGTCACGCTGGCCCTGATCCAGGGCGTGATGAACACCTTCGTGGTCTTCCTCTCGCGCGTCATCGGCTATGTCGTCGACCGCGTCGTGCTGCGCAACCAGAGCGACCAGCCGGGCATCGGCTACTGGGTCACGACCATCGTGCTCGATATCGTGCTGGGCCTGCTCGCAGCGATCATCGTGGCCTGGTTCAGCCGCCAGCGCGAGTACCGCGCCGACGCCGACGCCGCGCGCCTGATGGGCCGCCCGCAGCCGATGATCAACGCCTTGGCGCGCCTGGGCGGGCTCAAGCCGGGCGTGCTGCCGCAGGCCGTCGAGGCCATGGGCATCAGCGGCAAGGGTGGCGTGATGGCGCTGTTCTCGACCCACCCGCCGATCGAGCAGCGCATCGCCGCGCTGCAGCAGGGCCGCTGAACAAGCGCCGGCACGGCAGCCGGCGCGGGCGGATAATCGGCAGCGTGAAGCGGGTCGGGCCGCCGCTGGCGCAAGGCCCGAAAGGGCGCGCTGGAGGAAGGTCCGGACTGCACAGGGCAGCGTAGCGGGTAACGCCCGTCCACCGCAAGGTGCGGATCAGAGCCACAGAGACGAGTCGATGCCGCGCGCGGGCCACCGCGGCGGCGTCGGGTGAAACGCGGCAATCTCTACGCGCAGCAACACCGAATAGGCACGCGCTGACCTGGCCCGGGTAGCGTGCGGGTGGGTGGCACCGAGCCGGGCGGGCAACCCCCGGCCCAGAGGAATGGCGGCTACGCCGGCTCCCCGGCAACGGGTGGCCGGCGAACAGAATCCGGCCTACAGACCCGCTTCACACCTTGTCCGCGCACCCGCCTCTGGCGGGCGCCCTCGCGCCTGGCCGCCCCGCCTCGCCGGCGCGGCGGCCCCAGGCCGTTGCCCGTCAACGGCGGCGGGCGGGCCTGCTGCAGTTGATCGAACGGTTTCGAAGTGCCGTCCAAGTGCTTATTCTGGAACGTGAATTCTGCGATAAGACTTGTCACCACCTGTTCTAAGTGTTTGATTCCATTTCATTTTTCGACGCCGACGGTTGACCGTGGGCGCGCTGGTCGCTACAGTGGCGTGAAGTGGAAATTTGTGGGGAATGGTGGCATCTGCGGTCTTCCAGGGTACGTCGGCGATCACGCTCGACGCCAAGCACCGCATCACGGTGCCGGTGCGTCACCGCGAGCTGCTGCTGGCCCTGTCGGCCGGGCGGCTGACGCTGACCAAGCACCCCGGCGGCTTCCTGCTGGTCTTCCCGCGCCCGGCCTGGGAGTCGTTTCGTGACAAGCTGCTGTCGATGTCGATGGCCGCCGACAACTGGCGCCGCATCTTCCTGGGCAGCGCCGACGACGTCGAGATGGACGCCGCCGCGCGCGTGCTGGTCTCGCCCGAGCTGTGCGCGGCCGCCGGGCTGGGGCGCGAGCTGCTGATGATCGGCAACGGCCACCGCCTCGAGCTGTGGGACCGCCAGCGTCACGCCGAGCACGAGGCGCAGACGATTGCCCAGGGACTGCCGGCCGAAGTCGCGGCGCTGGTGTTCTGACGACGTGACGACATGGCCGCACACCCCCGTGCTGCTCACCGAGGCCGTCGACGCCCTGGTGACGCGGCCCGATGGCGTCTACGTCGACGGCACCTACGGCCGCGGCGGGCATGCGCGCGCGATCCTGCAGCGGCTGTCGGCCGGCGGGCGGCTGATCGCGTTCGACAAGGACCCGCAGGCGGTGGCTGCCGCGACGCAGGGCCCGCAGGCGATCGCCGATGAACGCTTCGAGATCGTGCACGCCAGTTTTGCGACGCTGCGCGCGGCGCTGGCCGCGCGCGGCATCGCGCACATCCAGGGCCTGCTGCTCGATCTGGGCGTCAGCTCGCCGCAGCTCGACGACGCGCAGCGCGGCTTCAGCTTTCGCCACGACGCGCCGCTGGACATGCGCATGGACACCAGCCGCGGCGAGACCGCCGCGGACTTCCTGGCCCGCGCCGACGAGCGCGAAATTGCGAGGGTGATCCGCGACCATGGCGAAGAACGGTTTGCTGTACCGATTGCAAAGGCGCTTGTGGCTCGCCGCGCAGGCGGGCAGCCGGTGCGCCGCACCGGCGAACTCGCCGCGGTCGTGGCTCGTGCGGTGCGCACCCGCGAGCCCGGCCAGGACCCGGCCACGCGCAGCTTTCAGGCTCTACGGATTCACGTCAACGCCGAGCTCGACGAGCTCGGGCACGCGCTGGCCGCCGCGCTCGAGCTGCTGAACCCCGGGGGCCGACTGGCCGTGATCAGCTTCCACTCGCTCGAGGACCGCATCGTCAAGCGCTTCATCGCGCGCGAGTCGCGCGCCGAGGTCGACCGCCGCGCGCCGTTCGCGCCAGCGCCGCCGCTGCGCCTGGCCGCGCTCGCCCGCCTGCGGCCGCAGGCCGCCGAGGTCGCGGCCAACCCGCGCGCGCGCTCGGCGATCCTGCGCGTGGCCGAGCGCCTGCCCGACCCGGGGGGCGCGGCGTGATGCGCTGGAGCCTGCTGCTCGGGCTGGCGCTGGTCGCCAGCGCGCTGCTGCTGGTGCACACGGCGTACGAGTCGCGCCGCCTGTTCACCGAGATCGAGCGGGCGCGCAGCCAGCACCGCCAGCTCGAGCGCGACCACCAGCGCCTCGAGGCCGAGCGCCGGGCCCAGGCCACGCACCTGCGCATCGAGCGCATGGCCCGCGACCGGCTGGCCATGCGCGCGGCCACGCCGGCGCTGGTCCACGTCGTCGCCGACCCGGGCCCGGCGACCGCGGCCGGGGGGCGGCGATGAGGCGCGCGGCCAGCCCCGCTCGCGCCGCCGGTGCCGTGCGCAGCGTCAACTACGCCAGCAGCCCGCTGCTGGCCGCGCGCACGCCGCCGTGGCGCTCCCGGCTGGTCGTCGCGCTGATCGGGCTGGGTTCCTGCGTGCTGCTGGCGCGCGCGGCCTACGTCCAGCTGATCGGCGCCGAGTTCTTCCAGGCGCAGGGCGAGAAGCGCTTTGCCCACACCCTGGTGCTGCACGGCAGCCGCGGCCGCATCCTCGACCGCGACGGCCAGTTGCTGGCCATCAGCGTCGAGGCGCCGTCGATCTGGGCGATCCCGCGTGATCTCGCCGCCGACCGCGCGCGGCGCCAGCAACTTGCCGCCGCACTGGGCATGGCGCCGGCCGAGCTCGAGCGCCGGCTGGCCGACAACCCCAACTTCGTCTGGCTGCGCCGGCAGACCGACGACGCGACCGCGGCGCGGGTGCGCGCGCTGGCGCTGCGCGGCGTGCACCAGACGCGCGAGTACCGCCGCCGCTACCCCGAGGGCGAGGCGGCCGCGCATGTGGTCGGCTTCACCGACATCGAGCAGCGCGGCCAGGAAGGCGTCGAGCTGGCCTTCGAGCCCCGCCTGCGCGGGCGCGACGGCTCGCGCGACGTCATCCGCGACCGTTTCGGCCGCATCGTCGAGGACTTCGGCAACCAGATCGCGCCGGTGCACGGCGCCGATGTCGTGCTGTCGATCGACGCCAAGGTCCAGGCACTGGCCTTTCGCGCCATCCGCGATGCGGTCGCCGAGCACCGCGCCAAGGCGGCCAGCGCGGTCGTGCTCGACGCGCGCAGCGGCGAGGTGCTGGCGCTGGCCAACTACCCCAGCTTCGACCCACAGCGCCGCCAGCGCCTGAGCGGCGCGCAGTTGCGCAACCGGGCGCTGACCGACACCTTCGAGCCCGGCTCGACGGTCAAGCCCTTCATCGCCGCCTGGGCCATCGAGAGCGGGCGCGCGACGCCGGATCTGGTCATCGACACCGGGCCGGGCTGGATGACGGTCACCGGCAGCACGGTGCGCGACCACGAGCCGATGGGCATGCTGACCCTGGCCACCGCGGTGCAGCGCTCGAGCAATATCGCTTTCGTGCGGCTGGCGCTGCAGATGCCGCCGCGCGAGATGTGGCAGCTCTACCGCGACCTCGGCTTCGGCCAGCGGCCGCAGATCGACTTTCCCGGCGCGGTCTCGGGCCGGCTGCGGCCCTACCGCAGCTGGCGGCCGATCGAGCAGGCGACCATGAGCTACGGCTACGGGCTGTCGGCCAGCCTGCTGCAGCTCGCCCGCTCCTACACCGTGTTCGTCGACGGCGAACTGCTGCCGGTGACCCTGCTGCGCCGCGCCGGGCCGGTCGCCGGCCAGCGCGTGCTCTCGCCAGCGACCGCGCTGCAGATGCGCGGCATGCTCGAGCTGGCCACCGGCGCGCAGGGCACGGCGCCGCGGGCGCAGACGGTCGGCTGGTCGGTCGGCGGCAAGACCGGCACCGCGCTCAAGCAGGACGGCAGCGGCTACGCCAGCGACCGCTACCGCGCCTCCTTCGTCGGCATCGCGCCGGTCGATGCGCCGCGCATCATCGTCGCGGTGATGGTCGACGAGCCGCGCGCCGGGCGCTTCTTCGGCGGGCAGGTCGCGGCGCCGGTGTTCAGCCAGATCGCGCAGCACACGCTGCGCACGCTCGACGTTGCGCCCGACCGCAGCTTCGCGCAGCAGATCGTCGCCAAGGACGCGGCGGCCCTGCCGGAGCACTACCGATGACGCCGCTGCTGCTGCCCGACCCCGCCGCCGCCGCGCAATGGCTGCGCGCGCGCGTGCGCGGCACGCTGCGCACCGACAGCCGGCAAGTGCAGCCCGGCGACGGCTTCGTCGCCTGGCCCGGCCGCAGCGTCGACGCGCGCCGCCACGTGCCGCAGGCGCTGGCCGCTGGCGCTGCGGCCTGCCTGGTCGAGCGCGAGGGCGTCGAGGCCTGGGCCTTCGACGACCCGCGCATCGCCGCGCTGCCGGGGCTCGCGGCGCGGGCCGGCGAGGTCGCCGACGCCTGCTTCGACCGCCCGAGCGCGGCGCTCGAGGTCGTCGCGGTGACCGGCACCAACGGCAAGACCTCGACGACCTGGTGGACCGCGCAGGCACTCGGCGCGCTCGGCCGGCGCTGCGCGCTGGTCGGCACGCTGGGGATGGGCGAGCCGCCGCGCATCCGCGCGCCGGGGGCGGCCTCGCCGGCCGGTGACCAGGCCGGTGACGCCGTCGCGGCCTTCGTCGCGACCGGGCTGACGACCCCCGACGCGGTGCAGTTGCACGCCGCGCTGCGCGGCTTCGTCGACCGCGGCTGCACGGCCTGCGCGATCGAGGCCTCGTCGATCGGGCTCGAGCAGTCGCGGCTGGCCGGCCTGCGCATCGCGGTCGCGCTGTTCTCCAACCTCAGCCGCGACCACCTCGACTACCACGGCACGATGCCGGCGTACTGGGCGGCCAAGCAACGCCTGTTTGCCTGGCCGGGGCTGCGCGCGGCGGCGGTCAACGTCGACGACGCGCATGGCGCCGAACTGGCCGCCGGCCTGCGCCGCGAGGGCCGTCTCGACCTGTGGACCTGCTCGACGCGCGGCGCGGCGCGGCTGTCTGCGCGCGACCTGCACCAGGGCCGGCGCGGGCTGGACTTCACCCTGGTCGAGGACGGCGGGCAAGCGCTGCCGGTGGCCAGCCCGGTGTTCGGCGAGTTCAACGTCGCCAACCTGCTGCTCGTCGTTGCGGGCTTGCGTGCGCTGGGCGTGCCGCTGGCCGCCGCCGCCGCCGTCGTGCCGGCGCTGGGCGCGGTGCCGGGGCGCATGCAGCGCGTCGAGCCGCCGCCCGATGCGCCCGCGGTGGCCCGGCCCGAGGTCATCGTCGACTATGCACACAGCCCCGACGCGCTGGCCCACGCGCTGGCTGCGCTGCGCCCGCTGGCTGCCGCCCGCGGCGGCCGGCTGTGGTGCGTGTTCGGCTGCGGCGGCGACCGCGACCCCGGCAAGCGCGCACCGATGGGCGCGGTCGCTGCCGGCGCGGCCGACCGCGTCGTGCTGACCAGCGACAACCCGCGCAGCGAGCCGCCGGCGGCGATCCTCGCGCAGGTCGCGGCCGGCGCCGCCGATGCCGCGAACCTGCGCTGCGTCGAGGACCGCGCCGAGGCCATCGCGCTGGCCATCGCCGAGGCCGACGCGCGCGACGTCGTGCTGCTCGCCGGCAAGGGTCACGAGGACACGCAGGAGGCCGCGGGCGTGCGGCGGCCCTTCAGCGACCTCGCCGAGGCCGCACGCGCGCTGGCTGCGCGCGCCGGAGCCGCGGCATGAGCTCCGCCCCGATGATGACCCTGGCGCAGGCGCAGACGCTGCTGCCGGCAGCCACCCTGGTCGGCGACGGTGCGACCGCGTTCGACCGCGTGCACAGCGACAGCCGCACGCTGTGCGCGGGCGACCTGTTCGTCGCGCTGGCCGGCGAGCGCTACGACGGTCACGACTTCCTGCCCGCCGCGCGCGCCGCCGGCGCGGTCGCCGCGCTGGCCGCGCGCGGGCTGGCCGAGGCCGGGCTGCCGGGCCTGCAGGTCGTCGACCCGCTGGCCGCGCTGCAGCAGCTCGCCGCGGCCTGGCGGCGCCACCTGCACCTGCCGCTGCTGGCCGTCACCGGCAGCAATGGCAAGACCACGGTCACGCAGATGGTCGGCGCGGTCCTGCGCGCCTGGCACGGCGAGGGCGGCTTCGCCACCGCGGGCAACCTCAACAACCACATCGGCGTGCCGCTGACCCTGCTGCGCCTGCGCCAGGACGACAGCCGCTGGCACCGCGCCGGCGTCGTCGAGCTCGGCATGAACCACCCCGGCGAGACTGCGCAACTGGCCGCGCTCGTCCAGCCGCAGGCGGTGCTGGTCAACAACGCGCAGCGCGAGCACCAGGAATTCCTGGCCGGCGTCGAGGCCGTCGCGCGCGAGCACGGCAGCGCGATCGACGCGCTCGGCGCCGCAGGGGTCGTGGTCTTCCCGGTCGACGACGCCTGGGCGCCGCTGTGGCGCGCGCAGGCCGGCGCGCGGCGCTGCCTCGGTTTTGCGCTGGCCGACGCGGCGGCCGGCGCCGATGTGCTCGCCGAGGCCGACTGGGTCGACGCCGCCGCGCATTGGGAGCTGCGGCTGCGCACCCCGGCCGGGGCGGTCGCGACGACGCTGCGCGTCGCCGGCCGCCACCACGCCAAGAACGCCGCCGCGGCGGCCGCCGGCGCGCTCGCGCTGGGCGCGCCGCTGGCGGCGATCGCCGCCGGGCTGGCCGCCTTCGAGCCCGCGCCGGGGCGCTCGCAACTGCACCGCCGGCACTGCGCCGGCCAGCCGCTGACCCTGGTCGACGACAGCTACAACGCCAACCCCGACTCGGTGCGCGCGGCGATCGACCTGCTCGCCGGGCTCGGCCAGCCGGGCTGGCTGCTGCTCGGCGACATGGGCGAGGTCGGCGCGCAGGGGCCGCAGTTCCACGCCGAGGTCGGCGCCTGGGCGCGCGCGCGCGGCATTGCCGCGCTGTGGGCGGTGGGCCCGCTGTCGGCGCACGCGGCGCAGGCCTACGGCGCGCCGGCACGGCACTTCGCCGACGTCGACGCGCTGCTGGCCGCGCTCGCGCAGCGGCCGCCGGCGCGCGCGCTGCTGGTCAAGGGCTCGCGCTTCATGCGCATGGAGCGCGTCGTGCAGGCGCTGCTGGCCGACACCGAGGAGGAGCGCTGATGCTGCTGCCGCTGAGCGAATGGCTGATGATGCTCGCGCCCGATACGCTGAGCTTCCTGCGCGTCGTGCAGTTCCTGACCTTCCGCGCGGTGATGGCGGCGATGACCGCGCTGGTCATCGGCATCCTGCTCGGGCCCTGGGTCATCCGCAAGCTCGCCGAGCTCAAGATCGGCCAGCCGGTGCGCGAGTACGGCGTCGCCGAGCACCTGGCCAAGAAGGGCACGCCGACGATGGGCGGGGTGCTGATCCTGATCGGCATCGCCATCTCGACCCTGCTGTGGTTCGACTGGAGCAACCGCTTCGTCTGGGTCGTGATCTTCGTGACCTTCGGCTTCGGCCTGATCGGCTGGGTCGACGACTGGCGCAAGGTCGTGCACAAGAACCCCGAGGGCATGGCGTCGCGCGAGAAGTACTTCTGGCAGTCGGTGGTCGGGCTGGTCGCGGCCTTCTTCCTGGCCTTCGCGATCTCGGAGGGCTCCAACCAGCGCGTGATGGAGCTGTTCCTGCGCTGGGTGCAGAGCGGCTTTGCCGAGCCGCTGCCGGCCACCGACCTGCTGGTGCCGTTCTTCAAGGAAGTCAGCTACCCGCTGGGTGTCTGGGGCTTCATCATCCTGACCTACCTGGTCATCGTCGGCTCGAGCAACGCGGTCAACCTGACCGACGGCCTCGACGGGCTGGCGATCATGCCGGTGGTCATGGTCGGCACGGCGCTGGGCATCTTCGCCTACGTGCAGGGCAACGCGATCTTCGCGCGCCACCTGCTGCTGCCGTTCATCCCCGGCGCCGGCGAGCTGCTGATCTTCTGCGCGGCGATGGCCGGCGCCGGGCTGGCCTTCCTGTGGTTCAACGCGCACCCGGCGCAGGTCTTCATGGGCGACGTCGGCGCGCTCGCGCTCGGCGCCGCGCTCGGCGTGATCGCGGTCATCACGCGCCAGGAGATCGTGCTGGCGATCATGGGCGGCATCTTCGTCGTCGAGGCGCTGTCGGTGATGGCCCAGGTCGTCTACTTCAAGTACACGCGGATGCGCTACGGCGTCGGCCGGCGCATCCTGCTGATGGCGCCGCTGCACCACCACTTCGAGAAGAAGGGCTGGAAGGAGACCCAGGTCGTGATCCGCTTCTGGATCATCACGATGCTGCTGTGCCTGATCGGGCTGTCGAGCCTCAAACTGAGATGAGCAACGCAAACCCGCCGACCGTGCTGGTGCTGGGCCTGGGCCGCTCGGGCCTGGCGATGGCGCGCTGGTGCGCCAGCCAGGGTGCGGCGGTGCGCGTGTGGGACACGCGCGCGCAGCCGCCGCAGCTTGCCGCGCTGCGCGCGCTGCTGCCGCAGGCCGGCTTCGATGCCGCGCCGCTGGCCGACCACGCCCTCGACGGCGTGCAGCGCGTGCTCAAGAGCCCGGGGCTGGCGCCGGCCGACCCGCGCATCGCGCCGCTGCTGGCCGCGGCGCGCGCGCGCGGCATCGCGGTGCACGGCGAGCTCGACCTGTACCTGCAGGCGCTGGCCGCGCTGCGCGAAGCGCGCGGCTACGCGCCGCGCGTGCTCGCCGTCACCGGCACCAACGGCAAGACCACGGTCACCGCGCTGACTGCGCAGCTGATCGCGCGCACCGGGCTGCGCGCGCTGGCCGCCGGCAACATCGGCCCGGGCCTGCTCGATGCGCTGCGCGAGGCGCTGGCCGCCGAGGCCGCCGGCGCCGCCGACGCGCTGCCCGCGGCCTGGGTGCTCGAGCTGTCGAGCTTCCAGCTCGCGGACTGCGCCACGGGCTTCGACTGCGACGCTGCGGTGGTGCTCAACCTGAGCCAGGACCACCTCGACTGGCACGGCTCGATGCAGGCCTACGCGGCGGCCAAGGCGCGCATCTACGGCCAGCGCGCGGTGCTGGTCGTCAACCGCGACGACCCCGTCGTCGAGGCCATGGTGCCGGTGCCTGCGCCGCTGCCTGCGCGGGCAGGCCGCGGCCGCACGGCCCCCGGTGCGGCCGCCGGCCCGGCCGCGGCCGGGCCGCGGCGCGTCGTGCGCTTCGGGCTCGACGCGCCGCAGCACCCCGGCGACTGGGGGCTGGTCGAGGACCACGGCATGGCCTGGCTGGTGCGCGCTGCCGCGGCCGAGGACGGCGTGCGCCGCGGCCGGCGCGGGGCCGACGCCGGCGACGGCGCCGATGCGCTCTCGCTGCAGCGGCTGATGCCGGCCGGCGCGCTGCGCATCCGCGGCCGCCACAACGCGGCCAACGCGCTGGCCGCGCTGGCGCTGGCCAGCGCGATCGGCTGCCCGCTCGCACCGATGCTGCACGGGCTGCGCGAGTACCGCGGCGAGCCGCACCGCGTGCAACCGGTGGGCCGCGTCGGCGCGGTCGAGGCCTGGGACGACAGCAAGGGCACCAACGTCGGCGCCACGGTCGCTGCGCTGCGCGGGCTGGGCGCCGACCTCGCCCCGGGGCGCATCGCGGTGATCCTCGGCGGCGACGGCAAGGGCCAGGACTTCGCGCCGCTGGCCGAGCCGCTGCGGCACCACGCGCGCGCGGTCGCGCTGATCGGGCGCGACGCGCCGGCGATCGAGGCCCAGCTCGGCCAGGCGCTGCGCGCGGCCGGCATCGCCGTGCAGCCGCACGCCACGCTGCCCGCGGCCACCGCCTGGTGCTTCGACGTCGCGCGCAGCGGCGACGCCGTGCTGCTGAGCCCGGCCTGCGCGAGCCTGGACATGTTTCGCGACTATGCGCAGCGCGCCGAGGTCTTCGTCGCCGCGGTGCAGGCGCTGGCCACCGAACGCGGGGAACTGGCGCGATGAACGCTGCCGTGTCGGCGCTGGGCGCGCGCATCGCGGACTGGTCGCAGCGCCTGCTGCGTCGGGGCAACGGCGCAGGCTCGCCCGCGCTGCCGGTACGCGACGGCCTGCACCGGCGCGATGCCGGGCTGCCGGCGCAGGCCGCCGGCTTCGACCGCGCGCTGGTCTGGGTCGGCGTCGCGCTGCTGCTGCTCGGGCTGGTGATGGTCTATTCGACGACCATCGCGCTGCCCGACAACCCGCGCTTCGCGCGCCTGGCGCCGACCCACTTCCTCGAACGCCACCTGATCGCGCTGCTCATCGGCGCGTTCGCCGCGCTGGTCGTCGTGCAGATTCCGATCGCCTTCTGGGAGCGCTGGGGCACGCTCGTGTTCGTCGGTGCGCTTGCGCTGCTGGTCGTCGTGCTGCTGCCCTTCGTCGGCATCGAGGTCAACGGTGCCCGGCGCTGGCTGCCGCTGGGCCTGATGAACTTCCAGCCCAGCGAACTGGCCAAGCTGGCGATCGCGATGTATGCCGCCAGCTACATGGTGCGGCGCATGGACGCGCGCGAGCAGTTCATGCGCGCGGTCGTCCCGATGGCCGTGGCGCTCGCGCTGATCGGCCTGCTGCTGCTGGCCCAGCCCGACATGGGCGCCTTCCTGGTCATCGCCGCGATCGCGATGGGTATCCTGTTCCTGGGCGGCGTCAACGGCCGCATGTTCGCGCTGAGCATCGCGGTGCTGCTCGCGTCGTTCGTGCTGATGATCGTCCTCAGCCCGTGGCGGGCCGAGCGCATCTTCGCCTTCCTCGACCCCTGGGACCCCGAGCACGCGCGCGACCGCGCCTACCAGCTCGTCCATTCGCTGATCGCCTTCGGTCGCGGCGAATGGTTCGGCCAGGGGCTGGGCTCGAGCGTCGAGAAGCTGCACTACCTGCCCGAGGCGCATACCGACTTCCTGATGGCCGTGATCGGCGAGGAGCTGGGCTTCGTCGGCGTGGCCGCGGTCGTCGTCGCCTTCTTCTGGCTGACGCGGCGCATCTTCGCGATCGGCCGCCAGGCCATCGCGCTCGACCGCGTCTTCGCCGGGCTGATGGTGCAGGGCATCGGCATCTGGATCGCCGCGCAGGTCTTCATCCACGTCGGCGTCAACCTCGGCGTGCTGCCGACCAAGGGCCTGACGCTGCCGCTGATGAGCTTCGGCGGTTCGGCGATCCTGATGAACCTGGTCGCCCTGGCCATCGTCGTGCGCGTCGACATCGAAAGCAGGGCGCTGATGCGCGGAGGCCGCGCATGAGCGCCCTGCTTCGGCGCAGGCTCATGTCGCGCAGCGACGTGAAGCGCGCGCAGCGCGCGGGCCGCAGCCAGAGTGCCCAGCTCATGCGCGGAGGCCGCGCATGAGCCATCTGTTGATCATGGCCGCGGGCACCGGCGGGCACATCATCCCCGGGCTGGCGGTCGCGCAGGAGATGCAGCAGCGCGGCTGGAGCGTGAGCTGGCTGGGCACGCGCACGGGCCTGGAAAACCGCCTGGTGCCGGCGGCCGGCATCGCGCTCGACACCATCGGCTTCACCGGCCTGCGCGGCAAGGGCCCGCTGCACGCGCTGACCGGCGGCGTGCGGATGATGAAGGCCTTCGCCGACTGCCTGGCGATCCTGCGCCGGCGCCGCCCGGCCGTGGTGCTCGGCATGGGCGGCTACGTCTGCTTCCCCGGCGGCATGATGGCCTCGCTGCTGGGCCAGCCGCTGATGCTGGTCAACGCCGACGCCGGGCTGCTGCTGAGCAACCGCGCGCTGCTGCCGGTGGCCGACCGCGTCGCCTTCGGCTTCGACGGTGCGGCCGCAGCGTCGATCAGGCTGGCGGTGGTCACCGGCAACCCGGTGCGTGCCGAGATCGAGGCGCTGCCGCCGCCGGCCGCGCGTTACGCCGCGCGGCTGGGCCCGCTGGCGCTGCTGGTCGTCGGCGGCAGCCTCGGCGCGCAGCCGCTCAACCGCGTGCTGCCGGCGGCGCTGGCGCGGCTCGATGCCGCGCAGCGCCCGCGCGTGACGCACCAGAGCGGCGAGCGCTGGCAGGCCGAGGTCGCCGCGGCCTACGCCGCCGCCGGCGTCGAAGCCGAGGTGCTGCCGTTCATCGACGACATGCCGCGCCGGCTCGCCGAGGCCGATCTCGTCGTCTGCCGCGCCGGCGCGATCACCGTCAGCGAGCTGTGCGCGGCCGGCGTCGCCGCGGTGCTGGTGCCGTTCGTCGTGCGCAGCACCGCGCACCAGCGCGACAACGCGCGCCACCTTGCCCAGCATGGCGCGGCGATCCACCTGCCGCAGGACGAGCTCACGCCCGAGCGGCTTGCCGAGCTGCTGCGCGAGAGCCGGCGCGAGCCGCTGCTGACGATGGCCGAGCGCGCGCGCGGCCTGGCCCGCCCGCGCGCCGCAGCGCGCGTGGCCGACGAACTCGAACGCCTCGCCGGGAGCCGGCCAGAATGAAACACGCCGTCAAGCACATCCACTTCGTCGGCGTCGGCGGCGCCGGCATGAGCGGGATCGCCGAGATCCTGCACAACCTCGGCTATGCGGTCTCGGGATCGGACCAGGTCGACAGCGCGAGCACGCGCCGGCTGGCGGCAATGGGCGTGCGGGTGGCGATCGGCCACGACGCCGCGCAGGTCGACGGCGCCGACGCGGTCGTGACCTCGACCGCGGTGCGCGGCGACAACCCCGAAGTCATCGCCGCGCGCGCGCGCCGCGTGCCGGTCGTGCCGCGTGCGGTGATGCTGGCCGAGCTGATGCGCCTGAAGCGCGGCATTGCGATCGCCGGCACGCACGGCAAGACGACCACGACCTCGCTGGTCACCAGCGTGCTGGCTGCTGCCGGGGTCGACCCGACCTTCGTCATCGGCGGCAGGCTGCAGAGCGCCGGCGCGCACTCGCGGCTGGGCGCCGGCGAGTACATCGTCGTCGAGGCCGACGAGAGCGACGCCTCGTTCCTCAACCTCAGCCCGGTGCTGGCGGTGGTCACCAACATCGATGCCGACCACATGGAGACCTACGGCCACGACTATGCGCGGCTCAAGCAGGCCTTCGTCGACTTCGTGCACCGCATGCCGTTCTACGGCGCGGCCATCGTCTGCGGCGACGACCCCGGCGTGCGCTCGATCGTGCCGCTGCTCTCGCGCCCGGTCGTGACCTACGGCCTCGGCGCCGACGTGCAGGTGCGCGCGGTCGACGTGCAGGCGCTGCCGGGCGGGCAGATGCGCTTCGTCGTGCAGCGGCGCAACGGGGTCGCGATGCCCGACCTGCCGGTCACGCTGAACCTGCCCGGCGAACACAACGTCCGCAACGCGCTGGCGGCGGTCGCGGTGGCCGCCGAGATCGAGCTGCCCGACGCGCCGCTGCAGCAGGCGCTGGCGCAGTTTGCCGGCGTCGGCCGGCGCTTCGAGCGCTGCGGCGAGCTGCCGGTCGCCGCAGCCCACGGCGGCGGGCGCTTCACGCTGATCGACGACTACGGCCACCACCCGGCCGAGATGGACGCGGTGCTTGCCGCCGCGCGCGGCGCCTTCCCCGGCCGGCGCCTCGTGCTGGCCTTCCAGCCGCACCGCTACACGCGCACGCGCGACTGCTTCGAGGATTTCGTCAAGGTCATGGGCCGCGCCGACGTGCTGCTGCTGACCGAGGTCTACGCCGCCGGCGAGTCGCCCATCGTCGCCGCCGACGGCCGCACGCTGGCGCGCGCGCTGCGCGTGGCCGGCCGCGTCGAGCCAGTGTTCGTCGACGACGTCGCCGCGCTGGCCCCGGCCGTGCTCGAGCTCGCGCGCGACGGCGACGTCGTGATCCTGATGGGTGCCGGCTCGATCGGCACGGTGGCCGCACAGGTGCGCGAGCTCGCGCAGGAGGGCCCATGACGACACCCCAATCGCTGGGCAAGGTCGCGGTGCTGATGGGCGGCGACAGCGCCGAGCGCGAGGTCAGCCTGATGTCGGGCGCTGGCGTGCTGGCCGCGCTGCGCGCCGCGGGCGTCGACGCGCAGGCCTTCGACCCGGCCGAGCGCCCCTTGGGCGAGCTGAAGGCCGAAGGCTGCGCGCGCGCCTTCGTCGCACTGCACGGCCGCCATGGCGAGGACGGCACGGTGCAGGGCGCGCTCGAGCTGCTGGGCATCCCCTACACCGGCAGCGGCGTGCTGGCCAGCGCGCTGGCGATCGACAAGACGATGACCAAGCGCCTGTGGGCCGCCGAGGGCCTGGCCACGCCGCGCTGGGTGCTGCTGCGCGGCGCCGAGCTGGAGCCCGGTTGCGTGGCCGCCGCCGCCGAGGCCGCAGCGACCGCGCTGGGCCTGCCGCTGATCGTCAAGCCGCCGCGCGAGGGCTCGTCGATCGGTGTCACGCGCGTCGACCGCCGCGAGCAACTGCACGCCGCGGTACGCGCGGCCGTCGCCCACGACAGCGAGGTGCTGTGCGAGGAATGCATCGTCGGCGACGAACTGACCTGCGCCGTGCTCGGCGAGGGCGAGGCCGCCGAGGCGCTGCCGGTGATCCGCATCTGCGCGCCTGGCGGCGACTACGACTACCAGCACAAATACTTCACCGACGACGTGCGCTACCTGGTGCCCAGCGGCCTGCCGCCGGCCGAGGAGGACGAGGTCCGCCGCCTGACGCTGGCCGCGTACCGGGCGCTAGGCTGCCGCGGCTGGGGCCGCGCCGACCTGATGCTGCGCGCCAGCGACCGCCGGCCGTTCCTGCTCGAGATGAACACCTCGCCGGGCATGACCGGGCATTCGCTGGTGCCGATGGCCGCGCGCGCGGTCGGCCTGTCGTACGAGCAGCTCTGCCTGCGCCTGCTGGCTGCCGCACGCCTGGACACGTCCGCCGGCCAGGCCGCTGCGTGAATACCCCCCGAGGACCATGCCGCCCCGCCGCCCACCTCCCGCCGTGCTGCCGCCCGACGTGCGCGCGATGAACGCGCTGGCTGCGGTCTGCGCCGTGCTGGTCGCGGCGCTGCTGCTGGCCGCGGCGTTGGTCTGGGTGGCGCGCCAGCCGCTGTTCGCGCTGCGCCAGGTCAGCGTCGACGGCGAGGTCGGGCGCGTGGCCGAGCCGGCGCTGCGCGCGGCCGTCGCGCCGCATCTGGCGGCGACCTTCTTCACCGTCGACCTCGGCGCGACCCGCGCGGCGTTCGAGACCGTGCCCTGGGTCCGCCAGGCGGTCGTGCGCCGGGTCTGGCCCGACCGCCTGCGCGTCACGCTGGTCGAGCACCGGGCGGTCGCGCTGTGGGCCGTCGACGACGGCGACGACCGCCTCGTCAACAGCCACGGCGAGGTCTTCGAGGCCAACCTCGGCGACGTCGAGGACGAGCGCCTGCCGCGCTTTGCCGGCCCCGAGGGCAGTGCTGCGCGCATGCTCGCGCTGCACCGCGCGCTGGTGCCGGTGCTGGCGCCGCTGGGCGTGCGCGTCGACGCGCTGCAGGTCAGCGAGCGCGGCTCCTGGCGCGCCTGGCTCGACAGCGGCGCCACGCTCGAGCTCGGCCGCGGCGGGCCGCCCGACGAGGCCGCCGTGCTGCTGGCGCGCAGCGAGCGCTTTGCCCGCACCGTCGCCGAGGTCGCCCGCCACTACCAGCGCCGGCTGCTGCACGCCGACCTGCGCCACCCCGACGGCTACGCCGTGCGCTTCGAGGGCATCACCACCACGGCGGCCGCAGCCACCGCGACAACGAGATAGACCATGGCCAAGGACTACAAGGACCTCGTCGTCGGGCTCGACATCGGCACCGCCAAGGTCTTGGCCGTGGTCGCCGAGGTGCTGCCCGAGGGCGCGCTGCGCATCGCCGGGCTCGGCGTGGCGCCTTCGCACGGCCTCAAGCGCGGCGTGGTCGTCAACATCGACGCCACCGTGCAGAGCATCCAGGCCGCGCTCAAGGAGGCCGAGATGATGGCCGCCTGCCGCATCACCCGCGTCTACACCGGCATCACCGGCAGCCACATCCGCGGCCAGAACTCGACCGGCATGGTCATCGTGCGCGACCGCGAGGTCACCCCGGTCGACGTCGCGCGCGTGGTCGACACCGCCAAGGCGATCAACATCCCCAACGACCAGCGCCTGCTGCTGGTCGAGCCGCAGGAGTTCGTCATCGACGGCCACGAGGTCAAGGAGCCGGTGGGCATGAGCGGCGGGCGGCTCGAGGTCAAGGTGCACATCGTGACCGGCGCCGGCAGCGCGGCCGAGAACATCGTCAAGTGCGTGCGCCGCTGCGGGCTCGAAGTCGAGATGCTGGTGCTCAACCCCAGCGCCAGCAGCCACGCGGTGCTCAGCGCCGACGAGAAGGACCTCGGCGTCGTGCTGGTCGACATCGGCGCCGGCACCACCGACGTGCAGATCTACACCGACGGCAGCGTGCGCCACACCGCGGTGATCCCGATCGCCGGCGACCTGATCACCAGCGACATCGCGATGGCGCTGCGCACGCCGACCAGGGACGCCGAGGAGATCAAGGTCGAGCACGGCGTGGCCAAGCAACTGCTGGCCGACCCGGCCGAGCAGGTCGAGGTGCCCGGCCTGGGCGACCGCCAGCCGCGCATGCTCAGCCGCCAGGCGCTGGCCGGCGTCATCGAGCCGCGCGTCGAGGAGATCTTCTCGCTGGTCCACCAGGTCATCCGCGACAGCGGCTACGAGGAGCTGCTCAGCTCGGGCGTCGTGCTGACCGGCGGCAGCGCGGTCATGCCGGGCATGGTCGAGCTCGGCGAGGACATCTTCCTCAAGCCGGTGCGCAAGGGCCTGCCGCTCTACGGCGGCGCGCTGGCCGACATGGTGGCCAGCCCGCGCTCGGCCACCGTGATGGGCCTGCTCGAGGAGGCGCGCCTGGCGCGCACGCGCGGCCTGCGCGCGGCGCAGCAGGCCGGCTCGGTGAAGAACTTCGTGACCCGCGCGAAGGACTGGTTCCTGGGCAACTTCTGATGCGCAGGAAGCAGCGATGCAGCGCTACAGACGGGGACGGCGACGACGACGCGCCGCAGCCCGCGCTCTTTGGCAGATGGTGAAGGTACAGGCGACGGCGACGTCGGATGGTTCGAATGGCAACTGCACTCAGGAGGTCGACATGCCCATCGAAATGATCGAGGAATTCAACGAAGGCACGCAGATCCGCGTCATCGGCGTCGGCGGCGGCGGCGGCAACGCGGTCGAGCACATGATCGAGCACGGCGTGCAGGGCGTGCAGTTCATCTGCGCCAACACCGATGCGCAGGCCCTGCAGCGCAGCAGCGCGCCGCAACTGATCCAGCTCGGCCACAGCGGGCTGGGCGCGGGCGCCAAGCCCGACGCCGGCCGTGCCGCAGCCGAGGAGGCGGTCGATCGTGTCCGCGAGACGATCGCCGGCGCGCATATGCTGTTCATCACCGCCGGCATGGGCGGCGGCACCGGCACCGGCGCCGCACCGGTCATCGCGCGCGTGGCCAAGGAGATGGGCATCCTGACCGTCGGCGTCGTGACCAAGCCCTTCGAGTTCGAGGGCAACCGCCGCATGAAGGCCGCCGAGCTCGGCGTGGCCGAGCTCGAGGCCAACGTCGACAGCCTGATCGTCGTGCTCAACGAGAAGCTGCTCGAGGTGCTCGGCGACGATGTCACCCAGCACGAGGCCTTCGGCCACGCCAACGACGTGCTGAAGAACGCCGTCGGCGGCATCAGCGACATCATCCACGTGCGCGGCCTGGTCAACGTCGACTTCGAGGACGTCAAGACCGTCATGAGCGAGCCGGGCAAGGCCATGATGGGCACCGCGCGCGCCGGCGGCCCCGACCGCGCCAGCAAGGCCGCCGAGTCGGCGGTGGCCTGCCCGCTGCTCGAGGGCGTCGACCTCTCGGGCGCGCGCGGCGTGCTGGTGCTGATCGCCGCGAGCAAGGCGACCTTCAGGCTCAACGAGAGCAAGAAGGTGATGGACTGCATTCGCCGCTACGCCGCCGACGACGCGCATGTCATCTTCGGCGCCGCCTACGACGAGGGCCTGGGCGACCAGATGCGCGTGACCGTCATCGCCACCGGGCTGAGCCCGGCGACGCGCCGCCAGCAGGCGCCGATCAGCGTCGTGCATACCGCGCCGGCGCTGCGCACCGGCACCGACGGGCTGCTGCTGCACGCGGCGGCAGCGCCGGGCGCGCCCGCGGCGCCGGCGGCGGCGACCGACTACGCCGGCATGGCCGTGCCCAGCGTCTGGCGCCAGGGCCGCAGCGCCGCGGCCAAGGTCGACGCGCTGGTCAGCAACGGCATGGACGAGATCGAGATCCCGGCCTTCCTGCGCAAGCAGGCCGATTGAGTGCGGGCCGGCGCCGCCGCAGCCGATCGCTCACAATCGAGACCATGCTCAAACAACGCACGATCAAGTCGATCACCCGCGCCGTCGGGGTCGGGGTGCACAGCGGCCGCAAGGTCGAACTGACGCTGCGCCCGGCGGCACCCGGCGCCGGCTTCCTGTTTCGCCGTGTCGACCTGCCGCAGCCGGTCGACATCGCGGTCGACGCGCAGGCCGTCTGCGACACCCGCATGGCCTCGACGATCAGCCCCGGCGGCGACCCCGGCGGGCCCAAGGTGCAGACCATCGAGCACCTGATGTCGGCCTGCGCCGGGCTCGGCATCGACAACCTGACGGTCGACATCGGCGGCGACGAAGTGCCGATTCTCGACGGCTCGGCGGCCAGCTTCGTCTTCCTGCTGCAGAACGCGGGCATCGAGCTGCAGAGCGCGCCCAAGCGCTTCGTCGAGGTGCTCGCACCGGTCGAGGTCCGCGAGGGCGAGGGCGCGTCGCTGAAGTGGGCGCGGCTCGAGCCCTACCGCGGCTACAAGCTGAGCTTCGGCATCGAGTTCAGGCACCCCGCGGTCGACGCCACCGGCCAGCAGCTCACGTTCGACTTCGGCAGTGGCGACTACCGGCGCGACATCGCCCGCGCACGCACCTTCGGCTTCACCCGCGACGTCGAGACGCTGCGCGCGCGCGGTCTGGGGCTGGGCGGCAGCATGGACAACGTCATCGTCGTCGACGACTACCGTGTGCTCAACACCGAGGGCCTGCGCTACGGCGACGAGTTCGTCAAGCACAAGATCCTCGACGCCATCGGCGACCTGCGCATCGGCGGCAATCTGCTGGGCGCCTACAGCGCGTTCCGCAGCGGGCACGCGCTCAACAACCGGCTGCTGCGCAAGCTGCTGGCCGACCCGGCCGCGCACCGCATCGTCAGCTTCGACGACGAGCGCCAGGCGCCGGCGGGCTTCGCCCGGCTCGCCCCGGCCTGGTGATGGGCTTCATCCGCATCCTGATCATCCTGCTGCTGCTCGCCGCGCTGGTGTGCTTCGGCATGTACCTGGTCACCGGCCAATTGCGCTGGCGCCAGCGCGGCGTGCTGATCGTCAAGTGGGTCGTGATCGCCGGGCTGGGCTTCTTCGCGGTCGTCATGTTCGAGCGCTTCCGGCCGATCTAGCGGCGGGCCGCAGGCGTCGCGCAGCGGCCCGCTGCCCGGTTCAGAACGGGTAATGCCGCGGCTGCGTCTGCACCGTGATCCAGCGCAGCTCGGTGAACTCGGCGATGCCGGCGCGCCCGCCGAAGCGGCCCATGCCCGAGCCCTTGACGCCGCCGAAGGGCATCTGGGCCTCGTCGTGCACGGTCGGCGCGTTGACATGGCAGATGCCGCTGTCGATCTTGCGCGCGACGTTGAAGGCGCGCGCGACGTCGCGCCCGAAGACCGCCGCCGACAGGCCGTACTCGTTGTCGTTGGCGCAGGCCAGCGCCTCCTCGACGCCGGCCACGCGCACGACGCACTTGACCGGGCCGAAGGTCTCCTCGCGGTAGAGGCGCATCGCCGGCGTGACATGGTCGAGCACGGTGGCGGGCATCAGCGTCGAGTCGGCCTTGCCGCCGCAGACCAGCTTGGCACCCTTGGCCAGCGCGTCGTCGATCAGCGCGTTGCAGTGCTCGACCGTGGCCATGCCGATCACCGAGCCCAGCACCACCGGCTCGGGCTTGCGCGGGTCGCCCAGCGGCAGGCTGCGGGCCTTGGCGGCGAACTTGCGCACGAACTCGTCGGCGACCTTGCGGTCGACGATGAGGCGCTCGGTCGACATGCAGATCTGCCCACTGTTGGCGAAGCAGCCGAAGGCCGCAGCGTCGACCGCGTCGTCGAGGTCGGCGTCGTCGAGGACGACCAGCGGGGCCTTGCCGCCGAGTTCGAGCACGACCGGCTTGAGGTACCTGGCGCAGGTGATCGCGATCAGCTTGCCCACGCGCGTGCTGCCGGTGAAATTGACGCGGCGCACCGCCGGGTGCGCGACCATGGCCTCGACCACGGCGCCGGCGTCGGCCGGGGCGTTGGTGAGGTAGTTGACGACGCCGGGCGCAAAGCCCGCGTCCTGAAAGGCCTCGACGATCAGGCCGTGCGTGCGCGGGCAGTTCTCGCTGCCCTTGAAGACGACGGTGTTGCCGCAGGCCAGCGGGGTGGCGATCGCGCGCACGCCGAGGATGACCGGCGCGTTCCACGGCGCGATGCCGAGCACGACGCCCGCGGGCTGGCGCATGCCCATGGCCAGCGAGCCCGGGACGTCGGAGGGGATGACCTCGCCGGCGACCTGGGTTGTCAGCGCGGCGGCCTCGCGGATCATGCCGGCAGCGAGCATGACGTTGAAGCCGGCCCACATGGCGGTGGCGCCGGTCTCGGCGGGCACGGCCTCGACGAACTGCGCGGTCCTGGCCTCGAGCGCGTCGGCGGCCTTGAGCAGCAGCGCGCGGCGCGTGCCGGGGCCGGTCTCGCTCCAGGTCTTGAAGGCCTCGGCGGCGGCCTCGACGGCCAGCACGGCGTCGGCCGGCGAGGCCGCCGGTGCGCGCGTGGCGACGGTGCCGTCGAGCGGGTTGCGCCGCTCGAAGGTGGCGTTGCGCTCGGCGGTGACCTTCAGGCCGTTGATCAGCATCGACAGGTCGGACATGGTGGGCTCCTCGTTTCAGGCAGATGCCGCGCTGCGGCGTCGTTGGGCCGCGTCGGCGGCGGTGGTGGTGGCGGTGGCGCCGGCACCCAGGTAGGCCTCGCGCACGACGCTCGAGCGGGCGAGCAGGCGCGCCGTACCGCTGGCGACGAGCACGCCGCGCTCGAGGACGTAGCCGCGGTCGGCCACGGCCAGCGCCTTCTTGACGTTCTGCTCGACCATCAGCACGGTGGTGCCGGCATCGGCGATGCGCCGCGCGATGGCCAGCAGCTCGTCGACCATGCGCGGGGCCAGGCCCAGCGAGGGCTCGTCGAGCATCAGCAGGCGCGGGTGGCTGACCATCGCGCGCGCCACCGCGACCATCTGCTGCTCGCCGCCGCTCATCGTCCCGGCGAGCTGGTGCGCGCGCTCGCGCAGCTTCGGGAAGTGCTCGAAGGCCTGCTCGACGCGGCGTGCGCGCTCGGCCTTCGGCACCAGCCAGCCGCCGAGCTCGAGGTTCTCGGTGACGGTCATCTGCGCAAACAGTTGCCGGCCCTCGGCGACCAGGGCGACGCCGGCACGCACGATCTCGTCGGTGCGCTCGGGCAGGTCGGCGCCGTCGAGGCTCACGCTGCCCTGGCGCGGGATCAGCCCGGCCAGGGCCTTCAGCAGGGTGGTCTTGCCGGCGCCGTTGGGGCCGAGGATCACGGTCAGGCCGGGGCGCACCTCGAGGTCGAGCGCGCGCAGCACCAGGAAGGCGCCGTAGCCCGCGCTCAGGCCGCGCACGTCCAGGCGTGCCCCGGCGCCGCCGCCGAGCACGAAGGGTTCGGGTCGCCACCACATCATGGCGCGGCCTCCGCGCCCTCGTCGGCCATCTCGTCGCCGAGGTAGGCCTCGATCACCTCGCGGTCGCGCACGACCTCGGCGGGGCTCGCGTCGGCGATCTTGCGGCCCTGGTGCAGCACGATCACGCGCTCGACGTGGCGCAGCAGGACCGTGACCGCATGCTCGATCCAGATCACGGTCAGGTCGAGCTCGTCGCGCATGCGCCGGATCAGGTGCCCCATCTCGTCGATCTCGGCCTCGGTCAGCCCGGCGGCGACCTCGTCGAGCAGCAGCAGCCTGGGCCGGGTGGCCAGCGCCATGCCGATCTCGAGCAGGCGCTGCTGGCTCGGCGTGAGCGTCGCTGCCGGCGCGTCGGCCAGCCGGGCCAGGCCGACCAGCGCGAGGATGCTGTCGGCGCTGCGCAGCGCCCACGGCACGTCGGCCTCGGCGCCCCAGAAGACATACTTGCGCGGTCGCCGGCCGGCAAACTGCAGGCCGAACTCGACGTTCTCGCGCACGCCCATCTCGGCAAAGGTGCGCGGCGTCTGGAAGGTGCGCGCCACGCCCTGCGCGGCGAAGCGGTGCGGCGGCCGGCCGGTGAGCTCGCGCCCGGCCGCGTGCAGCCGGCCCGAAGTCAGCGGCTGCACGCCCGAGATGGCGTTGAAGAAGGTCGTCTTGCCGGCGCCGTTGGGGCCGATGATGCCGACCAGCTCGCCGGCACGAAAGCGCGCGCTGACACCGTCGACGGCGCTCAGGCCACCGAAGCGCACGCTGACCTCGTGCGCGTCGAGAAGCACCGGCAGATGCGGGTCGTGCGCCGTGCCCTCGGGCCGGCTCAGGCTGAGGCGGGGGTCAGAGGACAAGGCGGCGCTCCTTCTCGCGGCGCTCGTCGCGGGCGCGCTTGCCGCTCCACGCATCGCGCCGTCGTCGCCAGCGCTCGCGCGCGGCGTCGTGCCAGCCGCCGAAGGTCGACAGCCGCAGCGAAGCCAGCCCGCCGGGCAGGTACAGCACGGCCAGGATCAGCAGCAGGCCCAGCGCCATCATGTAGAGCTCGGGCAGTTGCAGGCGCAGCGTCTCGGCCAGCACGCTGAAGACGATGGCCGCGATCAGCGGGCCCCACAGCGTGGCCGCGCCGCCGATCAGCGCGATCAGCACGGTCTGGAAGCCGATGAACGGGTTGAACACCGTGGTCGGGTCGATGTAGGTCCAACGCACGCTCATCGCCGCGCCGACCGCGCCGGCGAAGGCCGCGGTCAGCGCGAAGCCGGCGATCTTGACCAGCCGGGTGTCGACGCCCAGGGTCTGCGCACGCTGCTCGTCGGCGCCGATGCCGCGCAGGGCCAGCCCGAAGCGCGTGCGGCGCACGACGATGGCGGTGGCCACTGCCAGCACGGCCAGCGCGAGCATGGTCAGGTAGACCGTGTCGGGCTCGGGCATGACGACCAGCACGCGCCCGACGGTGCCGGTGACCTGGCGCTCCCAGTAGGCGATGCTGTGGCGGATCAGCTCGGTCATGCCGAAGGTCAGCATCGCGAAGTAGGTGCCGCGCAGGTGCAGCACCAACGCACCCATGACCACCGCCACCGCCGCCGCGACGCCGCCGCCCAGCGCGATGGCGACCAGCCACGAGCTGTGCTCGAGCGCGATCGCGCTGGTGTAGGCGCCGATGCCGAAGAAGGCCGCGGTGGCCAGCGACAGGTAGCGTGTGGTGCCGCAGAACAGGCTCCAGCTCGTGGCCAGCGCGATGTACATCAGGCAGGTCAGCGCCAGCGAGACGACGAACTCGCTGCCGTAGTGGGGGATCGTCAAGGCCCAGCCGGTGAGGGCGAAGAGGATCAGCAGGTCGCGAAAGAGCACTTGTCGGTCGTTCATGGCTGGAGCCCGTCTGCCGCGGGGACGGCATCGCGCGGACACCTCGCTGCGTCGAATGCGTTCATCGCTTGCGGTGGAACAGGCCGTTGGGGCGCAGCAGCAGCACGGCGATGAACACGACGTACGACAGCAGCATCTTCAGCGACGGGTCGGTGTAGTGCATGGCGACGGCCTCGATCACGCCCAGCAGCAGGCCGCCGGCGAGCGCGCCGCCCATGCTGCCGAAGCCGCCCAGCGTGATGACGATCAGCGCGGTGACGGTGTAGTGCGCACCCATCGCCGGGTAGATCGTGTAGAGCATCGACAGCAGGCAGCCGGCCACGGCCGACAGGCCCAGCCCGATGCCGAACATCAGCGGATGCAGCCGCCGCGTGTCCATGCCCACGAGCTGCGCGCCGGTCGGCGACTGCATCAGCGCGCGCACGCCCTTGCCGAGCAGGGTCAGGCGCAGCAGCACGATCAGCACGCCGCAGAACAGCAGCGACAGCGCCAGCACCAGCAGCTTGTTGGCGGCAAACTGGGCCTCGCCGATGTGCACCGGGTACGACAGATAGTCGTAGCCGCGCAGCTCGCCGCCCCAGACCCAGGAGGCGAAGTTCTGCACCAGGAACATCAGCCCGAAGCAGACCATCAGCGCGCGGGCCTCGAAGACGTCGACATTGGGCGAGGTCTCGGTCAGCGGGCGGAACCACAGCCGGTGGATCGCCAGCCCCAGCACCAGGGTCAGCGCGAAGCTCAGCGGGATCATCAGCAGCGGCGACCAGCCCAGCGTCGTGGCCGCGACCCAGGTGACAAAGGCGCCGAGCATCAGGAACTCGCCATGCGCGATATTGAGGATGCGCATCAGCCCGTACTGCAGGTTCAGGCCCAGCGCGATCAGTGCGTAGATGCTGCCGATGAAGATACCGGAGGCGATCAGTTCGAGCCAGGCACCGAAGGACATGGGTATGGGTGGGACGTTCGAGGAGGGGCTGGGATGTGGCGCGGGCGTGCCGGCGACTGCGCCGCCGGCACGCCGGACGCGGCGGCGTCAGACCCAGGCGGGCTTGGGCGCGAGCACCTGGGCGGTGGCGATGCTGCGCGGCCAGACCACTTCGAACTCGCCGCCTTGCCACTGGCTGACCGCGCCGGGCGTGCCGACGTTCTCGCTGCCGTTGAAGCGGATGCGGCCGACGATCGTGCTGTGCTCGGTGTTGGCGACGTAGTCGCGGATCGCCCGGCGGTCCAGCCCGTGGCGGGCCACGGCTGCGGTCAGGATCTCGAGCGAGGCCCAGGCCGCGCCGCTGGCCCAGCGGTCGGGCTCGCGGCCTTCGAAGCGCCGGGTGTGGGCGTCGAAGTAGGCCTGCGCGCCGGGGCTGGTGCGGCGGTTCCACGAACCCATGCCCATCACCCCCTCGGCGCCGGCGCCCTTGACATTGCGGAAGAGCTGAAACGCGGTGCCGACCGAGGCGTAGAAGAAGCGCGGGTTGAAGCCGATCTCGCGCGACTGCCGGCTGGCCAGGATGGTGTCGGGCGGGTAGGTGAAGCCGACGAAGGCATCGGGGTTGCGGTCGCGGAACGTGCGCAAGACCGGCAGCAGGTCGCGCACACCCAGCGGGTAGCTGCGCTCGTCGACGAGCTGGATGCCCGAGCCCTGCAGGGCAACGCGCATGGCGGCGTAGTTCTCGAGGCCGAACAGGTCGTCGACGTAGATCATCGCGACCGTGCGCACGCCCTGCGCCTTCAGCAGCTCGACCAGGGCCTGGGTCATCGGTGCGGGCTGCTGCAGCATCAGGAAGAAGAACGGCAGCCTCAGCTCGACGAGCCGGCGCGACAGCGCGGTCGGCGCGATGAAGGGGTAGCCCATGCGGTTGGCCAGCGGCGCGACCGCAAAGTTGGCGTTGCTGCCCCAGGGCGGCAGCACGAGGTCGACGCGGTCGCTGCCCATCAGCCGCTGGTAGGTGCGAACGCTGGTCTCCATGTCGCTGCGGTCGTCGCTGCTGATCAGCTCGATCGGGCGGCGGGTGCCGGCCACGCTGAGGCCGCCGGCGGCGTTCTGCTGCTCGGCCCAGAGGATGTAGTTGGGCTCCTGGCTGACCTGGGCGCCCGCGGCCCAGGGCCCGGTGCGGGCGATGGCGTAGCCGATGCGCACCGGCTGGGCCTGGGCCAGCGACAGCATCGGCGCCGACAAGGCGGCGGCGCCGACGGCCAGCGTGCGGGCCGCGCGGCGGCGCGAGGGGTCGCGGGGACGGTCAGTGACGCTCATGGTTTGTCTCCAGGTAGGCGATGGCCGAGCCGACCATCAGGCTGGCCGCGATCGTAGTGCGCTGCGCCGCGCGGCGCTTGACCGCGCGTGCAGGCCCGCTTGTCGATTCGTGCACGTGGCCCCGGGCTTTCCCTAGGCGGGCGCTTACCCGAGCGCCGACGCGGTGTCGGCCGGGTCGGGATAATCGGCTGCCTTGACAGGTCACCCGACGGGTACGCTGCGATGACAACGGCCGCTGCGCTGATGAGCACCGATCAGGTCGCGCCGCGCGAGCGCGTGGCCTTCTGGTCCGACTGGGTGCACCGCCTGTTCGGTGGCCTGCAGTCGGACCTCTACGGTGACCGCGTGTTCGACGGGCGCATGCTCAGCGCGCAGGCCGGCGACGTGATCCTGACCCGGCTCGAGGCCAACCGGCACCGGGTGCTGCGCTCGCCGACACTGGTGCGGCGCAGCGACGCCGGCTACGTCAAGATCGTCGCGCCCTTCGTCGGCAGCGCCGGCGTCGAGCAGCATGGCCGCCAGGCCTGGGTCGGCCCCGGCCAGTGGAGCCTGTACGACACCACCGCAAGCTACGCCGTCGACAACCCGGCGCGCGTCGAGCACCTGATCGTGATGGTGCCGCGCGCGGCGCTGCTCGAGCGCGGGCTGCCGCTGGCCGAGCTGTGCGCGCGTCCGCTGGGCGAGGGCGGCATCTCGCGGCTGGCGCTCGAGACGATGCGCAACGCCTACCGCGAGCTGCCGGCGCTGGCCCCCGACTCGGCGCGCGGCGTCGGCGAGCTGATCACGCAGTGCGTGCACCTGGCGCTGCTCGACCTCGCCGGTCGCGGTACCGCGCTGACGCAGCGCGAGGCGCTGCGCGAGCGCATCAAGCGCCATGTCGCGGCGCGGCTGGCCGACCCGCGGCTGTCGGTCGACTCGATCGCGGGTGCGCTCGGCTGCAGCCGCCGCCAGCTCTACAACGCCTTCGCCGACGAACCCGATGGCGTCGCCGGCTACGTGCTCGCCCAGCGCATCGAGGCCTGCTGCACCGACCTGGCCGACCCGCGCCAGGCCACGCGCGCGATCACCGACATCGCGCTCGACCGCGGCTTCACCAGCCTGGCGCACTTCAGCCGCGTCTTCCGTGCCGCCACCGGCTGCACACCCAGCGACTACCGGCGCCGCGCCGGTGCCTGAGCGGGGCCCGGTCTTGCCGCGCCTGGCCGCCAACCTGTCGCTGCTCTACGCCGAGGTCGGCTTCCTCGAGCGCTTCGAGCGCGCGGCGCGCGCGGGCTTCACGGCGGTCGAGTTCCAGTTTCCGTACGCGTACCCGGCCGCCGAGATCCGTGCGCGGCTGGCCGGCTGCGGCCTGCGCGCGGTGCTGCACAACCTGCCGGCCGGCGACTGGGCCGCGGGCGAGCGCGGCATCGCCTGCCACCCGGGGCGGGTCGCCGAGTTCCGCGCCGGTGTCGCGCAGGCGCTGGCCTACGCCGACGCGCTCGACGTCGGGCAGCTCAACCTGCTGGCCGGCTGCGCGCCCGCCGGCGTCGACGCCGCCAGGCTGCGCGCGACCCTGGTCGCCAACCTGCGCTGGGCCGCCGCCGAGCTCGCGCGCGCCGGCCGCCGCCTGCTGGTCGAGCCGGTCAACACCCACGACGTGCCCGGCTTCGTGCTCGGCCGCAGCGCGCAGGTCGTCGACCTGCTCGACGAGGTCGGCGCTGCCAACACCGCGCTGCAGTACGACATCTACCACGCGCAGCGCATGGAGGGCGAGATCGCCGCGACCCTCGAGCGGCTGCTGCCGCGCATCGCGCATGTACAGGTCGCCGACAACCCCGGCCGCCACGAGCCCGGCAGCGGCGAGCTGAACTGGGACTTCCTGTTCGCGCACCTCGACCGCATCGGCTACGCCGGCTGGGTCGGCTGCGAGTACGTCCCGGCCACGACGACCGCAGCCGGGCTGGGCTGGTGCGCGCGCTGGCTGGCGGCGCCGGCCACGCCCGCAGCGGCGCTGGCGCGATGAGCGGCTCGTCCGACCCGCGGCGCGCCACCCCCGCGGCGGATGCGGCGCAGGACCCGCGCGGCCTGCTGCGTGCGCTGTTCGACGCCGCCGTCGCGCGCGCGCAGCCGGCACGCGTGATCGCCGGCTTCCTGCCGCCGCCGCCCGACCCGCGCCGCGGGCGCACGGTGGTCGTCGGCGCCGGCAAGGCCGCCGCGGCGATGGCCGCTGCGGTCGACGCGGCCTGGCCGGCGCAGGCGCCGCTGAGCGGGCTGGTCGTGACCCGCCACGGCCATGTGCCGCCAGCGGTCGCGGCGGCTGGCGGCCGCATCGAGGTCGCCGAGGCCGGGCACCCGGTGCCCGACGCCGCCGGGCTGGCCGCGGCGCGGCGCATCGCCGGGCTGGTCACCGGGCTGAGCGCCGACGACCTCGTGCTGTGCCTGGTCTCGGGCGGCGGCTCGGCGCTGCTGCCGCTGCCGGCCGTCGAGCTCACGCTGGCCCAGATGCAGGCGTTGCACCGCGCGCTGCTGCACTCGGGCGCCGCCATCGACGAGATGAACTGCGTGCGCAAGCATGTCTCGGCGCTGCTCGGCGGGCGGCTGGCGCTGCGCTGCGCGCCGGCGCGCGTGCTGACGCTGGCCATCAGCGACGTGCCCGGCGACGACCCCGCGGTCATCGCCAGCGGCCCGACGGTGGCCGATGCCAGCACCTGCGCCGACGCGCTGACCATCGTCCGGCGCCACGGCATCGAGCTGCCGGCGGCCGCGCAGCGCGGGCTCGAGAGCGGTGCGCTCGAGACCCCGAAGCCGGGCGACGCGCGCCTGGCCGGCCACGCGCTGCACCTGATCGCGACGCCGCGCGACAGCCTGCAGGCCGCTGCGGCGGCCGCGCGCGAGCGCGGACTGGCTGCGCAGGTGCTGGGCGACGACCTCGAGGGCGAGAGCCGCGAAGTCGGCAAGGTGCACGCGGCGATCGCCCGCGCGGTCGCCCGCCATGGCCAGCCGTTCGCCGCGCCCTGCGTGATCCTCAGCGGCGGCGAGACGACGGTCACCGTCCGCGCCCGCGCCGACGGCGCGCCGGGCCGCGGCGGGCGGGCCGGCGAATTCCTGCTCGGCTGCGCGCTCGCGCTGCAGGGCCAGCCGCGCGTGCATGGGCTGGCCGCCGACACCGACGGCATCGACGGCGTCGAGGACAACGCCGGTGCGTACGTGGGGCCCGACACGCTCGCGCGCGCCGCCGCGCTCGGCCTCGACGCGCGCGCGCACCTCGACCGTCACGACAGCTACGGCTTCTTCGCCGCGCTCGGCGACCTCGTCGTCACCGGGCCGACGCACACCAACGTCAACGACTTTCGCGCGCTGCTCGTGCGCTGACGGGCCTGCACCGGCCGCCGCAAGCCGTGTAGGCTTGCAGCTCATACCCACCGAGCCCGCCCACCCGCATGACCCCCACCACCGCTGCCACCCCCGCCACCTACGCCCCGCGCTGGGACGCGATCGCCCGCGAGCGCCTGCCGGCGCTGCTGCGCCGCATGCCCAAGGCCGAGCTGCACGTGCACATCGAGGGCACGCTCGAGCCCGAGCTGATCTTCCGGCTGGCTGCGCGCAACGGCCTGCCACTGGCCTGGGCCAGCGTCGAGGCGCTGCGCGCGGCCTACGCGTTCACGGATCTGCAGAGCTTCCTCGACGTCTATTACGCCGGCGCGAGCGTGCTGCGCGAGGAGCGCGACTTCTTCGACCTGGCCTGGGCTTACTTCGAGCGCGCCGCGGCCGACAACGTCGTGCACGCCGAAATCTTCTTCGACCCGCAGACGCACACCGCGCGCGGCGTGCCGATCGAGGCCGTCATCGTCGGCCTGCACCATGCCTGCCAGCGCGCGCACCAGGAGTGGGGCATCAGCTCGCGGCTGATCCTGTGCTTCCTGCGCCACCTCAGCGAGGACGAGGCGCTGGCCACGCTCGAGCAGGCACTGCCGTTGCGCGCGCACTTCGTCGGCGTCGGCCTCGACAGCAGCGAGCGCGACCACCCGCCCGAGAAATTCGCCCGCGTCTTCGCGCGCTGCCGCGCGCTGGGCCTGCACGCGGTCGCGCATGCCGGCGAGGAAGGCCCGCCCGAGTACATCCGCCAGGCGCTGGACCTGCTGCACGTCGAGCGCATCGACCACGGCGTGCGCTGCCTCGAGGACCCGGCGCTGGTCGAGCGGCTGGCGCGCGAGCGCATGCCGCTGACCGTGTGCCCGTTGTCCAACGTCAAGCTCTGCGTCTTCCCGTCGCTCGAGCGGCACAACCTGCCGGCGCTGCTCGACGCCGAACTCTGCGCGTGCATCAACAGCGACGATCCGGCGTACTTCGGCGGCTATGTCGCCGACAACTACCTGCAGACCTTCGCCGCGCTGCCGCAACTGGGCGCCCGCCAGGCCTGGCAGCTTGCCGCCAACGGCTTCGAGGCCAGCTTTGCGGGCGCGGCCGACAAGCAGCGCTGGCACGCGCAACTGGCGCAGGCCTTCGAAGCGGCGGGCTGAAGGCCCGCCCGGCCCGCGCAGGCGGGCCGTGAGCCGCGGCGCTCAGCGCGCTGGCGCGGCGCCCGAGCCCGGCAGCCGCGGCCGCCGGCCGCGCAGCAGTCGCACGACGACCGAGCCGGCCACCGCAGCGCCAACCAGCAGCACCGCGCCGAGCGCCCAGACCACGCCGACCAGCCAGGGTGCGACCGCGGCGATGACGCCGAACACCGCCTGCGAGGCCAGCAGCACCGACTGCAGCCACGCCTGCCAGCCGGGCCACCACAGGTCGAGTGTCCCGGCGCCCGGCACCTGCGCCGCGACCGCGGCGACCCATTCGTCGACGTTGGCGAAGGTCGCCGGGTCGATCGACAGCAGCGCGAAGGCGGCCCAGGCCAGCAACGACCACAACAGCAGCGCGACGATCGCGACGGTCCAGATCAGCAGGTGCATCGGGGGCTTTCGTACAGACGTACAGCCTGGCTTGGATTCAGCCCGTCGCTCCGGGTTCCCTCGGCGCGGGCCGCCCGCATTCAGCTTGCCGACGCCACCGTGAAGCGCCGCCTGCGGTGCGCCGGGCGCTCGAGCTCGTCGACGATGGCCACCGCCAGGTCGGCCACGCTGATGCCCGCCGGCGCTTCGCCGGCCATCAGGAGGTGGTCGCCACCGACCCGGTAGCGGCCGTTGCGTGGCCCCGGCGCCAGCAGCGCCGGGGGCGACAGGAAGACCCAGTCGAGGTCGTCGACGTCGCGCAGCCAGTCGAGCAGGTCGCGCGCGGCCTGCGCGCCGGGCACGACCGCGGGCGGCACCTGGTCGCGAAAGCCGGGCGTGTCGACCAGCTGGATGCCCGGCGCCACGTACAGGCTGCCGGCGCCGCCGACCACCAGCAGGCGGGGCACGCCGGCGGCCCGCACGCCTGCGACGATGGCCCGGCTGCCGGCGGTGTAGGTCGACGCCAGTTGCGGGTGGCTCCAGCCGGGGTTGTAGGCGCTGACGACCACGTCGGCGCCGCGGACGGCCTGCGCGACCTGGTCTGCGTCCAGCGCATCGGCCACGCGCGTTTGCAGGCCCTCGCGCGGCGCCAGCCGGGCGGCGTTGCGCACCAGCGCGCTTACGCGGTGGCCGCGGGCGAGGGCTTCTTCGAGGACGGGCGCGCCGACAAAGCCGGTGGCGCCGATGAGGGCGATCTGCATGGACTTGGACTCCGGGTGGGTGGAACACACCGACAGTGTCTTGATTTCGATGAACTTCAGGAAGACTGGCAAAATTTTCGACACCATGAAGCAGAACTTCAAGATAGACGATCTCCAGGCGATGACCGTCTTTGCCACGGTCGTGCGCCTGGGCTCGCTGAGCGCGGCCGCGCGGCAGTTCGGCAGCACGCCCTCGGCGGTCAGCCAGCGGCTGCGCGCCCTGGAAGCTGCGCATGGCGTGCGGCTGCTGCACCGCTCGACGCGCCGGCTGGCGCTGACCGCGGCCGGCAGCCGCCTGCTGCCGCTGGCCGAGCGCCTGCTGGCCGACGCGCAGGCCGCGCGCGAGGCCCTGGCCGCCGCGCGCGACGCGCCCGAGGGCGAGCTGCGCATCAGCGCGCCGGTCGGCTTTGCGCGGCATGTCGCGCCGGCGCTGGCGCCGCTGCTGGCCGCGCACCCGGCGCTGCGGCTGACCCTGCTGGTCGACGACGCGATGATCGACCTCGTCGGGCACGGCATCGACCTCGCGTTGCGCGCCGGCACGCTGCCCGACTCCGACTGGGTGGCGCGGCCGCTGGCGCACTTCGCGTGGGTGGTCTGCGCGGCGCCGCAGTACCTGGCGCGTGCCGGCACGCCGGCCGTGCCGGCGCAGCTCGCCGGGCACGACTGGCTGGCGCTGCGCGAGGGCGCGCAGCGCCTGGCCCTGCAAGGCCCGGGGGCTGCCGCGGCGGTGGTCGAGGTGCTGCCGCGGCTGGTCAGCAACAACCAGCTGACGCTGCAGCAGCTCACGCTGGCCGGGCTGGGCATCTCGCTGCAACTGCGCCCCGACGTCGACGACGAGCTGCGCGCCGGCCGCCTCGTGCAGGTGCTGCCGGGCTGGGGTCTGCCGGCGATCCCGGTCTGGGCCGTGACCGCCGGCCGCGACGAGACGCTGCCGCTCAAGCTGCGGCTGGCGCTGGCGGCGATCCGCCAGGCGCTGCAGCCGGCGCGCGCGCCGGTCGGCTGATCACGCCGCCGGGCAGGCCGGCGCCAGCAGCACGCTGCGGTCGACACGCCGCAGGTCGGTGTGGCCGCAGAAGGCCATCGTCAGGTCGAGTTCCTTGTGGATGATCTCGAGGCACCGGGTGACGCCGGATTCGCCGAGCGCGCCCAGGCCGTAGAGGAAGGCGCGGCCGATGTAGGTGCCGCGCGCGCCCAGCGCCCAGGCCTTGAAGACGTCCTGCCCGCTGCGGATGCCGCCGTCCATGTGCACCTCGATCCTCGAGCCGACCGCAGCGACGATCGCCGGCAGCGCCGCGATGCTGCTCTGCGCGCCGTCGAGCTGGCGCCCGCCGTGGTTGCTGACGACGAGCGCGTCGGCGCCCGAATCGGCGGCCAGCCGCGCGTCCTCGACGTCCTGGATGCCCTTGAGGATCAGCTTGCCGCCCCAGCGGCGCTTGATCCACTCGACGTCGGCCCAGTTCAGCCGCGGGTCGAACTGGCTGGCCGTCCACTCGGCCAGGCTGCCCATGTCCGAGACGCCCTCGACATGGCCGACGATGTTGCCGAACTGCCGGCGCCTGGTGCCCAGCATGCCCAGGCACCACAGCGGCTTGGTCGCCAGGTTGACGAGGTTGGCCAGGGTCGGCCGCGGCGGCGCCGACAGGCCGTTTCTGATGTCCTTGTGGCGCTGGCCGAGGATCTGCAGGTCCAGCGTCAGCACCAGCGCGTCGCAGCCGGCGGCGCGCGCGCGCTCGATCAGCCGCTCGACGAAGCCGCGGTCGCGCATCACGTAGAGCTGGAACCAGAACGGCTGCGTGGTGTGCGCGGCGACGTCCTCGATCGAGCAGATGCTCATCGTGCTCAGCGTGAAGCGCAGGCCGAACTTCTCGGCCGCGCGCGCGGCCAGGATCTCGCCGTCGGCATGCTGCATGCCGGTGAGGCCGGTCGGCGCCAGCGCGACGGGCATGCGCACCGGCACGCCGACCATCGTCGTGGCCGTGCTGCGGTTCTCGAGGTTGACGGCCACGCGCTGGCGCAGCCCGATCTTGCCGAAGTCCGCCTCGTTGGCGCGGTAGGTCGTCTCGGTCCACGAGCCGCTGTCGACGTAGTCGTAGAACATCCGCGGCACGCGCTTGCGGGCCAGCACGCGCAGGTCTTCGACGTGGGTGATCGGCGGCATCGGCGAGGTCTCCTTGCGGGCAGCAGTGTAGGTGCCGGCGCTGCCGCGGTCGGACGTCAGTACGCCCGGCCGCGCCGGTACTGGGCATGCGCGCGCCGCGCCAGCGGCGCCGCCCCGGCCAGCGCGGCCAGCGCGGCGCCGGCATGCGCATGCGTGATCGCCACGGCCAGCGCGTCGGCGGCGTCGCGCCCGGGCAGCCCGGGCAGCGCCAGCAGGCGCTGGACCATCGCCTGCACCTGCTCCTTGCGTGCCTGGCCGTGGCCGACGACGGCCTTCTTGACCTGCAGCGCGGTGTACTCGGCCACCGCCAGCGGCGCCGAGACCAGCGTGGCCAGCGCCGCGCCGCGCGCCTGCCCGAGCAGCAGCGTGCTCTGCGGGTTGACGTTGACGAAGACGATCTCGACCGCCGCGCAATCGGGCCGCCAGCGCGCGATGACCTCGCGCAGGCCCTCGACGATCAGGCGCAGCCGCGCGGGCAGGTCGCCGACCTCGGCCTCGGCGGTGCTGACCGCGCCGCTGGCCACGTAGCGCAGCCGTGCGCCCTCGGCGTCGACCAGCCCGAAGCCGGTGCGCCGCAGCCCGGGGTCGATGCCGAGGATGCGCACCCGTGCTTCAGTGCCGGAAGTGGCGCACGCCGGTCAAGACCATCGCGACGCCGCGCTCGTCGGCGGCGGCAATGAGCTCGTCGTCGCGCACGCTGCCGCCGGGCTGGATCACGCAGGCCGCACCGGCGTCGGCGAGCACGTCGAGGCCGTCGCGAAACGGGAAGAAGGCGTCGCTGGCCACCGCCGAGCCCTGCAGCGACAAGCCGGCGTTGGCGGCCTTGATGCCGGCGATGCGCGCGCTGTCGATGCGGCTCATCTGGCCGGCGCCCACACCCAGCGTCATGCCGCCGGCGCAGTAGACGATGGCGTTGCTCTTGACGTACTTGGCCACGGTCCAGGCAAACAGCAGGTCGTCGAGCTGCTGCGGCGTCGGCTGCCGCCGCGTGACGACCTTCAGCTCGGCGCGCGTGAGGACGCGGTTGTCGGCGGTCTGCAGCAGCAGGCCCGAGCCGACGCGCCTGGCGTCGATCGCGTTGCGGCCCTGCGCCCAGTCGCTCGCGCCGCCGGGGGGCAGGGCGATCTGCAGCAGCCGCGCGTTGGGCTTGGTGGCGAATGCGGCGAGCGCCGCGGCGTCGAAGCCCGGTGCGATCACGACCTCGACGAACGGCTTCGCCACCCGCTGCGCGGCCTCGCCATCGAGCGGCCGGTTGAACGCGACGATGCCGCCGAAGGCGCTGGTCGGGTCGGTCTGGAAGGCCCGGGCGTAGGCCTCGGCCGGGTCGGCGCCGAGCGCGACGCCGCAGGGGTTGGCGTGCTTGACGATCACGCAGGCCGGGGTGTCGAAGCTCTTGACGCATTCCCAGGCCGCGTCGGCGTCGGCGATGTTGTTGTAGCTCAGCGCCTTGCCCTGCAACTGCGTGGCGGTGACCAGCGAGCCCGGCGCCGGCTGCAGGTCGCGGTAGAACGCCGCGCGCTGGTGCGGGTTCTCGCCGTAGCGCAGGTCCTGCAGCTTGACGTAGCGGCCGTTGCTCTGGCCGGGGAACAGCGCGCGGCTGCCGTCGGGCTGCAGCGACGACAGGTAGTCGCTGATCGCCGCGTCGTAGTTGCTGATGCGGTCGAACGCGGCCACCGCCAGCGCAAAGCGGGTGGTCTCGGCCACCCGCCCGTCGCGCTGCAGCGCGGCGAGCACGCCCGCGTACTGCGCCGGGTCGGTCAGCACCGCGACCGCCTGCCAGTTCTTGGCGGCGCTGCGCACCATCGCCGGCCCGCCGATGTCGATCTGCTCGATCGCCTCGGCCAGCGTGCAGCCGGGGCGCCCGACCGCGGCCTCGAACGGGTAGAGGTTGACGACGAGCAGGTCGATGGCCTCGATGCCGTGCGCGGCCAGCGCGGCCTGGTGCGCGGGGTCGTCACGCCGCGCCAGCAGCCCGCCGTGGATCTTCGGGTGCAGCGTCTTGACGCGGCCGTCGAGCAGCTCGGGAAATCCGGTGTGCTCGGCGACCTCGACCACCGGCAGGCCGGCCTCGGCCAGCAGGCGCGCGGTGCCGCCGGTAGAAAGCAGCCGCACGCCCAGCGCGTGCAGGCCGCGGGCGAAGTCGACGAGGCCGGTCTTGTCGGAGACCGAAAGCAGGGCGGTGGTCATCGGTGCAGGGTGCGGCGCGCGGCCATCAGGGTTCGGGGAGGCGGTGCTCGCGCAGCTTGCGGCGCAGCGTGTTGCGGTTGATGCCCAGCCACTGCGCGGCGCGGCTCTGGTTGCCCTCGGCGCGCTGCATGACGACCTCGAGCAGCGGGCGCTCGACGGCGCGCAGGACCATCTCGTGCAGCGCGTGCGGCTCGGTGCCGCGCAGGTCGTCGAAGTATTGCGCGAGCGCGTCGCGCAGGCACTGTTCGATCGCGTTGTGACGGTTCATGCGCGCTGCTGCAGCGGGGCTTCGTCGTTGGCCGCCGCGGGCACTGCGGCGCCGGGCCAGTGCGGCAGCCGCTCGGCCAGCGCGGCCAGGCCGTCGGCCAGCACGCGGTGCTGGGTCGCGGCGTCGTCGATCGCGACCAGGCGCTGGCGCAGGGCCTCGCCGCCGGGCAGCGCGCGCAGCGCCCAGCCGATGTGCTTGCGCGCGCTGCGCACGCCGCGGGC
>Ga0207951_100045_pt1 | contig 105419 bp, 106 predicted proteins | sample Subbio12Aug_8Bad_FD_184830 | JGI IMG/M metagenome (GOLD analysis project Ga0207951, IMG submission 184830) | Serpentinite rock and fluid subsurface biosphere microbial communities from McLaughlin Reserve, California, USA - CR12Aug_8Bad (SPAdes) | ecosystem: Environmental > Terrestrial > Deep... | reverse complement strand
GCCCCCTCCGGGGGCACCTTCTCCCTCAAGGGGAGAAGGAAATCATGTGGTATTTTAATACCTGTATTAATTTGTATATTATAATCAGTACGTTGTGGTGAGCATGGGCCTATTCATCACCTTGACCCCATCCCCCCCGTCCTCTATCAGCGCGCCTTCCGCTCGTCCCCGTCATCGGGAGGGGCCCCACCGTTCGTCTGTCCCAGGAACCCCGACAATGCTGAAGAGCACCACGGTCGCGCTCAAGCCGGCCGAGGTCACGAAGAAATGGATCCATATCGACGCCGAAGGCGTCGTGGTGGGCCGTCTCGCGACCTTTATCGCCAACCGTCTGCGCGGCAAGCACCGCGGCGACTACACCCCGCACGTCGATTGCGGCGACTATGTCGTCGTCACCAATGTCGACAAGGTGGTGTTCACCGGCAAGAAGCTGACCGACAAGATCTACTATCGCCACACCGGCCACCCGGGCGGCGTCAAGCAGACGACCCCCGAGAAGGTCCTGAACGGCCGCTTCCCCGAGCGCGTGCTCGAGAAGGCCGTCGAGCGCATGCTGCCCAAGGAGAGCCCGCTGGCCCGCCTGCAGATGACGCACCTGCGCCTGTTCAACGGCCCCGCCCACACCCACGAAGCCCAACAGCCGGAAACGATCGACTTCAAGTCGGCCAACTCCAAGAACACCCGGAGCGTCTGAGCATGACCGACGTGACTGCTGAAACGCCCGTCGTCGAGAACGACGCCGCCAACGCCGCCCCGGCCGCTCCCGCCGCAACCGGCTTCGACGCCCTGCGCGGCCTCGGCACCGTCTCGGCCGAGAACGACGCCCCGGTCTATGTCCAGAAGCTGGACGCCCAGGGTCGCGCCTATTCGACCGGCAAGCGCAAGAACGCGATCGCCCGCGTGTGGATCAAGCCCGGCTCGGGCAAGATCACCATCAACGGCAAGGATCAGATGCAGTATTTCGCCCGCGAAATCCTGCGCATGATGATCGCCCAGCCGCTGGAAGTGACCGACCGCCTGACCCAGTTCGACGTCGACTGCACCGTGCAGGGCTCGGGCCTGTCGGGCCAGGCCGGCGCCATCCGCCACGGCCTGTCGCACGCCCTGACCCACTATGAGCCGGCGCTGCGCCCGGTCCTGAAGCCGCACGGCTTCCTGACCCGCGACAGCCGCGTCGTCGAGCGCAAGAAGTACGGCCGGGCCAAGGCCCGCAAGTCCTTCCAGTTCTCGAAGCGCTAGGCCGTTTCACCGCGGTTTGGATTGGGGGCGCTTCGGGAAACCGGGGCGCCCTTTTTCTTTGGAGTCGTCATGACCAACCTGGAACTCCCCGAAGGGTGGCAACACGTCAGCACCGCCAGTTCGCAAGAACTGGTTGATGCATGGAAGTACTCGGCCGCACACGGCGGGGGCGGCGTTGATCTGGTTGCCGCGGCAATCGCCCGCAGGCCGAGAAGCGACGATTTTCTCTTCACGCTGACGGATGGGCGACTGGCCCAAGTCCATGTCACGTGGACGCCCGAGACGGACCCGAGGTGGCCGTTCGTTGAGATCTATGAATCCGCCGAAGAATGGCGCGCCGCGCTCGCTGCGGAACAGGAAGAAATGTGACCCACACCATTTTCATCGACGGCGAGGCCGGGACCACGGGGCTGGAGATCCGCGAGCGGCGGGCCGCCACAATCCTGTCCTTCTCCCGATGGGAGAAGGTGGCCCGAAGGGCCGGATGTGGGTCGGGTGCGGAAGTCGGCGCAAGCCGTGGCCCGGTCAGCGAAGCGGCTTTCGCCGACTGACACAGACGACCCACACCCTTTCGCGCAAGGGCGATCGCTACGCTCTCGCGCGCTCAAGCCCTCTCCCAATGGGAGAGGGGACGGAGTTGGAATGACGCATACGGTTTTCATCGACGGCGAGGCGGGCACGACGGGGCTGGACGTCCTGCGTCGTCTGGAGGCGCGGGCTGATCTTGAGATCATCGCTCTGGGCGACCGGCGGCGCGAGGTCGAGGCGCGGCGGGAGGCGCTGAACGGTGCCGATGCGGTGATCCTGTGCCTGCCCGACGACGCGGCGAAGGAGGCCGTGGCGATGATCGACAACCCGGCGGTGCGGGTGATCGACGCCTCGACGGCGTATCGCGTCGATCCGGCCTGGACCTATGGCTTCGCCGAGATGGCCCATGCGGCGGGTCGGATGAGCCAGGCGGAGAAGATCGCGGGGGCGACGCGAGTGTCGAACCCGGGCTGCTATCCGACCGGCTTTATCGGCCTGGTGCGGCCGCTGGTGTCGGCGGGGATCATTCCCGCGGGCTGGCCGGTGACGGTCAATGCGGTGTCGGGATATTCGGGCGGCGGCAAGGCGATGATCGCGGAGTTCGAAGCGGGTGGAGCGGAGGCCTTCCGCGCCTATGGCCTGTCGCTGAAGCACAAGCATGTGCCGGAGATGACGCTGCACACCGGGCTGGAGCGGCCGGTGCTGTTTGCGCCGGCTGTGGGGGCCTACCGGCAGGGGATGCTGGTCGAGGTTCCGCTGCATCTGTCGGCCCTGCCGTCGTCGCCCTCGGTCGAGGTGGTGCACGGGGCCCTGGCCGAGGCCTATGCGGACTGCCGGTTTGTCGAGGTGGTCGAGCTGGAGACGACCGAGGCCATGACCGGGATCGATCCGGAGGGGCTGAACGGGACCAACCGGATGCGGCTGTATGTGTTCGGGGACCGGGCGGGGGAACAGGTGCGGCTGGTGGCCCTGCTGGACAACCTCGGCAAGGGGGCGTCGGGGGCGGCGGTGCAGAACCTGAACCTGATGCTGGGGCTGGGGGAGGACGCGGGGCTTAAATAGTCCGCTCATCCCGGCGAAAGCCGGGACCCAGTTCTTCAGGCGATCGGTGGCTCCGGTACGCTTCGCTCGCCAATCCTCGAACGCCGGCGTCAAGCTGGACAGCACTGGGTCCCGGCTTTCGCCGGGATGAGCGGAATCTGTGTGGGCCCCGCTTGAAACCTGTCCGGCCTGCCCGACGTACTTCCTTCCATGACCCAGTTCTCCCGCCGCGCCATTCTGACCACCGCCGGGGCGCTCGCCGTCTCGGCCTGCACCTCGCAGGAGGCCGACGCCTCGGTGGCGCAATACGCCAGTTCGCCGTTCCGGCGGATCACCGAGGCCCAGTGGCGCGAGCGGCTGCCGCGGGCGGCCTATGACGTGCTGCGGCGCGAGGCGACCGAGCGGCCCAATTCCAGTCCCCTGAACGACGAGAACCGGCGCGGGACCTTCGTCTGCCGCGGCTGCGACCTGCCGCTGTTCCGCTCGCAGTGGAAATATGACAGCGGCACCGGCTGGCCCAGCTTCTATGACGTCATCGCCGCCAACATCGGGACCAAGCGGGATTTCGCCATCGGCTTTCCGCGCACGGAATATCACTGCGCCCGCTGTCTGGGGCATCAGGGACATGTCTTCAACGACGGGCCGCGGCCGACCGGAAAACGCTATTGTAACAACGGCGTGGCGCTGAAATTTCAGCCGGCCTGACGGCGGGCCTTGATCGCGGATTCAGCTGTCGCCCCGAACCAGACCGAGGCGATGATGACCAGCAGGCCGTAGTCGCGGCCGGGCCAGATCAGCGGAATGGCCGCCGCCAGGATGACGCCGAGCGGAAAGAGGGTCGACCAGAGCGCGGTGTTGGTCGCGTCGCGGTTGATCATCGGCGGCCGGTCGGGAAGTTTCATCATCCGCTGCAGCATCGGGTTCAGCAGCACGACGCCGCCGCCGCAGATCACGGCCAGCAGGGCGTTGCGCAGCAGCGGAACGGCCGGGCTGGAAAAGCTGGCGGCGATGACCAGCAGGATCAGGGCGAAGCCGGTGCTGACCGCCAGCAGAAGATTCGGTTCGAGACGCTTCAACTCTTCACCTTCACATAGGAGCCGGGCGCCGCCTCTATCGGCGAAAGCGGGCCTTTTTTAGGGTCGCGGGCCGGGACCTGGTCGCCCGAGCGGGCGTGCAGCCAGTCGGCCCAGTGGTTCCACCAGCTGCCCGGATGCTCCTCGGCCTTCGCCTGCCATTCGCCCAGGGTCGCGGGCAGGGCGGGGTTGGTCCAGTGCTGGTATTTCTTCGCCGACGGCGGATTGACCACCCCGGCGATATGGCCCGAGCCGGCCAGGGTCAGGGTGACGTCGGCGTTTGAGAAGGCCCGGGCCGAGCGATAGACCGAATTCATCGGCGCGATATGGTCCTCGCGGCTGGCCTGGAAATAGAGAGGAATGGTCACCCTGGACAGGTCGACCTTGACCCCGCCGATGGTGAACTCGCCCCGGGCCAGCCGGTTCTGGCCGTACATGGAGCGCAGATAGTCCATGTGCAGCTTTTTCGGCATGCGGGTCTGGTCGGCGTTCCAGAACAGCAGGTCGAAGGCGGGCGGGTCCTTGCCCATCAGATAGTTGCTGACGAAGAAGGACCAGATCAGGTCATTGGCGCGGAGGGCGTTGAAGGTCTCGGCCATGGCGGCGCCGGGCAGGACGCCGCCGGCGGCGTCCATCTGTTCGTCGATCTGGGCCAGCCAGTGTTCGTCGGTGAACAGCAGCAGGTCGCCGGCCTCGGCGAAGTCGTGCTGGGCGGCGAAGAAGGTGGTGGCGTTGACCCGCTTGTCGCCTTTCGCCGCCATATGGGCGAGGGCGGCGCCCATCAGCGTGCCGCCGATGCAGTAGCCGACGGTGTTGATGCGGTCGGCCTGCGCCTGCTCCAGCGCCTTTTCGACGGCGCGGTAGATGCCCTTTTCCAGATAGTCGTCAAAGCCGTAGCCGGCCTTGTCGACGTCGGGATTGACCCAGGAACAGACGAAGACGGTGAAGCCCTGGGCCGAGAGCCAGCGGATCATCGAGTTTTCGGGCTGCAGGTCGAGGATGTAGAATTTGTTGATCCAGGGCGGGAAGATCAGCAGCGGGATAGCGTGCTGTCTTTCGGTGGCGGCGTCGAACTGGATCAGTTCGAACAGCTCGTCGCGCCAGACGACCTGGCCGGGGGCGGTGGCGACGTTCTCGCCGACAACGAACTGGCCGTAGTCGGCCTGGCTGATCTTCAGCTTGCCGGCGCCGCGCTCCATGTCGGCGGCGAAATTCTGCATCCCCCTGACCAGCGACTCGCCGTTGGACTCGGCCAGGGCCTTGAGGGCGGCCGGGTTGGAGGCGAGGAAATTGGAGGGGGAGAAGGCGTCGGTCAGCAGTTTTGTGAAGAATTCCGCGCGGCGTTTGGTCAGGGGATCGACGTCCTCGACGCTGGAGACGAGGCCGTTCATCCAGTCGGCGGTGACCAGATAGGACTGGCGCATGACGTCGAAGGCCGGGTTTTCGGACCAGGCGGGGTCCTTGAAGCGCTTGTCCCTTGACGGCTCGGCGGGCGCGGCGTCGCCGGCGGCGCGGCGCGTGGTCGAGGCCCAGAGATCCATATAGCGGTTGAACAGATCGGCCTGGGCGGCGAACAGCCGGTCGGGGCGGGAGGCCAGGCTGGTCATGACCGAATTCATCGCCGGACCGACGTGGAACGGGTCGGGCGAGAGGGCGGCGGGACGGTCGGCCTGGGACAGGGCGGCCTCGGCGATGGCCGCCTGGGCCGTCATGGCGGCCTTGGCCAGGTTGATCGACAGGGTCTCCAGCATCTGGCGCTGTTCGGCGCCCGGAAGGCTGAAGGCGTCGGCGGCAGGCGATTCGACGGGCGTGGCGGCGGCCTCCGGTGCGGGCGGTTCAGCCGCCACGGGCTTGGCGGCCCGGGGGCGGGGGGGCTTGGCCGAGGTCGGCCGACCCGGCTTGCGCGGGGCTCGCGGCGCCGCTTCGTCGGCCGGGGCGGGAGTCGGTGTCTTGGGACGCTTGGCCATGGGATGGGCTCCGGGGGGTCGTCAGGATCGGTCGCAAGGGCCGCGCGCGCCCTTCCGCCTGTCGCGATCATGGCATATGACCGCCCCTGATATGAACGCGCCGGACCGGAAAATCGCTGCGACCTTGATCGCCCTGGCCGCCGGCGGCGCCGTGTCGGCCTGTGCGGCCTCGTTCGATCCGCGGACCGACGCCACTTCGCCGGTGGCCCCGCGGGTCCAGGCGCTGGTTGACGCCAACCGCGAATACCCCCGCTGGGACGACTTCCCGCGCGCGTCGGAGCCGCTGCCCGCGCCGATGGTGATCGCGGCCCGGGTCAATACGCTGCGGGTCAGCGGCGGGGCGCTGGCCGGCGAGGTTTCGCGCATCGACTGGCAGAATTCGGGCGACCCGGTCGCCTTCGCCGCCGAGGTCCAGGCGCGGATCGATTCGATTTCGGTGGCGCCCGCAACCGCGGAGACGCGGGCCGAGATGGAGGCCTATCTGCGCCGGGCGCGGGAACGCGGGCGGGCGCCGCCGCCGATCCAGCGCCGCTAATCCTTCCACGCAACGCTCGCCCGGACGGCAGAATCCGGGGATCATCGTCTCAGGAGAACGTCCATGGCCCAACCGGCCCCCTACGCCTCAACCCCTTATGCCTCGACTTTGGCGGCAGACGCCGCGCGGGTCGCCGAACTGGCCGCCATCGCCAGCTATGCCCAGATCGGGCGCGGCGACGAAAAGGCGGCCGACCAGCTGGCGGTCGACGCCATGCGGACGGCGCTGAACGCGCTGGATATCGACGGCAAGATCGTCATCGGCGAGGGCGAGCGCGACGAGGCCCCGATGCTGTACATCGGCGAGAAGGTCGGCACCGGCAAAGGCCCGGCCATCGACATCGCCCTCGACCCGCTGGAGGGCACGACCCTGACGGCCAAGGCCATGGCCAACGCCCTGACCGTCCTGGCCATGTCGCCGGGCGGCGGCATGCTGCACGCGCCCGACACCTATATGGACAAGATCGCCATCGGGCCGGGCTATGCGCCGGGCACCGTCGATCTGGACATGAACCCTCAGGACAATGTCCGCTCGCTGGCCTCGGCCAAGGGGGTGAAGCCCGAAGACATCACCGTCTGCGTCATGGACCGGCCGCGTCACGCCGAACTGATCGCGGCGTTGCGCGAGGTCGGGGCCCGGGTGCTGCTGATCACAGACGGCGACGTCGCGGGCGTGATCCATACGGCCGAGCCGGAGACGGGCATCGACCTGTATCTGGGCTCGGGCGGGGCGCCGGAAGGCGTGCTGGCGGCGGCGGCGCTGAAATGCGTCGGCGGCCATTTCCAGGGCCGGCTGACCTTCCGCAACGACGTCGAGCGGGAACGGGCGCGCAAGACCGGCGTGACCGATTTCGACCGCAAATACGATCTGCATGAACTGGTGTCCAAGGACGCCGTCTTCGCGGCCACCGGCGTCACCAAGGGGGCGATGCTGGACGGGGTTCAGGTTCACGGCGGCCTCGTCACCACCCATACGCTGGTGATGGATTCCTCGACCCGGACCGTCCAGCGCATCCGTACGACACGGCCATTCTGATGGCGGACGGGGGCGCAGGCTCCGCCTTTGGGCCGGCCTTTCTGGGCGTGTCCCGCTCCCTGTCCGGCCGCGAATGGCGGCAGAGGCCGGCCGAGGCCGGGCTGATCCGGGCCCATATGCAGACGCTCAATCTGGAGGAGCCGCTGGCCCGGGCGCTGGCGGCGCGGGGGGTGCGGGCCGACCAGGGCGCGGACTTCCTGACGCCGACGCTGAAGGCCCTGTTTCCGGATCCGTCCAGCTTCATGGATATGGATGCGGCGGCCGAGGCGATCCTGGACGCCCTGCAGGCGCAGGCCTCGATACACGTCTTCGCCGACTATGATGTCGACGGCGCATCCAGCGCGGCCCTGCTGGTGCGCTGGTTCCGCGCCCTGGGCGCCGAGCTGCCGATCTATGTGCCGGACCGGGTGACCGAGGGCTATGGCCCCAGCGCGCGGGCCTTCGATACGCTGAAGGCCTCGGGCGCCGATCTGGTGATCACCGTCGACTGCGGCGCGGCAGCCAATGAGGCCGTGGCCCATGCGGCGGCGATCGGGCTGAAGGTCGTGGTCATCGACCACCATATGATGCGCGAGCATCCGCCGCTCTGCGCCGCCGTGGTCAATCCCAACCGGCCCGGCTGCAATTCGGGGCAGGGCAATCTGGCGGCGGCGGGGGTGGTGTTCGTGCTGCTGGCGGCGCTGAACCGCGAGGCGCGGCGGCGCGGCATGTTCGCCGACCTCAAGGAGCCGGACATCCGCCAGTGGCTGGATCTGGCCGCCATGGGGGCGATCTGCGACGTCACCGGCCTGACCGGGTTCAACCGGGCCCTGACCAGTCTGGGACTGCGGGTCATGTCGGACTGGGGCAATCCGGGGCTGCGGGCGCTGCTGGCCGCCGCCGGGACCGAGCCGGGGCCGGCCAAGTCGAACCATGCGGGCTTCATCCTCGGGCCGCGCATCAATGCCGGCGGCCGGATCGGCAAGTCGGACCTGGGGGCGCGGCTGCTGTCGACCGATGATCCGGTCGAGGCGGCGGCGCTGGCGCAGGAGCTGGACGCCCTGAACATCGCCCGCCGCGAGGTAGAGAAGCAGGTCACCGATCAGGCGACGCGGATGGTCGAGGCGACCGGCGCCCACGCCGACGGCTCGGCCGTGGTGGTGATCGCTGGCGACGACTGGCACCCCGGCGTGGTCGGCATCGTCGCCGGGCGGCTGCGCGAACGCTGGCGCAAGCCGGTGGTGGTGATCGGCGTCGATGCGGTGAACGGCCTCGGCAAGGGCTCGGGCCGGTCGCAGCCGGGCATGAATCTGGGCAAGGCGGTGCAGGCGGCCTGGGAGACGGGCGTGCTGATGGCCGGGGGCGGCCATGCCATGGCGGCGGGGCTGACAGTTCGCGCCGACGACATCGACCGGCTGCGTGACTTCCTGAATGAGCGGATGGCGGGGGAACAGGCTGCCGCTGACGCCCTTGACCATGTCGAGATCGACGCCCTGATCGACCCGGGCGCGGCGACGCGGGGCCTGTTCGAACAGTTCGAGCAGCTGGCGCCGTTCGGCCCGGCCAATCCGGAACCGCTGTTCGCACTCGAACATGTCCAGGTGCGCGACGCCGTGGCCATGAACGGCGGCCATGTGCGCTGCCGGCTGGTCGGGGCCGACGGCGCCTCGGTCAAGGCCATCGCCTGGCGCTGCGCCGACCTGCCGGCGGGCCAGTCGCTGCTGTCCGGGCAGGGGGGATTGAGTGTGGTGGGCCGGCTCAAGGCGGACGACTGGAACGGTCGGCGCGGCGTGCAATTCGAGATCGAGGACGTCGCCGACCCCCGGATGGCGTGACCGCCGGGCCACAACAGCAAAATGGGCCGGACAAGGGTTGCACCGTCCGGAATCGGCGGCTATATCGCCCGCTCTCCGCGCAGCGGTCCCTTCGTCTATCGGTTAGGACGTCAGGTTTTCAACCTGAAAAGAGGGGTTCGATTCCCCTAGGGACTGCCAGCCGGAGCCTTATTCCACGGGCTTTTCAGCCTTAAGGGGGTGCCAAAACACCCCCTTTTGAGTCACACACTTACGCTGTGGAGCGGGCATCCCATTAACACGAGCCGCGCAACACGGCTCATGGTGTCGGGAGCCGCAGATCATCAACGTCGGTTTTCACATAGATCGAGGCGTTGATGGAGTTGTCCACGTGATTGGCGACTCTAGAAGCGAAATCCATTGAGAATGACGACGAACGATCACAACGAACCGCGCGGGACCAGCGCGCCCTCGGCGCTGTCCACGGCGGCTGCGGCCGACTTAGAGAGCCTGACGGCTGCTCTGACGGTGCTGGCGGAGCTGGGCAACGAGCGGATGACCGTCCGACAGGCGCTATTCTTCACCGCCTTAGCGTACCGCGAGGCGATGGGTCACACCGCGACGGTGCCGCTGATCCGAGACGCCTACCCGATCCTCGGTCGGGCGGCAGAGAAGCACAAGGAAACGCTGCTGGACGCTACTAAGCGGTTCCCGGACGCCTTGGGCTGGGCGGAGCAACACATAAGCGAGGATGACCGTCGTCACCGCCACCTCAAGCTGACCGACGAGGGAATGGACGCTGCGTCCGCCATCGTCGAGGCCTTGCGACAGGTTAAGTGAGCTAGGCAGGCGCGTCGTCTGCGCGCTACGGTAACACCGTAAGCGACGGGGCAGGGATAATGCGAGCAGCAGACTTAGCCATTGTCTTTGCGACCCTATTGGGTCCTGTCTTGGCCGTCCAAGCGCAGATGTGGTTGGAGCGCCGCCGGGTGCGTAGGGAGCGAAGGCTCTCTATCTTTCGCACTCTTATGGCGACAAGGGCAGCTACGTTGTCCCCCCAATACGTTGAGGCTCTCAACGCTGTTCCAGTGGAGTTTTACGGCACTGGTGGGAAGCTCAAAGAAATAAGCGACGCCTGGAAGCTATTTCTGGATCACCACGATCCCGGCGTTCCCGCCAACGATGTGTGGCTTTCAAAACGCCTCGACCTGTTTCTCGACTTGCTCCATCTCATGTCGCAGTACCTCGGCTATGGCTTTAGCCGAGCGCAGCTTTCGCGAGACATCTACTCGCCGCAGGCGCACGGCGATCTAGAAACTGAGCAAACAGTGATCCGTCGGGGGTTGGTGAAGCTGTTCAATGGCGAGACGGTATTCCCGATGGCCGTCAAGGAGTTTCCCGCCACTGCCGATGACAACACGCTGGCTGATCAGGCTGCGATACAAAAGGCACTCCTCGCTTGGCTGGAGGGTCAGAGCGCAGTGAATGTCAGCAGCGTTCCTCCCGCCAAAAAGCCCCAAGCGAAATCCGGGCGGTAAACGCAGGGCCCCCTTGGCACCCCCTTGGCACCCCCCACTTCCGCCTGTTGAGGTCTTCGAAGTGTAGCGGTGGCCGTCCCACGGCGGGGGTGCCAAGGGGGTGCCAAAACGCAGTGTTAACGGGGTGCCAAGTTGTCACCCCCTGGCCAAATACCTCCAAAAGCCCGCGCTCACTGGTTCCGGGCCAGCTAGGGACTGCCAGCCGGAGACTTCCCTTTTCAACCTTCGATCCGAATCCCGATCCGTCGGGTCCCGTGGCGCCATGCCCGGTCGCCGTTGATGTGCCGACGGACACAATCGCCAACAATCTTAGCGTTAAACGGAAAAACCGATGTTTTTCGCTTTTCCGGCGTTCACAGAACCGTGTTAAACAAGCTCCGTTCGCTCGTTTGCGAACAGGGGGAAGGCTGTGTCGGACTACGAGGGCGTTGAGACGGTCGAGACGGTGAGAATCGCCGGCCGGGTGAAATGGTTCGATCCCGGCAAGGGATACGGCTTCATCGTGCCCGACGATCCGTCGCTCACCGACATGAAGGACGTGCTGCTGCACATCTCCAGCCTGCGCGACAGCGGGCGGGATGTGGCCGCCGAAGGCGCGCCGATCCATTGCGACTGCGCCCGTCGGCCCAAGGGCTGGCAGGTGACCGAGGTGCACGACCTCGGCGAGGGCGATCCCGAACTGGCCGCGCCGCCCCGGCGCACCGGCTATGAGGGGCTAAAACAGACCGCGCGGCTGGACGGCAACGGATTGAGCCCGGATTCGGCGATGGAGTCCGCGGTGGTGAAATGGTTCAATCGCACCAAGGGCTACGGATTCGTGGTGCGCGACGGCGAACCGGGCGATATCTTCGTCCATGTCGAGACTTTGCGGCGGTGCGGGCTGGACGACCTCCTGCCCGGCGACACCGTCTCCGTGCGATTTGCCGAGGGCCCCAAGGGGCTGGTGGTCGCGGAAATCAAACCGGGCGGATGAACCTTCCGCCCTGACAAGGGTGGAAGTGCCATGACCAACCGTTCCGGACTCCTTGGCGCCCTGATCGGCCTTGTTCTGCTGGCCTCCTGCGCCGGATCCACCCCGCTGGATCCCAACGGCCGACCGCTGGAACCGCTGACCGTCACCACCGCCAGCGGCGAGCATCGCTTCATGGTCGAGATCGCAGACACGGACGCCGCCCGCCAGCGCGGTCTGATGGGACGCGATCCGCTTCCCGACGACCACGGCATGCTGTTCCAGTTTCCCGACGTGGCCGAGCGCGGCTTCTGGATGAGCAATACGCCCAGCTCGCTGGACATCATCTATATCGATCCGCGCGGGCGCATTGTCTCGATCGCGAAGAACGCCACGCCCTTTTCGGAGGAGATCATCCCGTCGAACGGCCCGGCGAGCGGCGTGCTGGAGTTGCGCGCCGGCCGCGCCGACGAGATCGGAGCCCGGCCCGGCGACAAGGTCAGCCACCCCTTCTTCGCCGATTAGCGGGTCAACGCGTTGCAGCGCGGCGTCGAGTGTGCCAAATCCCGCCGCCGGAGTGTAGCGCAGCCTGGTAGCGCATCTGGTTTGGGACCAGAGGGTCGGAGGTTCGAATCCTCTCACTCCGACCAAATATTGACGGCGCTATCGCTCGCGACGCGGTCGCTGGCTGCTTGAGCGCGGGTTTTTGGGGCGCTACCGCTCGCCGCGCGGCGGCTCGCTGCTTGAGCGCCGGTTTTTGAGGCGCTACCGCTCGCGACGCGGTCGCTCGCTGCTTGAGCGCCGGTTTTTGGGCGCTATTGCTCGCCGCGCGGCGGCTCACTGCTTGAGCGCCGGCGGCGGCGCATTGTATGGGGGCGTCCTCGCCTCGTCAGATGAGTCCGCTTCATGCTCGCCCGCATCTATCGCCCCGCCAAGACCGCGATGCAGTCCGGCAAGGCCAAGTCCAGGGACTGGCGGCTGGAGTTCGAGCCGGCCACGGCGCGCACCATCGACCCGCTGATGGGCTGGACCAGCTCCAGCGACATGAACGGCCAGGTGCGGCTCAGCTTCGATTCGGCGGAGGAGGCGGTGGCCTATGCCGAACGACACGGCATACCCTTCCGGCTGCATGAGCCGCAGGAGCCGCCGCTGATCCTCAAGGCCTATGCCGACAATTTCGCCACCTTCCGCAAGGCTCCCTGGACGCATTGAGGTGAGGGGGCGGCTAACGCTCGCGCCGCGGGCGCTCGCTGCTTGAGCCGCGGAGGCTTTGCGGCTACCGACCACTCCGTCGCGGGCCTGAAACGGGCGCCCATAGCTCAACCGGATAGAGCACCCGCCTTCTAAGCGGGATGTTGCAGGTTCGAGTCCTGCTGGGCGCGCCACGCCATGAGGCCGAGTTCAAGGTCGGCGATCAGATCGGCCGGGTCCTCGAGCCCGACGTGGAGGCGCAGAAGCTGGCCCGCGAGCGCCGGCGGCGTTGCACGGTGGGCCAGCTGGCCGGTCTCGTGGGTGATCAGGCTCTCGAATCCGCCCCAGGAATAGCCGAGGCCGAACAACTCCAGCCCCGACATCAGGGCGTGGGCGGCGGCTTCGTCCCCGCCATTCATGACCATGCCGAAGATCGAGGCGGCGCCGTCATAGTCGCGCGTCCACAGATCATGGCCGGGCGCGCCGGGCAGGGGCGGATAGAGGACCTGCGCCACCTCGGGCCGGGCCTGGAGCCATTCGGCGACCCCAAGGGCCGAGCGGCCCTGTTCGGCATAGCGGAGCGGCAGGGTCCGCAGGCCGCGCAGGGCCAGCCAGGCGTCGTCGGGCGAGACCCGCCAGCCGAGGTCTTCCAGAGTCTCGGCGATCGGACGACCGACGGCCGGATCGGCGACGGCGATCGAGCCCATCAGCAGGTCGGAATGGCCGGAGACGTATTTGGTCACGGCCTGGACGCTGACGTCGACGCCATGGGCCAGCGGGCGGAAGGCGAGGCCCGCGGCCCAGGTATTGTCCATCACCGTCGCCACGCCCCGCGCCCGGCAGGCCGCCGCAAGGGCGGGGACGTCGAGCATCTCGAAGGTCAGGGACGACGGCGATTCGATCAGCAGGACGCGGGTGCGGTCGGTCAGGGCGGCGAGAATGTCTTCGGTCGTGGCGGCGGGTTCGTGAAAGGCCGTGGTGACGCCGCGCGCCCCCAGATGGCGCCGCAGGAACCGTCGGCTGGGGCCGTACAGGGCGTCGGTCGTCAGGACCTGGTCGCCGGGGCGCAGCAGGGCCGTGAGCGGCACGGTGACGGCGGCGAGGCCCGACGGCACCAGCCAGGCGTCGGCCGCGCCCTCCAGCCCGGCCAGCAAGGTCCGCAGCTCGCGCGCGGCGGACAGGTCTTCAATGCCGTAGACCGGGCCGAGGGACTCGTCGCGCATGTCCGCGGGCGCGTCATTCAACAGGGTCGAGCCGCGCTCGATCGGCGGCGCGACGACGCGGCGGCCACGGCCGCGGCGGGTGGCGGAGGCGATCAGACGGGTGCGGTCGGTTCGTTCGGACATGGCCCGGCAGGGTTGCGGTTCAGCCTCCAAAGGCCTCTAAAGCGGGCGGGGCGCAAGGTCTGGTGAATTTCGGCGAGGCGCGGGATGCGGACACGGTCGGTTGGACGAAACACAGCGGGGCTCCGGCTCGCGCTGCTGATGGGCGTTGTCCTGGCGGTCGCCGCCTGCGGTCGGGCCGATCGCCCGGCCGATGCCGACGACGTTCTCGAACCGGCCGTCGACACCCCGACCGCGGCCCCCGAGTTCGCCAGCCCGACCCTGGCGGCCATCCGGCAACGTGGGCGGCTGAACTGCGGCGTGCATGAAGGCCTGGTCGGCTTCGCCTATACGGACAACCGCGGGGCCTGGCGCGGGTTTGATGCGGACTTCTGCCGGGCGCTGGCGGCAGCGGTGCTGGGCAATCCCGACGCCGTCCGCTTTGTGCCGCTGACCAGTCTGCGACGGTTCGAGGCGCTGCGCAGCGGCCGGATCGACGTGCTGTGGCGCTCGACCTCCTGGACCCTGACGCGTGAGGTCGAGGAGGGGGTCCGCTTCGCCGGGGTCAATTATTACGACGGCCAGGGCTTTCTGGTGCGGCGCTCGCTGGAGCTCGCCAGCGCCGCCGAGCTGGGCGGGGCCCGGATTTGCGTGCAGCGCGCCTCGACCTCCGAGCTGAATGTGGCGGACTGGTTCCGCCTGCGCGGGCTGGAGTATACGCCCGTGGTGGGGGCGAACGAGGAGGCGGCGCGGGCGGCCTATGCGCGCGAGGATTGTGACGCCCTGAGCGCGGACGTCTCGGCGCTGGCGGCGGCGCGGACCACCCTGTCCAATCCGGAACAGCACACCCTCCTGTCCGACGTCATCTCCAAGGAGCCGCTCGGGCCGGCGGTCAAGCGCGGCGACGAGGCCTGGACCTCGATCGTGCGGTGGACGCTCAACGCCCTGATCCTCGCCGAGGAGCTGGGCGTGACCCGCGACAATGTCGATCAGCTGGCTGATGATTCACCGGATCCGCAGATTCGTCGGCTGCTGGGCGTGGAGGGCGACGTCGGACCGATGCTGGGCCTGCGCAAGGACTGGGCGAAGGCCGCCATCAAGGCCGAGGGCAACTATGGGGAAATCTTCGCCCGCAACGTCGGGACGGGGTCGTCGCTGGATCTCGGGCGAGGTCTGAACGCGCAATGGAACGCGCGGCCGGCGGGGCAGATGTACGGCCTGCCGATCCGCTAGCCGGCTTGAGCCTGACCACTGGCGAGCCGGCTCGTCAGTCGATAACGTACCCGGATCAAAGCCGGGGGAGCGTCCCGAGCGAATCGTGACGGGAACTCCATGACCGACGACAGCCACACCGCCGCCGAGGAGCGCCCGCGCGGGCCCCTGTACCGCTACTGGTTCGGCATCAAGCTGTGGAAACGCATCCTCGTCGCCCTGGTGCTGGGCGGTGTCGTGGGCTTCTTCTGGGGCGAGGGGGCGGTGCAGATCAAATGGATCGGCGACCTGTTCGTGCGCCTGATCCAGATGATCGTCATCCCGCTGGTGTTCGCCACCATCGTTTCAGGCGTGCTCAGCCTCGAGGATCCGAAGCGACTGGGTTCGCTGGGGGTGAAGACGATCTTCCTCTACATCCTGACGACGGCGATCGCGATCGTGATCGGCCTGATCCTCGGCGAGCTGGTCAAGCCCGGGCTGGGGGTGGATTTCGCAGGGGCGGTGCCGCGCGATCTGGAGGCGGCCCAGCCGTTCGCCGGTCTGCTGGAATCGATCGTGCCGACCAATCCGCTGAACGCCCTGGCCGAGGGCCAGGTGTTGTCGGTGATCTTCTTCGCCCTGATCTTCGGGGCCGGCCTGCTGACCGCCGGGGCCAAGGGCGAGCCGCTGGCCGGCGCCTTCCACGCCGGGGCCGAGGCCATGCTCAGGGTGGTGAATTTCGTCATGGAGGTGGCCCCGTTCGGGGTCTTCGCCCTGATCGCCTGGGTCATGGGTACGACCGGGCCGGCGACCTTCGTCAATGTGGCGCTGCTGGCCTTCTGCGTGATCGCGGGCTGTCTGATGCAGGTGCTGAGCGTGCACGGCGGACTGATCAAACTGCTGGCGCGGCTGCCGGCGCTGCCCTTCTTCCGCGGCGTGACCGACGCCGCCCTGGTGGCCTTCTCGACCTCATCCTCCTCGGCCACCCTGCCGGTGTCGATGGCGGTGGCCGAGGCCAACCTCGGCATCAAGAAGCCGGTGTTCTCGACCGTCCTGCCGCTGGGCGTGACCATCTCGATGGACGGCACGGCGCTGTATATCGCGTTGCTGGCGTCGTTCGCGGCCCAGGCCTTCGGTATCGACCTCAGCGTGACGGACTATCTGCTGATCGGCCTGACTACGGTGCTGGTGTCGATCGGCACGGCGCCGGTGCCGTCGGCCTCGCTGTTCATGCTGGCGGCGGTGCTGCAGGTCATCGGCGTCAGCCCGGCCCAGACCGCGCTGATGGTCGGCTTCATCCTGCCGTTCGACCGGATCCTCGACATGACCCGCACGGTGGCCAATGTGGTCAGCGACCTGGCCGTGGCGACGATCGTCGGACGCTGGGAGAAGGAGATCGACATCGAGGCCTACAAGGCCCCGCCGGTCAAATAGGGGGCGGCGGCGCGCCCCTCTTGCGAGGCGCGCGCCGCGACCGGCGCCGGATCAGGTCCGGGTCAGGGCCAGCTGGATCACGTCAGTGCGGGCCGAGCGGAAGCCGGCCTCGCAATAGGCGAGGTAGAAGCGCCACAGCCGGCGGAAGCGCTCGTCGAAGCCGCCCATGCGGCGGATGTCGTCCCAGGCGGCCTGGAAACGCTCGTCCCAGAGCCTGAGGGTGTCGGCATAGTCCTGGCCGAACCGCTCGATGTTGCGCCAGTCGAGACCTGCGCGGTCAATCACCGGTTTCAGCCTCTCCTCGGACGGCAGCATGCCGCCCGGGAAGATATATTTCTGGATGAAGTCCGGGCGGCGGTTGTAGTCGTCGAACAGGGCGTCCTTGATGGTGATGATCTGCAGCCCGGCCACGCCGCCGGGCTCGAGAACGTCGTGGATCTTGCCGAAATAGGCCGGCCAGTACTCCTGGCCCACGGCCTCGAACATCTCGATCGAGGCGACGCGGTCGAACCGTCCCTCGACGTCGCGATAGTCGATCAGCTGGATATCGGCCCGCTCGGTCAGGCCGGCGTTGAAGATGCGCTGGCGGGCGAAATCGTACTGTTCCCGGGAAATGGTGATGCCGGTGACGCGGGCGCCGACCTCGCGGGCGGCGAACTCGGCGAATCCGCCCCAGCCGCAGCCGATCTCGAGCACTGACTGCCCCTGACCCAAATCCATCAGCCGGGCGAGGGCGGCGTATTTCTCCTTTTGCGCCGCGGCGAGCGCGAGGTCCGGGCGGGTGAACCGCGCCGACGAATAGGTCATCGTCGGGTCCAGCCAGGCGGCGTAGAAGGCGTTGCCGAGGTCGTAGTGGGCGTGGATGTTCTTCTTCGATCCCGCCCGGCTGTTGCGCCGTCGCTTGTGCGACAGCCAGTTGATGGCCTGCATCAGGGCGTTTCCGTCGGCCACCTGACGGATGTGATCATAGTTGTTGGCGAAGGATTCCAGCACCGCGGAGAGGTGCGGGCTGTCCCATTCGCCGGCGACATAGGCCTCGGCGAGGCCGATGTCGCCCGAGGTCAGCACCCGGCGGGCGAAGCGGTAGTCCTTGACCTCGAAGATCACGGCCGGTCCTGGCCGGGGTCCGTCCAGCTGGTGAATTTCGCCATTGGGCAGACGGACGGTGAGCCGCCCGTAGGTCCAGTTGGCCGCGAGCAGGCGCAGCAGGAGGGTGAACCCGCGGGGTGTGCGGGCGGCGGCCTCGATGCGATCGGCGGTGACCGACGTCATGCCGGCAAGTGTCGGGCAGGGGCCGCACGTCCGTCAATCATTATCGCCGGCCTCGGCTGCGGCGCTCCGGCCGGCGACGACGGCGGCGAGCGCGTCGAGCGCGCGCCGGCGGGCGACATCATGATCGACGATCGGGCGGGGATAGTCGGACCCGAGGCGGACGCCGGCGTCGCGCAGAACCTCCGGCTGGGCGGTCCAGGGGGCGTGGAGCCAGCGGTCGGGAACCCGGCGGAGTTCCGGAACCCATCGCCGGACATAGCGGCCGTCTGCATCGAATTTTCGCCCCTGGGTGACTGGATTGAAGATTCTGAAGTACGGGGAAGCATCGGCCCCGGATCCAGCAACCCACTGCCAATTCTGCACATTAGAGGCGAGGTCTGCGTCCACGAGGGTGTCGCGGAACCAGGCCTCGCCCTCGCGCCAGTCGATCAGCAGATGTTTGACGAGGAAGGAGGCGACGATCATCCGCACCCGATTGTGCATGAAACCGGTGGTCCAGAGCTCGCGCATGCCGGCGTCGACCACGGGATAGCCGGTGCGGCCGCGACGCCAGGCCTCGAGGCCGGCCGGGTCATTCCGCCAGGGCATGGCGTCGTACTCGGGCCGGAAGGCGGTGTCGGTGATCTGCGGAAAGGCGTGCAACAGGTGGGCGGAGAATTCCCGCCAGCCGATCTCGGCGACGAATTTCTCCGCCTCGGCCGCCGGGACGTGACCGCTGTCGACGGCCGAACGGGCGGCCGCGATGGCCCGCCAGGGGCTGATCTCACCGAAATGCAGATGGGGCGACAGGCGGCTGGTCGCGGGTTCCGCCGGGATGTCGCGGCCGGCGCCGTAGGTTTTCAGCCCGCGCTTGACGAAGGCCGACAGGGCCGCGTCCGCCCCCGCTTCGCCCGGACTCCAGTCAAAGCCGCCCGACCAGTCCGGCCGGGCCGGATGCAGGGCCCAGGCGTCGATGTCGTCCGAGGCCGGGGTCGCCGCCGCAGCCGTGATCTGTGATGGTGCGGCGGCTGGCGACGGCGGGACTGCGGCCGCCAGCAGGGACCTCAGGAAGGGGGTAAAGACCTTGTAGGGCTGCCCCGAGCCGTTGAGCACCGAACCCGGCCGGGCCAGCAGGGTCCCGTTCCAGCCCTTGCAGGCGATTCCCTCGGTCTTGAGCGCGTGGGCGATGTCAGCATCACGGGCGAAGGCGTCGGGTTCGAAGCGCCGGTTCATGAAGACCGCGTCGGCCCCACTTTCCTCAATCAGGCGGCGCAGTTCGGCCTCGCTGTCGCCGCGGCGCAGGATCAGGCGCGAGCCGCGATCCTGGAGCGCGGCGTCGAGCGCGCGCAAAGACTTGTCCAGCCACCACCGGGAGGCGGCGCCCATGGGCAGGGCCGCGGGACCCTGGTCGAGAATATAGACGGGGATGACCGGCTGCCCCGTCTCCGCGGCGTGGGTCAGGGCCGGATTGTCGGCCAGACGCAGGTCCTGGCGGAACCACAGGATGACAGGGCGGTGGTCGGCCTCGGTGGTCATGCGGTCGGGCTCCGTGATAGCTTGCGAACCTATACGTCCGACGCCACCTGATGGCCGCATGAGTGCGGCATCGACCGTACGTCGCCAAGCCGCAAATCCGGGAAATCCGCCTTGTCCAAACCAAACGCCGTCATCGACATCAAGGGTGGGCTGAAACGCCCCGTCAGTATCGGCGGCGGTCAGCGCATCGTCTTCATCGCCGGGCCATGCCAGCTGGAGAGCCGGCAGCACGCGCTGGAGATGGCCCATGCGCTGAAGGAGATCGGCGAGCGGCTGAACGTCGGCGTCATCTACAAGACCAGTTTCGACAAGGCTAACCGCACCTCGGCCAATGCCGCGCGGGGGTTCGGGCTCGAAGGTTCGCTGCCGATCTTCGCCGAGATTCGCGAGGTCACGGGCCTGCCGGTGCTGACCGACGTGCATACCGAGGAGCATTGCCGCATCGCCGCCGAAGCGGTCGATGTCCTGCAAATTCCGGCCTTCCTCTGTCGCCAGACCGACCTGCTGCTGGCCGCCGCGGCCACCGGCAAGGTGATCAACATCAAGAAGGGCCAGTTCCTCGCCCCCTGGGACATGAAGAACGTCATCGCCAAGGTGGTCGGGGCGGGCAATCCCAATGTCATGGCCTGCGAGCGCGGGGCCAGCTTCGGCTACAACACCCTGGTCTCGGACATGCGGTCGCTGCCGATCCTGCGCGAGATCGGTTGTCCGGTGGTGTTCGATGCGACCCATTCGGTGCAGCAGCCGGGCGGGCAGGGGACGTCGTCGGGCGGGCAGCGGGAGTTCGTGCCGGTGCTGGCGCGCGCCGCCGTGGCCGTGGGCGTGGACGCCGTCTTCATGGAAACGCATCAGGACCCCGACAACGCGCCGTCGGACGGGCCCAATATGGTGCCGCTGGACCAGTTCGAGGCCCTCGCGGCCGACCTGATCGCCTATGACGACCTGACCAAGGCGCGGATGGCGAAGGCGGCCTGAATCCGATAGGCCAGTGAGATGGCCGAGCGCACGCTTGATCTCCGGAAACGACAGACGCCGCCCGGGCGGCAGCGCGTCGGCGGGGCCGCTTCGGCCGACCCCGTTTTGACGACGGTAGGGGGCTGGTGATGATGTCCGGCAAGATGAGCCTGCGCCAGTGGGTCGGCTGGATCGGACTGACGTTGATCTTCCTGCTGGCCACGGCCGTCGCCGTGTGGCGCGGCGACATCCTGAGGGCCGGTCTGGACCCGCAGGTGCCGTTCCAGACCTATCAACCGCCCCCGGCGCCGGACTATGGCGACCCCTCGGCCTGGGCCTTGCGCGACGCGCGCCTGCCGGGCTCCGGACCTGCTGCGGTCTTCTTCGTGCACCCGACCACCTATGACGGCGGACGCGAATGGAACGGGCCGATCGGCGATCGGGCAGCCGACGCCTGGCTGACGCGGGCGGTGTTGCCCAACTACGCCGGGCCGTTCGTCCGGGCCGGCTCGATCAGCGCCCCGCGGTATCGCCAGGGCAGCCTCTACACCCGGCTGACCCTGCGCGAGGATGCGCGGGAGGCGCGCGCCTTCGCCTGGCGCGACATCGAGGCGGCGTTTGACGTCTGGCTCGCCCGGAACCCCGAGGGGCCGATCGTGCTGACCGGGGTGGAACAGGGGGGCGAGCTGGTGGCGCGGCTGGTCCGCGATCGGATCGCAGGGAATCCGTCGCTGAGATCCCGTCTGGTCGGGGTTTATCTGACGGATGTGATCCTGGCGGTCGAGGATCTGACCCCTGAGGTCCCGGCGTGCCGGGATCGCGCCGAGACGGGCTGCCTGGTGGCCTGGGCCGCCGTCGGTGAAAACAACGAGGGCGCGCGGCACAGGAGATTGCGACGGGCTCTGGTCTGGGATGAGCGCGGCAAGCTGGTGGATCTGGACGGCCGGGCGGCTGTCTGCGTCAATCCCGTCACAGGTTCGACGGACACGGCGCGCGTCGATGCCCGTCAGCATCAGGGAGCGACCAACGCCACCGGCCTTGAATGGGGGGTGCGGCCCGCCCTGATGGCCCGCGCCATCGCGACCCAGTGCCGCGGCGGCCTGCTGCGGCACACCGAGCCCACGACCGAGTCCTTCCGCGAGACAGGCAGCTGGGCAGAGCGGAGAAAGTCACTTCCCTACAATCTCTTCTACGGTGATATTGAAGCTGATGTTCAGGCCCGGATGGCGGCCTGGCGGGCTCGTCAGGCGGGCGCGACGACGTCGGGCTAGTCGATCCCGGGGCGATCGTTGCGCCAGTCGAACAGGGCTTCCAGCACCTTGACCGCCTCGCCCCGCGGCGAGGTCAGGTCCGGATCGCGGCCCAGCACCAGCCGGGCGTCGTCGGCGGCGGCGAGCAGCAGGGTCCGGTGCCGGATCGGGTCGGCGAAGCGATAGGCCGGAAAGCCGCTCTGTTTCAGCCCCAGCGGATCGCCGCCGCCGCGCAGGCGGAAATCCTCTTCGGCGATCTCGAAGCCATCCTCGGTGCGGCGCAGGGTTTCGAGCCGCAGCCGCGCGGTCTCTCCGAGCCCGTCGTCCCCGCCGCCGTACAGCAGGATGCAGGCGCTGGCCTTGGCCCCGCGCCCGACCCGGCCGCGCAGCTGGTGCAGCTGGGCCAGGCCGAAACGGTCGGCGTGTTCGATGACCATGATGGTGGCGTTGGGGACATCGACCCCGACCTCAACCACGGTGGTGGCGACCAGCAGGGGCAGGCGGCCGTCGGCGAACTCGGCCATGACCGCCTCGCGTTCGGCGCCGGGCATCTGGCCGTGGGCGAGGCCGACCTCGATGCCGAGGATGCGGCGCAGGTCGGTGGCGCGGGCCTCGGCGGCGGCGAGGTCCGAGGCCTCGCTCTCGGCCACCAGCGGGCAGATCCAGTAGGCCTGGGCGCCGCTGTCGATGGCGGCCTTCAGCCGTCTGGCCACCTCGCCGATGCGCGCGAGCGGCAGGACGGCGGTAGTCACCGGGGTGCGGCCCGGTGGTTTTTCGGTCAGGCGCGACACCTCCAGCTCGCCGTATTGGGTCAGTTCCAGCGTGCGGGGGATGGGCGTGGCCGACATGGTCAGCAGATGGACCCCGCCAGTGCGCGGATCGCCCTTGGCCTGCAGCCGTTGCCGTTCGTTGACGCCAAAGCGGTGCTGTTCGTCGATCACGGCGAGGGCCAGGCGGTCGAAGCGCACGGCGTCCTGGAACAGGGCGTGGGTGCCGATGGCGACCTTCGCCTCGCCCGAAGCCAGGGCGGCCAGCCGGGTGCGGCGTTCTGCGGGGGTGTCGCGGCCCGTCAGAAGGACGGTGGGCGCTCCGGCGGCTTCCAGCATCGGGGCCAGTCGCTGCCAGTGCTGACGGGCGAGGATTTCGGTGGGGGCCATCAGGGCGGCCTGGAAGCCGGAGGCGGCCGTGTCCGCCAGGGCCAGGGCGGCGACGGCGGTCTTGCCCGAGCCGACATCGCCCTGCAGCAGCCGGCCCATCTGTTCGCCGGAGGCCAGATCGCGGCGGATCTCGGCCACGGCCTGGACCTGGGCGCCGGTCAGGTCGAAGGGCAGGGCGGCCAGCAGCCGGGCCGAGGCCTCGCCGCGGACGATGCGCGGTCCCGGGGTGATCTGGCGGGCGCGGCGGCGGCGGGCGAGGGCCAGCTGGTGGGCCAGAAGTTCGTCATAGGCCAGCCGCTGCCGGGCGGGGGCGTCGGGCCACAGGTCGGGCTCTGCGGTGGGATGATGCAGGGCCTGCAGTGCGGCGCGCCAGCCAGGCCAGCGGTTCTTCGCCAGCCAGGCGGGGTCCTGCCATTCCGCCAGGTCCGGGGCCTGGGGCAGGGCCCCTTGCACCAGTTTGCGCACGATGCGCGAGGTCAGGCCCTGGGTCTGGGGATAGACGGCCTCGACCGCGGCGATGTCGCCGGCCTGTTCGGGGGTGAAGATGTCCGGGTGGACGATCTGGACCTCGGCGTTGAAGCGCTCGACCTTGCCCGCGACCAGGCGCTTCTGGCCTTTCGGCAGCAGGCGGTCGATGTGCTGGGCGGAGCCGCCGAACCAGATCAGATGGACGAAGCCGGTCTCGTCCAGCGCCCGGACCTTGATCGGGGCGCCGGGCTTGGCGGGCACGAACAGGCGGTCGATGACGATCTCGAACACCCCGACATCGCCCTCGATCGCATTGGCCGCGGTCATCGGGCGGCGCACGATCAGGCCGGAGGGGGCGAGGAACAGCAGGTCACGGACCAGCGGCCCGGCCAGTTTCTGGACGAGCGGCAGGATTTTTGGCCCCACGCCCTTCAGGCTGGAGACGTCCGCGAACAGGGGAAAGAGAATCTGCGGCCTCATGGCCCGACAGCATAGCTGGCGGAACCGCGTCTGGAACGCTATCTCCGCCCCGATGTTGAACCTGAACGACCGGGCAAGGAACCTTGTGGCCGATACTGACGCGCGTCTGAAAGAACGATTGGGCCGGATTGTCTTCCGGGCCTGGCGGCGCGGGTTCCGCGAAGCCGACCTGGTGCTGGGTCCGTTCGCCGAACAGGTCGGGCCCACACTGGCGGCCGATGAGCTGGACCAGCTGGAGGCCCTGCTGGCCGAGGACGACGACCATCGCCTGTATGCCTGGATCATCGGCAGTGAACCGACCCCGCCCGAGCATGATACGGCTCTGATCCGAAAGATCCGGGTCTTCATGCGGGACCATGTCGCCGCGGCGGTAGCCGAGGGCGCCGGTTGATGGACGGCTCCCTGCCCAAACGCAGTGATCAACCGCTGGGCGGCGCCCCCGAGGGGCTGGACGCCCTGACCGTGGCCGAGCGGCTCAGGGCCGAGGGCGGCCTCGGCCTGTTCGTGGCCCGCGACTATGCCCGTATGGGCGAGTTCGTGCAGGCGTTCCGCTTTTTCGCCGGTGACATTGAGATCATTGAGTTTCCGGCCTGGGATTGCCTGCCGTACGACCGGCTGAGCCCCACGTCTTCGGTGTCGGCCGAGCGAATGGCGGCCCTGACCCGGCTGGCCCAGCGCGACCCGGGCGATCGCACACCCGTGCTGGTCGTGACTACCGTCAGCGCCGCCATGCAGCGCACGCCGCCGCGCGAGATCACCAACGGGGCCGGGTTCGAGACCACGGTCGGCCTTGATCTCGATACGGCGGCGCTGGAGCGCTATTTCGCGGCCAACGGCTATATGCGCGCCTCGACCGTGTCGGAAAAAGGCGAGTTCGCGGTGCGCGGCGGGGTCATCGACGTCTATCCGCCGGGGTTCGAGGAACCGGTGCGGCTGGACATGTTCGGCTCCGAACTGGAATCGATCCGCACCTTCGATCCGGACACCCAGCGTTCGACCGGCCAGCGGCGCGAAGTGCATCTGGCCCCGGTATCGGAGGCCCTGCTCGATCCCGACACCATTTCCCGCTTCCGCACCGGCTATCTGGCCCTGTTCGGGGCGGCGGGCGATGATCCGCTGTACGCCGCCATCAGCGAGGGCGCGCGGCGGCAGGGCATGGAGCACTGGCTGCCGCTGCTCTACGACCGGCTCGAGACCCTGTTCGACTATCTGCCCGAGGACGCGCGGCTGTTCCTGGACAACCAGGTCGAGGCGGCGCGGGCCGAGCGCTGGAATCTGACGAAAGACGCGTACGAGGCCCGCCGGGACGCCGCCATGGGCAAGGGCGGGGCGGCGTATCGCGCCCTGCCGCCCGAGCGGCTGTATCTGGCCGAGGGCGACTGGAACAGCGCCCTGGCGGGCCGCTGGGTGCGGCGGCTGTCGCCGTTTCATGGCGAGGCTCCGCAAGCGGGGGGAGAGGACGCCGGCGGGCGTCTGGGGCGCAGTTTCGCGGCCGAACGGGCCCAGGACAGCGTCAATCTGTTCGAGGCCGTGGCGCGTCACGCCCAGGCGGTGAAGGCCACCGGGCGGCGCGTGTTGTTCGCCTCCTGGACCGAGGGTTCGTCGGAACGTCTGGCGGCCATGCTGGCCGATCACGGGCTGGAGCATGTCGTGCCGGTGCGCGACTGGGCCGATGTGCTCAAGGCGCCGAAGGACCTCTATCTGCGCGGCGTTCTGCCGGTCGAGCACGGCTTCGAAACCGACGAAATCGCCGTCATCTCCGAGACCGACATGCTGGGCGACCGGCTGGCGCGGCCGAAGAAGAAGCGCCGGGCGTCCAACTTCCTCGCCGAGGCCTCGGCCCTGACCACCGGCGATCTGGTCGTCCACCTCGACCACGGCATCGGCCGCTACGAGGGGCTGAAGACGCTGGAGATCCAGCAGGCGCCGCACGACTGTCTGGAACTGCTCTACGCCGGCGACAGCAAACTGTATCTGCCTGTCGAGAACATCGACCTGCTGACCCGCTATGGCTCTGAGGCCGACGGGGCCCAGCTGGACCGGCTGGGCGGGGCCGGCTGGCAGGCCCGGAAGGCCAAGGCCAAGGCGCGCCTGCGCGACATGGCCGAGGGGCTGATCGCCCTGGCGGCCAAGCGGTCGCTGCGGTCGTCCGACCCGATCACGCCGCCGCACGGCCTGTTCGACGAATTTTGCGCCCGCTTCCCCTATGAAGAGACGGACGACCAGCTGAACGCCATCGGCGATGTGCTGGAAGACCTCGGCAAGGGCACGCCGATGGACCGGCTGATCTGCGGCGACGTCGGCTTCGGCAAGACCGAGGTGGCGCTGCGGGCGGCCTTCGTGGTGGCCATGACAGGCCAGCAGGTGGCCATTGTCTGCCCGACGACCCTGCTGGCGCGACAGCATTTCAAGACCTTCAGCGAGCGGTTCGCCGGCTGGCCGGTGACGGTGCGGCACCTGTCGCGGATGGTGACGGCCAAGGATGCGACGGAAACCCGGGCGGGGCTGAAGGACGGCTCGTTCGAGATCGTCGTCGGCACCCATGCGGTGCTCAGCGAACAGGTCGGCTTCAAGGATCTCGGCCTTGTTATCGTTGACGAAGAGCAGCATTTCGGGGTCAAGCACAAGGAGAAGCTCAAGGGCCTCCGCGCCGACGTCCACCTGCTGACCCTGACGGCGACGCCGATCCCGCGGACCCTGCAGATGGCGCTGTCGGGCATCCGCGAGATGTCGATCATCGCCACCCCGCCGGTCGATCGCCTGGCGGTGCGGACCTATGTCACGCCGTGGGATCCGGTGCTGGTGCGCGAGGCCCTGCTGCGCGAGAAATACCGCGGCGGTCAGGCCTATTACGTCGTGCCGCGCCTGTCGGACCTGCCCGATATCGAGCAATTCCTGCGCGAGAAGGTGCCGGAGATCAAATTCGTCGTCGGCCACGGCCAGATGTCGCCGACCCAGCTGGAAGACGTGATGAGCGCCTTCTACGACGGCAGCTACGACCTGCTGCTGTCGACCACGATCGTTGAGTCCGGACTTGATGTTCCGACAGCCAACACATTGATTGTGCACAAGGCCGACATGTTCGGCCTGGCCCAGCTGCACCAGATTCGCGGTCGCATCGGCCGGGCCAAGGCGCGCGCCTTCGCCTATCTGACCACCCCGCCGGACAAGCCGATGAGCCTGTCCTCGGAGCGGCGGCTGCAGGTGCTGCAGTCGCTGGACAACCTCGGGGCCGGCTTCCAGCTGGCCAGCCACGATCTGGACCAGCGCGGCGGCGGCAATCTGCTGGGCGACGAACAGTCGGGCCATATCCGCGAGGTCGGGGTCGAGCTGTACCAGCAGATGCTGGAGGATGCGGTGTCGGAACTGCGCCTGTCGGGCGAGGGCGGCGGAGTCGTCGACCGCGGCTGGTCGCCGGCCATCAATGTCGGGGCGGCGGTATTGATTCCCGAGAACTATGTCCCGGACCTCAACGTTCGCCTGAGCCTGTATCGCCGTCTGTCTGACGCCGAAAACTCGGAGACGCGCGAGGCCCTGGCCGCCGAACTGATCGACCGGTTCGGGCCCCTGCCGGACGAAGCGAGACAGCTGCTGCGCATCGTCGGCATCAAGGCCAACTGCAAGACGGCCTGTATCGAACGGATCGACATCGGGCCCAAGGGCGCGGTGCTGACCCTGCGCAACAACGCCTTCCCCAATCCGATGGGGCTTGTCGGACTGATCCAGAAGAACCACGCCTTCTGGAAGATCCGGCCCGACCAAAAGATCGTGGTCAAGGGCGAGTGGGACACGCCGGAGGACCGGCTCAAGGTCGCCGAACGCATCACGGCCGATCTGGCGCGGGTAGCGGGGGCCGCGTGATCCGTCTCCTGGATAGCGGCTGACGCCGCTTCCGGGAGGTTCAGGTTACCGGGCCCGGGCGCCCCGGCTCTCCGGTTCGCTTCGGGCGGGATGACAAGGTGTCTGGCGGCCTAGCCTTGGTGCGGGGCGGCGGTTTCGAAGCGCTCGTCCCACCAGGCCTTCCAGCGGCCTTCCAGATCGGCGAAGGCGGCGTCGGACAGGCCATAGGTGGTCAGGGTCAGCATGGTCGAGCCGCGCGGGCGCTTGTCTTCCTTGGGCGGGCTGTCCAGCACGACCAGCAGGCCGTCGCCCCAGGCGTCGACGGTGACGCCGATCTGGTGGCGGGCGATGAACCAGACCTGGCCCGCAGCGTCGGCGTCGGGGCCCAGCGGCATGGCCCAGGGCTCGCCAGGGGCCGGGGCGGCGTCCAGGCCCAGCACCATTCGGCCGAGCGCGTCTTCGCGCGGCGGGCCCGAGAAGAAGAGCGTCCGGCGGGTCTCGTCCGGGTGGCGGGCGAAGGCGAAGGCCAGCTGGTGGGTGAAGGAGATCCAGCCCTCGATCATGCCGTCGAACACATCCGACCATTCCCCAGCGGGCGCCGAGCGGACCACCCGGACAAGGCTGGTCGCATCGCCGGTCGCCTCGACCTCATAGCGGTCGCTGACGCCGACGAAGGTGACGACCCGCAGCGCCTCGTCGGCGTCAGCGTGGGTGACGAAGATGAAGTCGATCTCGTCCTTCAGGGTGTCGGCGTCCCAGCCGAACCACTGTCTGATCTTCTGTGGGTCGCGCAGGGCGGCCCAGACCGCGTCGGCGGGCGCGGGGACGGTGACCTCGACGAGGACGTGGTCTTCGGTCCTGGCCGTTTCGGTCATGGTGTCAGGTTCCGGATGAGGGAATGCGCACATCCTTTGACGCCCGCTCCAGCACGGCGGCGGGCGAATCACCCGGCCCCACCTCGGCGACGCCGACCTCGAACTCGACCACGAAGGGCGACCGGTCCGGGCCCGCGTCGAAGGCGGTGCAGCCGATGACGGCGGCGATGCGGTCGGCGGCGATGCGGCCGGCCGGACCCCGGGTCGCCGGAAGGGCGAGGGCGAAGACGTCCGCAGACAGCCGGGCGGCGGTATCCTCGGTGCGGATCAGGCGTGAGACCATGGCCCCGATCTGCGGCAGGGCGCGGTCCAGCCAGCCGCCTTTTCGGGCCTCGACCACGGCCTCGGTTTCGGAGACGCGCAGCACCGCGACCGACAGGGGACGGCGGCGCAGGCGGGCGCCCTCGGCGATCCGGGCCAGATGGCTGGCGAACAGTTCAGGCGTGAACAGGCCGGTGGCGGGATCGGTCAGGCCGGAGCCGCGGGCGCTTTCCAGCGCCCTGCGGATGGCGACGTGACGGCGGTGAGCGCGCGCCAGATCGGCGATGCGGGCGGCGGTCTCGTCCTCAGGCGTGTCGGCGGCGGCGACGTCGGCGAAGCCCCGGTTGTAGAGTTCGGCCAGATTGATCTCGCCGGAGCCGCGCAGATAGAGGATCGCCGGAATGTGATACAGGCGGGTGTTGCGCTTCATGCCCGAGGCGATCGACAGGGCCGGGGCATGGTCCTCGGCTCCCCACAGCACGGCGGCGTCGAACGGGCGCTCATGCAGATAGTCGAAGGCGGTATAGGGCGTCGGAGCCGCAACCACCTCGCAGCCGAGGGCGGCGAGGGCGTTGGACAGGGCGAGGAAATGGCGGTCGGGCTTGCCCGCGGCCAGGACCCGCAGCGGGGTGACGTCCTCGGCCATGCCCGGAAGCGGCTGGCCGCGCGCGGCGAAGGTGGCTTCGCGCAGCGACACCTCCTCCTCGGCGATGGCCGAGCGGACCAGATTCTCGAGCCGCAGGGCGGCCTGGGCGGCATGGGGCGGGGTCGACATGGCGATGTCGGCGACGCCAGTCCCCCAGTCGGCCGCTTCCGGCCCGATGGCGAGGACCGGCAGGCGTCTCGGCGAGACCGTCTGGCGCAGGGCGGCGATTCCCGCGGCCGCGTCGGGGAGGCGGGCGTCGAGTATCACCGTCTCCAGCGGCCAGTCGATCAGCACCTGGACCGCGCCGGCCAGCGAGCGCGCCGTGACGGTGCGCCAGCCGAGGGCGTCCAGCCCCTGACAGAGGGGGCCGATCAGGTCGTCGTCAGGCGCGACGACCAGAATGCGCGGATCGGGACCCAAGGGCGGCATCTCCAACCGCGTCCACCCCCGGGCGCGGCTTCATCGCGGCGGACCATAGCGACCGTCGCCGCCCGCGCAACGGGTTGCGGTCGCCCATATCGGGCGCCCGCTTTCACACGGCGCAAATTGCGGTAGAAGTGCGCGCTTCAACGGTTGCGGGGACCGGCTTGCAAGCCAATTCGGACATCGAGGCCGCCGCACGCTGGGCGAGGCCGATGCTTTGGGGCCGCCTGTCGGCCAGGGCCTTCTCACGCAGCTGGGGCCGGGACGTCATGCTCTACACGGGCGGGGTGTCCTTTTTCGCCCTGCTGGCGGTGTTCCCGGCCATCGCCATCCTGATCGGCTTCTACAAGGCTGTGCTGTCGATCAGCCAGGTCAGCGAACAGGCCGCGGCTTTGGCCGATGTCATGCCGACGGCGGCGCGCGCCATCTTCCAGGCCGAGATCGAGCGGCTGGCCAATGCCTCGGCGCGGACCGTCTCGGCCCAGAGCGCCTTCGCCGTGGTCATTGGCGGCTATGCGGCCCATCGCGGTTTCAAGGCGCTGCTGGCCGGGCTGAATCTGATCCACGATGAGTCGGAGCCGCACGGCTTCTTCAAATTCAATCTTCTGGCCTTCTTCGTCGCCCTCGCCGCCTTCCTCCTGTTCACCGTGGTGTCGGGCGCCGTGGTGACATCGCGGCTGCTGGAACAGGTCGGCCCCGGCGAGGCGGCCGGCGGCGGATTGCACCTGGACGGTCTGTGGCCGGCGCTGGGGCTCGCGATCGGCCTGACCATGCTCTACCGCTACGCCATGTCGCATCGTACGCCGGTGGCCTGGGCCCCGGCTATCGCCGGCGGCCTGATCGCCACGGTGATGTCGACCGTGTCGTCCTGGCTCTGCGCCATCTATGTCGAACAGATCGCGCCGCTGGGGGCGACCTATGGTTCGGTTGGCGCCGTGGTCGTGCTGCTGATCTGGCTGTCGTGGAACGTCAACGCCATCTTCTATGGCGGCGCCTTCGCCACCGAGATGGAGATCGCGGCCCGCGCGATGGGCGCGCCCGACATCGAGCCCGAAGAGCCCCTGCCCGAGACGGTGGTCAGCCTGTCGGAGCACCGGGCGTCCCGACCACGATAGTCAGGACCCCGTCGGCCTCATCGATCGAGACGACCTCGCCGCCCAGTCCCGCCATCAGATGGGGCACATCGATCCGCGCCATCGGATCGGTGGCCAGCAGCGTCAGCCGCGCCCCGGGTCCCGCCGCGCCGATCGCCTTCTGAAGTTTCAGGCTCGGGGTCGGGCAGCGGTGGCCGCGGGCGTCGATGATCATCCGCCGATCCGGTCCAGCAGCAGGCGCAGGGCCGTGCGCACGCTTTCAAGTCTGACCGCCTCCCGGCCCGGGTCGCCGAAACGGCGTTCGACGTGGATCAGGCCCGAAGGCCCGGACGCGCCGAAATGGACGAGGCCCACCGGCTTGTCGTCAGAGCCTCCGCCGGGACCGGCGATCCCCGTGACAGAGACCGAGACCCTGGCGTCCGACCGGCCCAGGGCCCCGTCCGCCATGGCGCGGGCGACCGCTTCCGACACCGCGCCATGGGTCTCGATCAGCGTGGGGTCCACGCCCAGCATCCCTGTCTTGGCCGCGTTGCTGTAGGTGACGAAGCCGCGGTCGACCACGGCGGAGGAGCCGGCGACCGCGGTCAGGGCGGCGGCGACCAGACCGCCGGTGCAGCTTTCCGCCGTCGTGACCGTCAGTCCGCGCGCGGCGGCCGCGTTAATGACCTGTTTGGCCAGCGCCTCGATATCGTCGGGGAACATGAGTCTGAAGGCTTTCCGCAGGCGGCGCGAGTCGGTCTAGGGTAGTCGAGTGCGCCCCGTGAGGCGCCAGCATACGGGGCGGGCATGAGCGACACCACAGGGGACTCCGGCCTCGATTCCGGTCCGAACTCCGGCGCCGGCATGGCCGCGCCCGGGCGGTCCGTCGACCGTCTGACGCCCGTGTTGTTTGCGGTCGCCATCTTCACCTCGGCGGCGCTGGTGTTCGTGGTCCAGCCGATGGTGACCAAGCTGGTCCTGCCCATGCTGGGCGGCTCGCCGGCGGTTTGGAACACCGCCATGGTCTTCTTCCAGACCGCCCTGCTGGCCGGCTACGGCTATGCCCACCTGTTGCAGAAGGTCGGGTCGATCAAGACCCAGGTCGGAATCCATCTGGGTCTTCTCCTGCTGGCGGCCCTGTTCCTTCCGCTCAGCATCAACGGCTGGCTCGGCGATCCGGATCCGGCGTCGCCGATCGTCTGGCTTCTGGCCACGCTGACGCTCTCGATCGGCGCGCCGTTCGCCGTGCTCTCGGCCACCGCCCCATTGTTGCAGGCCTGGTACGCGCGGGTCCGGGCCGGTTATGCCGACGGCAAGAACCCTTACGTCCTCTATGCCGCCTCGAACCTCGGCAGCTTTCTGGCCCTGCTGTCCTATCCGGTGCTGGTCGAGCCGCTGATGGCCCTGTCGGAACAACGGCTGGGCTGGAGCGGCGGCTATGTCGCCTTCATGGCGATGGTCGTGGCCCTCGCCTTCGTGGTCTGGAGCCGGCGCCTGGACCGGACCTCAGAACCGGCCCGTCTGGCGATCAGCCCGCCGATGAGCTGGCGCGAGAAGGGCATACTGGTGCTGCTTGCCGCGGCCCCGTCCAGCCTGATGCTCGGCGTGACCGCCCATTTGTCGACCGATGTGGCGTCCGCGCCCTTCCTCTGGGTCGTGCCGCTGGCCCTGTATCTGCTCACCTTCGTCATCGCCTTCCAGGCCCGGCCGTGGATCCCGCTCAATCTGACCCTGGTCATCCAGGGCGCGACCGGGGCGATCGTGGTCCTGTTGGTGGCCTTCCGTTCCGCCAACTGGACCATGGCCTTCGCCATCCACCTGATCGCCTTCTTCTTTGCGGCCCTGATGTGCCACCAGCTGTTGGCGGCGCGGCGGCCGCCGCCCGACCGGCTGACGGAGTTCTATCTGCTGATGTCGCTGGGCGGGGTGGTCGGCGGGGCCTTCACGGCCCTCCTCGCGCCGGTGATCTTCGACATGGTGTGGGAGTATCCGCTGGTGCTGGTGCTGGTCGGTCTGGCCCGGCCTTGGGGGCGTGGTCCGCTGCGGGGCGAGCAGATCGGCGCCCTCGTGGCGGCGGGGCTGGTCGCAGTTTCGCCGGTTCTGCTGTCCCTGTGGCTGAACGCCGACGACGGCGCGCGCGCTGTCTTCCATGCGGGCTTCCCCCTGGCCATGGATCAGCTGGCCATGGTCATGCTGGTGCCCGCGGCCATCTGCGCCTTCCTCGTCCGCGACCGGGCCCTGCTGTTCACCGCCATTCTGGTGATGATCGCCCTCTCGTCCCAGTGGATCGCCCGGGGTTATGACTGGAGCTATTCCGAGCGCAGCTTCTTCGGCGTCATGCGGGTCGCCAATGCGCCCGATCCGCTGCTGGGCGGCGACGTCCATGTGATGATGCATGGCACCACCCTGCACGGCTCCCAGGCCCGGCAAGGCCACAATGAATGCGCCCCGACCCTCTACTACAATGTCGCCACGCCCATCGGTCAGTCGGCGCTGATGGTGCAGAGCCGGGGTCCGGCCCGGATCGGCGTGGTGGGGCAGGGATCAGGCGCCATGGCGGCCTATAAACGCCCGGTCGATCGCATGACCTTCTTCGAGATCGACCCCATGGTGGACAAGCTGGCGCGCGATCCGCAGTGGTTCACCTATATTTCGAAATGCGCCGAGGGGCCGGTCGACACCGTGCTGGGCGACGCCCGTCTGACGCTCGAGCGGGAGCCGGCCGGGTCCTATGACCTGCTGATCATCGACGCCTTCTCGTCGGACGCAGTGCCGACCCATCTGCTGACCGAGGAGGCCATCGACGGCTATCTGTCGCTTCTGAAACCGGACGGCGTGGTGCTCATGCACCTGTCCAACCGCAATCTCGACATCGTCCGACCGGTCATCGCCGCGGCCCAGGCCCTGGGCAAGCCTAGCCTGCATCAGATCTATTATGAGAGCGCGGAGGCCGCCGATATGGCGGAGGCCTCGACCGAGGCCTTGATCCTGTCGCCGACCGAGGCGGGCCTGGCCGATTTCCGGGCCGATCGGCGCTGGAAGGCGCCCAGGCCCACCGAGGTGCGACCCTGGACCGACGACTACGTCAATCTGTTCGGCTCGCTGTGGCGCAGCATCCGCTACAAGGACCAGCCGCCGATAACGTGACCCGGGTCGTGATTCAGGCGGGCAGGTCGATGGTGGCGAGGGCCTGGGCGGCCAAGCCCTCGCCGCGGCCGGTGAAGCCCATGGCCTCGGTCGTGGTGGCCTTGACGCTGACGGCGTCGAGCGGAAGCGACAGCAGTTCGGCGAGGCGGTCGCGCATCGCCTGACGATGCGGCTTAACCTTCGGCCGTTCACAGATCAGCGTCACGTCAACATTGACCAGCCGCCCGCCGCGCGCCGCGAGCCGTTCGACGGCGTGGATCAGAAACCGGTCCGAGGCCGCGCCCTTCCACTGCGGGTCGGTGGGCGGGAAATGGTCGCCGATGTCGCCGTCGCCCATGGCCCCGAGGATGGCGTCGGTCAGGGCGTGCAGGCCGGCGTCGGCGTCGGAATGGCCGATCAGGGTCTGGTCGTGCGGGATTTCGACACCGCACAGCCAGACCGAGGTTCCAGGGCCCCAGCGATGGGCGTCAAAGCCCTGACCCACGCGGATCTGGCGGGGAATGAGCGCTTCGGCCATGGCGAAATCCTCGGGGTAGGTCAGTTTCATCAGCCGCGCGTCGCCCTCGACGATCCGCACGGCGCCGCCATGGCGTTCGACCACGGCCGCTTCGTCGGTCGCGGTCTCGTGGACGGGCCAGGCGGCGTAGGCGTCGACGATGGTCCGGTAGCGAAAGGCCTGGGGCGTCTGGGCGCGCCACAGGGAGTCGCGTTCGACGGCCCCGGTCACAACCCCGTCCGTCGCCCGGCGCAGGCTGTCGGCGACGGGCAGGGCGGGGAGGGCTCCGTCGGCATGGTTGAGCGCCTCAAGCAGGCGACGGATGACGCCGCCGCTCAACAGGGGGCGGGCGGCGTCATGGATCAGAACCGGCCGGTCGTCGGCGCCGCCGAGCGCCGCAAGGCCGTTGCGCACCGAGTCGGCGCGGGCGGCGCCGCCGGGCGCCAGACGCCAGCCTGACAGGCCGGCAAGCGCGGCCTCGGCCTCGGTCTCCGAGCCCGGAGCGATCACGACCACGACGTCCTGCGCCCCCGCATCGATCAAGGCCTCGACCGACCAGCGCACCACAGGCCGGCCGCCAAGGGCGCGCCACTGCTTGGCTCCTCCGGCGCGGGAGCCGGAGCCGGCGGCGACCACGATGGCGGCGAATGCGGTAAGGGAAGCGGTCATCCCGGCCTTCTAATCGCCGCGGTTGCGCTTGACGAGGGGCCCAGCAAGCGGCGGTAAGGGGCGGATGAGCGCAGGACTGCAGATCGGCGATGTCTGGGTGCCCGGCCGGGTGCTGACCGCCCCCATGACCGGAATCACCGACCTGCCGTTCCGGCGGCTGGCCTCCCGGCTGGGCGCGGCCTATGTGGCGACCGAGATGGTGGCCGCCGCCGAACTGGCCCGGGCGCGGCCAGATGTGGTGCGGCGCGCGGCCGTGGGCGAGGGTCTGCCGCTTACGGTGATCCAGCTGGTCGGGCGCGATCCGGCCGCCATGGCCGAGGGCGCGCGCATGGCCGAACAGGCCGGCGCCGACATCATCGACCTGAATTTCGGCTGTCCCGCCAAGGAGGTCACGGGCTCGGCCTGCGGCTCGGCCCTGATGCGGACCCCCGAACTGGCCGCCCGGCTCATGCAGGCGGCGGTCGAGGCGACTTCGCGACCCGTGACGGTCAAGATGCGGCTGGGCTGGGACGACGCCCATCGCAACGCCCCCCTGCTGGCGAAGCGGGCCGAGGAGATCGGCGTGCGGGCCGTGACCGTGCATGGCCGGACCCGGGCGCAGTTCTACACCGGCGTCGCCGACTGGACCGCGGTCGGCGAGGTCAAGGCGGTTGTCAGCATTCCCGTCATCGTCAACGGCGACATCCTGACCGCTGACGACGCCCGCGAGGCCCTGAGGCAGTCGGGCGCAGACGCCCTGATGCTGGGTCGCGGCGTCTATGGCCGGCCATGGCTGGCGGCGCATATGGACCGCGCCCTCGCCGACGGGACCGTGCTGCAGGAGCCGGATCGTGAAGAGCGACTGGCCATCGTCATCGAACATCTGCGCGCCTCGGCCGCCTTCTACGGCTTGCCGCTGGGGCTGAAGATGTTCCGCAAACACCTCGGCTGGTACATCGAACAGGCGCCCTGGCCCGCCGATGCGCTGGAGCGGCGGACGGCCAAGGCCCGGCTCTGCCGGCTCGAGACGCCGGAGGCCATCGAACAGGCGCTTTCGGTGCTCTGGAACGTCGTGACGCATTCGAGCAACTCTGGTGTTGATATTTCGCCACAGCTGACCGAAGCTACGGGTGCATGACGGATACACCCCCCGCCGACGCAGAGCCCGGACCCGCCGCAGATCGACGCGGCGTGACCCGCTGGTTCTCCGACTGGTCGGAAGAGCGCCGGCGCAACAGCTTCCTGATCGTCTACACCGTCGCCTTCCTCATCACGGTCGCGGCGATCTGGCTGGTCGCTGTGGCGCCGGGAACCAGCGGCGAGGGCGCCCGGGCCACCGCCAGTCAGGCCGTTCTCGTCATCCTCAGCGTCAATCTGCTGCTGATCGGCGGCCTGGCGGCCGTCGTCGGGGGCCGCGCCCTGTCTCTGTTCCGGCGTCGGACCGACGCAGGGGCGAGGCTGCATCTGCGGTTCGTCACCCTGTTCTCCATGGTGGCCCTCGTGCCCGCGGTGCTTATCGCCCTTGTGTTCGGCGTGCTGGTCAACCGCGGCGTCGATCAGTGGTTCAGCGGCAATGTCCAGTCCGCCGTCGAGAACGGCGCCCTTATGGGCAAGGCCTATCTGGATGACGTTTCGAACGAGATGGACGGTGACCTTGCGGTGATCGCTGACCAGTTGGGTCCGGTCCGGCCCCTGTTCGAGAACCGCATCCAGTTCTCCGACGCCCTGACCCAGATCGCCGAACTGTTCGGTTATCCGGCAATCTACATTCTCGGGCCGGACGGCGGAGTCCTGGCCAGCGGCGAAATGTCGGGCGCTCCGCCTTATGTGGCCCCGCCTCGCGCGGTTCTCGAGGCGGCGGCCGAGGGGGGCTCTCCGCCGCAGCAGGTAACGGAAAATCCCGACGCCGTGCGGTCGCTGACGGCCCTGCCGGCCTATGGGGAGGCCTATCTCTATCTGGTGCGGCCGTTGCAGCCGGGCCTGATCGCCCAGATGCGCAACGGCGAGGAATCGATCGTCGCCTATCGTGAAGCCCAGGCCAGCCGGTCGCGCATCCAGGCGGCCTTCGCCCTGAGCTATATCGAAACCGCACTGCTGGTTCTGGTCGGCGCCATCTGGCTTGGCATGGGGGCCGCCAGCGCCATCTCGGCCCCCATCGGCCGGCTGGTCCAGGCGGCCGACCGGGTCGCCGCGGGCGATCTGACGGCGCGCGTCGACGCCGAGGTCGGGCCGGGAGAGATCAAGACCCTGTCCGCCGCCTTCAACCGCATGACCGGAGATCTCTCGGCCCAGCAGGCCGCCCTGAGGGCCGCCAGCGAGGAGGCCACCGGCCGCACGCGGTTCATCGAGACCGTACTGTCGGGGGTGTCGGCCGGGGTGATCGGCCTTGACCGGCAGCGCCGGGTCTCGGCCATCAACGACAGCGCCGTCGAGCTTCTGGCTATCAGGGACTCGACCATCATCGGACGGCCGTTGGGCAAGGTCTCGCCCGAACTGAGTGAGCTGGCCGGTCGCGCCGAGGCCCATATCGAGGAGGAGATCGACGTCAGCCTCGAGGGCGAGACGCGCCGTCTCCGGGTCCGGATCGAGGGCGGCCTCGGCGGCGAGATGGTGCTGACCTTCGACGACATTACCCGTCTGGTCACAGCCCAGCGAAACGCGGCCTGGCGTGACGTGGCGCGCCGCATTGCCCACGAGATCAAAAATCCCCTCACGCCGATCCAGTTGTCGGCCGAACGGTTGCGGCGGCGCTACCGCAAACAGGTCGGCGACGATGTCGAGGTGTTCGACCGCTGCACCGAGACCATCATCCGCCAGGTCGGGGACATCGGCCGTATGGTCGACGAATTCTCGTCCTTCGCCCGCATGCCCGCGCCTCGCTTCACCGCCGTCGATCCGGCTGAGCTCCTGCGCGAGGCGGTTTTCGCCCAGCGGGTGGCCGAGGCTGACACAGGGGTCGAACTGATCGAACCGCTGCCTGGCGTGGTCCTTCATGCTGATCGGTCGATGGTCGGCCAGGCCCTGACCAACATCCTCAAGAACGCCGGCGAGGCGGTGGCGGCTCGCCGCGCGATCGCGCCGCGCGATGACGACGGTGAGCGTGCGGGCATAACGGCGCGACTGACGATCGAGGACGACAGCGTGGTCTTCATCATCGAGGATGACGGCATGGGCCTGCCCGCCAAGGACCGCGACCGGCTGACCGAACCCTATGTGACGACGCGCGAGAAGGGCACGGGCCTCGGCCTGGCCATCGTCAAACGCATCTGCGAGGAACATGGCGGAGAGCTGAAGCTGGCCGACGCCGAAACCCTGGCGGGCGCGCGCGTCTGCCTGATCTTCCCCCTGAAATCCCAACCGAAACCGACCGGCGTCGCCGGGACCAGGGACGCGAAAGCGCCCCGATCCCGCACCGCTCCGGCCGCTGAATAGCGAGGCGTCATGCGATCCACGGGAGCCGATATTCTGGTTGTCGACGACGAGGCCGACATCCGCGAACTGGTCTCGGGCCTGCTCGAGGACGAGGGGCACGCCGTCCGCGTCGCCTCCAACTCCGACGAGGCCCTGGCCGCCATACGGGCGCGCCGGCCGTCGCTGGCCCTGCTCGACATCTGGATGCAGGGCGGGGGCCTGGACGGGCTGGAGCTGCTGGATGTGATCAAGGAGCTCGACCCCGATCTGCCGGTGGTGATGATCTCGGGCCACGGCAATATCGAGACGGCGGTCTCGGCGCTGCAGCGCGGGGCCTATGACTTCATCGAAAAGCCGTTCAAGTCGGACCGTCTGGTCGTGGTCGTCCAGCGCGCCCTCGAGGCGACCTCGCTCAAGCGCGAGAACCGGCGTCTGCGGGCCCAGGTGGCGGCGCCGACGGGCTTTATCGGCCGCTCGGCCGCGGCCCAGGCCCTGCGCAGCACCATCGCCAAGGTGGCCCCCGCCAACAGCCGGGTGCTGATCGCGGGACCGCCCGGCTCGGGCAAGGAGCTGGTCGCCCGCCAGATCCATGAGGCCAGCGCCCGGTCCAAGGGCGAATTCGTCGCCATCGCCGCCGCCGGGATGACGCCCGAGCGACTGGACCTCGAGCTGTTCGGCGAGGAGGGCACGGACGGCCGGCCTCGCAAGATCGGCGTGTTCGAACGGGCGCATAACGGCACCCTGTATCTCGATGACGTCGGCGACATGCCGCGCGAGAGCCAGAGCCGCGTCCTGCGTGTCCTGGTCGAGCAACGCTTCCGTCGCGTCGGCGGAGAGCAGGACGTCCAGGTCGATATCCGGGTTGTCACCTCCACCTCGCGCGACCTCAAGCAGGAGATCGCCGAGGGCCGGTTCCGCGAGGACCTGTTCCACCGCCTCAATGTGGTGCCGATCCGGGTGCCCGCCCTGTCCGAGCGGCGCGAGGACATCCAGGAGCTGATCGACTATTTCATCGACACACTGTCGGCGTCCCAGGGGCTGACGAAGCGGCGGCTGGGCGATGACGCCATCGCCGTGATGCAGGTCCATCCCTGGCCCGGCAACGTCCGCCAGCTCAGGAACAACGTTGAACGGCTGCTGATCCTGGCCACCGGCGACCCCGACGAGCCGATCAGCGCCGACATGCTGCCGCAGGAGGCGACCAACGCTAACTCCACGGGCACCCTCGGCGGCGAGCGCATCATCGCCCTGCCGTTGCGCGAGGCCCGCGAGGTGTTCGAACGGGAATATCTGGCGGCCCAGATCATGCGTTTCGGCGGCAATATCTCGCGCACGGCGGCTTTTATCGGCATGGAGCGCTCGGCCCTGCACCGGAAGCTGAAATCGCTCGGCGTGTCGCCGTCGCGCGGCGGCGATGAAGAGCTCGAGGAGGCTGTCGAGGCATGAGCCGCGTCGCGTATGTCAACGGCCAGTACCGTCCGCATGGCCAGGCCACGGTCCATGTCGAGGATCGCGGCTTCCAGTTCGCCGACGGCGTCTACGAGGTCTGGTCGGTGTTCGAGGGCCGGCTGGCCGATTTCGACGGCCACATGACCCGTCTGCATCGCAGCCTCAACGAACTGCGCATCCCGATCCCGATGACGCGGGAGGCGCTTGGGCGGGTGCTGAATGAGACCGTGCGCCGCAATCGGGTGCGTGAGGGTCTGGTCTATATCCAGGTGACGCGCGGCACGGCCCGCCGCGACCATACTTTTCCGCCGGATGACACCGCGCCCAGCGTCATCGTCACCGCCCGCTCGCTGCCGCTGTCGAGGGGGAATGCGGCCGCGGCCAAGGGGGTGGCCGTGGTCACCCATCCCGACATCCGCTGGGGTCGCTGCGACATCAAGACCGTCGGCCTGCTGCCCAATGTGCTGGCCAAGCAGGCGGCCAGGGAGAGGGGCGCCGCCGAGGCCTGGCTGGTCGACGACATGGGGCTGGTGACGGAGGGCTCGTCGACCAACGCCTGGATCGTCGATGAGAACGGCACGCTGCGGACGCGCGATACCCAGGCCAATATCCTGCAGGGCATCACCCGTGCCGCCGTCATGGCCCTGATCGCCGACGAGGGGCTGGAGTTCGAGGAACGCGCTTTTTCGGTCGATGAAGCCAAACGGGCGAAGGAGGCCTTCTACACCTCGGCCAGCGGCTTTGTGATGCCGGCGGTGTCGATCGACGGTGTCAGGATCGGCGACGGAAAGCCGGGCCCGATCGCGACCCGCCTGCGCAGCCTGTATCTCGACCAGGCGATCCGTGACGCCATCTAGGCGTTGCGGGTCCGCGCGGGCGGTGGCTAAGGTGTCGGGCCGGACATCCGATCCAGCCCCGCGCCGCTCCCTCGGCCGGAGAACAAGCAAGAACAGGCTGAACCTGCCATGTCGCAAGACAAGTCCAAGAACCTTCAGGACACCTTCCTCAACAGCGTCCGCAAGACCAAGACGCCCCTGACCATCTTCCTGGTCAATGGCGTCAAGCTGCAGGGCATCGTGACCTGGTTCGACAACTTCTGCGTGCTGCTGCGCCGCGACGGCCAGTCGCAGCTGGTCTACAAACACGCCATCTCGACGATCATGCCCTCCGCGCCCGTGCAACTGTACGAGCCGGACGCGGACGAGGACTGACGACCTCCTGGTCGTCATCCTCGGGCTTGACCTGAGGATCAGACGTTGACGCGAACTGTGCGTCCGGGATGGCCCTCCGGCCTGCGGGCGCCTATCTGACCTTCCACACCGGATAGTCCGATCCTCGGGTCAAGCCCGAGGATGACGCCCTTGAAAGCAGCGCTGAACACTTGACGACCAAACACATCGACCACGCCGTCCCGCTGATCCGGGCGGTCGTCATCCACCCCGAACGCTCCGACTCCGGCGCCAGCGAGAGCTCGCGCCAATCCGTTGAACGTCTGGAGGAAGCCGTCGGCCTCGCCCGCGCGCTGGATCTCGACGTCCGCGGCGAGGAGATCGTGCGTATCCGCAAGGTCACGCCCGCCACCTTGTTCGGCTCGGGCAAGGTCGAGGAACTGGCGGCCCTTGTCCGCGCCGCCGAGGCCGAGGCGGTGGTCATCGACGACGCCCTGTCGCCGGTGCAGCAGCGCAATCTGGAAAAGGCCTGGGACTGCAAGGTCATCGACCGCACCGGCCTGATCCTCGAAATCTTCGGCCGCCGCGCCCGCACCAAGGAAGGCCGGCTGCAGGTCGAGCTCGCCAGGCTGGACTATGAGAAGTCCCGCCTCGTCCGCACCTGGACCCACCTCGAGCGGCAACGCGGCGGCACCGGCTCGACCGGCGGCCCCGGTGAAACCCAGATCGAGCTCGACCGCCGCCTGATCGCCGACCGCATCGTCAAGCTGAAGGTCGAGCTGGACGAGGTGCGCCGCACCCGCGGCCTGCACCGCAAACAGCGCCAGAAGGTGCCGTTCCCGACCATCGCCCTTGTCGGCTACACCAACGCCGGCAAATCGACCCTGTTCAACCGTCTGACCGGCTCGGACGTGGTGGCGAAAGACCTGCTCTTCGCCACCCTCGACACCACCCAGCGCACCATCCGCCTGCCGCAGGGGCGGCCGGCGATCGTGGCCGACACGGTCGGCTTCATCTCCGACCTGCCGCACGAACTGGTCGAGAGCTTCCGGGCGACGCTGGAGGAGGTGGGCGAGGCCGACCTGATCCTGCACGTCCGCGATATCGCCAGCCCCGACAGCGAGGCCCAGTCGAAGGACGTCGAGGCGGTGCTGAAACAGATCGAGACGCCCGAGGGAAAGACCCGCCGGGTGCTGGAGGTCTGGAACAAGATCGACCTGCTGGACGACGAAACCCGCGAGGCCGTGCTGGGCCAGGCCGAACGTCTGTCCCGCGAAGGCAAGGCGGTCGCCGTGTCCGCCTGGACCGCGGAGGGGATCGAACCCCTGCGCGAGGCCATCGCCGGGCTGATCGACGACGACCCGGAGACCGAACTGGTGCTGGACCCGTCCCAGGGCGAGGCTCTCGCCTGGCTCTATGAGAACGGTCGGGTGACCGGACGCGAGACGGACGGGGAAGGCCGGACGCATGTGTCCGTCCGCCTCCATCCCGCGGCGCTGGGACGGTTCGAGCGGCAGTTCGGCGCCGCCGGCTGAGCAAAAGGCCGTGCGCTCAGGCCGGGCCATGCTAGGGGAGGAAGCGCTGGCCAAGGCATGGCGGCGCCGTCTGGCGCGAGTGCGGTTGAGTGAAAGCCAGTTAAATGCCCGACAAGACGACACCGATCGCCCCCGACTGGGACGCCGACAACCTGAAGCGGGCGCTTGAGGCCGCCGGGGTCGCCCTGTGGTCCTGGAATGTCGACGACGACAAACTGGTCATGGACGAGGCCGCGTTCGGCCTGTGGGGCATGCCGGTTCTGGCCAATGTCACCTTTGAAGATCTGTCGTCCCACATCCATCCGGCGGACCGCGACCGGGTCCGCGCCGCCTTCGCCGCCACCCGCGCCGTCGTCGGGCCCTATGAGATCGACTTCCGCATCCTGGTGGATGACGACGTTCGCTGGGTCTCTGCGCGCGGCCAGGGCGACGACCTCGGCATGGTCAGCCGCACGATGTTCGGCATCTTCATCGATGTGACCGGCCGCAAACAGGCCGAGGAAGGCCACGAATTGCTCGCGGGCGAAATGAGCCACCGGGTCAAGAACCTGCTGGCCATCGCCTCGGGCCTGACGGCCATCACTTCCCGGTCGGTGGATACGACCAGCGACATGGCGAGGGAACTGACCCAGCGGCTGACGGCCCTCGGCCGCGCCCACGACCTGGTGCGTCCGCTGCCGGGCGAGGAGGGCAAGGCGGCGCTGCTGGGCGACCTGCTGTCGGTCCTGCTCGCCCCCTATGACGACCTCGGCGCCTTCAGCGGCCGCATCCGCGTCTCGGTGCCGCGCATGGGCGTGGGCGAACAGGCAGCCAATGCCCTCGCCCTGATCGTGCATGAACTGGCGACCAATTCGCTTAAATACGGCGCGCTTTCGGCCGAGACCGGGACCCTCGACGTCTCCTGTTCGGCGCATGACAAGGAGATCGTGATCGCCTGGACGGAGCAGGGCGGGCCGCCGGTGAAACCGCCCGAGGGGCCGGGGGGCTACGGCAGCCAGATGGTCGCCCGCGCCATGGCCCGTCAGCTGGACGGCGACATCGAACGCGACTGGGCGGAGCAGGGACTGGTGGTCCGGCTGCGGATGAACAAGGAACGGGTGGCGCAGTAGGGGCCTTGTCTCCTCCCTGTTCGCGAAGCGAACGGGGAGGGGGACCATGCGAAGCATGGTGGAGGGGTATCAGCCGCCGCGCCGCTCCGCCGCCTTCGCCGCGTTCCACAGCCCGTCCATCTCGGCCAGATCGCTCTGCTCGGGCCCCCGCCCGTCCTTCGCCAGTTCCGCCTCGATGAACCCGAACCGCCGCACGAATTTGGCATTGGCCCCGCGCAGGGCGTCCTCCGGCTCCACGCCCAGTTTCCGCGCCAGATTGGCGACCACGAACAGCAGGTCGCCGACTTCCTCGCGCGCCTTGTCGAGATCACCGGCGGCGATTTCGACGCGCAGTTCGGCGACCTCCTCGTCCAGCTTGTCGAACACCTCGTCGGTCGAGGGCCAGTCGAAGCCGACGCGGGCCGCCCGCTTGGTCAATTTCGCCGCCCGAGCCAGCGCCGGCAGGCCGACGGGCACATCGTCCAGGACGCCGTGCTGGGCCTTGGCGACGCGTTCGGCCGCCTTGATGTCCTCCCAGCGCGCCTTCTGGGCGACGCCGTCCGGCCTGGCCGCTTCATCACCGAACACATGCGGGTGGCGGCGCTCCAGCTTGTCGGCGATGGCGTTGACGACGTCGTCGAAGGCGAACAGCCCCTGTTCCTCGGCCATACGGGCGTGGAAGACGGTCTGGAACAGCAGGTCGCCGAGCTCGGACCTGAGCTCGTCCATGTCGCCGCGTTCGATGGCGTCGGCGACTTCATAGGCCTCCTCGATCGTATAGGGGGCGATGGTGGCGAAGGTCTGCTCGACATCCCAGGGGCAGCCGCCGTCGGGGTCGCGCAGCTTCGCCATGATGCCGATCAGACGGTCGATGGGGCGCGAGGCTTCGGTCATGGATTTCCTTGCGGCGCGGGCCCTCGCGCCTCCAGTTCGGCGCGGATCTCGGCGTGCCGCGCCTGATCCAGCGGATAGCGGTGCAGGGCCAGGGCCGCCAGCAGCAGGCACAGGGCCGGAAGACCCGCGAACATGATCTGAAGCCAAATCAGGGCCGAGCCCGAATTCTCCCCGCCGAGCCCCGGATCGAACCCGGCCATCTGCAGGCCGGCGAAGGTCAGGACCGAGACGGCGTAGCCGAGCTTGGAGGTGGCGGTCAGGATCGAGAACAGCAGGCCGGTGCGGTCGGCGCCGTCGTCCAGCCGCACCTGATCGCTGACGTCGGCCATCATGGCCCGCAGCAGCAGATCGCCCGAGGCGAAAGCGAGACCGACCAGGGCGACCATGAGCCCGGCCATCAGCAGGTCGGCGTAAGGGGCCGGAGCACCGGTCACAGCTTCCAGTGCGGCCTCGGCCGGTCCCACCAGCGCGGGGGCGAGGAAGGCGGCGAACATCAGGGTGACGGCGAAATAGACGCAGGCCCAGATCAGCGCCCGATGCTTGCCCAGTCGCACCGCCAACCAGCTCCACGCCGGGGCGCCGAACAGGCCGAAGACGAAATAGACCAGCAGCAGGATCGAGGTCTCGGCCCGTTCGAAGCCGCGGGCGGCCTCGAAGAAGTAGAAGAACAGGGCCCCGACCACGCCGCGCGCCACGCCGAGCGCCAGATCGGCCCCGAGCAGGCGCTGGAGCACCGGCAGCTTGAACAGGGCCAGATAGCCGAAGCGGGTCTCGGCGGCGGTCGCCGGACCTGGCGGCGGCTCGGGCGTGAAGGCGAAGGTGATGGCCAGGGCGACGGGCAGGGCGATGATGATGAACCAGCCCTGCCACTGCACCGCCCGGGCGTAGTCGCCCCAGCCCATGTTCTGCACCAGCACCGGCACCATCAGCACCGCCAGCACGCCGACGATATTGGCCGTCTGCCACCAGCCATAGATGCGCGAGCGCTGGTTGTAGTCGGACGACAGGGCCGAGGCCCAGCTGACCTGCGACAGCAGGCTGACCGAAAAGCCCAGCGAAAGCACGACCAGCCACAGGGTCAGATAGGCCGGACCCGCGCCGGGCCGGGCCATGAACAGCATGCCCACCGCCAGCATCAGCACCGGCGCGGCCAGCCCCATCCACAGACGGTATCGGCCGAACCGGCTATTGGTCCGGTCGATGACCATGCCCAGCGCCGGATCGATGACGATGTCGGCCATGCGGATGATCAGGAACACCAGACCGACCACGGCCAGATCGACGCCGACATGGCTGGCGTAGAACTCCGGCAGGGTGACATAGAGCGGCAGGCCCAGCGCGGCATAGGGCAGGCAGGCGGCCGAAAAGGCGGCCAGGACGCCGTTGCTGCGGCGCGGGGCGGGCCCTGCGGTCGAGGTTGGGGCGGCGGCGGTCATGGAGGCGTCCGGGGGCCGGCCCTGAGTCGGCCGCAGCCTCACCATGCCAGTTTTCCGGTCGTCCGGCATCGCCGCCCGGCGGTGTCTTCGATGTCCCGGATATCGACCGTGTCATCCCGCCGATATCGCGGATGTATCGCCTGAATTGTCGCGGGTCCGGTTCGCCTCACGGGCGGGCGCCCTTGCCCTCAGCCGCCGCGTCAGGCTTGCTGGAGGACATGAAGTTTCGTGTCGCATCCCTGGGTCTGGCCGGGCTCCTCGGGGCGCTCATCGCCGCGCCCCAGGCCACCCGGGCCCAGACCTCCTATGGCGTGGCGCCCTATGCCGGGGCCGAGGTCTGCGACGCCGGGATCGTTGAATGGGCTGCGCCGGCCTGGGCCAATGCGGCCTCGTTCGAGCGGATGGAATGGACGCCCTATGGCGCGGCCGAATGGGGCTGGGCGACCTATCTGCCGTTGATCGAGAAGGAGCTTGGCACAGACTGCCCGCCCGCCTCGCCGGTCTTCGCCCGACGCATGGCCGAGTTTCAGTATTCCCACGGCCTGCCGGCCAATGGCTGGTTCGATGCGGAGACCTTCCGGGTGTTCCGCGGCGTCTGGCAGGAGCGGCGGCCGTTCGTCATGGCGCGGGTGCGCGAGGAGCCGTGTCCTGATCCGCCGCCCCTGTACCAGCTGGGCTATCTGGTCGCCGAGGAGGAGCACGCCGACCGCCTGACGCGGCTGCTGCGGCGCGACGTGCTGGACGCCTATCGCCGGATGATCGCGGCCGCCCGGGCCGAGGTGCCCGAGATCAATGATGACCGCGAACTGCTGCAGATCTTCTCCGGCTTCCGCGACCCGGAGGCCGACGCCGCCCGCTGCGCTGCGTCCGGAAACTGCGACGGCCTGAGGCGTGCGGTCTGTTCGCCGCACCGCACCGGCACGGCCGTCGATCTTTACGTCGGCCAGTTGATGGACCTCGGCGTCGACAACACCTCGCCCGCCAGTCGCCAGCATATGAGCCGCGGCGCCACCTATCGCTGGCTGGTCCGCAACGCCGGCCGGTTCGGCTTCGTCCCCTATGCCTATGAGCCCTGGCACTGGGAGTGGGTCAGTCCGACGGGCGGCTACACCGGACCGCCCGCGCCGTGATTCGCGGCCTGACGCCGGGCGAACGGGCGCTGGCGGTCGAGGCCTTCGACGACGCCCTCGCCCTGGATGCGATCCGGTTCCTGCCCGCGCCCTGGCCGTTCAGCCGCGCCTTCGTTCCCGGCCGCTGGTTTGGACTCGACTGGATCGTCTGGCCCCGTCGGACCCTGCCGCCGGATCTGGCGACCGCGCCTCTGCGCCTGCAGGCCCTGCTGGTCCACGAACTGACCCATGTCTGGCAGGCGCAGCAGGGCGTCAATCTGTTGACCGGCAAGCTTCGCGCCGGCGATCGGCCTTCGTCGTATGAATATCCGGCCGGGACGGACTGCGCCTGGGAGACGCTGAACATCGAGCAGCAGGCGATGGTGGTCGAACACCGGTTCCGGCTGTCGCGCGGTCAGCCGACGCCGGGCGACGCCGCCTTCTATGGGCGCGTCTGCCCGGTCGGGCGGCGCGGGCCGGTCGGCAAGGTCGGAACTCCGCCGGTCGCCTGAGGCTTTCGAATGAGCGGGCCCTTGCGCCGGGGCGCCGCGCGCCTAAATCAAGCACATCCACTGTTGCTAAACCGGCCGCGCCCTCAAGGAGATTTCCATGCCCCGCATCCTCGTCCTCTACCATTCGACCTACGGACACGTTGAAGCCATGGCCGAGGCCGTCGCCGAAGGCGCCCGCTCAGTCGAGGGCGCCGTGGTCGACATAAGACGCGTGCCCGAACTGGTGCCCGAGGAGCTGGCGAGGAAGAGCGGCTACAAACTCGACCAGGCCGCGCCGCTTGCGACGGTCGATGAACTGGACAGCTACGACGCCATCATCATCGGCGCCGGCACCCGCTTCGGCACGGTCGCGTCGCAGATGCGCAATTTCCTCGACCAGACCGGCGGCCTTTGGGCGAAGGGCGGGCTGGTCGGCAAGGTCGGCTCGGCCTTCACCTCGACCGCCAGCCAGCACGGCGGCCAGGAGACGACCCTGATCGGCCTGATCCAGACCCTGCTGCACCACGGCATGCTCGTCGCCGGCCTGCCCTATGCCTGGCAGGGCCAGTTGCGGATGGACGAGATCACCGGCGGTTCGCCCTACGGCGCCACCACCATCACCGGCGGCGACGGCTCGCGCATGCCCAGCGAGAACGAGCTGGAAGGCGCGCGCTGGCAGGGTCGCTATGTCGCCGAAACGGCGGCCAGGCTCTCCACCTGAGCCGGTCCGGGTCCGGGAGACGTCGTCAGGCCGCCGCCTTGTCGAGCTCCGCCATCTCCTGGATCCGGACATAGTCCGTCTTGCCCGTGCCGAGCACGGGCACTTCGGCCACCCGCATGATCTTCTTGGGCACGGCCAGCTCCGGCGCGCCGTGACTGCGGGCCCATTCGGCCAGGCGGGCCACGTCCGCGTCGCCGCGGTCGGTGATCAGCACCAGTTTCTCGCCCTTGCGACTGTCCGGGATGGAAACCACGGCGTGCCGAGCCTCCGGCCATACGGCGTTGACCAGCCCCTCGACCGCGCTCAGCGACACCATCTCGCCGCCGATCTTGGCGAACCGCTTCACCCGCCCGAGGATGGAGATATAGCCGTCCTCATCCAGATCCACGATGTCGCCCGTATCGTGCCAGCCGTCCTCCAGCGGCTCGATCCGCGTCGAATCGCCCGGCGTCATATAGCCGGCCATGACGTTGGGCCCCCGGACGAACAGCCGCTTGCCCTCCGTGATTCCTTCGACGGCCTCCAACCGGGCTTCCATGCCCGGCATCAGCTGTCCGACAGTGCCGGGCCGGTTGCGATCGGGATGGTTGACCGCGACCACCGGGGCCGCCTCGGTCGCGCCATAGCCTTCCAGCAGCTTTATGCCGCCGAACTTCGTGTTGAACAGGTGATGGGTCTCGTCGCGCACCCGCTCTGCCCCGGCGACGACGAAGCGGACCGTGCGGAAATCATCCGGAGCGGCCACCCGGGCCCACTGGTTCAGGAAGGTGTCGGTGGCGAACAGGACGGCCGTGTTCACCTCCGCCAGCAGGGCGACGATCTGTTTGCCGTGCAGGGGCGAGGGGTACTGGAAGGTCTTCAACCCGTTCAGGATGGGCAGAAGCACGCCCCCGGTCAGACCAAAACAGTGGAAGGTCGGCAGGGGGTTGAACATCACCCAGTCCGGATCCAGCGCGACATGGGTGGCCACCTGCCGCGCATTGGCGATCAGGTTCTTCTGGCTCAGCATCACCCCCTTGGGGGCCCCGAAACTGCCGGAGGTGAAGAGGATGACGCCGGGATCATCCGGCCGGGTCGGGGTGCGGAACCGCCCGGGCATCAGACCCGCCATCAGACCGAACAGCTTGTCCTGCAGACCGACACTGGCGCGCACGTCGTCCAGCCAGACGATCTCGGCGACCGTGGCCAGATCAGCCGTCAACTCATCCAGCTTGGCCTGTTCCACGAATCGGCGGGCGCACAGGATGCGCCTGACTCCGGCCGCCTCGATCGCCGCCTTGAGATTGCGCTCGCCCGAGGTGAAATTGAGCATCACCGGCACCCGCCCGAAGGCGTGCAGGCCGAAGAAGGTGACGACCGTCCCCATCGAGGCCGGCAGCAGGATGCCGACCCGTTCGGCCGGCGCCGTCATGGCCGCTATCTTGCGCCCCAGCACAAAGGCGGCGCGGATCAAGCCGGTATAGGTCAGGGGTTTGCGATCCTGATCCTCCAGAATTTCCTTGTCGCCGTAGCGCGCACGCGCGGCCACAAGGGCGTCGAACAGGGATTCTTCACCTGCCGAAGGGTCGAGGCCGGGCCTGTACAATACGCGTCTCCTCGAGGGTCCGGGTGCTCCCACCTCGTTGTTGTGGTGCAAACTAGTGAAGCTGCCGCCCGATGAAAAGATGCGTAACGTCGCGTGAGCAGGGCCGCGACACCGCGCGTGACTTGCCATCGGCGGGCGGAAGGACGACATACCCCCAACTGCTTTTGGAGCCCGCCCCGCCTCGATGGTTACCCTCATCGACACCCTGACGAAGACGCCGGCCGAGTTGCGTCACCCCGAAAAGCAGAACCGCCCCGAGACGGCGGTGCTGAAGAAGCCCGACTGGCTGCGCGTCAAGGCGCCCGGATCGGGCCAGTACAATGCGACGAAAGCCATCGTGAAGAGCAAGGGCCTCGTGACGGTGTGCGAGGAGGCGGCCTGTCCCAACATCGGCGAGTGCTGGAGCCAGAAGCACGCCACCCTGATGATCATGGGCGATACCTGCACCCGGGCCTGCGCCTTCTGCAACGTCAAGACGGGCCTGCCCCAGCCGCTGGATCCGGAAGAGCCGGGCAAGGTCGGGCTGGCTGTGGCGCAGTTGGGCCTGAACCACGTCGTCATCACCAGCGTCGACCGGGACGACGTCTCGGACGGCGGCGCCGCCCATTTCGCCGAGGTGGTGCGCCAGATCCGCCTGCAGGCGCCGAACACCACGATCGAGATCCTGACGCCCGACTTCCTGCGCAAGGACGGGGCGGCCGAGGTGATGATCGACGCCACGCCGGACGTCTTCAACCACAACCTCGAGACCGTGCCGCGGCTGTATCTGAAGATCCGGCCCGGAGCCCGCTACTTCCACAGCCTGCGCCTGCTGCAGATGGTCAAGGAGCGCGACCCCAACCAGTTCACCAAGTCCGGCATCATGGTCGGCCTGGGCGAGACCCGCGAAGAGGTCATGCAGGTGATGGACGACATGCGTTCCGCCGGCGTCGATTTCATCACCATCGGCCAGTATCTGCAGCCGACCCGCAAACACGCCGCCATCGACCGGTTTGTCACGCCGGACGAGTTCAAGGCCTATGAGGCGATCGCCCGGGCCAAGGGCTTCCTGATGGTGTCGTCCTCGCCGCTGACCCGCAGTTCCCACCACGCCGGTGACGACTTCGCGCGGCTGAGGGCGGCGCGCCTGGCGCAGACGGGGCGCTGAGCCGCGCTTGGCCGTCCACCGCGTCACGAAAATCCTGCCCTATGCGCCCGACCAGCTGGCGGCGCTGGTGGCCGACGTGCGCGCCTATCCGGAGTTCGTGCCGTGGGTGACCGCCATGCGGACCTGGAGCCCGCGCGAGGAGGCCGAGGGCGTCAGCCTGGTCGACGCCGAGGCGGCGGTGGGCTTCTCCTTTCTCAGAGAACGGTTTTCGACCTGGGTGCGGCATGACCGCAACCGTCCGATGGTCGAGGTCGGCCTGATCCGCGGGCCGTTCAAACACCTGAACAACCGCTGGGAGTTCTTCCCCGACCCCGCCGGGACGCGGATCGAGTTCATGATCGATTTCGCCTTCCGGGCCCGCATCCTCGACGCCATGCTGCACGCCAATTTCGACCGGGCGGTCGGCAAGCTGATGCACTGTTTCGAACAGCGGGCGCAGCGGCTCTACGGTCCGACGGAATGAGTTTCGACTTCGACGCGACGGTGGTGGGCGCCGGCGCGGTCGGCCTCGCCTGCGGCCGGGCGCTGGCTCAGCGCGGCCTTGCGGTGCTGGTTCTGGAGCGGGAGCCGCACATCGGCCAGGGCGTGTCCTCGCGCAATTCCGAGGTCATTCACGGCGGTCTCTACTATCCGACCGGCTCGCTCAAGGCGCGGTTCTGCGTCGAGGGGCGGCGGCTGCTTTACGCCTTTCTCGAAAGCCGCAAGGTCGATTGCCGCAAATGCGGCAAACTGGTCGTGGCCACGGACGAGGCGGAGGTCGAGCGCATCGAGGCCGTCTTCAAACAGGCGACGGTCAATGGCGTCGAGGGCCTTGAGCATCTGACCGGGGCCGAGGCGCGCGCGCTGGAGCCGGGCCTGAACGCCCACGCCGCCATCCTGTCTCCCGAGAGCGGGGTGTTCGACAGCCACGGCTATATGCTGGCCCTGCAGGGCGAGATCGACCAGGCGGGCGGCTCGGTCGTCGTCGCCACCCCGTTTGAGCGGGCGACGCCTCTGCCCGGCGGCGGCTTCACGATCACCGCCGGCGGGGAAGGCGGCGCGACCCTGACCACCCGCCTGCTGGTTACGGCCCCGGGGCTGGCGGCCCAGGCCGTGGCGGCCCGGATCGAGGGCTATCCCGCAGACCGCATACCCGCCGGCCATTATGGCAAGGGCGTGTATTTCCGGCTCACCGGCAAGGCCCCGTTCGAGCGGCTGATCTATCCGCCGCCCATCCCCGGCGCACTGGGCACCCACTACCGCAAGGATCTGGGCGGACAGGCGGTGTTCGGTCCCGACCTCGTCCACGTCGAGACCGAGGACTATTCGGTCGATCCGGCCAAGGCTGCAGAATTCGAGCGCTATATCCGCCGCTTCTGGCCCGGCCTGCCCGATGGGGCCCTGACTCCCGACTACGCCGGCATCCGCCCCAAGCTGCACGGGCCGGGCGAGCCACAGCCGGATTTCCAGCTGCACGGCCGCGAGGTCCACGGCCTCGATGGTCTCGTCGCCCTTTTCGGCATCGAGAGTCCCGGCCTGACCAGTTCGCTGGCGATCGGCGAGGCGGTCGCCGACATGCTGACCGATGACTGAGATCGTGATCCGCGAGGCCGTCGCCGCCGACATTCCGGCCCTGCATCAGCTGATCCAGAGCGCCTATCGCGGGGAAGCCTCGCGGGCCGGCTGGACCACCGAGGCGGATCTGCTGGATGGCCAGCGCACGGACCCCGACGAACTGGCCGACATCATCGCCGATCCGAAACAGGCCCTGCTGACCGCCTGGCGCGGCGACGCGGTGGTCGGCTGTGTCCTGATCGCGGACCGGGGGCAGGGGACCGGCTATTTCGGCATGCTGTCGATCCGGCCGACGCTGCAGGGCGGCGGGCTGGGCCGTCGGCTGGTCGAGGCCGCCCATGCCGCGCTCGTCGGGCGATTCGGGGCCCGTCGCGTGCGCATCTCGGTCTTTCCCCAGCGCGAAACCCTGATCGCCTGGTACGAGCGGCTGGGCTATCGCCGGACCGGCGACACCCTGCCGTTTCCCTACGGCCATCCGCGGTATGGACTGCCGCGGCGCGACGACCTGTATTTCGTCGTCATGGAACGCGGGCTGGGCTGAGCGGGATGGAGATCATCACCCCCCGCCTGATCCTTCGCACCGCGCGAGAGGGTGATCTGCAGGCGATGCACGCTGTCCTGTCGGACCCGCGCGCCACCCGCTGGTGGTCGACCCCGCCGCACGAAACGCTGGACCAGACCCGCGTCTGGCTGGACGCCATGATCGCCAATGGGCCCGACCATCCTGACTTCGTCATCGAGCTGGACGGCCGGGTGGTGGGCAAGGCCGGCTTCTTCGCTCTGCCTGACATCGGCTACATCCTGCATCCCGACGTCTGGGGACGGGGCCTCGCGGCCGAGGCCGTGGTCGCGGCGATCGACCATGTCTTTGGCGCCCATGACCTCGAGGCCCTGACCGCCGACGTCGACCCGGAGAACGCCGCATCGATTCGCCTGCTCGAACGGCTCGGCTTCGTCCGCAACGGCTCGGCCGAACGGACCTGGAACGTCGGCGGCGAATGGAAGGACAGCCTCTACTACAGCCTGTCGCGTACGGATCGGGCGGCGATGGCCGGCGGACAAGCTCCCGCTTGAACTCCGGCCCGGGTTCAGGCATAAGCCCGCCCTCGCAGGCGGCTCTCCCCATTCTTTCCGGGGCAAGGGAGCCGCCGCTGTTGTTTTCGCGCCACCGCTGGCGCCACCCTTGAGAAGATTGAGACGGACATGGCCGTTCCGAAGCGCAAAGTATCGCCCTCGCGTCGCAACATGCGCCGCTCGCACGACTCGCTGGGCTCCAACCCGCACGTCGAGGACAAGGACACGGGCGAGCTGCGCCGCTCGCACCACATCGACCTGAAGACCGGCACCTATCGCGGCCGCCAGGTCCTGACGCCCAAGGAAGACTAGGTCTTCCACTCCGGTGGCAGGCGTAACAACGGCGCGCGGTTCACCGCGCGCCGTTTTCGCGCGTGATCGGCCGCGGCGCCCGGATGCGGTCTGACGGTTGGCGATTCGCCGGGGCCTGCGCTAAACCCCGCCGACTTCCCTGACAGTTTCCCTGACAGCAGAGCGCTCCCATGACCGACATCGCCGACATCGTCGCCCGCCAGATCCTCGACAGCCGCGGCCATCCGACGGTCGAGGTCGATGTGATTCTGGACGACGGCAGCTTCGGCCGCGCCGCCGTGCCCTCGGGCGCCTCGACCGGGGCGCATGAGGCCATCGAACTGCGCGACGGGGACAAGGACCTGTGGGGGGGCAAGGGCGTCGGCAAGGCCGTCGACAACGTCAATGGCGAGATCTTCGACGCCCTCAGCGGCATGGACGCCGAGGACCAGCGGCGGATCGACGAGGTCCTGATCGCCCTCGACGGCACCGAGAACAAGGGCCGGCTGGGCGCCAACGCCATTCTCGGCGTGTCCCTGGCCTGCGCCAAGGCCAGCGCCATTTCCTCGGGCCTGCCGCTGCACCGCTATCTGGGCGGGGTCTCGGCCCGCATCCTGCCGACGCCGATGATGAACATCATCAACGGCGGGGCCCATGCCGACAATCCGATCGATATCCAGGAGTTCATGATCCTGCCGACCGGGGCGGAAAGCTTCTCCGAGGCCCTGCGGATGGGGTCGGAGATCTTCCACGCCCTGCGCCAGCAGCTGAAGGACGCCGGCCACAACACCAATGTCGGCGACGAGGGCGGCTTCGCCCCCAATCTGGCCTCGGCGGAAGAGGCGCTGGGCTTCATCACCAAGGCCGGGCAGGCGGCGGGCTATCTGGCCGGCGAGGATTTCCACCTCGGGCTCGATGTCGCGGCGACCGAATTCTACAAGGACGGCCGATACGTCATGGCCGGGGAGGGCAAGACGTTCGAGGCCGAGGCCATGGTCAGCTATCTGGCGGACCTGTGCGAACGCTTCCCCATCGTCTCGATAGAGGACGGCTGCGCCGAGGATGATTTCGACGGCTGGCGCCTGCTGACCGAGCGGCTGGGCGACCGCTGCCAGATCGTCGGCGACGACCTGTTCGTCACCAACCCGGCCCGCCTGGCCGCCGGCATCGGCGAGGGGCTGGCCAATTCCATTCTCGTCAAGGTCAACCAGATCGGGACCTTGTCCGAGACTCTGGACGCCGTGGATATGGCGCATCGTGCCGGCTATACGGCGGTGATGAGCCATCGTTCGGGCGAGACCGAGGATGCGACCATCGCCGACCTGGCCGTCGCCACCAACTGCGGGCAGATCAAGACCGGCTCCCTGGCGCGCTCGGACCGCACCGCCAAATACAATCAGCTGCTCCGCATCGAGGAAATGCTGGGCGACCAGGGCGCCTATTTCGGCGACGGCATGCTGCTGAACCGATAGGCGGGAAAAGGCAGGCAGGCGCGCCAAAGCTTACCGCCAAGCTACGGTTCGTTAGGCATTTTCGGTCAGAACTCGTCAATCGAGAGTTCACGCTCAGAAGGAGCGTCCCCAGTGCCCGAACGGATGAAGCCGTATTTTCCCGCCGCCCTCCTGATGATGCTCGTCGTCTACCTCGGCGTTCAGGCCCTGACGGGCGAGCGCGGCCTGCTGAGCGGGCATGAGCGTGACGCCCTGATGGTGCGGCGCGAGGCTCAACTGGCCGGGATTCTCGAACAGCGCCGCGATCTGGAGGTCCGGGTCCGCTATCTGCGCACCGACAGCCTGTCGCGCGACCTTCTGGAAGAGCGCGCGCGCGCCGTCCTCGGCTTCACCGACCCGCGCGACTATGTCATCCGGGTGTCCGCACCTGCTTCCAGGGCCGCGTCCGCGCCCCGGGCGTGAACTTTGGTTACAGCCTGACCGGAGCGCTTTGCGTTCCGGGAGCGAAGGCTGCTAAAGCCCCTTTCCGTAACGACAAGAGGTCCTGACAGCGGGGCCCAGCCGGGAGACGATGGATGGCGAAAGCCCCCGCTTCGAAGACGCCTTCGAAAGCCGAGAAAATCCCCAATACGCCGACAGCCTCGAAAGAGGACCTGCTGCGTTTCTATCGCGAGATGGTCCTCATCCGACGTTTCGAGGAGCGCGCCGGCCAGCTGTACGGCATGGGGCTGATCGGCGGCTTCTGTCACCTGTACATCGGCCAGGAAGCCGTCGCCGTGGGCGTGCAGGAGAGCGTCAAACAGGGCCACGACAAGATCATCACCGGCTATCGCGACCACGGCCACATGCTGTGCGCCGGCATGGACCCGAAAGAGGTCATGGCCGAACTGACCGGCCGCATCGGCGGCTCGTCCAAGGGCAAGGGCGGGTCGATGCATATGTTCGACACCGCGACCGGCTTCTACGGCGGTCACGGCATCGTAGGGGCGCAGGTCGCGCTCGGCACCGGCCTGGCCTTCGCCGGGCGCTATCGTGGCGATGACTCGGTCGCCTTCGTCTATTTTGGCGACGGCGCGGCCAACCAGGGCCAGGTCTATGAGAGCTTCAACATGGCCCAGCTGTGGAAGCTGCCGGCCATCTACATTATCGAGAACAACCAGTACGCCATGGGGACGAGCATCGAACGCTCGTCGTCCACGACCGATCTCAGCCAGCGCGGCGCCAGCTTCGGCATCCCCGGCGAACAGGTCGACGGCATGGATGTCCTGGCCGTGCGCGACGCGGTGGCCAAGGCGGTCAAGCGGGCGCGCGAGGGCGGCGGGCCCTACATCCTCGAGATGAAGACCTACCGCTATCGTGGCCATTCCATGAGCGATCCGGCCAAATACCGCGCCAAGGAGGAGGTCGACGAGGTAAAGAAGACCCGTGACCCGATCGATCACGTCAAGATGCTGCTGGAACAGGCCAAGGCCAGCGAGGACGAGATCAAGGCGATCGACGCCGAGGTGAAGGCCATCGTTGCCGAAGCCGTCCAGTTCGCCCAGGAAAGCCCCGAGCCGGACCCGTCCGAGCTTTATACCGACGTCTATGTGGAGGCCTCAGCGTGACCGACATCCTGATGCCGGCGCTGTCGCCCACGATGGAAGAGGGCACGCTGTCCAAATGGCACGTCAAGGCCGGTGACACGGTCAAGGCCGGCGACGTCATCGCCGAGATCGAGACCGACAAGGCGACCATGGAAGTCGAGGCCGTCGACGAGGGCGAGGTTGCTGAAATCCTTGTCGCCGAGGGCTCGGAGAACGTGAAGGTCAATACGCCGATCGCCCGTCTGGCGGGTGAGGGTGGGGCGGTGTCGTCGCCCCCGTCGAACCCTGCTTCGCAGGCTTCGGTCCCCCCGGAGGGGGGACAATCCGCTGAGCAGTCTCCCCCCGACGGGGGGAGTACCGGCGAAACCGGGGAGGGGGGCAAGACCGGGGATCCGGAGAAGGCGCCGCCGCAAACCCCGAGCCCGAAGGTCGAACTGCGCGATCCGGAAATCCCCGCCGACGCCAAACTGGTCAAGACGACCATCCGCGACGCCCTGCGCGACGCGATGGCCGAGGAGATGCGCCGCGACGAAAGCGTCTTCCTGATCGGCGAGGAGGTCGCCCAGTACCAGGGCGCCTACAAGGTGAGCCGCGAGCTGCTGCAGGAGTTCGGCGACAAGCGCGTCGTCGACACCCCGATCACCGAACATGGCTTCGCCGGCCTCGGCGTCGGCGCGGCCATGGCCGGGCTGAAGCCGATCGTCGAATTCATGACCTTCAACTTCGCCATGCAGGCGATCGACCACATCATCAATTCGGCGGCCAAGACCCTTTACATGTCGGGCGGCCAGATCCGCGCCGGCATCGTCTTCCGCGGTCCCAACGGCGCCGCCAGCCGCGTCGGCGCCCAGCACAGCCAGGACTATTCCGCCTGGTACGCCCAGGTGCCGGGCCTGAAGGTCATCGCCCCCTATGACGCTGCCGACGCCAAGGGACTGTTGAAGGCCGCCATCCGCGACCCCAACCCCGTCGTCTTCCTCGAGCACGAGATGATGTACGGGCTGGAGTTCGACGTGCCCGAAGGCGACTACGTCCTGCCGATCGGCAAGGCCAAGGTCCGCCGCGAGGGGACCGACGTCACCATCACCGCCCACAGCCGCATGGTTGGCTTCGCCCTCCAGGCGGCAGAGAAGTTGGCGGAAGAGGGCATATCCTGTGAGGTCGTCGACCTGCGCACCCTGCGCCCGCTGGACCACGAGACCATCGTCGAAAGCGTGAAGAAGACCAGCCGTCTGGTCTCGGCCGAGGAAGGCTGGGGCCCGATGGGCGTCGGCGCCGAGGTGGTGGCCCGGGTGATCGAACACGCCTTCGACTATCTGGATGCGCCGCCGCTGCGGGTGCATCAGGAGGACGTGCCTCTGCCCTACGCCGCCAATCTGGAAGCCCTGTCGCTGCCGGGTGTGGACAAGATCATCAAGGCGGTGAAGCAGGTGATGGCATGAGCAAGTCCGAGGAACACCAGCTGAAGACGCCCGAGAGCGTCGCGGCCGACGCCGAGGCCATCGAGATTCTGCGGATGTGGTGGTCGAAAGGCGAGCCGGTCATGTCGGTCAAGCCGGCCTTCAACGACCCGCTCCAGTTCGGCCAGATGCTGGCCTATGCCGCCCGACACATGGCCCATGGCTATGCGGTGCGACATGGCCATAACGAGCGCGAGGCGTATCACAGGATCCTTCAGGGCCTGTCCGACGTCATCAAGGCCGACAATGTCCAGACCGTCGCCGAACCGGTCGCTCCGTCCGGGAGCGTGCAATGACCGACATCCTGATGCCGGCGCTGTCGCCCACGATGGAGGAGGGCGTTCTGGCCAAATGGCACGTCAAGGTCGGCGATGTGGTCAAGGCCGGCGACGTCATCGCCGAGATCGAAACCGACAAGGCGACCATGGAGGTCGAGGCCGTCGACGAGGGCGAGGTCACCGATATTCTGGTGGCCGAGGGCTCCGAGAACGTGAAGGTCAATACGCCGATCGCGCGGCTGAAGGGTGAGGACGGGGCGGCTGCTCCGGCTCCAAAGTCCGAGGCTCCCCGGTCTGAAACCAAGGCTGAGCCTGCGAAGGCGGCGCCCGCGCCGGCCGCACCTGCCGCCACGGTCGATGGCGCTCGCCTCTTCGCCTCGCCGCTGGCCCGCCGCCTTGCGGCCCAGGGCGGCATCGACCTGTCCTCGATCAAGGGCACCGGCCCCCACGGCCGCATCGTCAAGCGCGACCTTGAGGGCGCGTCGACCGCTGCCGTCAAGCCCGCCGCCGCATCGGCTCCGACCGCCGCCGCCGAGCCGCGCAAGGTCCAGTCCCTGGCCCAGATGGGCATACCGGACGGCAGCTACGACCTCGTCCCGCTGGACGGCATGCGCAAGGCCATCGCCCGGCGCCTGACCGACAGCTTCCGCGACGTGCCGCATTTCCCCCTGACCATCGACTGCCGCATCGACGGCCTGCTGGCCGCGCGGGCCAAGGTCAACGCCCTGCTCGAGAAGGACGGCGGCAAGGTCTCGGTCAATGACTTCGTCATCAAGGCCAGCGCCATGGCCCTGAAGGCCGTGCCCGAGGCCAACGCCTCCTATTCGCCCGAGGGGATCGCCCTGCACCACCACGCCGATGTGGCCATGGCGGTGGCCATCGACGGCGGCCTGATCACCCCGATCATCCGCAAGGCCGAGACCAAATCCCTGTCGCAGATCGGCGCCGAGTCCCGGGACCTGGCCAAACGCGCCCGCGACCGCAAGCTGAAGCCCGAGGAATTCCAGGGCGGCACCTTCAGCGTGTCCAACCTGGGCATGTTCGGCATCCAGTCCTTCGCCTCGATCATCAACGAGCCCCAGGGCGCGATCATGAGTGTCGGGGCCGGCGAACAACGACCGGTCGTGGTCGACGGCCAGCTGGCGGTCGCCACCGTGATGACCGTCACCCTGACCTGCGACCACCGGGTCGTCGACGGCGCGATCGGAGCCAAATTTCTTCAGGTCTTCAAGGCGATGATCGAAGATCCTGTGACGATGCTGGCCTGAGCGGAGGGGCGCCGTGACCACGGTCCATGACTTCAGCGCCCGGGCCATAGACGGCTCCGAACAGCCGCTGGCGACCTATCGCGGCCAGGCCCTGCTGATTGTCAACACGGCCTCGAAATGCGGCTTCACCGGCCAGTATGCGGGACTGCAGACCCTGCATCGTCAGTATACGGACAAGACGTTCGAGGTGCTGGGCTTTCCCTGCAACCAGTTCGGCGCCCAGGAGCCGGGCAAGGCCGCCGAGATCGCCAGCTTCTGCGCCACCAACTATGACGTCGACTTCCCGATGTTCGACAAGGTCGAGGTCAACGGCCCGAACCGCCATCCCCTCTACGCCTGGCTCACCAGCCAGAAGAAGGGCCTGCTCGGCAGCCGCGACATCAAGTGGAATTTCACCAAATTTCTGACGGACCGGGAGGGTCGGGTGGTCGCGCGCTACGCCCCCCAGGTCGAACCCGCGGCCATCGCCGCCGATATCGAGAAACTGATCTGACATGGCTGCTGAATTCGACCTCCTCGTCATCGGTTCGGGCCCCGGCGGCTATGTCGCCGCCATCCGGGCCAGCCAGCTGGGCCAAAAGGTCGCCATCGTCGAGCGCGAGAACCTCGGCGGCATCTGCCTCAACTGGGGCTGTATCCCGACCAAGGCCCTGCTGAAGTCGGGCGAGAAATACGAAAGCCTGTCGCATCTGAAGGACCTCGGTCTCTCGGCGGAGAAGGTCGGCTTCGACTTCGCCGCCATCATCGCCCGCTCGCGCGCCGTGGCGAAGCAGCTGAATTCCGGCGTCGGCTATCTGATGAAGAAGAACAAGATCGAGGTGATCGAGGGCACGGCGAGGCTGGAGAAGGGGGCTGCGGCGCCCAGGGTTGTCATCGACCTCAAGGCCGGGGGCTCGCGCACGGTCGAGGCCAGGACAGTGATGCTGGCGGTCGGCGCGCGCGCCAAGGCCATCCCGCAGATCGGCCTGGAGGCCGACGGCGACCGCATCTGGGCCTATCGCGAGGCCATGGCCCCCAAGGCCATGCCCGCCTCGATCGTGGTCATCGGCTCGGGGGCCATCGGCATAGAGTTCGGCAGCTTCTATCGCGCGCTCGGGGCCGAGGTGACGGTCGTCGAGGCCGTCGATCGCATCATGCCCGTCGAGGACGAGGAGGTGTCGAAGGCGGCGCAGAAATCGTTCGAGAAGCGCGGCATGAAATTCCGCACCGGCTGCAAGGTCACCGGCGTCAAGAAGGCCGGCAAGGGCGTGCAGGTCGCCATTGAGGCCGGCGGCAAGGCCGAGACGCTGGAGGCCGAGGTCTGCATCTCGGCGGTCGGCATCACCGCCAATACCGACGGCATCGGCCTGGAGGCGCTGGGCGTCAATATGGACCGGGGCCACATCACGATCGACGGCCACTGCCGGACCAATGTGCCCGGCCTCTACGCCATCGGCGACTGCGCCGGCGCCCCCTGGCTGGCGCACAAGGCGTCACACGAAGGCATCCATGCCGCCGAGCACATCGCCGGCTACAAGACGCCCAATGTCCATTCGCCGATCGCCGGCTGCACCTATGCCCAGCCCCAGGTCGCCTCGGTCGGGATCACCGAACAGGGCGCCCGCGAGGCGAAGCGAGAGGTCAGGATCGGCCGCTTCCCCTTCAAGGTGAACGGCAAGGCGATTGCTTCGGGCGACACCGACGGTTTCGTCAAGACCATCTTTGACGCAAAGACCGGCGCCCTGATCGGCGCCCATCTGATCGGCGCCGAGGTCACCGAGATGATCCAGGGCTTTGTCACCGCCATCGCCATGGAGGCCACGGAAGAGGACATCCACGGCGTCGTCTATCCCCACCCCACCATGTCCGAGGCCATGCACGAGGCGGCGCTCGACGCCTACGGGCGGGTGATCCACATCTGACGGGGCCTACCCCGCCAGCACGTCCACGCTCATCCGCTCCAGCAGCGCCCCGCCTTGGCCTACGGCGGCCAGCCGGCTGGAGACGTGGCCCAGCACATTGGCGGCATAGACCTCGTACAGGGTGATCTTGCCCTCCAGCCAGGCCGGGTCGCCCTGGCCGCTGTCCAGCTGGTCGCGGGCGTACAGCGCGCCCCGGGCCAGCATCCAGCCGCCGATCACATCGCCCAGCAGTTTCAGATAGGCGTCGGCGGCGGCGAGCACGTCCGCAGCGCCGTCTTCGGCGGCCTTGCGGTCCAGCAGCCAGATGGTCGCGTCCTCCACGGCCTCGACGGCCGCCGCGAAGCGTTCGAGCGGCTTGCCCGAGTACAGACGCGGCAGGTGCGCGAGAGTCAGCTTCATGTCGGCGATCAGCTCGCGCGCCGACTGACCGCCGTCCTGCGACAGCTTGCGGCCGACCAGATCCATGGCCTGGATGCCGTTGGTGCCCTCATAGATCGGGGCGATCCGGGCGTCGCGATAGTGCTGGGCCGCGCCGGTCTCCTCGATGAAACCCATGCCGCCGTGGATCTGCAGGCCCGTGGAGGCGACCTCGCAGCCGATATCGGTGGACCAGGCCTTGGCGATCGGCGTGAACAGGTCCTCGCGGCCCTTCCAGCGGCGGCGGTCCTCCTCAGTCGCCGCATGCTTCGCCAGATCGGCGGCGACGCCGGTCGACAGACAGATGGCCCGGGCGGCGGCGATCTTCGCCTTCATCACGGCGAGCATCCGGCGCACATCGGGATGGTCGATGATCGGGGCGTTGGCCTCGCCGGTCCAGACCGACCGGCCCTGGCGCCGGTCCCGGGCATAGACGAGGGCGTGCTGGTAAGCTCTTTCGGCGATGCCGACGCCCTCGACGCCGACCGCCAGTCGCGCGGCGTTCATCATCACGAACATATGGGCCAGGCCCTGGTTCGGCTGGCCGACCAGTTCGGCGGTCGCGCCCTCGTAGGCCATGACGCAGGTCGGCGAGGCGTGGATGCCCAGCTTGTGCTCCAGCCCGACGGGCCGGAAGGCGTTGCGCGCCCCCAGGGACCCGTCGTCGTTCAGCAGGTATTTGGAGGCGAGAAACAGGCTGATGCCCTTCGGTCCCGGCGGCGAGTCGGGCAACCGGGCCAGAACCAGATGGACGATGTTGTCCGTGGCGTCGTGATCGCCCCATGTGATGTAGATCTTCTGGCCCGTCAGGCTGTAGGTCCCGTCGCCGTTGGGCGAAGCCGTGGCCGTCAGGGCGCCCAGATCCGAGCCCGCCTGGGGTTCGGTCAGGACCATGGCGCCGGTCCATTCGCCGCTGACCAGCCGGGTGAGATAGATTTCCTTCTGCGAGGGCGTTCCGTGGGCCTCCAGCGCCTCGATCGCCGCCAGCGACAGCATCGGGCACAGGCCGAAGGCCATATTGGCCGCATGGACGGTCTCAAAGGCCGCCAGCTCGAGCGCCTTGGGCAGTTGCTGGCCGCCGACGTGGGCCGGGGCGGACAGGCCGGTCCAGCCGCCCGCGGCGAACTCGCGATAGGCGTCGGCGAAGCCCGGGGCGGCCGTCACCGCATCATCGGCCAGGGTCGAGCCCTTCTGGTCGCCGATCCGGTTCAGGGGGGCCAGCACGCCTTCGGAGAACTGGGCCGCGGCCTCAAGCACAGCCCCCAGCAGATCGGCGTCATAGTCGGGGAAGGCGCCGGTCGCTGCGACCTGATCGATCCCGGCGACGGCCTGCAGGGTAAAGGCGAGATCGCGGACGGGCGCACGGTAGGTCATCGGATTCGGCCTCGGTTGTCGGTCTGATGCCTGTTCATGCCGACTTGCCGCGGCGGCAGGCAAGACACGGCTTGGCGAAGCCGGCCGGGTGGGTCAAGCTGACGCTGTTCAACAAGGGGCAACTCATGGCCGAACCGCGCAATCGCTATTCCACCGTCTCGCTGATCTTTCACTGGCTGATCGCCGCGCTTGTCGTGCTCCAGATCGGGCTCGTCATCGCCCGCGACGGCGTCGAGCGCGAAACCGCCGGGGCCCTGATGGATGCCCACAAGTCCGTCGGACTCAGCATCCTGGTCCTCACGCTCGCCCGCATCGGCTGGCGGCTGGCCAACCCGGCCATTCCCCTGCCGGAGACCATGGCGCGCTGGCAGAAGCTGGCGGCGCGCGCCACCCATATCCTGTTCTACGTCCTGTTGATCGGCATGCCGCTCGGCGGCTGGGCCGCTTCATCGGCGGCCGGACGGGACATCAGCTTCTTCGGCCTGTTCAACTGGCCGCTGCTGCCCATCGGCGGCGGGCGCGAGGCCGCGGGCCGGTTCATGGACATGCATGAACTGGGGGCCTGGACGCTGTATGTGCTGGTCGCCCTGCATGTGGCGGGCGCCCTGAAGCATCATTTCGTCGATCGCGACAATGTCCTGCACCGGATGATCCCATGGATTCAGCGCCGCCCGTGAGAACCTTGGCGATCCTCGCCCTTGTGGCCCTGGCGCTGCTGACCCTGACGGGAGCGTCTCCGGGGCCCTGGAGCGTGGATCGCGGCGCCTCGCGGATCGAGCTGACGGTCCAGGCCTTCGGCGGCTCCCACAGCGGCCGGTTTTCCGAATGGGACGGCGACATCGTCTTCGACCCGGACGACCCCGCGCGGACGCGGGCGGCCATTGTGGTGCAGGCCAAAACCCTCGCCATGTCGCCTGCGGCGCTTTCGCGTCGGGCGACCGGGCCCGCCTTCCTTGACGTTGCGCGCCATCCGGTGATCCGCTTCGATCTCCATTCGCTCGAGCCCGTGGGCGGCGACCGCTACACGGCGCGTGCGACGCTGACGATGAAGGGGGTGACGCGGCCTGTGGCGTTTCCGGTGGACTTGCGCCTCACCGGCGACAGGGCGCATCTGACGGGCGCACTGGTTCTGAATCGCGCGGATTTCGGCATAGGGACAACAGGGCCTTGGAACAGGCTGGTCGGACGGCAGGTGACGGTGCGGGTGGGCCTCCAGGCCCGCCGCGTCTAGGCGCGACCGACGCCCTTAGTCCCGAGGCTTTGGCCGCCGAGGCCCTGGCCGCGGGCGGCCTCGTCATCCTGCCGACCGAGACCGTTTACGGCCTCGCCGCCGACGCCGGCAACGCCGTCGCCGTCGCGGCGATCTTCGAGGCCAAGGGTCGTCCGCGCTTCAATCCGTTGATCGCCCATGTCGCCGATGCGGTCCAGGCCGAGGCGATCGCCGTATTCGACGCCCGCGCCCGCGCCCTGGCCGAGGCCTTCTGGCCCGGGCCGCTGACGATCGTGGCCCCGGTTCGCGACCGTGTCCGGGTTTGCGACCTGGCCCGGGGCGGGCTGGACAGCGTCGCCGTCCGGGTTCCCGGCCACGTCCGGGCCCGCGCCGTGATCGCCGCCTTCGGAGGGCCCGTCGTCGCCCCATCGGCCAATCGCTCGGGCCGGCCCAGCCCCACCACCTTCGCCGATGCGATGGAGGAGACGGGCTTCGCCGCCGCCGATGCAGTGGACGGCGGCGACTGCGCCATCGGAGTGGAGAGCACGGTCGTGTCCGTGCTGGACGGCCGGGTGACCCTGCTGCGCCCGGGATCGGTCACCCGCGACGAGATCGAGGCCGTGGTCGGGCCGCTGGACCCGGGCGGGGAGGGGCGCCGCTCGCCCGGCCGGATGGCCCTGCACTATGCGCCCGATGCGCCGGTGCGGATCGAGGCGGAAACGGTGCGGCCGGGGGAAATCCTCCTGGGCTTCGGACCCGGTATCGGCGATCCGCGCTGGAGCCTCAGCCCGTCCGGCGACCTGCGCGAGGCGGCGGCCAATCTGTTCCGGCGGCTGCGGGAGGCGGATCGCGAGCGGCCGGTTGGGATCGCGGTGTCGCCAATCCCGGCGACCGGTTTGGGGGAGGCCATCAATGACCGTCTGAAACGGGCGGCGGGGTTTGTCGGCTAGGTCGAACCCGTCCTGTTGGACCGCGTCTCCCGGACCGCTATTGCGCCGTCCAGCCGCCGTCGATCGAGAAGCTGGCCCCGTTGGCCGATGCCCCGAGGTCGCTGACCAGATAGAGCATCATCCCGGTCAGTTCGTCGGTGGTCACGAACCGCTTGGTCGGCTGCGAGCCGAGGATCACGTCCTTGAGCACCGCTTCCTTCGACATGCCGCGCGTGCGGGCCTGGTCGGCGACCTGTTTCTCGACGATCGGCGTCTCGACGAAGCCGGGGCAGATGGCGTTGCAGGTGATATTGTCCTGCGCCACTTCCAGCGCCACGGTCTTGGTGAAGCCGATGACCCCGTGCTTGGCCGCGACATAGGCCGATTTGAACGGGCTGGCGACCAGTCCGTGGGCCGAGGCGACATTGATGATCCGGCCCCGCCCCTGCGCCTTCATGATCGGGATGGCGGCCCGCGTCGCATAGAAGGTCGAGGACAGGTTGATGGCGATGATCTGCTCCCATTTGTCGGACGGGAATTTCTCCACCGCCTCGACATGCTGGATGCCGGCGTTGTTGATCAGGATGTCGACCCGGCCCAGCTGGTGCTTGCCATAGGCTACCATGTCGGCGACCTCGTCGCCGCGCAGCATGTTGGCGGCGTGATAGCGCACCTGAACGCCGCAGCTGGCTTCGAGCTCCGCTCGCGTCCGTTCGATTTCCGACGGATCGCCCAGGCCGTTCAGCACCACATCGCCGCCGCGCGAGGCGATGGCGCGGGCGAAGGCCAGGCCGATGCCCGAGGTCGAGCCTGAAATGACCGCCACCTGACCCTTGAGGTCGCCGATGTCGCGGAACGGCGCGCTCGTCGTGTCACTGCCTTCGCCGCGTTTGGGCCACTGGAACATGGGTCTTGTCCGTTCGTACGTTTTCACAACCTGGCCTTTCGCGACTGCGAAGGCGACTGTCGGGCTAATTTCCCGACCTGATGAATATCCACTCTGTGTCGCTGGAGGCGGACTTGTCAAAGCGATATCCGTCCCGGTCGAAGGCCTTCAGGTCCTCGGCCTTCTCGACCCTCTCATCGATGGCGAAACGGGCCATGCCGCCGCGCGCCTTTTTGGCGAAGAAGGAGATGATCCGGCTCTCGCCGTCGCGGCTTTCGCGGAATTGGGGCGTCACCACCGGCAGTTTAAGCGCCTTGGCGTCGACGGCGCCGAAATATTCCTGGCTGGCGAGGTTCACGAGGGTGGAATGGGCCTGGCCCTCGGCGTCGGCGTTCAGGCATTTCGAGATCCGGTCGCCCCAGAAGTCGTACAGGCTCGATCCCCGACGGGTCTTCAGCCGCGTTCCCATTTCCAGACGATAGGGCTGGATCCGGTCGAGCGGGCGCAGCAGCCCGTACAGGCCCGACAGGATCCGGATATGGTCCTGGGCGAAGACGAGGTCCGCGGCGTCGAGCTCGCGCGCGCCGAGGCCTTCATAAACATCGCCGGCGAAGGCGAAGGCGGCCTGCACCCCGTCTGTCGAATCGGGATCAAAAGCCTGGAAGCGCTCGCGGTTCAGTCGGGCGAGGTCGTCGGAGATGTTCATCAGCCCGCGCAACTCGGCCACCGTGCGGCCGCGCGCCGTGCGGGCCAGCGAGGCGGTGTCCTCGAGAAAGCGCCGCTCCGAGGCGGGCAGGGCGGGGTCGGCTTCGGTGAAATCCAGCCGCTTGGCGGGGGACAGAACGATCAGCAAATCAGCACTCCGGCGGCGGCGCCCCTGCCAATAGGCCGCTTCGATGACGAATTGAACCGCGGTCGCCGCCGCATCCTAGCGGGTTTCTGCGTAAAGGGCCGACAGCACCGCCGGCAGCCGTTCGGGCAGGTCGTCCGCGATGAGGCCCGGCCCGAAGCCGCGCGCCGCCTCCGCATGAATCCAGACTGCAGCCCGCGCGGCGTCGAAACTGTCCATCCGCTGGGCCATGAGCCCGCCGATCATCCCGGCCAGGACGTCGCCGCTGCCCGCCGTCGCCAGCCAGGGCACGCCGTTGTCGTTGACCGCCATCCGTCCGTCCGGGGCTGCGATCACCGTCGCCGCGCCTTTCAGCACCACAACAGCCCCGGCCTGCCTCGCTGCCTCGACAGCCGCCGCCTCGCGCCCTTGTTCAAGCAGGTCTGGGAAAAGGCGCCGGAATTCGCCCTCATGCGGCGTCAGGACGTCATCGCGGTCCAGAAGCTCGAACAGGTCCGCGGGCCAGGCCTCGAACACCGTCAGGCCGTCGGCATCCACCACCAGGGCCGCGCCTGTCCCGGCGAGGGCGCGGACATTGGCCTGGGTGGCGTCATTGATCCCGGCGGCCGGGCCGATGACCACGGCGTCCAGCGCCCCGGCGGCCTCGGCCAGCGCCGTGTCAGAGCCGAACGGCGTCAGCATGATCGCTTCAATGGCCGACGCGATCACCACGGCCGCGTCCGGCGGACACAGGATACGCACCACGCCCGCGCCGATCCGCAGTCCGGCCCGCGCCGCCAGCCGCGCCGCACCGGTCTGGGTCGCCTTGCCGGAGACCACGCCCAGGCGACCGCGGGCGTGCTTGTGCGCATCCGCCGTCGGCCAGGGCAGGGCGTCGCGCCAATCGGTCTGACCCGCTTCGCTCATGACTGCGCTCCGTCGTTCACAGATGACGATCCCGGACGAAAAACGCTTGCCTTATTGTGCAATGCAATGTCCCTTTACCCCCCGAGCGCGCGACCCGAGAAGGCCCGCTGGGATAGCCGATGAAAAAGATTGAAGCCGTCATCAAGCCCTTCAAGCTGGATGAAGTGAAGGAAGCGCTGCAGGATGCGGGCGTGCAGGGCATGACCGTGCTGGAAGCCAAGGGATATGGCCGACAGAAGGGGCATTCCGAACTCTACCGTGGCGCCGAGTACGTCATCGACTTCCTGCCCAAGATCAAGATCGAGGTGGTGGTTCCCGACGATATGGTCGCATCGGTTGTCGAGGCGATCCAGACGGCGGCCCGGACGGGCAAGATCGGCGACGGCAAGATCTTCGTGTCCGAGGTCATCGACGTCATTCGCATCCGCACCGGCGAGACGGGAACCCAGGCCGTCTGACCGCTTCTCCACCGGCCGTCTCTCGGGACGGCCGTTCCAATTCCTCCCCCAAGAAACGGACTCTCAAGAATGAGCGATGCAGGCAAGATCCTCAAGGAGATCAAGGAGAAGGACGTCAAATACGTCGATCTCCGCTTCACCGACACCAAGGGCCGGATGCAGCACGTCACTTTCGATATCGACCTGGTCGATGAGGAGTTTCTGGAAGAAGGGACGATGTTCGACGGATCGTCCATCGCCGGCTGGAAGGCGATCAATGAGTCCGACATGCTGCTCAAGCCGGACCTGAACGGTTTCTGGATCGATCCCTTCTACCAGCAGACCACGATGTTCCTGTTCTGCGACGTGCTGAACCCCGACACCGGCGAACCCTACAACCGTGACAGCCGTTCGATGGCCAAGAAGGCCCTGGCCTATGTCCAGTCGTCGGGCGTGGGCGACACCGTCTTCTTCGGCCCCGAGGCCGAGTTCTTCATCTTCGACGACGTGCGCTGGTCCACAGATCCGCACAACACCGGCTACGCCTATGACTCGATCGAGCTGCCGGCCAATACGGGCGCCGAATATTCCGAAGGCAATATGGGCCACCGCCCGACGCACAAGGGCGGCTATTTCCCGGTCAATCCGACCGACAGCGCCCAGGACCTGCGCGGCGAGATGCTTGGCGTCATGCGCGACCTCGGCATGCAGCCCGAGAAGCACCACCACGAAGTCGCCCCGGCGCAGCATGAGCTGGGCCTCAAGTTCAGCGACCTGCTGACCATGGCGGACCGTCTGCAGCTCTACAAATACGTCATCCACAACGTCGCTGCCGCCTATGGCAAGTCGGCCACCTTCATGGCCAAGCCGACCTTCGGCGACAACGGCTCGGGCATGCATGTGCACCAGTCGATCTGGCGCGATGGCAAGCCGCTGTTCGCGGGTGACAAATACGCCGGCCTGTCGGATCTCTGCCTCTGGTACATCGGCGGCATCATCAAACACGCCAAGGCCATCAACGCCTTCGCCAACTCGACCACCAACTCCTACAAGCGGCTGGTGCCCGGCTATGAAGCCCCGGTGAAGCTGGCCTATTCGGCCCGCAACCGCTCGGCCTCGATCCGGATCCCGTGGGTCAATTCGCCCAAGGCCAAGCGCATCGAAGCCCGCTTCCCCGATCCGATGGGCAACCCCTATCTGACCTTCGTCGCCCTGCTGATGGCCGGCCTCGACGGCATCGAGAACCGCATCGATCCGGGCGCCCCGGCCGACAAGAACCTCTACGACCTGCCGCCGGAAGAGCGCGGCTCGATCCCCGAGGTCTGCGGCTCGCTCCGCGAAGCCCTCGAGAATCTCGACAAGGACCGCGCCTTCCTCAAGAAGGGCGGCGTCATGGATGACGACTTCATCGACAGCTATATCGAGCTGAAGATGGAAGAAGTCATGCGGCTGCAACTGCACCCGCACCCGGTCGAATTCGACATGTACTACAGCTGCTGATCGGTCCGGTCGGCATTGCACGGAAACCCCGGACGGTCCGCCGTCCGGGGCTTTTTTGCTACGCCCAGAGGGTGTCAGCCGTCGGACAGCAGGCATGCGGCATGTCAGCTGTGGGTGGCAAGCGGGCATTGCGACACCAACTATCGCGCGTTAGCCTCCCTGATGCTCACCCCCGCGCCCGCTGGGGCAACGCGTCGCGGCGATGCGCTACTGCCCCACGAACGGATCACTGGTCTTTATGAGGACAACGCTGCGGCCTGGGCGGAGGCGCGCGGCGGGGAAATGTGGGAACAGGCCTGGGTGGACAAGCTGATCGCCGGGCTCGCGCCGGGCGCTGCCATCCTCGACATCGGCTGCGGCAACGGCCTGCCGATTGCGGGCTATCTCGCCGGCCGCGGCTTCAGGGTTACCGGGATCGACTCCTCGCCGAGCCTGATCGCCGCCGCCCGGGCCAACGTCCCGTCCGCCGAGTTCCATGTTGAGGACATGCGGCGGGTCTCCCTCGGCCGCCGATTCGACGGCCTTCTTGCGTGGCACAGTTTTTTCCATCTGAGCCCGGACGACCAGCGGGCGATGTTTCCGCTGTTCGCGGCCAACGCGGCCCCCGGCGCGCGGCTGATGTTCACCGCGGGGCCTGAAGCGGGCGAGTCGATCGGTGAATGGCGGGGCGAGCCGCTTTATCACGCGAGTCTCTCGCCCGAAGAATATGCCAGGCTGCTACAAACGAATGGGTTTGGGGTCGAAAGCTTCACCGGCCCGAATCCTGCCGATGCCGATCCGAGCGTGTGGACCGCGATCTATTCGAACCCGCCGAGCGGGCCGGCTTCCGATTAGAAGAGTCTGGCGAGCGCACCGAAGGGCGGACACTGAGCTAATGACCGCGACGGGTCGGGAGCCGACGTCCGTGGCAGGTCAGGCGGAGGTCAATTCCGCAGCCTCGTCCTCCCGGCGACGGCGCATCTCGATCAGCCGCACACACCAGATCGAGACCTCGTAGAGCAGCACCAGGGGGATGCCGAGCATGATCTGGCTCAGCGGGTCCGGGGGTGTGACGAAGGCGGCGACCACGGCGATGGCGACGATGGCGTATTTGCGGCTGGACGCCAGGGTCTTCGACGACACCATCCCCGCCATCCCCAGCAGGGTCATGACCACGGGCAGCTGGAAGCACAGGCCGAAGGCCAGCAGCAGGGCCATGACGAGGTTCAGATAGTCCGAAACCCGGGGCAGCAGCTCCGCTGTAATGCCGCCGCCGCTGATCTGCTGGCCGAGGGAGAACAGCATCACGAACGGCAGCATGACGTAATAGACCAGCGCCGCGCCGAGCAGGAACAGCAGCGGGGCCGCGATCAGGAAGGGCAGGAAGGCGCCCTTCTCATTGCGATAAAGGCCCGGCGCCACGAACCGGTACAGCTGCCAGGCCAGCACCGGGAAGGTGATCACCACTGCGCCGAACGCGGCCAGCTTCATCTTGGTGATCAGGAACTCCAGCGGCGCGGTGAAGATCAGGTTCACGGTCTCGCCGTCGCCCCGCGGCACCGGAACCAGGCCGGCGGTGCCGAGGATCAGGTCGAACGGCGATACGATGCCGTCCGGCCCCGCGGCCTCGCGGAACTGGGCCGCCACGGCGAAGGGCTGGACCAGAAAGACATAGATCGGGTCAGCGACGATGAAACAGCCGATGAACCCCAGCACGAAGGCGACGACGCAGACGACCAGACGGCTGCGAAGCTCGATCAGATGATCCATCAGGGGCGCGCGCGACGCCTCGATCTCGTGCTCGTCGCGATCCGGCGGGCTCAAAGCTCAGGCGCCTTCTTGCGGGTCGATGGCTTGCGGGTCGTGGCACGGGGTTTCACCGTCGGGGTCGCCGCCGCGCTCCTGGCTCCAGCCGCCTTGACCCCGGCGCCCTTCTTCGCGCCGGACGCCGCAACAGCCTTGGCGCGGGCCTTGCGCGGGGCCCGGGCCGGTCCGTCCGTCGCCGGCGTCTCCACGGCCGGAGCGAGCGGCGTCATCGTCGGCGGGTTATCGGGCCACTCCTCAGGGCCCGGCAGGACCGGCGCGGACGTGTCTAGCGGCTGGTTCAGGTCGGCGCTGATCTCGCGGAAAGCCGCCTCGGCCTCTGCGCCCAGTGGAACCATCGCCTGGCCGGTGCGCAGCGCCTCGACCTCCTTGCGCAGCTCGTCGAGTTCGGACTGGCGGGCCATTTCATCAAAGCTGGAGCGGAATTCATTGGCCATGGCCCGCGCCTTGCCCACGGCCCGGCCGACCTTGCGCATGAGCAGGGGCAGGTCTTTCGGCCCGACGACGATGAGCGCCAGCAGGCCGATCACAAGGATTTCCAGCCCGCCTATTCCGGGGCCAAGTCCACCCATTCGTCAGTGTCTCCGACGTGAAACGGGGCTTACGACTTCAGATCTTCTTTTTCGGACTCGGTGCGGGGCAGGGCGCCCACGCGGTCGTCCCGGGACTTTTCAGAGTCACCGTCCTTAAGGCCGTCGCGGAAGGCGCGGATGCCCTTGGCGGCGTCGCCCATCAGGCTCGAGATCTTGCCCCTCCCGCCGAACAGCAGCAGGGCGAGGACGGCGATGATCAGGATCTGCCAGATACCGGGTTGCATGGCGCTTCATCTCAGTCAGCGGCGGGGCGAAGGCGCCCCACCAAAATCATGGAGGTGCATATAGGCCCTTCGGTGGCGCGACGCCAAGCGAACCTGTTAGGGACGCGCCATGAGTCACGTGATCATCCACACCGACGGCGCCTGCAAGGGCAATCCCGGTCCCGGCGGCTGGGGCGCCGTCCTGCAGACCGGCGGCGGTCACGAGAAGGAACTCTGGGGCGGCGAGCCCCTGACCACCAACAACCGCATGGAGCTGATGGGGGCGATCAGCGCGCTTGAGGCCCTGTCGCGGCCGTGCCGCGTCGATCTGCACACCGACAGCCGCTACGTGATGGACGGCATCACCAAATGGATCGGCCCGTGGAAGGCGCGCGGCTGGAAGACGGCCGACAGGAAGCCGGTCAAGAACGAGGACCTGTGGAAACGCCTCGACGCCGCCCGCGCCCGGCACGAGGTCAAATGGCACTGGGTCAAGGGCCACGCCGGCCATGAACTGAACGAACGCGCCGACGGGCTGGCCAACCGCGGAATCGACGATATGCGGGCTCGCTAGACGGCGCGAACCTTCAGCTTCGAACCCTCGAAGCCCTCGACGATCACGCTCTCGCCCGCCAGCGGCGCCGCGCCCTCGATCTCGGCGACCCATTCGGCGCCCGAGACGAACACCCGTCCGCGGCCGTCGACGAAGGCCTGAACCACCTGCGCCCGCTGGCCGATCAGCCGGCTGTCGCGGGCGTTGATGTCGGGCGTGTCGCTGGGGTTCACGCGCTGGATCAGCCGACGCGACATCAGGGTCGCGATCACCGTGAGAACCGCGAACAGGGCGATCTCGCCGGCCAGCCCCAGCGGCAGACCGAGCGCCGTGACTACCGCCACAACGCCCGCCGAGACCGCCGGCCACAGCAGCCACTCGGTCGAGGTCGCGGCCTCCACCGCCAGCAGGATCACGCCCAGCGCCAGCCAGATCCAGAACGGCTGGGTGGCGTGAAGATCAATCAGGGCGTCCATGGATCAGCTCCTGGGTACGGAGGGCCGGGGCGGCCGCGGCGGAGTCGGGGCGGCCGGTGGCGCGTCGCGCCGCACGTCGCTGCGGCCCTGCTGCTGTTCCCTGGCCAGGCCGACCAGTTCGCCGAGGCCGGCGATGGTGCCGACGAGGCCGGACATTTCGGCCGGGACGATGACGGTCTTGGCGGTCGGGTTGCGGGCCAGTTCGGCGAAGGCCTCGACGTATTTCTGGGCCACGAAATAGTTGATCGCATTGACGTCGCCGGCCGCGATGGCCTGGGACACCATGGCGGTGGCCTTGGCCTTGGCCTCGGCCTCGGCTTCGCGCTCGCGGGCCTCGGCGTCACGGAAGGCGGCCTCGCGGCGGCCCTCGGCCTCGAGGATGGCGGCCTGTTTGGCCCCCTCGGCCCGCGCGATGGCGGCCTGTTTCTCGCCCTCGGCCTCGGTGATGACGGCGCGGCGTTCGCGCTCGGCCTTCATCTGGCGCGCCATGGCGTTGGTGATGTCGACCGGCGGCGTCAGGTCCTTGATTTCGATCCGGTTGACCTTGACGCCCCACGGCTCGGTCGCCGCGTCGATCACGGTCAGCAGGCGCGAGTTGATGTTGTCGCGCTGGAACAGCACCTCATCCAGATCCATCGAGCCGACCACGGTGCGCAGATTGGTCGAGCACAGCTGGGTGATGGCGTAGGGCAGGTTCTCGACCCGATAGGCGGCGGCCGAGGCGCTCATCACCTGGATGAAGACGATGGCGTCGACCTTCACCATGGCGTTGTCCTTGGTGATGACCTCCTGCTGGGGCACGTCGAGGACCTGCTCCATCATGTTCATGCGACGGCCGACCCGCTCGACGAACGGCGTCAGCAGGCTGATGCCGGGGACGAGGGTGCGGGTGTATTTGCCGAATCGCTCGACCGTGAATTCCCGTCCCTGCGGCACGATCTTCACCACGCTGAACAGCAGGATGAAGGCCAGTAGGACCAGTGCGGCGACGAAGAGCGTGGAAAAGTCCATCAGTGTCTCCCTTTTCCCCGTCAGGGTAGCACCCTCCGGGCCGGTCGCCAGCGAAACCGGTCGCCGATCCGAAAACACGATGAAATGGTCGCACCCTTCCGGCGCGCCCGGGCCTTCTCTGCTTGTTTCAGAACCCGGCCTGAGCGCGCGCGGCCCGGATGATTCGGCGGGTTTCGGGCCAGGCGACCATCCCATCGACCGCCTCGACCAGATGGAAGGCCGCCTCGGCTGCGTCGTCCCCGGCGACGGGCTCGCCCGAAAGCCAGCGCACGGCATAGTCGATCAGAACATAGTGACGGCCCTCGTCCGGGAAAATCCCGTCCACCACATCAATAAGGCCGATGATCTGCGCCTCTATCCCGGTCTCCTCGCGCAACTCCCGCAGGGCGGCGTCGACGGCCCGTTCGCCGGGCTCTATCCGTCCGCCGGGCAGGCTCCATTCGCCCTTGCGGGGCGGTTGCCCGCGCCGGACCAGCAGGACCTTATCGCCTCGCAGACAGACGACGCCGACCGCGGGCACGGGGTTGGTCCAGCTCACTTGGTCCAACTTTTGGTGCGTGCTATTTTCATTGCATGACCACCATGAACATCGCCGAGGCCAAGTCCAAGCTCTCCGAACTCGTCGCCCGCGCCGAGGCCGGGGAGGAGGTCGTGATCGCCCGCAACGGCAAGCCCAGCGTGCGGCTTCAGCCGGTGGGGCCGGTCGCACGCCGAAAGCCGGTTTTGGGGGCATGGGAACATCTGAAGATCAATGTGCCGGACTCGGTCTTCTTTGAAGCCGACCTGGAACTTGAAGCCTTGATGGATGAACCGATCGATCCAGCCAGACGATGAGGTTGCTGCTCGACACCCACGTCCTTGTCTGGTCGGCGCTCGTCCCATCAAGGCTGTCATTGCGCGCGCGAGACCTGATTTCTGATCCGGAAAACGACCGGACGGTCAGCAGCGCCTCGGCCTATGAGATCGAGTACAAGAGACAACGCGATCCGAACTTTCCAGACTTCCGACCGACCTGGATGAGCTACGCGGCGCCCTCGTTTTCGAGTGGCTGCCGGTCGATGAAGGCCATGCGACAGAGGCGGGCAGGCTGCCTCGACATCATCGCGATCCTTGGGACCGCATCATCGTCGCCCAAGCGCTCGCCGAGAATCTCGTCGTGATTTCGGCCGACAAGGCCCTGACGATCTATGGGGCGAAACTGGAATGGTGAGTCCGCAGGCGCTGTCCGCCCTCAAATCCGCCCTCGGCGACGGCGGCTGGACCGACGATCCGGCCGCGATCGCGCCGTGGCTGACCGAATGGCGCAACCGCTGGCACGGCCACACCCCGCTGATGCTGACCCCCCGGTCGACGGCCGAGGTCGCCGCGGCGGTGCGCATCTGCGCCGACCACCGCATCGCCGTCGTCCCGCAGGGCGGCGACACCGGCCTCGTTGGCGGCCAGATCCCCTATGGCGAGGTCCTGCTGTCGACCCGGAAACTGCGCGCTGTCCGCGATGTGACGCCCCTGGACGACGCCATGACGGTCGAGGCCGGGGTGACGCTGCTTGAGGCGCAACAGGCCGCCGCCGCCGCCGACCGCCTGTTCCCGCTCAGCCTCGCCGCCGAGGGCAGCGCCACCATCGGCGGCGTCATCTCGACCAATGCCGGCGGCACCGCCGTGATCCGCTACGGCGTCATGCGCGACCTTGTGCTGGGGATCGAGGCGGTGATGCCCGACGGCGAGGTCTTTCATGGCCTCAAACGGCTGCGCAAGGACAACACCGGCTATGACCTCAAACAACTGCTGATCGGCGCCGAGGGCACGCTCGGCGTGGTCACCGCCGCGACCCTGAAACTGTTCCCGGTCATGCGCAGCCGCGCCACCGCCATGGTCGGGCTCGAGACGCCCGCGGCCGCCATCGACCTGCTGGCCCGCGCCAAGGCCGAGACCGGCGGCGGGGTCGAGGCGTTCGAGCTGATGAAGCGGATCGGCATGGGCTTCGTGCTGGCCAACATCCCTGACACGCGCGAACCGCTGGAGACGACCCCGGCCTGGTACGCCCTGATCGAACTGGTCTCGGGCGAGCCCGGCGCGGCCGATTCGGCCATGGAACGATTGCTGACCCACGCCTTCGAAACCGGCCTGATCACCGACGCCGCCATCGCCCAGAACGACGCCCAGCGCGCCGCCTTCTGGAAGGTCCGCGAGGAACAGTCCGCCGCCCAGAAGCCCGAGGGCGGCGGCTGGAAGCACGACGTCTCCGTCCCCGTCTCCCGCATCGCCGACTTCCTCGAGGAGGCCACGGCCGCCGTTGAACGTTTCCACCCCGGGGCCCGGGTCAGCGCCTTCGGCCACGTCGGCGACGGCAACCTCCACTACGATGTCCTGTGCCCGCCGGGCGGCGACCGGCCTGCCTTTCTCGCCCGCTGGGCCGAGGGCTCGCAGATCGTCCACGACATTGTCGCCCGATACGACGGCTCCATCTCCGCCGAACACGGCTTGGGGCGCCTCAAGACCGACGAGGCCCGCCGCTACAAGTCGCCGCTGGAAATCCGCACCATGCAGGCCGTCCGCGCCGCCCTCGACCCGCACCGGATCATGAACCCGGCAGTGCTGTTCTGAGCGGGCCGTAGGAGTCTTTCCAGGCTTCGCGCCCGTCGCGGGCAGAGGCCGGTTCATCACAACGAACACAACGAAGAGACACGACGGGAGCCAGTCTGGTTCCCTCGTCGCGGGCCCTTGCCCGCAATCGGGATCTCTTGCGCCTCCCTGCCGGGAGACGCGGGCCCACTGGCCCCGTCGTGTTCGTTGTGAGTCCGTTGTGACCGTTGTGATGAACCTTGTCCGGTTTCCAGCGATCTTGCCCCTGCGGCCTGATCGTCCTACCCCTCCGGCTCGATTCAACGCCGCCGGAGACCCGCATGACCCTCGCCCTCCTGTTCCCCGGACAAGGCAGCCAGTCGGTCGGCATGGGCGCGGCCCTGGCCGACGCCTTCGCCTCCGCCCGCGAGGTCTATGCCGAGATCGACGACGCCCTCGGCCAGAAGCTGTCGGTCCTGATGCGCGAGGGCCCGGAGGACCAGCTGACCCTGACCGAGAACGCCCAGCCCGCCCTGATGGCCGTCTCTCTCGCCGCCGCCCGCGTGCTCAAGGTCGAGTTCGATGTCGACGTCACCCGCGCCGGCTTCGTCGCGGGCCACTCGCTGGGTGAATATTCGGCCCTGTGCGCGGCCGGCTCGATCACCCTTGCCGACACCGCCCGCCTGCTGAAGCTGCGCGGCCAGGCCATGCAGCGGGCCGTGCCCGTCGGCCGCGGCGCCATGGCCTCGCTGATCGGCCCGAAGACCGATCTCGCCCTGGCCGAGGCCGCCGCCGCCGCCGGCTCCGAGGTCGGCGTCTGCGTCGTCGCCAATGACAACAACGCCGGCAATATCGTCATCTCGGGCGACAAGGCCGCCGTCGACCGCGCCATCGAAAAGGCCAAGGAGCTCGGCACCCGCGCCATTCCCCTGAACGTCTCGGCCCCCTTCCACTGTCCGCTGATGCAGCCCGCCGCTGACGAAATGGCAGAGGCGCTCGCCGACGCGAAGATCATCGACCCCTCCGTCGCCGTCGTCGCCAATGTCACCGCCCGCCCCGAGCGCGACCCCGAAATCCTGCGCCGCCTGCTGGTCGAACAGGTCACCGGCCGCGTCCGCTGGCGCGAGAGCATGGAGTGGATGGCTGGCGAGGGCGCGGTCACTCGTTTCGCCGAGATCGGCTCGGGCAAGGTCCTGACCGGCATGGCCAAACGCATCGCCCCCGACGCGGAAAGCCTGTCGCTGAACACGCCGGAAGAGCTGGAAGCGTTCGCGAAGAGTTTTTGACTTTCCTTCTCCCCTTGCGGGAGAAGGTGTCAGGCGCAGCCTGACGGATGAGGGGTCGCACCGGCCGGTCCGGAGGAGCCCTCGAACAGCAACCCGAAGGGTCTGAGCGACCCGTCATCCGCCCCTCCGGGGCACCTTCTCCCGCAAGGGGAGAAGGGAAAGGAGCAATCATGTTCAATCTCACCGGCAAGACCGCCCTCGTGACCGGCGCCACCGGCGGCATCGGCGGGGCCATCGCCCGGGCCCTGCACGCCCAGGGCGCGACCGTCGTCCTCTCCGGCACCCGCGAGGCCGTGCTGCAGGATCTGGCGAAGGACCTCGGCGAGCGCGCCTTCGCCGCCGCCGCCAATCTGTCGGACCCCGAATCGGTCGACGGCCTGATCGCCCGCGCGGAGGAAGCCGCAGGGAATCCGCTCGACATCCTCGTCGCCAACGCCGGCATCACGAAGGACGGCCTGCTGATGCGGATGAAGGACGAGGACTTCACCGACGTCATCAAGGTCAATCTCGAGAGCTATTTCCGCCTCTCGCGCGCCGCCATGAAGGGAATGATGAAGCGCCGTTCGGGTCGGATCATCGGCATCACCTCGATCGTCGGCGTCACCGGCAACCCCGGCCAGACCAACTATGCCGCCTCCAAGGCCGGCATGATCGGCTTCTCCAAATCCCTGGCCCAGGAGGTCGGTTCGCGCGGCATCACGGTGAACTGCATCGCCCCCGGCTTCATCGCCTCGCCGATGACCGATGTGCTGAACGACACCCAGCGCGAGACCATCCTCAAGACCATCCCGCTCGGCCGTCTCGGCGAGGGCGACGAGATCGCCGCCGCCGCCGTCTATCTGTCGTCGGACGAAGCGGCCTATGTCACTGGCCAGACCCTGCATGTGAACGGCGGTATGGCGATGATCTGATCGCGCGGACTGTTTTCAGCCGATCCGCCTGTGCTAAAGCCTCCTCAACCGGTGGCGCGAGTCTGCGTTCAAGGCTTGCGTCGCCGTCGCCGTCGTCATACGGCAGGTTTTGAGACAACAGCCGCCTGGCGGCCCCAAAAGCAGAGACCCCCATGTCCGATACCCTGGAACGCGTCCGCAAGATCGTCATCGACCACCTGGACGCCGATCCGGAAAAGGTCGTTGAAAAGGCCAGCTTCATCGACGACCTCGGCGCCGACTCGCTCGACAACGTCGAACTGGTCATGGCCTTCGAGGAAGAATTCGACATCGAAATCCCGGACGACGCCGCCGAACACATCCAGACCGTCGGCGACGCGGTGAAGTTCATCGACGAGAAGCTGGCGGGCTGAGCCCTCCAATTCGAAATACGGCATTGATGGCCGCCGTGGCGTCCCCCTGGCGGGTCGCCCGGCGGCCATTACTGTTTGTGGTCAGGATTCTGTAGCGAGGAGCGCTCATGCGCCGTGTCGTCGTCACCGGCCTCGGTCTTCTCACCCCCCTCGGCTGGGGCGTCGAGCATAACTGGAAGGGCATCCTTGAAGGGCGCTCCGGCATCGGCCCGATCACCAATTTCGACGCCGAAGGCTGGGGCTGCACCATCGCCGGCGAGATTCCGTCGGTCGACGGCCGCGGCGGCGGGGCGCCGGGCCAGCCGGGGGTGTTCGACCATGAACAGGTCATGTCGCCCAAGGACCGCAAGCGGGTCGACGACTTCATCGTCTATGCCATCGCCGCCGCGGACGAGGCCCTGGCCGACGCCGGCTGGAAGCCCGAAAACACCGAAGACCAGGAGCGCACCGGCGTCATGGTCGGCTCGGGCATCGGCGGCCTCGGTCCCATCGCCGACACCGCCATCATCCTCAAGGAGCAGGGCCCGCGCCGGGTCAGTCCCTTCTTCATCCCCTCGGCCCTGATCAATCTGACCTCGGGCCAGATCTCGATCCGCCACGGTCTCAAGGGCCCGAACCATTCGGTCGTCACCGCCTGCGCCACCGGCGCCCACGCCATCGGCGACGCGGCCCGGATGATCGCCATGGACGACGCCGACGTCATGGTCGCCGGCGGGGCCGAAAGCTCCATCGTGCCCATCGGCATCGCCGGCTTCCTCGCCTGCAAGGCCCTGTGCACCGCCTATAACGACACGCCCGAAAAGGCCTCGCGCCCCTATGACCGTGGTCACGCCGGCTTCGTCATGGGCGAGGGCGCGGGCATCATGGTGCTGGAAGAGTATGAGCACGCAAAAGCCCGTGGCGCGAAGATCTACGCCGAGGTCGTCGGCTACGGCATGAGCGGCGACGCGTATCATATCACCGCGCCCTCCGAGGACGGCGAGGGCGGCCTGCGGGCCATGAGGGCGGCGCTGAAGCGGGCCGGGCTGCAGCCGTCGGACCTCGACTATATCAACGCCCACGGCACCTCGACCATGGCTGACTGGATCGAACTGCGCGCCATCGAGCGGCTGGTCGGCGATCATGCGAGCAAGCTCGCCGTCTCCTCGACCAAGTCGATGACCGGACACCTGCTCGGCGCGGCCGGGGCCATTGAATCGATCTTCAGCGTCCTGGCCATCCGCGACCAGATCGCCCCGCCGACCATTAACCTCGACGATCCCGAGGAAGAAACCGCGATCGACCTGGTGCCGCACAAGGGCAAGCCGATGAGGATCGACGTGGCCATGTCCAACAGTTTCGGCTTCGGCGGCACCAACGCCTCGGTCATCTTCCGGAAGGTCGCCTGAATGTCGGTAGAGCGCAGCTCCGGGCGCAAGACGGCCTTGCTGGCCGCGACCGCCACCTTCAGCCTGTTCCTGATCGCCGCCCTGGTCATCGCCTGGAGCGTCTTCTACGCCCCCGGCCCGCAGGCGCGTGGCGGGGGCGAGAACACCATTGTCACCCTGCCCAGCGGCGCGGGCGTCGGGGCCATCGCCGCCAATCTGAAGGCCGCCGGCGTGATCCGCTCGACCGACATGTTCAAGGCTGCCGCCACCCTGACCGGGGCCGACCGCAAGCTGCGCGCCGGCGAGTATGAGGTTCCCTCCGGCGCCTCCCTGCGCTCCGTCCTCGTCCTTCTGGTCGAGGGCCGGGTGGTCCGCCACTATGTCACCCTGCCCGAAGGCTGGTCCTCGGCCCAGGCCGTCGACATCCTCAACCGCCAGCCGCTCCTGACCGGGACGGTCGAGGCGACGCCCGAAGAGGGCACCCTCTGGCCCGAGACGTATGAAATCTCGCGGGGCGAGACCCGCGCCTCGGTCCTGGCCCGGATGCGCGTCGCCCGCGACCGCAATCTCGACCGCCTGTGGGCCGCCCGCAGCGCCGCGACCGTGGTCCGGTCGAAGGAAGAGGCCGTGATCCTGGCCTCCATCGTCGAGAAGGAGACCGGTGTCGGCGCCGAACGCCCCCGGGTGGCCGCCGTCTTCACCAACCGGCTGCGTCTGGGCATGCGGCTGGAGAGCGACCCGACCATCATCTACGGCATCACCCAGGGCCGCCCGCTGGGCCGGGGCATCCGCCGTTCCGAGCTGGAGCGCGAGACGCCGTGGAACACCTACCGGATCGACGGCCTGCCGCCGACGCCGATCGCCAATCCCGGGGGCGAGGCCCTCGCCGCCGTGCTCAACCCCCCGAGCAGCGACGAACTGTTCTTCGTCGCCGACGGCACGGGCGGCCACTCTTTCGCCCGCACCTATGACGAGCACCGGGCCAATGTCGCCCGCTGGCGCGAGATCGAGCGCCGCAAGGCGGGCCTGCCGCCGGAACCCGCCGCGCCCGCGACAGAAACCGACGCCGCCCCGCCGGCCGTGGTCGTGCCGCCCGGCGCCCAGGTCATTCGCATCCCCCAGCCGGCCGCCACGCCGTGACCGTCCTCTCGGGCATGACCGGCTTCGGTCGCGCCGACGGCGCCCACGGCGGCTGGACCTGGTCGGTCGAGGCCCGCTCGGTCAACGGCCGCAATCTCGAGGTTCGTTTCCGCGGCCCTCCGGGCTTTGACGGTCTGGAACGCCACGCCAAGGCCGCCGCCCAGAGTCGCCTGAGCCGCGGTCAGATCACCCTCGGCGTCCAGGCCAAGCGCGACGACCCGGGCGCCGCGGCGCTGAAGGTCAATCCGGACATCCTCGGCCGTTATCTGGCCCTCGCCAACCAGCTGGCGGAGGAGGGGGCCACCCCGCCGTCGGCCGACGGCCTGCTGTCGCTGCGCGGCGTGCTGGAAGCCCCGGAGGAGGTTGACGACCCCGAGGCCCGCGCCGCTGTCGAGGCCGCCATGGCCCTGACCATCGACGCGGCCCTCGACGCCCTGAAGCTCTCCCGCGACCGCGAGGGCTCGCAGCTTGCGCCGCTGATGGTCGACTTCATCGATCGCATTGAAGGCCTGACCGGCCAGGCCGGGACCGGGGCGGCTGCCCAGACCGAGGCCATTCGCGACCGTTTCACCCGCCGTATGACGGAGCTGGCCCCCGACGCGCCCGGTCTCGAGGACCGCATCTTCCTCGAGTCGGCCGCCCTGGCGACCCGGGCCGATGTGCGCGAGGAGCTGGATCGCCTGACCGCCCACGTCGCCTCGGCCCGCCTTCTGTTGCAACAACCCCCCGCCGGGCGGAAACTCGACTTCCTGATGCAGGAATTCATGAGGGAGGCGAACACCCTCTGCTCGAAATCCGCTACGACCGCGCTCACCGGAATCGGCCTTGAGCTCAAGGCCGTGATCGAACAGCTGCGCGAACAGGTCCAGAATGTCGAATGAACGCCATCCCCGCCGCGGCGTCCTGCTGATCGTGGCCAGCCCCTCGGGGGCGGGCAAGACCAGCCTGTGCCGCCGCCTGATGGCCGACCATGGCGGGCTGGAGCTGTCGATCTCCATGACCACCCGCGCGATCCGCCCGGGCGAGGTCGCCGACCGCGACTATCATTTCATCGACGACGCCGAGTTCCAGCGCCTGGTCGAGGCCGACGCCTTCCTCGAATGGGCCGACGTCCACGGCGCCCGCTACGGCAGCCCCCGCGCCCCGATCGACCGGGCCCTGTCCGAGGGTCGCGACGTCCTGTTCGACATCGACTGGCAGGGGGCCCGCGACATCGCCGCCAAATGCCCGGAGGACGCCGTCCGCGTCTTCATCCTGCCGCCCAGTCTCGAGGAGCTCCGCCGCCGTCTGGTGACCCGTTCCCAGGACGCCGACGAGGTCATCGAACGCCGCATCCAGAACGCCAAGGGCGAGATCGAACACTGCGGCGCGTTCGACTATGTCTTCGTCAATGACGACTTCGACCGTTCCTACGCCGAACTGGCGCATATCTATCATGCCGAACGCTCGAAGCGGTTCCGCAACATCTGGGTCGAGGCCTACAAGAGCGCCCTGTTGAACGAGGCGGTCTGAGCAACCCGCTGGCCTCTCGCGCTTTCCCTCTCGTGGGGGCGGCCGGAACGATCTGATGTCCTGGACTCCCTCTCGCATCGCCCTCGCGGCGACCACGGTCTGTGTCGTGGCGGCCGGCGTGGGCGCCGGCGTCATGCTACAGCCGGGCAAGGATCGCCCCGCCCCCGCGGACCGGGGCCCCGATGTCAGCATCGCCGTCGTCGCCCCGCGCGAGCCCGTGCCGGAACCCGGCGGTGTGATGGACGTCGGCGATCTGGCCGATGCCTATACCCATCAAGGGTATGCCCCGCCGCCTCGTTACATCCCCGCCTCGCCCGAGGTCGACGCCTATGATCCCTCCGCGACGATCGAGCCGAAGCGGAACGAGAGGGCGAGCGTGGTCGTCTCCGGGCCCGAGCCCGCGCCGCCGCGGGTCGTCGCGGAACAGCGCGAGCCGCAGCGTCGCTGGCCCTTCGGCTTTGACCAGCCGCGACCCGACTACGCCGCCGAACGTCGCCAACGCGTGGCGCGCATGGACGAGCACCGGCGGCGCGAAAGCGAAAGGCGTTTTGAGGAGGCCCGATTGGCCGACTGGTTCGACGAGCGTCCGGCCCTGCCGGAACCCCGCGACGATCGAGCTCGCGAGGTCAATCCGGACAGCGATCGCGGGAGCCGCGAACGCCAGTGGTACAGCGGTGACGGACGCCCGGTGGCGCGGCCTGACCGCCGGGATTGAGTCGCGGCGACGCCCGAAGAGCGCCATCTCCGACCAAGGGGCTGAAAAGATAAAAGGCCGCTCCTTGGGAGCGGCCTTTTGAGTCGGTCAGCGCGGATTGAAAGCCTAGGCCTTCTCGATCGCCGCCGCGATCTGCTCCGGCGAATGCCCGGTCAGGTCCTTGGCGATCTCGCCGACGATGCGGGACTCGGTCTCCTTGTGCCAGCCCTTGCGCAGCTGACCCATGGTCTTGGGCGCGGCGATGACCAGCAGGTGTTCAACCTTGTGGTTCAGCACCATCCTGTTCAGCACATCGGCGACGCCCATGGCGAAACCGTCCTCGGCCTGGGTGTCATTGTCGGGATTGGCCCCGCTCGAGGTCCGCCCGGCGGCGCCCGAGGCGCGCTCCGCGATCTCCGGCGTCGGCTTGGGCGTCAGGGTGATCGATTGATGCCCCGTGTTGTGGAACAGCGCCAGCTTCTCGCCATCGACGACGGCCACCAGCGTGCCTGTTGAAATGATCATCCGAAGTCTCCGATTGCAGGGGGTCTTGCTGAACGTTGCGTCGCCGGGGCGGTTGCCGCTGCCGCCGGAGTAATCGCCGCCCGCGAACGGGAGCGGGTTGATCACAACGGATACGACGGGACCCGCATATCCCGTAACGCCGCGCCCGGGCTTGAGGCAGATCAATGCGGCGTGCGCCGCGATCCCGTGACCTGCCGGACAGACCGCGGCCCTCGCGCGCCGCGGTCTGCCGCTGCACCACGCCAGGCCAGACGGGTCTACCCCCGCTTGCGCCGCATCATCGTCGCCCCGGCGTCGTCGGGCGTCGCGGGCTGGGCCTGACCGGCCACGGCGCGGGCCAGCCGCAGGAACCCGGCCAGATCGATCACCTCGGCCCGGTCCTCGGGACTCAACCCGGCCGCCTCGCACAGCGCCGCCCCGCCCAGCGGTTTCAGGCTGGAGCGCAGCATCTTGCGGCGTTGGCCGAAGGCCGCCGCGGTGACTCGCTCCAGCGCCTTCAGCAGGTCCCGGTCCGGTCGGTCGGCTTTGGGGACCAGATGCACCACGGCCGAGGCCACCTTGGGCGGCGGGGTAAAGGCGGCGGCGGGCAGGTGCATGACCAGTTTCGCCTCGCACACCGCCTGGCTGATCACCGCCAGCCGGCCGTAGGCGTCGTCGCCCGGGGCGGCGACGATGCGCTCGGCCACCTCCTTCTGGAACATCAGGGTCAGGGCGTGCGGCGTCCACGGCCCGGTCAGCCAGTGGATCAGCAGCGGCGTGCCGACGTTGTAGGGCAGGTTGGAAACCACATGCGCCGGTCCCTCGACCAGTTCGGCCTCCCTGACCTTCAGCGCGTCGGCCTCGACCACCGCCAGTCGTCCCGAGCCGTCATCCAGCTCGGCCAGCAGGGGCAGAAAGCGGGGATCCTTCTCGATCAGCACCACCCGGCCCGCGTCGCTTTCCAGCAGGGCCCGGGTCAGCCCGCCGGGACCGGGCCCCACCTCGATCACCGCCCGGCCCTCGAACGGTCCGGCCAGCCGCACGATCTTGCGGGTGACATTGAGGTCCAGCAGGAAATGCTGGCCAAAACTCTTCTTCGCCAGCAGGCCGTGAGCGTCGAGGGTGTCGCGGAGGGAGGGGAGGTCGGTCACCCCGCTGCTTACCCTGCCGCCCTCGTTCGCGCCATCACCCCCGCCAGCCGCACAGCCGCGATCAGGCTGTCGGGTCGCGCCACCCCCTTGCCGGCGATGTCGAAACCGGTGCCGTGGTCGGGCGAGGTCCGCACGACCGGCAAGCCCAGCGTCGCATTGACCCCGCCCCAGAAGTCCAGCGTCTTGACCGGGATCAGGGCCTGATCGTGGTACAGGCACAGGACCGCGTCATAGGTCGCCCGGGCCGCGTCGTGGAACAGGGTGTCGGCGGGCCGGGGATCCGAAATGTCGATTCCCTCGGCGCGGAGGGCCGCGGCGGCCGGCGTCAGCACCTCGATCTCTTCCAGCCCGATCGACCCGCTTTCACCCGCGTGCGGGTTCAGGGCCGCCAGCGCCAGCCGCGGCGCGGCGATGCCGAAATCACGCTTCATCGCCTCATGCACGACGCGGGCGGTACGACAGATCCGTTCGGCCGTGACCAGTTCGGGGACCGCGGCCAGGGGCGCGTGGATGGTCACCAGACAGGCGCGCAGGTCCTTCGCCGTCAGCATCATGACCGGCCCCCGCACGCCGGCGAAGGGCGCGTCGGCGGTGAGTTCGGCGATGAATTCGGTATGGCCCGGAAAGCGGAAGCCGGCGGCATAGAGGGGGGCCTTGGCGATCGGGGCGGTGACGACGCCCGAGGCCTCGCCGGACAGCGCCAGGCCGACCGCCTGTTCGATCCAGTCGGCCACGGCGCCGGCGTTGGCCGGCTGAGGGCGGCCCGGGGTCACAGGAGAAGGCAGGGGGCTGTCCAGGACGGGGATCGCGCGCGGAAACACCGCCGTGGCGTCGGCGGCCGACAGCACGGTCTCGACCGGCTGGCCCTGGGTCCGCAGCAGGGCCGCGTCTCCGATCACGACGAAGACGGGACCCTCGGCGCGAAGCACGGCCCAGGCGCGCGCGATGATTTCCGGTCCTACCCCCGCCGGTTCGCCCATGGACAGGGCCAGCGGGGCGAGGCCGGCGCTCATCACCGCATCTCTATGAGGGCGTCCTCGCGCAGGTCGCGCATATAGCGTCGGCCGAGATTGGCGAGGTTCTGGCGGAACAGCTGATTCTCGACCTGCTGGGGATTGGGCGCCTCGCTTCCGCCGACCCGGCGTCCGCATACAGCCAGCAGGTGGAGGCCCAGCGGCGTGCGCACCGGCGAACTGACGGAGCCGACTTCCGCCGACCGCGCGACCTGCTGGAATTGGGGGGCCAGATTCTGCACGTCCGCCTCGCCGAGATCGGCGCCCAGCAGGCCCTGTTCCGAGGTGGCCCGGGCCAGCATCGAATCGCAGGTCAGCTGCGGTCGGAGGGTCTCGAGCCGTTGCGATGCCGCCGCGACCTCGGTCTCCGAAGCCGTGTCAGCCAGTTCGATCATCACCTGTTTGATCTGCACCAGGCTGGCCGTCGCCCCGTCACGCTTGTCGCGCATATAGATGATGTAGACTCCGCCATCGACCGGGATCGGCCGCGACAGCTGCCCGATATCGAGCTGGTCGAGCGCCTGCTGCACTGTGGGCGGCATTGTCCCTTCCACGACCCAGCCCGCGTCGCCGTCGCGGGTGGCCGAAGGCGAGGCCGAAAACTGCCGGGCGACATTCTGGAAGGGCGCGCCCTGGACCATCTGCTGCACCAGCTGGGTCGCGCCGTTCAGCGCGGCCTGCTGGCCGCCGACGCGGGCCGCCTCGATATAGATCTCGCCGATCAGATATTGTTTCTTGGCGGCCGCTTCGGCGATCTGGCGCATGGCAGCCTCGACTGCGCCACGGCTGACGCGGGCGCGGCTCTGGAACCGCCCCCCGACCAGCTGGGACCAGCCGATCTGGGCGCGAATCTGCTCACGGACTGTGGCCGGGCGGATGCCGCCCTGGGCCAGGAACTCGAGATAGGCCTGCGGCGAGGCTCCCACTTCCTGGGCCATGGCCGCGATTTCCTCGTCGACCTGCTGGTCGGTGACAACCAGGTCCTCATAGTTGGCCAGTTCCTGCACCTGAAGCCGCTCGTCCACCAGGGCATTCAGCGCCTGCTGCTGGATGGCGGGGATATTCTCGGGCGTCGGCTGGACCTGGGTCATGGCGATCAGCAACAGCATCCGCTGGCGCAGGTCGAAACCGGTGATGACGCTGTCGTTGACGGTCGCAAGGATTCCGTCCGACATCTGGAAGGCTGGCGCCACAGGGGGAGGCGCAGGCGCCGCTTCTGCAGCCGGATTCAGACTGCCGGCAGCTGCCTGCTGCCCGGCAGGGGCGGTCTGGGCCATGGCCGAACCGGCCAGGAGTGCGGCGATCGCCGCGCCCGTCATATAACGCTTCAAACCCATGTCAGTCCTGATTCCTCAAACGGCGCCGCCCGGGCTCGTCCCGGGTTTGCGGCCTGCGCGTCCCCGGGTCGCGCGGTCTTCAGCGCCTGTCGCAGCGTCAATACCCTGTACCGCCGAAAGTGGCGAGGTTTAGGCGCACATAGACGCCTTCGGACGGTCCGGTGGGTCGCACCCGGGTGTTGTCGCGTCGATAGCCGATCTCGAACCGGAAGCAGTCATCATCGAACAGCAGGCCGACTTCGGACCGGGTGACGATGTCCCGTTCCAGATCGGCGATGCCTGAAACCGTCACGCCCCAGTTGCCGTAGACGAACTGCTGACCCGACAGCTGGACGAATTCATAGTTGCGGTTGAGGGGGCCTGCCAGCGGATTGGATCGATCGATAATATAGCTGACGGTCGCAAGATTGCGGCGGTTCCAGCGGCCGTCAACAGCGATCTCGGCCCGCCGGATCTCGCCGGCCGAATCGATCGTGGCATGGCCCCAGCCGCGAATGCGGTCGGATGGCGAGAAATCACCTTGGACGACCCAGTCAGAAGTATCGGAGGCGAGACCGGACGGATCATAGACCTGCGCCGGGTCGTCCGGCAGGGGGACGAGGAAGCCCGGCTCGTCTGCGTCCCTCAGGCTGCGGCCGATGAACAGGCTGGCCTGCCGGCCCTCGTCCCAGCGCAGGGTGGCGCGGGCGCCGGCGGTGAAGCGCAGGCCGCCCTCATGCAGATCATAGCCGGGGAAGCGGTCGATCCGGAACAGGGAGCTCTCGTCCAGTTCCAGCGTCTGGCTGTCCTCGACGGGGATGCGCGGATCCAGATCGGGCGAGGTGGATGCCGATAGCTGGGCCATGGGCTCAAGGATCAGATCGGCGCCGGGCCCGACCCGACGGATCAGCGGATAGCTGACATCCACTCCGGCCGTGGCCCGTCCCCGGGCGATGGTGTCTTCCTGCAGCCCCAACGCGGGCGGCAGGTCCGCGATCGAATAGACATCTCCCCGGACGTCGACGAACGGCTCCCAGCGGACGCCGAGCCGGGAGAGCATCGTGCGGCGCCATTCCGCCTGACCGGAGATCCTGCGGCTGTCGATGCCGGGCAGACCGAGGGTGGAGCCGGTCGGGATGAGTTCGGTCCTCAGCACCGGACCGCCGACATAGTCCTCGCGATACAGGGCGACCGCCGAACCCCGGAGCCGGAGCCGACCGCCGAGGATCGGGCCGTCCGGTTCCCATCGCGCCTCCATCAGGGGAGCCGCCAGGGGCAGACGCCCCTCGTTCTCGAAGACCTTGAACCCCTCCGCGTTGCGGAAGTCGGTGTCGTCGAAGGCCGGATCCAGCCTCAGGCTCTGGATGGCGAAGGCGGCGGCCGACACATAGGACCGCGCGGTCTGACGTTCGACATAGAGCTGGCTGATCAGGCGGCGCTGATCGCCGTAATAAAGGCCGTTGTCCTGATAGGGGTCGCGGATGTCGTAGCGATCGAACAGGGTCTTGTCCGAGGTCTGTTCGGCCGTGAAGCCCCAGCGCCACGGACCGTCGGGATCGAACCGACCATGGGCCAGAAAATAGCTGCGGCTGGTCCGGTCGCCGAATTTGACGTTGCTCTCGAAGTCGTCATCGTCATCGAGGTCGAAGTCGCCGAAACTCCGCTCGTAGGTATAGCCGCCCCGGACGACGACCGTTCCGTCGCTGAACCGGCGGCGCCACTGCAGGTTCAGCAGCGGCGCGACCCGGGTGTTGATCTGGGGGCTGATCAGCCAGTCTTCGGACGGGGAAACGACCTGCAGGTACGGGATCTCGAGGCTCAGGCCCCGCCCCTCGTCATAGCTCGGGACCGGTACCAGAAACCCTGACGCACGCTCGACGGTCGGGTCGGGATGGGCAAAATACGGCAGGTAGAAGACCGGCACGCCGCCGACCCGGAACACCGCGTTCCGGTAAAGGATCGCGCGCAGGGACTCGTCCTGGACCACCTGCTCGGCCTGGATGGCGATGGTGGGCTCGCGCGGATTGCCGTCTTCGTCGCAGATCGGGCAGGGGGTGAAGAGGGCGTAGTTCAGCTCGTTGACGTTCTCGCTGCGCCGGACCGCGCTCGCCGCCATCAGACTGGCCCCATCGCGGAACCGGGTGGCGAAATCGACCGCCACCCCGGCCTTCAGATCGGAACCCAGCTCCAGATAACTGGCGTAGACGATGGCGCCCTGGGGATTGACGAACTCGACCTGCCGTTCCGCGGTCGCGATGCCCAGCCCAAGGTCGTAACGCAGGGCTCCGGCCCTCAGGGTCGAGCCACGAAACCGCGCCAGCACGCGGTCGGCGCCCGTCGCTTCGGCGGAGACGACGTCGCCGTCGCGTCGGGCGGCGTCGGCCTCGAGATAGACGGCGTCGGGGGCCAGTGCATCGGGCCCCTGAACCGTGGGAGCGGCGCCGTCCTGAGCCTGAACCTGTCCGGTCAGCGCGGTGAGCACGACAGCGGCCGCCCCGGCCATCAGCCGGCGGCGCAAGGCTCCCGGGACGGGCGCGCGGCGGTCACGCTGCATGCAAGGATCACTCTGGACGGCGGGCGGACGGGGTGGGCGCTTCGCTTACCCGTCTTCGGTATAGAACAGCAAGGTGAAGGCGGCGAGCGCCGTCAGCAGGGGCGGCAGCCAAGCCGCGAGCCAGGGCGGAATCACCTCGGCCGAACCGAAGGCCGAGGCGGCCTGGTTGACGAAGAAGAAGCCGAACCCCAGCACCACCGCGGCGGCGCTCATCCGGGCGAGGTCGCCGAGCCGCATCAGCCTCAGAGAGAAGGCGGCGGCGAGGATCGACATGGCGGCGAACATCAATGGCGTCGCCAGCAACTGCTGCAGCCGCAGTTGATAGGCGGTCGACGAAAAGCCGGCGGCCTCGACCCGGGCGATCTGGGCGGGCAGGGACCAGAAGGGCGTCGATTGCGGCCGGGCGAACCGTTCGAAAGCCTCCTCATCGGCCAGGCTCGAAGGCAGCGACAGGCTGGAATACCGCACCGCCCGCTGACCCGCCTGGGCGCCCACGGCGTCGACCAGGCGCCAGCTGCCGTTCGCCAGGGTCGCCGAGGCCGCATCGATCCGTTCGGAAAAGGTCCGCAGGCCACGTTCGTCATTGGTATAGATGAAGAAGGTCACGCCCAGCAGTTCCGCCCTTGCCCGGTCCTGGCGCGCCGCCCGGATCACGATCTGGCGGGCGTCGTCGCCCTCGCGAATCCACACGGCCTGATTGGCCTCCGCGCCGGCGACGGAGCCGGACAGTCGGGCTCGCTCACGCTGGAACAGGCCGTCGGCCGAGGCGGCGAGAGGGCCCAGGGCGGTCACTGTGATAATGCCGAAGACCAGGGCCGCCCCGGCGGCGGGAAGCACGAACCGCCAGGCTGAGACGCCCGCGGCTCGCATAGCGATCAGTTCGCTGCGCCGGTTCAGCCCGACGAAGGCGGCCAGCGTCCCGAACAGGAAGACGAAGGGCAGGAGCTGGAGGATTACCTGCGGCGACTTCAGCGCCATCAGCCCGAGGATACGCACGGCGGACAGATCGACGTCCGAGCCGACGCCGCGGGAAATCTCCACGAAATCGATCAGCATGATCAGCGCGGCGATCACCGCCAGGGCGATGGCCAGCGACCGGGTCTGCTGAACCAGCACATAGCGTTCGATGCGGCCCAGCCGCAGCCGTGGGACGGGAAGGGGTGCGCGGCGCGTCACGCGAACCTCGCCTTCAGCCGGTCATAGGCCGGCCAGCGTCGCCGCCGGCGTGGTTTCAGGGCGCGGAACAACAGTCTGATCGCCAGGGCGCAGGCGACGATCGGCAGCAGATACTGGAACAGGTTCAGCCAGCCGTTCCAGGCGCTGGCGGAGACCACCCCGTATCCGGCGATGCGCACGACCAGGAAGGCCCCGGCCGCCCTTGCGATCCGCAGACCGTAGCCGGTGCGGCTGAACGGACCGCCCATGATCGCCGCCAGCGCCATGGCCATGGCGACCAGCGCGTAGAGGGGGGCGGAGAGGCGCGAATGGCCCTCCGCCCTGAGCTCGCCGGCCGAGCCGACCCGTTCGAGGTCCTGCGGCGACGGATTGAACAACTGGGTCAGGTAGAGGTCCGACGGCTTGTAGCGGACCTCCTGTGTCAGTTCGGCATAGGGCGACAGGTCGAGCACATTGCGTTCGAACGAGCCGTAGGTCAGCACGCCGCGGCTGGAATAACGGGTCGTCGAGGCGTTCAGCATGGTCAGAACCGGCATGCCGTCGACGCGGCCGAAGCGCGCCTCGGCCGCATCCCAGGTCACGGCGTCCTCACCGTCCTGGATGTAGACGAACAGGTTCTTCAGCAGGCCGTTCTGCTCGATCTGCTGCACATAGACCGTCAGACCGTCGGGACCCTGGACGAACCGCCCCTCCTCGACCAGCAGGGCGGCAAGATCGGAGCGGACCGCGAAGGCCTCGGTCCGCGCCTGCCGCTGCGCCCAGGGCTGAACCACCGTGGTCACCGCAAGGGTCAGCAGCGCCGCGATGACCGCGAGTCGTACCGCCGGGCGAATCGCCGCCCAGCGCGTGACCCCCGAGGCGAACACCGCCGTCAGCTCCTGCTCACGCTGCAGGCGTGTCAGGGCGACCAATGCGCCCACGAACAGGCCGATGGGGATGATCACCGCCAGCAGTTGCGGCACGGCCAGCAGCGTCAGCTTGACCATCACCCATACGCTCTGGCCGCGCTCGACGATGATTTCCAGCTGGTCGAGACTCTGGCTTAGAATGCCGATTCCGGCCAAGGCCGCGCACGCGCCGACGACGGGCCGGCCGATCTGCCGGAAAAGATAGCCTTGAATAAGGGTCATCAGCGAAAGGAAATCGCCCGTTGCAGGCGGAGGCGGGAGAGCTTCTAATACACATCCGATCGCGGCCGTGGAACCACGCGCGCCCTTGCCAGTAGACATAGTGCCGGAGCGTAACGCCGGCGGGAGCAGTATATGAAAATCGAGTTCGTCGAGTCCGGGAGCCCCGTCGAGGTTCTGGCCGTTCTGGTTCAGGAGGGCCGCGTCCTCGCGGGCCAGGGGCCCCGCCTCGATACGGCTGCGGCCGGAGCCCTGACGAAGGCGATGAACGCGGGCCGGTTCACCGGGGCCGGCAACAGCACCCTAGTTGTGGCAGCTCCGGCGGGGATCGACGCCTCAACCCTGGTTCTGACCGGCGCGGGAGAGGCCGGCAAATTCGACGACCTCGCTCTCGAGACCGCCGCCGCCGCCGCCTATCACGCCGTCAAACTGTCGGGCGCGGCCTCGCTGACGATCGACGCCGGTCACCTGACCGCCGACCAGGCCGCCCGCGCCGCGTTCGGCGCCCGTCTGGCCGCCTACCGCTTCCTGAAGTACCGCACGACGCTCAAGCCCGAGAAGACGCCGTCGATCGAGACCATCCGCGTTGTCGCCGCCGATCCGAAAGCCGCCCGGGCCGCCTGGGAGCGGCTGTCGGCCGTCGCGGACGGCGTGGAATTCGCGCGCGACCTGGTCAGCGAGCCCGCCAACGTCCTGTATCCGGTCGAGTTCGCCCAGCGCGTCAAGGCGCTGGAGAAGCTGGGTCTTGAGGTCGAGATCCTCGGCGAGAAGGAGCTCGAGAAACTCGGTTTCCGCACCTTGCTGGCCGTCGGCATGGGCAGCCGTCGCGAGAGCCAGGTCGCCATCATGAAATGGAACGGCGGCAACAAGGGCGAACAGCCGATCGCCTTCATCGGCAAGGGTGTGACCTTTGATACCGGCGGCATCTCGATCAAGCCGGCGGACGGCATGGAGGAAATGAAGTGGGACATGGGCGGCGCCGCCGCCGTGGCCGGCCTGATGCATGCCCTGGCCGGTCGCAAGGCGAAGGTGAACGTCGTCGGCGTCCTCGGCCTGGTGGAGAACATGCCGGACGGTAACGCCCAGCGACCGGGCGATGTGGTGATGTCCCTGTCGGGTCAGTCGGTCGAGGTGCTGAACACCGACGCCGAAGGCCGCCTCGTCCTCGCCGACTGCCTCTGGTACACCCAGGAGCGGTTCAAGCCGAAATTCATGGTCGATCTGGCCACCCTGACGGGCGCCATGATCGTGGCCCTCGGCCTCGAATATGCGGGTGTGTTCTCGAACTCCGACGAGCTCGCGAACAATGTCCTCGCCGCCGGGCCCAAGGTCGGGGAAAACGCCTGGCGCATGCCGCTCCCGGCCGCCTATGAGCGCCACATCGACAGCCCGATCGCCGATGTGAAGAATACCGGCAACGGCCGCTCCGGCGGGTCGATCACCGCCGCCCTGTTCCTGCAGCGCTTTACCAACAGCGTGCCGTGGGCGCACATCGACATCGCCCCGACCGCCTGGATCAAGGACAGCCGGAATCCGACCGTGCCTGACGGCGCCGTCGGCTGGGGCGTGCGTACGCTCGACCGGATGGTCGCCGACAGCTACGAGTCATAAGTCTCTGAAAAGGCAGGTCGGGTGACTGACGCCGGTCCGGAAATCTGGTTCTACCACCTGGAACGGTCGACGCTCGACCAGGTCCTTCCCGGCCTGCTGGAGAAGACGCGCGAACGGGGCTGGAGGGCGCTGGTCCACAGCACCGATGCGCGCCTGCTGGACGACCTCGACGAGCGGCTGTGGACCTGGCGCGACGACAGTTTCCTGGCCCATGGGCTGGCTTCCGGCGCGGACGCCGATCGCCAGCCCATACTGCTCGCCGAATCGCTTGAGAACCGGAACGCCGCCCAAGCGCTCTTCATCGTGGACGGCTCGGACCTGGGCGATTGCAAGGGCTATGATCGATGCTTCATCATCTTCGACGGTCGGGACGAGGCGGCGCTGGCGGGGGCGCGGGTCCGGTGGAAGACGCTGAAGGACCAGGGGGCCGCCCTGGCCTACTGGAAACAGTCTCCGGAAGGTCGTTGGGAAAAGGCGGCCTGATCGCGCTGCTGGCGCTGGCGGCCTGCTCGACGCCGGCCTCGGACGCGTCCGCGCCGCGGACGATCGAACAGGCGCAGCTCAACCTGCCGACAGGTTCCCGGCCCGTAAATCCGACGGTTGATCTCTGTCGCGCGGGCGAGCTTCAGTGGCTGGTCGGCAAGCCGCGGACCGACATCCCCGTGCCGGTCGATATCGTCAACCGTCGCGTCGCCTGCACCACCTGTCCGGTGACCGCGGACTATTCGCCCTATCGCCTGAACATCTTCTTCAGTGAGCAGACCGGCATTGTCGAACAGGTTCGCTGCGGCTGATAACCAACGGAGACGCGCGATGAACCTCCTGGCATTCGCCCTGGCCGCGACGGCCGGCCTGACCCTGGCCGCCTGCGCTCCGGCGCAGCCGCCGGGTCCGACGCCCGGACCGCCGCCGCCTGCAGGGGCGGACCAATGCAAGGCGTCCCAGTACCAGCGCTACCTCGGACGCAACCGGTCCGAACTGCCGCCGAAGCCGGCCGACGATATCTGGCGCGTGACCTGCACCACCTGTCCGGTGACGATGGACTACATCTCCAGCCGCCTGAACATCCTGTACGATCGGACCAGCGGGATTATCGAGGAGGTCAAATGCGGCTGATGGCCCTGGGCGCGGCGACGCTGCTCACCCTCGCAGGGTGCGCGCCCGTCGCCCCGCCGGACGCAACGCCGATCCCGCAGCGGTGTGACGCAGAAGCTGCCCGGTCGCTGATCGGCGCCCATGTCGGGGCGGTGACCTTCCCCCGGGACGCCAATGTCCGGGTGGTCTGCACCACCTGTCCGACGACGAAGGACCTGCGGCCCGATCGGCTGAACATCCGCTTCGATCAGGCCACCGGCGTCATCGAGCGCGTGGACTGCGGCTGATCCGGCCCTTGGCGGCCGCGACCTTTGGCGGCAAGGTACAATGAACTTCGGGGGAAGCAGGATCATGCGCAGCGTTCTGATGGCCGGCGTCGCGCTTGCGGCCTGTCTGGTCGGCCCGGCCGCCCTTGCCGACGCCACCGCCGAGCGCGCCTTGCGCGACCGGATCGAACGTCCGCAGGTCTGCGGTCCCCCCGTTACCGCACAATCCGGCACGCCGGTCGCCGACATGGTCATGGTCGAAGGCTTCGGAACCGGCGGCTTCCCCGTCGATACGGCCAATCCCGAGGCCCAGGCCTGGTTCGACCACGGCGTCCGCCTGCGCTGGGCCTTCGAGCACAAGGAATCGGTGCGCGCCTTCCGCAAGGCCCGCCTGCTCGATCCGACCTGCGGCATGTGTGCGTGGGGCGAGGCCTGGGCGCTCGGCCCCAATCTCAATGGCGGGGGCAATGATGACGAAAGCCAGGCCGCGGCCCTGAAGACGGCGCGCGAGGCCCGTCGGCTGGCCCGCGACGCCACGGTCATGCAGCGCCAGATGATCAACGCCCTGGTGCAGCGCTATTCAGGCCTGAAGAGCTCGCGGGAGAGCCGCTTCGCCCGGGCCATGGACCGGATCGCGCGCCGCCATCCGGCCGACGTCGCCGTGGCGGCGATCACCGCCGATGCCTGGATGATCAAGGCTGATGACTGGTGGGACGAAGACGGCAAGGCGAAAGACCCCGGCATCACCCGCGCCATGGCCATTCTGGAACAGGCCCTGGCCGCGGCGCCGAATGACCCGGGCGCCATCCACCTCTATATCCACCTGACCGAATGGTCGGACGATCCGCACAAGGCCATTCCGTACGGTGAGCGGCTGGCGTCGCTGGCGCCGGCAGCCAGCCATCTGGTGCATATGCCGTCGCACACCTTCTACCGCGTCGGCCGGTATCGCGATGCGATGCTGTCCAACGTCAACGCCGTGGCGCTGGACCTGCGCTATGACAGACTGGCGCGGCCGCCCGGCGGCGTCCCCGGCATGCCGCTGCACGGGCACAATATCCATTTCGGCATGGGCGGGGCCCTGATGGCCGGCGGCGCCGCAGACGGCCTCAAGCTCGCCGACTGGTTCCTGACGACCTATCGCGACATTCCGGCCGACAATGTCTGGCGCCAGATCGTCGCCAACAACGCCTACGCCAGCTACGGCCGGTTCGGATCGCCGGCGCAGATCGCGGCCCTGGCGGAGCCCGCCGACACCCACCCGATGCTGCGGATCAGCTGGCGCTATGCGCGCGGCGAGGCCGCGGCCCGGGCAGGCGATGCGGCTGCCGTGCGTGCCGAGGCCGAGGCGATCAGGGCCCTGCGCGCCGATCCGGCCTTCGCCGCGGGACCCATGGCCGACCGGCGCATGAACTTCACCGAGATATCGCAGCGTGTGCTGGAGGGGCGGGCGGCCATGATCGAGGGCAACGCCGCCGCCGCCGTGGCGGCCTTCACCCGCGCCGCGGAGATCCAGGGTCTGGGCCCGGAGGGCGGCGATCCTCCGGCCATCTGGTATCCGACCCGCCGTAGCCTGGCGGCCGCCCTGCTGCTGCACGGCGATCCCGCCGCGGCCCGGGCCAGGGTGCTGGAGCTGATCGAGGACTGGCCCAACGATCCCTACAGCTATTTCGTTCTCGCCGAGGCGGAGGCCGCGCTGGGTCAACCGGAAGCGGCGGCCGAGGCGCGGCGGCGGTCGCAGGCCGAATGGATCGGCGGCGCCATGGACCTCAAACTGGCCTGACGTCTGCTCAGGACGGCGCGGCGACCGCCATATTGTCGATCAGCCGCGTCCGGCCCAGCCAGACCGCCGCCAGTACCCGCGCCGGCGCGTCGACGACCCCGTCACGGAACGGCGCCAGATCGTAAGCGTGCCGGATCGTCACATAGTCGATTCGCTCGAACCCGGCTTTCAGCAGGGCGGCATAGGCGTCGCGTTCGACCGCCGCCAGCGCCCGGCGGGCCGTCGCCCCCACGCCGGCCTCGGCCAGGACCCCGTTCAGGCGGCGGGCGATCTCGAGTTCGGACTCCGAGAGGTAGGCGTTGCGTGACGACAGGGCGAGGCCGTGACCATCGCGCAGGGTCGGCGAGCCGATGATCTCGACCGGCAGGTCGAGATCACGCGCCAGGCGTCGCACGACCATCAGTTGCTGCCAGTCCTTCTCGCCGAATACCGCAAGGTCGGGCTGGACCTGATTCAGCAGCTTGGCCACGACCAGGGCGACGCCGCCGAACATATGCGGCCGGCAATCGCCCTCCAGCCCCCGGGCCGGCCCGCCCACGTCGATCGTGGTCGTCGCGTCGGGCGGATACATTTCCGCTGCTTCGGGGGCGAACAGCAGATCGCATCCCGCCCCGGCCAGCAGGGCGGCGTCTTCGGCTTCCTGCCTCGGATAGGTCCCCAGGTCCTCGTGCGCGGCGAACTGGGCCGGATTGACGAAGACGCTGGCGACCACGCGGTCGGCCCGCTGGCCGGCCTCCTGCACCAGGCTGAGATGACCCTCGTGCAAGGCTCCCATGGTCGGGACGAAGCCGACGCTGAACCCTTGCCGCCGCCAGTCGCTTACGGTTTCGCGCAGCGAGGCGATCGTTCGGACGACGGGCAGGGGATGGTTTGCAGTCATGATGAACGGATTAACCCTTCGCCTTAAGCGTGCTTATGAACCGGGCGGCAAATCCTGCCGTGCGAGTGTCGGCTTATGACGCCCAGCCTGATGATCCGTCCAGTCTTCGTCCTTCTCGCCACCGCGGGCCTCGGCGCCTGCGGCATGGTCGAGGCTGACCCGAACCGGTTCGAAAGCTTCGCCAGGTCGGTCGCCGCCATCCCGCTGGATGGTCCGCAGGTCCGGTCTCCGGCGCGGGCGTCGGAGGCGGCCGGCCTGCGCCCGGCCCTCCGGGTCGAGGTGATGGATCCCCATGCCCTGTGGGACGCCCGCGACGGGATCGAGGGCGCCGTCGCGCGCGCCGCTCCCCAGCTGGCCGCCGCCGCCGCGCCTGTGGTGGCCGATGCGGTCGTGCAGCACGTCTCCGGTCGTATCGACGAGGCCACGGCCAGTACAGGCCTTCGTCCGGCGTTCAACCGCACGCCTGTCGCCCCGCGCGCCCGGCCCGCCCTGGTCCAGCTCGGAGCCTATTCCAGCGAGGCCTCGGCCCGCTCGGCCTGGTCGCGCCTCAAGGCCGGTGAAGCCGCGCGGGCCCTCGAGGGCCTGACGCCGGTCTATGAGGCCGTCGAGGTGGGCGGCCGCACCCTGACCCGACTGAAGGTGCCCGCGCCGACCACCGGCGCCGCCGCGGTCTGCGCCGCCGCGCGCATCGACGATCCCTGGTGTCATCGCGCCGCCTGACGGACGCATCCACAGTCTCGTCCGTCGCCGCGTTGACGGCGAGGCCGACAGCGGTGATTCTGGCGCTCCAGGGTCGCCCGCCCGAGTCGCGGCGGCCTCCCACAGTCAGATCGAGTTCCCATGGCTGAGCCCACGGTCATCGTCGTCGGCAATGAAAAGGGTGGGGCAGGCAAATCCACCCTCGCCATCCATATCGTCACCGGCCTGCTGCACGCGGGCCGGCGCGTCGCCATTATCGATCTGGACCTGCGCCAGCGCTCGATGGCCAAATTCTTCGCCAATCGCGCCGCCTGGATGGCCGGAAACAACCAGGTTCTGCCCATGCCGATCGAACCTGACATGGGCGACGGCAAGGCTCTGGCCAGGGCTGACGAGGCTGAGCAACTGGCCCGCTTCGAGGCCGCCTTCGCCGAGGCTCGCGCCGTCGCCGACATCATCCTGATCGACACGCCCGGCGGCGACACCCTGCTGTCGCGCACCGCCCACGGCCTCGCCGACCAGATCGTCACGCCGATGAACGACAGCTTCGTCGATTTCGACCTTCTGGGTCAGATCGATCCTGTCACGCTCGAACTGCTCAAGCCCTCGATCTATTCCGAGAGCGTCTGGGAGGCGCGCAAACACCGTGCGGTCACCGAAGGCCGCCATGCCGCCATCGACTGGATCGTGGTGGTCAACCGCATGGCCGTGGCCGCCGCCCGCAACCGCCAGCGGCTGGAAGAGCGAATGGAGAAGCTGGCTCGCCGTGTCGGCTTCCGCATGGGGCCCGGCCTGCGCGACCGGGTCATCTATCGCGAACTCTTCCCCTTCGGCCTGACCGTGGCGGACCTGTCCAACGAGATCCGGCCGGTCGCCGTCTCCCTGGCCCATGTCGCGGCGCGCCAGGAAATGCGCAATCTGATGCTGGCCCTCGGCCTCGACGGCGGGGCGCTCGACGCCCCGCTGGACGCGGCGGCATGAGGCCTTGAGCCTGATCTGGCTGCTGCTGGCGGCGATCGCCGTCTGGGCGCTGGTCCGACTCGGACGTCAGGGGGAGGGGCCTCGCCGGGGGCAGTGGCGCATCGCTGCAACCCTGTTCAGCGCTGTGATGCTTGCGGGCGGTGTGCTGCTGGCGGCCCGCGGGGCCTGGCTGCCGGCCGTGGGCCTGATCGGCGCGAGCCTGTGGCTGACGGTCGCCTCGCGTCAGCGGCTTGTCGGCGCGCGCACCGAGGCGATGAGCGAGGCGGAGGCCCGCTCGCTGCTCGGCGTCGCCGCCAGCGCCACACCGCAGGAAATCAACGCGGCCTGGAAGCGACTGATGGGCCGGGCTCACCCTGACCAGGGCGGCACGCAAGGCCTGGCGTCCCGCCTCAATGCGGCGCGGGATCGATTGCTGAAAAGCTGAACTCTCTCCCAATGGGAGAGGGTTCAGGTCGTCGCCGCCTTCTTCGCCGCAGGCTTCTTCTTGGCGGTCGGCTTCTTGGCCGCCGCCGCCTTGGGCGCCGCCTTCTTCGCCGCCGGCGCCTTCTTGCCCTTGGCCGGGGCCGCCAGGGCCCGCGCCGCCAGCAGAGGCAGGGCCTGCTCGAGGGTCAGGTCCTCGGGCGCCGTGCCCTTGGGCAGGGTGGCGTTGATCTTGCCCGACTTCACATAGGGGCCGAACCGCCCCGCCATGACGTGGATCGGCTCGCCCGTCTCAGGGTGGGCGCCCAGATCCTTCAACGGCGCGGTCGCCGCCCCGCGGCCGGCGAATTTGCCGGCCCGTTTCTCGGCCAGCAGGACCACGGCGCGGTTCAGGCCGATGTCGAACACCTCGTCGATGTCGGCGACATTGGCGTAGGTCCCGGCGTGCAGCACGAATGGCCCGTAACGGCCGAGGCCCGCCATGATCGGCTTGCCGTCCTCCGGATGCATCCCGACCTCGCGCGGCAGGGCCAGCAGGCGCAGGGCCTGATCCAGCGCCAGCGTCGCCGGCGACCAGCCCTTGGGCAGCGACGATCGTTTCGGCTTCTCCTCGCCCGGCAGAGGCGTCTCCACATAGGGCCCGAACCGCCCGATCTTCAGCGCCACCGTCTGGCCGGTGGCCGGATCGACGCCCAGGTCGCGATCGCCGCCGTCCTCGACGCCGGTCGCGGCGCCGAAGCCGCGTGTGTAGCGGCATTCGGGATAGTTGGAGCAGCCGATAAAGGACGACTTCATCTTGAAGCTGGCCTTCAGATGCAGCCGCCCGCTCTTGCACAGGGGGCACAGTCGCGCATCGGTCCCGTCGCCCTTGTCGGGGAACAGGAAGGGCCCGATCGCCGTGTCCAGCTCGTCGATCACGCCCTGACGGGCGGTGACGGCGTCGGTGGCCGGCTTCAGCTGGCTCCAGAAGTCGCGCAGCACCACCTTCCAGTTGAGGTCCCCGGCCGAGACCTCGTCGAGACGGGTCTCCAGCGCGGCGGTGAAGTCATACTCGACCCACTGGGTGAAGAACTGTTCGAGGAAGGCTGTGACCAGCCGCCCGTTGTCCTCCGGAATGAAACGGTTCTTGTCCATGCGGACATATTCGCGGTCGCGCAGGGTGGTCAGGATCGAGGCATAGGTCGACGGCCGGCCGATGCCGAGCTCTTCCAGCTTCTTGACCAGGGTCGCTTCCGAGAAGCGCGGCGGCGGCTCGGTGAAATGTTGGTCGGTGCGGATCGCCTCCACCTTCGCCACCGCGCCTTCCTTCAGCGCGGGCAGGCGGGTCGTGTCGTCCTCGTCGTCGACCCCGTCCTTGGGCTTGTCGTCGCGACCTTCCTCATAGACGGCGATGAAGCCGTCGAAGGACACGACCTGGCCGGTGGCGCGCAGGCCGGTCTGGCCGTCCGGCGTCTCGATGTCGACCGTCGTCCGGTCCATCCGGGCGGACTCCATCTGGCTGGCGATCATCCGCTTCCAGATCAGCTCATACAGCCGGGACAGGTCGCCTTCGAGCCGCAGGCTGTCGGGGTGGCGCGTCAGGTTTGTCGGTCGGATCGCCTCGTGCGCTTCCTGAGCATTCTTGATCTTGCTCTTGTAATATCGAGGTTGTTCCGGGACGTAGGCCGGGCCGAACCGGTCGGCAATAACCTCGCGCGCCTGGGCGATGCCTTCCGGGCTGACCGACAGACCATCGGTCCGCATATAGGTGATCAGGCCGCCTGTATCGTCGACGCCCTCATACAGTTTCTGCGCCGCCTGCATGGTCCGCTGGGCGGTGAAGCCGAGCTTGCGCGCCGCCTCCTGCTGCAGGGTAGAGGTGGTGAAGGGCGGCGACGGGCTGCGCTTGACCGGCTTCTTCTCGATCGACCGGATGGTGAAACTGCCGGCCTGGATGGCGTCACGCGCGGCGGTGGCCATGGCCTCGGAGGTGATGTCCAGCCGCTGAACCCGCTTGCCGGCGTGTTTGACCAGACGGGTCGTGAACGGCGGGCTGTCGGCGGCCAGATCGGCCTCGACTGACCAGTATTCCTGCGGGCGGAAGGCCTCGATCTCCATCTCGCGGTCGACGACGATGCGCAGGGCCACCGACTGCACCCGTCCGGCCGAGCGCGCGCCGGGCAGCTTGCGCCACAGCACCGGCGACAGGGTGAAACCGACCAGATAGTCCAGCGCGCGGCGGGCCAGATAGGCCTCGACCAGCTCCATATCCAGCTGACGCGGATTGGCCATGGCCTCCAGCACGGCGGCCTTGGTGATGGCGTTGAAGGTGACCCGTTCGACGTGGGTGTCCTTCAACGCCTTCTTCTTTGTCAGGATCTCCAGCACGTGCCAGCTGATCGCCTCGCCCTCGCGGTCGGGGTCGGTGGCGAGGATGACGCGGTCGGCCTTTTTGGCGGCCTCGGCGATCTCCGACATCCGCTTGGAGGCGCGGGCGTCGACTTCCCAGCTCATGGCGAAATCGTCGTCGGGCAGGACCGATCCGTCCTTGGACGGCAGGTCGCGGACATGGCCGTAGGACGCCAGGACGGTGAAGTCCGGGCCCAGATATTTGTTGATGGTCTTGGCCTTTGCGGGGCTCTCGACGACGACGAGGTTCATGCGGGGAGGGGGCCTTGCGCGGGCTCTGAAAGGGGGCGGAACGTGGTTGGCGCGAGCGCCGCTGTCAATCGTGAGTGAGAATCAGGCCGTCGCGCTCGCCGCCAGCCCCCCCGGCAGGAGCTCGGCGCGTCCGGCCAGATTGAGCTCCAGCAAGGCCGCTGCCACCGTCCCGATCGGCAGGCCCAGCGCCCGGGCCAGTTCGTCCCGCGGCGTCGGCGTGGGCGACAGCAGGGCCGCGACCTGTTCGATCAGCGCCGCCTCGACGGCGTCGGGCGCGCCCTCGAACGGATTGTCGGCCGGCGGCTCGCGCAGCGTCCGCAGCGTCGAGAAAGCCCGCTCTACATCCTCCACGCCTTCGCAAAGAATGGCCCCCTGCCGCAGCAGTTCATTGGGCCCCCGCGACCGCGGATCCAGCGGCGATCCCGGCACGGCGAAGACGTCGCGGCCCTGTTCGCCGGCCAGCCGGGCGGTGATCAGCGAGCCGGACCGCAGCTCCGCCTCGACCACGATCACCCCGCGCGACAGGCCCGAGATGATCCGGTTCCGGCGCGGAAAGTCTTTCGCCTGGGCCTTTGCGCCCATCGGGCTTTCCGAGACGATACAGCCCTGTTCGGCGATCTGCGCATAGAGGTCGGCGTTGTCGGGCGGATAGACGTCGTCGACCCCGCCGCCCAGCACCGCCACGGTTCCGGTGGGCAAGGCCCCGGTATGGGCCGCCCCGTCGATGCCGCGCGCCAGACCCGAGACCACCACATGTCCGGCCTCGCCCAGTTGCTGCGACAGGCCGCGCGCGATCCTTTGCCCGCCCGCCGAAGCGATCCGCGCCCCGACCACGGCGATACAGGGCCGCGCCATCAGGCCGGCGTCGCCGCGGGTCCACAGCAGAGGCGGGTGCGGATCGACCGCCGCCAGCATTTCGGGATAGTCGGCGTCGCCGAACACGATCAGCCGGGCGCCGGCCCGTTCGCCGGCC
>Ga0207951_100044_pt1 | contig 105700 bp, 94 predicted proteins | sample Subbio12Aug_8Bad_FD_184830 | JGI IMG/M metagenome (GOLD analysis project Ga0207951, IMG submission 184830) | Serpentinite rock and fluid subsurface biosphere microbial communities from McLaughlin Reserve, California, USA - CR12Aug_8Bad (SPAdes) | ecosystem: Environmental > Terrestrial > Deep... | reverse complement strand
TATTCTGTTCAGTTCATCATATTGCGTGGAGAACTGCTGATGACGAAGAACAGAATAATTGGAGAAATAAAGTAATTGAATTCGGCGCGTACCCAACAGAGATGGTTGATAGAAATTATTTTCATTCAATTTATTTTCGCGAGCCGGGTGGAATACTATATGAAATTGCAACTGATGGCCCGGGCTTTATGGTTGACGAAAACTTTGAATCTCTTGGGATGGAATTAAAACTTCCACCGTGGCACGAACCAAAGAGAAAACTAATTGAGCAGATTTTAATTCCGTTAAAAACAAAATCATTTGTAAAGCAGAATTAATTATGAAAGTTACACGTTTATATACCGGCACCGATAACGAAACTCATTTTGAGATTATTGATTATGAATTGTTCGATAACGGCGAGATAGGACGATTATCAAATAAAATCAGGGTTAAAGAGCTGATGTTTAGAGAAACCGGTGGTGATTATAATTATGATTTTCATCCAGCACCCCAGAAACAATTTATTGTTCTGCTTGATGGAGAAATAGAAATTGAAAACGGGCTTGGTGAAAAACGAAATTTCAAAGCCGGAGACATTCTGCTTGTTGAAGATATTAACGGACGCGGTCACAAAACAAAAAGTATTGATGGAAAACTAAGAAGATCAATTTTTATTACGATAGATGAATAAAAATAATAAAATAAACGGACAGCACCGGGGTCAGCCGGTTCTTTATAAAGGGAAAAAAATTGAAACCGCCGATGCTGCAATGATAATGATTCATGGACGCGGCGCAACGGCGGAAAGCATTTTAACTCTTGCTCAAGAATTTAATGTTGATGGACTTGCATACCTTGCACCGCAAGCAAGCGGAAATACTTGGTATCCTTACAGTTTTTTAAATCCAATTGAAATGAACGAACCGGGAATTACTTCCGGACTATCATTGATTGATACAATAATTAATGATCTGCTGACCAAAGGTTTTTCGATGGATAAGATTTTTCTCCTCGGATTTTCGCAAGGCGCTTGTCTGAGTCTTGAATATGCAGCAAGAAATCCGGCTAACTTTGGCGGAATCTTCGGTTTGAGCGGAGGATTGATCGGTCCGCCGGGTGCGCCAAGAAATTACAAAGGAAGTTTTAATGGTAGCGAAATATTTCTCGGCTGCAGCGATGTCGATCCCCATATTCCAATTGAACGAGTTGATGAAACAGAAAAAGTTCTTATAGAAATGAATGCTAACGTAACCAAAAAAATTTATAATGGAATGGCGCATACAATTAATCAGGATGAAATTAATTTTATAAAGAGTTTATTAAAAGGGGTAATATGAATATTGTTGTTGTATCGGGGAGTCCGAGGCCACAAAGAACCTCGCACCAGGTTGCATTGGAAATTATAAGTCGGTTAAGCAAAGTGGAAAATCTATCCGTAACATTACTTGATGTTAAAGAGGCGAACTTTCCAAACCTGGATTACACATACAAAAAGAATCCATCGGCTAATGAGACTATGAAATATTTCAGTGAAACAGTTGCTGCAAGCGATGGAATTATAATTGTATCACCAGAATATAATGGTAGTTTTAGCGGCGCACTTAAAAATACAATTGATTATTTCTATGGTGAGTTTTCAAAGAAAGTAATAGGAGTTGTATCCGTATCAACCGGAAGGATGGGCGGAATCCGCGCTGTTATGGATTTGCAAAAATTAATTCTCGCGCTCGGCGCATTCCCGTTGCCTAAATATTTAACCACGCCGGAAGTACAAAATTTATTCAGCAATAGTGTTCTTGTTGATGACAGATATGCAAAACACATGGATAATTTTTTAGAAGAATTTTTATGGCTCACAGAAGCAGTTAAAAATCAGAAAGAAAAAAATTATCTCAAGATTGCTATTTAAGTTGTAGGGTCGAGACATGTCTCGACTCTACGTTAAGGTTTGTATTCAATGATCCAAACTAAGTAAGGACTGGGCATGCCCCGTCCCTATAATTTTTCACAATTCCAAGTTTTCGGAAATATTTTTTTCTATATCCCACGCTAAAGGATTCAGTTCAATATATTTTCTTATTTGGAACAATTCATTTTCATTTCGAATAACCCTGTCATAAAAACTTCTTTGCCATTTGAATTTTTTATATCCATTAAGGTATGCCCATTTTGTAACAGCCGACTTAAATGATCCAACAATATTACCCAATGAAATATTTTGTAGGGTTGAGGCATGCCTCAACCCGGGATTATCATCTTTCCCGGACATGCCATGGCATGTCCCTACTGGATTAATAATGATTATTGCGTGGATATGGTTCGGCATAATTACACAATAATCAACATCAACATTTTTGTAATGGGCTGGAATATTTTTAAGACACTCTTCTGCATAAAGACCTAATTTGTTATGAAACAGTTTTTCATTTTTTATTTCACCAAAATAATTTATGTGGTTATTTGTACAGATTGTTACAAAATACCAGTATGGATTAGAATAATCCCAGGATATTAATCTGGGCGATTTACGGTTGTGCAAAATTTTATTTTTCATAATCATACGTAGGGACGGGACATGCCCTGTCCCCAGATAAATTTATTAATTGGATTCTTGCGTTCATCAGCCAAATAAAAATGAAACTGCTGGGGTCAAGGCATGTCTTGACCCTACGCCTGACGGAGGTCTGTTTATTTAATTCACCCCAAAATAATTAGATATAAATTCAATCCAGCAATTTATTTTCTAACGCGTATAATGCAATTTGAGTATTGCTGTTTAAACCCATCTTCTCGAGTATTCTTGCACGATATGTATTTACCGTGTTAACACTCAACGACAACAGATCTGCAATTTCGCTAACGGGTTTTCCCATCGCAATATGCCGCATTATTTCAAATTCACGGTCAGAGAGACGTTCGTGAGGGGCTTTTTCAATATTCTTATCGAGCTCAAGAGCTAACAATTCGGCGAGTTTGGGTGTAATATATTTTTTACCACCTTTAATTTTTCTAATTGCTTCAATCAGATTTGCTTTTGTATCCTCTTTAGAGATATAACCGTTTGCACCGGCTTGAATTGCGCGAATTCCATACCGGGTTTCGTCATAACCGCTGAAAATAAGTATTGGAACATTTGGGAAGAACTTTCGTATCTCTTTAATCGTATCAATTCCGCTTCTGCCAGGAAGTCCAATATCAAGAACAATCAAATCAAATTCAGTTTCATTTATTTTTGCCAGCAGTTCTTCGCCGCTTTGAACTTCGGCAACAACTTTCAAATCCGCTTCTTTGGAAATTATCTGAATCAATCCGGCACGAAGTACTGCGTGATCATCGGCAATGATTATTTTAGTCATAAAAAATCGTATTTTGTAAGTGTTGCTTCGCCGTAAAATTAACAAAAAATAAACCAAACCACATTAAATATTAAATAATTTTTATGAATAATCTTATCAATAGAATTCCATGGCAAATTAAGCTGGTTCTGTTAATGCTGTTAATGGCGGTTATTCCGGCACTATTGATAAGCTATGGTGTTGTGGGCATTATAAGAGACGAATTGAAAAGCAACATAAACGGACAGCTTATTTATTCCTCAAACTCAATCGCAAGCAGCATCGATTCTAAACTAAAAAAAAATCTTGAAATACTTCAGCTTTCCAAAAACATTGTGGAAAATCCTGAACTCGGATCGAAAGAAAAAGTTGCTCTTCTGGTTTCGAGTGTCGAAAAGATAGATAACCTTATTCTCCTCAACATATCCATAAAAGAAAATGATAAGATAGTAGAGGTAATTAACTCACAAAAAGATTATATAATATTTGTGAACAAAGAAAAAAAACTGATACCGCAGAGTATTAAAAACGAAGTCTTTAACCAGACTAAATTTGACGAGGTTAAAGACATAAAAATATTTCAACCATTTTACGAAAAAGAATTACGGGAGTGGCTGGTTGCAATAGTAATTAAACTAAGCGAAGCCAGATTTCCGGGCGGTTATCTTACCGCCTTGTTTAGTTTATCAGACATCGTAATTGAAACCGAATCGAATATATTAAATAAAATCGGTAATGTTTTTGTAAGCGATACAACAGGGGCAAAATTTCTTTCAAGCCAGTTTTTGTTTGAAATTCCAACCGACATAATAAATGATGGAAAGTCATTACTCAAAAGTAAGAGCAGCGTAACTTTTGTAAATAATTATGCTGGTACACAAGGGGGATTTGTTTCGTGTTTTTCTCGAACCCAGGAAGTTGATTGGGTTGTAGTTGCAAGTATTAAGGAAGAAGCCGCTTACTCTGCAGTTAACGAAGCATATTTGTTCTACGGACTCTTTGCAGCAATAAGTATTGTTCTGGCAATAATTATTGCGCTGTTGTTTTCTAAACATTTAAGTAAGCCTATAATTAGCATGGCCGCTGTTTCTAAAATGATTTCCCGGGGTAATTTTGATGCGCGCGTTGATTATAAAGCAAATGATTCGATCGGCATGCTGAATGAGTCGCTTGGACAGATGGGCACTCAGCTTAAAAAGAATTTTTCCGAAATAGAAAACCAGAAAAAGCAGCTTGAAGATTATAGCAAAAACCTTGAACAAAAAGTTGAAGAACGAACGAATGAATTAAATGAATCTAACAAGGAATTAAAAAAAGCATATCATCGTGTTCTTGAATTGAACGAAGAGAAAAATGAATTTCTTGGAATTGCGACTCACGATTTGAAAAATCCGCTAACAGCAGTCAGCGCATTTGCCGAAATAATCAAAACCGATAAAGAATTGAAGGATGAACAGCGAGAAGACTTTCTGGATGAAATTATTAAAGCCTCCCAGAGAATGTTCTCTATAGTAAAAAATCTGCTTGATGTAAACGCAATTGAACAGGGAAAGCTGAACACTAAGCCGGAATTGATTTCCGTTGATTTAATAATTTCAGAAACAATTTCGCAATTTCAGGAAGATATTTCCAGGAAAGAGCTTGCGGTAAGAAATGATTCCAAAGAGGAACTATTTATACTTGAACTGGCGATCTGATTGGTGATTGCGATAATACCGATAAAGACGAAATGATTGTTACGGTTGTTGATGCACCGGTTGCCCTTTTTAATTCAAGCACGCTGGTGCCGGAAAAAAAGCCAATTACTTTCGATGCATCCGAAAGCAAAACCTCTTCCGGGAAAATATTCAAGTATGAATGGAATTTCGGCGATGGTAATTCTGCCGAAGGAAAAATTGTTAATCATACTTATAATAAATACGGGAACTACAAAGTAACATTAATAATTCTAACCGATTCAAAAGGAGAATGTTCAACTGCATCGGCATCAAAACAGATTATTGTTAATTCCAGACCCATAGCAACCGCAAGCGCACCAAAGAATGCTTCGGTTAATCAGACAATCGAGCTCTTCGGCACCCAATCAGTGGATTACGACGGAATGATAACAAATTATTATTGGGATCTGGGCGATGGTTCTACCAAGGAAGGAGTAATAATTAATTACGCTTATTCTAAGAGCGGAAAGTATAGAGTGATATTAAAAGTCGAGGATAATTCGAAAGCAGAAAATAATTTTGATTACGACACAACTTATGTACTGATTAATGCAGAACCTAAAGCGGTTTTTAATTTACCGGAACAGGTTTACAAAAATTTCGAATTTATTCTGGATGCTTCTAAGAGTTTTGATCCCGACGGCACCATCACTTCTTACGAATGGTTTTTGAACGACCAAAAAATTTCAGACGAAAAATCCCTTAAGCACAAAATTGATAAACCCGGGATTTATAGAATACGTCTTCTTGTAAAAGATAACGGCCAACCCGGAAGCTCTTCAGATGAATTAACAAAATATATTACGGTTTTAGATTATCCATCAATTAAGTTGCCTAATACTTCTGAAGTCTGTATAGGTGAAACATTCACATTAAAACCTGCTATCGAAAATCCGGCTAACGATCAATCCATTCGGTATAGGTGGTATTCGGATTCCGGAAGCGAAGTAACAAGCGGCAAGGAATATACCGGCAGAGTTAATAAAAGTGGAAAGCACGTCTACTACCTTGAAATATCGAACAACTCAAATTTTATTTTTGATAGAGACTCCACCGTAGTTGTTGTTAACACTCAGCCCGTTATCGAAACAATTAGCGATAAGACCGTTTACATAGGCGGGGCAAATGATGAAATTAGACTTGAAGCAAACGTTAAGGATGAAGACGGAGATTTTCTTTCTTACGAGTGGAATCTTGGCAACGGTACAATATCGAACCGCCCGGTTGTGATTCATAAATATAAAAAAGAAGGGGAGTATAATGTTCTCTTGACAGTTCGGGATAATAAAAATACTTCTTGCAGTAAGACAACCGCTGCCTTCAAAGTAAAAGTCCTTAAATCTAAGTAAAACATAAAACTGTGTGTCACATAAACTGTGACACGCAGTTACAATTCCGCTACACTCAATTCATTTATACTGCTATACAGCATTTGTTGCCATACCCGGATATTTCATATGTGAATTTTGAAAAGGGAATAAAAGTGGAAACAATAATTATAATAATATCCTTAATAATATTAACGGGATTTATAAAAGTCTTTTCAAACCAGAAAAATGATTTGTCTTACAACGACTTTGAAGAAGCAATCAAACCATTTATTGTTCCATCGGTTCTTAACAATATAAAACCGGGTAATTTATGGCAGCAATTTGAACCCGTTCAAAAAGAAGAATCTGATTCTGCGTATGAATTCGAAAACAAAGAAAATGAACTGTATAGCGAAATAGAAACAAACAACGATTTTGATGAACATACTATAGAAGAACATCATCCGCTTAATAAAAAAGTAATTGTATATAAAGCTGTTACCAAAAGAATGACGCTTGTAAAAGTATTTTAACAGGATGTGCGCGATGGAAAGAGAAAATGAAAAGGAAAATCTAGAAATGCAATATTTAAAAATCATCAATCTGAGCGATGAACTCCTGGTTAAAATGTTCTATGAGCTTAAGATAAATAAACAGGAGGAGAAGCGGCTGATGTTTTTAATTCTCAAAGAACTTGTTTCGAGAAACAAATTAAACATGCTTGCTTCTTCCAAACATGTTAATTAATAAAACTTATCAGAGGGGTTATAAAAATGGGCATTAAACCATCAATAGAAATTTTAGAAAACATTCTTGTTCTTAAACTTAGCGGGGCAAGAACGCTATATGATGTTGATGATATAAACGAATTGTTAATTAAAGAACTTCAAAAATCGAATAGTAAGAAAGTAGTTATTGATTATACGGGAGTAAAAGGAAAAAGATCAATTGTGGAATCGGTTCAAAAAGCAGATTCTTTTCCGGTTGAATTCCGCCAGTATAAAATAGCTCTTATAGATTCTAAAGAAAATCGTGAAGCAGCTGTTGCTGAGGAATCTGTTTTTAGTAACCGGGGTTTTCGTCTAAAAGCGTTTACAGATCTTCACGAAGCATTAAAGTGGTTAAAATCTTTTATTACTGAATAGTTTACAAAAATTATTAAGACCGTGTAAATCTAATCTTACTTAACCGCTTTATGTAGAAAATATTTTTCAGCAAGCTCGCCGGTAATTTTATTCCCTTTCAAATCAAGCTGAAGCAGATAATTTTCGCCTACGAGAAATTGACGAGGTGTTCTATTCTTTTCGTTTAGAATTATGGTATTGCCTTCTTCGTTCCAGAGGAAATCCCCTTTTTGCTCGTAAACCATTTCGTCTTTACCAAGATATTTTGTTTTGATAGTGTAAGTCATATCGTCTTTGATAGTAATAACCGTTTCAATTCCTTCGCAGTCGGCACACGGCAATATACCTTTGTATGTTCCAGCCCAATCCAGCGATGTTGATGAGTTATCCTGTCCGGCATCTGTTTGTGAATCTATTGCGGGCTCTTGAGGTTTGTTTTCTAATTTCTCTTTCAGCCCACACCCGGATAAAAATAACAGGGCGAAGAGAATAAATAATATTTGTTTCATGATTTCTTAGTTAGCTTATTTGTAAAAAATCCTATTGCAAATACTGCGATAATCAGAACAAACAATGGCATTTCAAACGAAAAGAACAATAGCGATACGCGGATACTTTCGAGATTTTGAAGCGCGAAAATCAACATTATTATTATAATCAGAATATTGAAGATCTGTCTGAAACTGATTTTCTTCTTTACGGAATCAATTTTATCATCAAGAACAGTTTTGTTTTCGTCCATCTAATACCTCTGCTCACAGTTGATAAATTTATTAAATCAAACCACGATTTTTTATCTGTAAAGGTGCACAAACAAAATAGTTTACTGAGTTGTGTTTTTGTTTAGCAATGCCTTAAATGCAACAGCATACAATTGAATCTGTTTCATCATAGCGGCCAGACCGTTTTTCCGGGTTGGCGAAAGATGGCTATCAATCCCGATTCTTCTAAAATAATCGGGCGGATTAGAAAGAATTTCAACGGGCGACCGGTTCGAATAAACCTTAATAAGCAAAGCAATTAATCCTTTTACAATGGAAGCATCACTATCTGCTTCGAATATAATTTTGCCATCAGAAAGTTTTGCATTAATCCAAACCTGGGATTGACACCCGCTAAGTTTGTTCTTTTCTGTTTTTAAGTTTTCATTTAGTGGTGGAAGTTGTTTACCATATTCAATTATTCGTTTATAACGATCTTCCCAATCCGTGTATTGTTCAAACTCTTTTATTATCTCTTCCTGTATTTCGTATATTGTCATTATTCTATAATGTTTTGAGTTTTTGTTTCAGTTAATTTTTCATTTACGATAATTATATAAGTTGATAAGTAATTCCAACCTGCAAACCTTCCTTCATTTGTGTCTTGAGCGATTGAGCTTTCTCGTACAATAGAATATAAGAGAAATTAACGCTTAGCCATGTGTTTATTTTGCCGGTAATTGTATTATCCCACAAAATATCCCACACATCAAGACTTTCGAATCGGGAAAAGAGACGGAATTTGCTTTTCCATTTTAAGTTTGTATCCAATGTAAAATCAATGTCGGTTACAGATTCTATACCGGTTTCGAATTTGAATTTTTCTATTTCGGGAGTATCTTTTTTATCGGAGTATTGAGTGAATTTATTTGTAATAACTTCCTGAAACGCTATACCAAAACGGGTTACAATATTTGCATATTTATCGTAAGTAAAACCAATTGTTTGAGTTATGTAACCGGGATCAAAAAAATCCGATATGTTCGGAGACCCGGCTGTTTTGTAATCGTATCCTTTTGATACCTGTGTTCTAATTGCGTTAGAGGCAAATGGACTAACAGCCCAACCCAGATCGTAGCTCGCCAAATTTTCTATGTATAGATCATTAACCGTTGTCCTGTATGTTGCATCGCCTATTTTTGCTCTTCCGTATTGTGCTTTAATCTGGTTTTTGAAAATCCAGGGTTTATCATCGCGGTTAATTGAAAAATCCCCGATTAATGCCCACGCAATGGAATTTTCCCCACCTTTTACCCAATTGCTGAATGCTACCTGGCTTATACCAAGTCCAGTGGTTAATGTTGGAATCCATTTCCCTTTTAATGAATCGGGTGTTTGGGCAAATACCATACATGATATTAGGAAAAGAACAGCAACGATTTTTTTCATGGTATTCTCCAATAAGTCCTCATTAAAAATAACAATAAATTTTTATGCTTTTTTGATAAAGAGGGATTTTTTTCAATACGATTCTTATTTATCGAAGTGATGATTTTTATATATTTCAAGTCACACTTTCCATAAAAGTAAAAAAGGTGAAAAATGAAATCACAAAAAATAATTTTACCTCTCTTGATAATAGCCGTTGCCGCTGTTTTGTACTTTTTATATTTCAGTCCTAAGGACGATCTTGGTTTCTTTTCCGATTTTGATACAAACAATAATGCCAATCGGGATATAATTGTAAAACTTTTACACGAAAGGGGATTTGTTCAGGATAAAAATTCCGGCGGAACCACATTTTATGTAGAAGACGGTGCGGGAAAAGTTGTTAAGGTAATAGGACCTATTACACTTCCTCCGGGCATGGATGTTATAAATCGTGTTACACTGAGAGGACATTTACATACCGATTATTTTCATGCTGCGACGGTTACCCCAAGAAATTAAAAATTATTAATACCCGGTAATAATAAAATGCCAAATTTCGAATTAGTATCTAATTACAAACCGGCCGGCGATCAACCGAAGGCAATTAAAGAACTTGTAGAAGGACTTAACAAAGGTGTAAAGCATCAGACACTACTTGGAGTTACCGGAAGCGGCAAGACCTATACTATGTCGAATGTTATACAGCAGTATAACAAACCGACTCTAATTATTTCTCACAATAAAACTCTTGCAGCACAGCTCTACTCGGAATTCAAATCGTTCTTTCCTAACAATGCGGTTGAATTTTTTATCAGTTATTATGATTACTATCAGCCGGAAGCATATGTTGTAAAGCGTGATCTTTATATTGAAAAGGATTTTTCTGTTAACGAAGAGATAGACCGATTGAGGTTGAAAGCAACAACATCATTAATAGAAGGAAGACGCGATGTTCTAATTGTTGCAAGTGTTTCTTGTATTTATGGTATTGGCGCACCCGATGAATATGCACGGCAGATAATGTTCCTAAAAAAAGGGCAGTCGATTGAAAGAAAAAAACTTCTACGCAGCCTGATTGATATTTATTACGTTAGAAACGATGCCGAGTTCTCGCGAGGTACATTCCGTGCACGCGGCGATGTTGTTGAAATTATTCCGGCCTATCAATACGAAGAAGCTGTGCGGGTTGAATTCTGGGGTGATGAAATTGAACGGATCTCTATAATTGATTCAATTACAGGAAACGTAATTCAGCAAGTTGATTCCGTTCCCATTTATCCGGCAAAGTATTTTGTTACTACCAAAGATCAGGTTAACAGGGCAGTTATATCAATTGAAGAAGAGCTTAAAGAGAGATTAAAATATTTCTGGTCCCAGGAAAAATATGTTGAAGCCCAGCGGCTTGAACAACGCACAAAGTTCGATATCGAAATGATGAGAGAGATTGGATATTGCAGCGGAATTGAAAACTATTCGCGCCATATGGATAACCGTCCGCCCGGCTCCCGTCCATATTGTTTGTTCGATTATTTCCCCAAGGATTATCTTTTAATAATTGATGAATCACACGTAACGGTTCCTCAAGTTAGGGGAATGTATAACGGAGACAGATCCAGAAAAGAAGTTCTTGTTGAATATGGATTCAGATTGCCGAGTGCTCTGGATAACCGCCCGTTAAAATTCGAAGAGTTTGATAAGCTTACAAATCAGGTTGTTTATGTAAGCGCAACACCGGCTGATTACGAATTGCAGAAAAGCGGCGGCGTATTTGTTGAGCAGGTTATACGTCCTACCGGATTGCTCGACCCGGAAATTGAAGTGAGACCGATTAAGGGTCAGATAGACGATCTGATAGGCGAAATTAGAATACGTGTTGATAGAAAGGAACGGATACTTGTTACAACGCTTACAAAGAAAATGGCGGAAGATCTATCGGACTACCTTGATAAGCTGAAAATTAAAGTCCGTTACATTCACAGCGATATTGATGCACTGGAACGCGTTGAAATTATACGCGATTTACGCATAGGCGATTTTGATGTTCTTGTCGGTGTTAACTTATTGCGCGAAGGTCTTGATTTGCCGGAAGTTTCTCTTGTTGCTATTCTTGATGCAGATAAGGAAGGGTTTCTTAGAAGCGAAAGATCTTTAATGCAGACTGCCGGAAGAACAGCGCGTAATGTTAACGGAAAAGTAATGATGTATGCCGACGTTATTACTGAATCGATGCGCAAAACAATAAACGAAACCAACCGCCGCAGAAAGTTACAGGAGGAATACAATAAAGAGCACGGTATTACTCCTAAAACAATTTATAAGAGTGTGGAAGAAATTCTTTCCTCCACATCTATTGCCGATGTCCGTAAAAAAGATTATGAAAAGGAAGAAGCTCAGTTCCTTAAAGTTGCAGAACCTGTTGTTCGCTTTATGAGCAAAGAACAGAAGCTGGAATTGATTGAACAGATGAACGAAGAGATGCTTGCAGCAGCAAAAGATCTTGAATTTGAACGCGCCGCTTTTCTAAGAGATGAAATTGAAAAAATGAAAAAGCTGGTTAAATAAATTTTTTATTAGAGCAAGAAAATCAAAATTAAACGAGTCCGCATCTAAACCTTTGCGGACTCTGCGTGAAATACATTAAATAACATGTAAGGCTATAGTAATTTTTCAATTACCTTAAGCAAATAATCAACACCCGGTCTGTCGGCGGTGGACTGACCAACGTACTTAAATTTCAGCACTCCATTTTTATCGAGCAGAAAAACAGCGGGAATATTCTGATCAACCTTTGAGCCGCCCCACTCGGCCATGAATAAACCCAGCGACTTAGAAACCGTTCTTGCGGAATCAATTAAAATAGGAAAGGGAGTTGGCACATCGCCCTTCGTAAACTCATATTTCTCTGTAAAATAATTTTTTGCAAATGCGGCTCTTCGCATACTCTGTTCGCTATCATCCTTGGGGTTTTTCATTGATTCAATTAATGCCATTTGATCCGGGAATGCATCGATCCACTCATGTGCTTTTTCTTCGCTGTAAGGAAAGACGTAAAGAATTTGTAAGTCCGTCTTACCCTTTATTTTTTTATCAAGATCGAGCATCTGTGCGTATTGATAATTACAAATGGAGCACCAACGGTTTTCTGCGGCATATCCACGAGGAAAAACTATTAAAACATTTTTCCCCTTAAAATCGGATAGAGAAACAGTTTTGCCGTCGTATGTTGGCATTGTAAAATTTGTCATTGGCCGGTCTAACATTGCCGGCTGAATTTGTGCAAATGCAAACGAAGCGATAAAGAATAGAACAGTTAAAATAGAGTTGTTTAATCTGAACATAACACCTCCATCAATTTAAAAAAAATTATACTTTTTGAGGCAAAGAAATAATTACGGCTGTACCTTTTCCCGGTTCGCTTTCAATTGTAATAGTTCCTTTGTGAGCATCTACAAACTCTTTAACCAGAATCATTCCAAGCCCCGATCCTGATTCTCCGGCAGTTCCTTTGGAAACATTTTTTCTATCTAACGCAAACAGATCTTTGACAGTCTCTTTATCCATTCCCACCCCATCGTCTGCTATTTTAATTACGCAGTTACCATTTAAGCACTCGCCGGATATTTTAATGTGACCGTTTCTATTAGTGAATTTTGCAGAATTGAAAATAATATTTCGTAGAATTGTGTTTAACATTTGTTCATCTGCAAAAACTTCAAATGATTCACTTATCTCGATATTTAAAGAAATGTTTTTACTGTTCAAACGTGTTTCTATTAGCTGAATTATTTTGCTGATAACCGGCTTTAAAGTAAGGTTGACCGGTCTGAAGTTAATTTCTTTTCTCTGACTTTTTGCCCACATTAAAAGATTTTCCAACAGGTCAAAGTCTTTTTTAATTAATCCGCCAACCATTTCAATCGCTTCTTTTTTTTCCGATTCTGTTAAATCATCGTATTGTTCTTTTAGCAATCCAAGTGCCGTAAAAGTTGCACTGAACGGTTCGCGTAAATCGTGAGCAATAATCCGGAAAAATTTGTCCTTAACAATATTAATATTGTTTAGTTCCTCAGAAATTTTTTTCTTATCGAAATAACGTATTAACAAAATAATTGCAAGAAGTATTGATAGAATAGCAATTATTATTAAATAATTTCTTTGTTTGGTCTGGCTTTCTAATTCTTTTTGAATAATTTCTTTATCTCTTTCTGCCTTCTCGATTTTAATAAGCGATTCAAGTTCGCCAAGTTTAATAATTTCTTCTGTAGTAACAATCGAATCTTTCAGGGTATAATATTTTTCGTGGTAGTATAAAGCACTGTCTAGCCTTCCCACCTGTTTAAATAACTCGTAGTAAGTTTTATATGTTAACGCAGTAAGTGTCGGCGAGTTTATTTCCTTTGATTTGTTTAATGCGAGGGACAAATATTTGTTGCCGGCAGTAATATCATTTAGTGTAATGTAAATTCTCGCAATGCTATTTAAACTGTTTATCTCTCCTTCGGGATTATATATTTTTCTGTTTAACTCAATTGATTTTGATATGTAACCGAGAGCTTCATTATAATTCTTTTTTGTATAAGCAAGTTCTCCCAATCCTCTCCAAACTCCAGCAATCCCTTTCAGGTAATTGCTTTTACTGTAAAGGTTTTCGAGAGAATGATAGGTTTGTTCGGCTCTGGAATAGTCGCCCGTTCTTTGAGCAATCCTGGCGCTTGCAAGAAGAATTCTACTGTGCATTTCCTCATAATTTAATTGACGTGCAATTTCGGTGGCCTTATCAAAAAAGTCGAGGGCTTTATTAAAATCATCCTGGGAATTATAGAGCCTTCCTAAGTTTATATAACAGTAAGCTAACCCGAGCTGATCATTATTGGATTCGAAAATTTGGATCGCTCTTTGAATATTTTCGGTTGCTTTTACAATATCGTTTTTTATCCGGAATATTTCACCGAGATTATTATAAGAATATGCAATTTGGGTAAGATTATTTGCTGCGAGGGCAATGCTAAGAGCTTCTCTGTGATATGTGTTTGCTATTTCTATTGCACCGATATTGGTATAAACAATGCCCAGATAATTGTTTGCACGCGCCTGTCCCGATAAATCCTCCAGATTCTTATATATACGCAAAGCTTCTTTTCCCAGCTGGATAGCAACAAGCGGTTCATTACTTCGTCTCTTCCATGTATCTTCTAATAAAATTCTTGCGCGTGAAGAGTCTTCAAAAGCAGAAATGCTTTTGTAAATAGAATCAATAGATGTTTGAGAAAAATGAAGAGATGTAAATGTAATAAGTAAAACAAACGTCTTCTTTAGCATATATTCCTTTTTATGCTGAGCAAAGCTACAAAGAGTTAAATAAGTTGACAAGCTCCCGCCCGAATAATTTTTCTAATCTTTAGTTGATTTTTTAAGGAAATTTTTACCCCCTTTAGATCTATCAATTAAACGGCATTTTATTGATTTGATGGTTATTTAACGGTTAAAATCCTATTACCAAAACAAAGATTAATAGACCCCGGCGGAATTAAAATCCATCGGGGTGTTTTTCTAGAATCCTAATTTTGTTTTTATTTCTTGCGGGATAGCGTTTTTATGAATCATTATCGCAACGGTTTTAAGTCGTACATATGACTCGCTCATATACCAGTAACCGTCGTACTTTTTATCCTTCGTGCCCCAAGAGTTCTTTGTGTAATAATATTTAGTTCTATTCTGGTCTTGTGCCAGTCCGGTTAAATGCATTAGGTGGTCGTCCGTTGTAGTGTAATTATCAAAGGTTGTTTGCCTCATTTCCTGAGTGATCGTTTTTTCTTTAGCCGGAACTTCTGATTTTTCTTCTTCGCCCTCTTTAATTTCTACCGGGTCTAAAGGAACAATTGCAACCCCCTTTTTTCTATCGAAGTCTTTTTCGCTTACATCACCATCCCAGCAAACCGAGTATCCATTTGAAAGAGCATAATCAATTATGGCAATCAATTCATCTATTGGAACATTGTAATACTTGTCCTTACTCCAGTTATCGGGAATTTCCAGGTCGAATGTTGAATAGAACGGGCGATGGGAATATGATGTTAACTCAACATAATCATCTGCATTAAATCCGAGGGATTCCACAAAAGTTTTTGGAGAATAATTTTTTCCCTGGTATGTAAACTCTTCAACCGGCTTTCCTAAATAAATATTAAGCGCGGAATCAAAAACATTTTTCCAGAGCGGGGTAATTTTTCCTCCACGATTCTTTTTTACTGCATCAACAATTCCTTCCAGCACCGATGCCATTTCTCCGTGATTGTGTTCCTCTTCTCCAATGTTCATTCCTCTGTAAAATTCTTCCGGAATAAACCCAAATTGTTTTACAACATTTGTTACATCGTGCGCCTGTCCGCCAACACCAAAATTGTAGGAACCATGATACCGGATATATTTTTCTGCCTTGTCAGGATAAGCATACCGAACAAACCACATCGGAGAAAGTATATGCTCTCCCTTTCCCATTCTTATTAACTCTGTTTCTATAAATGATGTTGTTGCAAAAGACCAGCACGTTCCTGTCTTGGATTGATTTTTGACGGGCGTAGTCTTAACCTGATGAATCATTGTAAACTCGTATGCCTCTTTCTTTTTCTTTCCCTGACCAAAGATTACAAGCGGAACAAATATGAAAATTATTATTAGTTGAAATGTGGATTTAAAGCGGTTCATGTTACCCCCTTGAGGATAAGTTGTAAAAATTCCTTTTCAAATTTATAAGAACGGATTTGTAATTCATAATAAATAATATTTTGCCCAACAATTGATTTTAATTTGATTGCGAATTAATTTCATTTGTCATACTAACAAATAGATGTGAAAAATGAGAACTCTGCCGAAATCCGCAAAAATCTTTTTATTCGTACTGATTCTAACGTCCATTAATTTAATTGCCCAGGAAAAGAAATTTGGAATAGTAATCCACGGCGGCGCAGGAAGAATTGTTAAAGAAAACATGAGTGCCGAAAGGGAAGCAGAATATTCTAATAAGTTGAAGGAGGTTCTTGAAACCGGTTATAAAATTCTTGCCGAAGGCGGATCCGCCCTTGATGCTGTTGAAGCTGTAATTAAGCTGATGGAGGATTCACCATTATTTAATGCGGGTAAGGGCGCTGTCCTTACGGAAAAAGGAGTTGCAGAGCTGGATGCTTCTATTATGGATGGAAAAACTCTCTCCGCCGGAGCCGTGGCCGGCATTAAACATGTAAAAAGTCCAATAACACTGGCACGGCTGGTTATGGAAAAGTCGCCACATGTAATGATGATTAGCGCTGGAGCCGAAGAGTTCGCAAAACAAAACGGACTGGAAATGGTTGACAATGAATATTTTATAACTAAAGAAAGATGGGAATCGTATCAAAGAGCTTTACAACGCGAGGAAGAAAGAAAGAAAACCGAGAAACACGGAACTGTTGGCGCTGTGGCTCTTGACAAAGAAGGTAATATTGCAGCCGGAACATCAACAGGCGGAATGATGATGAAAAAGTTTGGAAGAGTAGGCGATGCCCCAATAATTGGCGCAGGAACTTACGCGAACAATAAAACATGTGGTGTTTCAGCAACCGGAAGCGGAGAGTATTTTATTAGAATTGGTGTTGCCAAAGATATTTCTTCGTTGATTGAATATAAAGGTATGTCATTGAAAAATGCTTCGGAGGAAGTTATTAAGAAAGTTGGAGATCTCGGAGGTAACGGCGGGGTTATCTGTCTGGATAAATTCGGTAATGTTGCTATGCCTTTTAATACAGAAGGAATGTATCGCGGATATTATATAAACGGCGAGAAACCTGTTATTAAAATGTATAAAGATGAGTAAATTTTTCTGCTTTCTGTAATTATTAAAATGATATGAGGTTAAAATGGAGCTTCATAACCAAATCAATTTTTGGGCAGTAATAGTCTGTGGTGTAATCGGAACCGGAATCGGTGCAATCTGGTATAGTCATATGTTTCTTGGAAAAGTGTGGGTAGCTTCGCTGGATAAAACAGAAGATGAATGGCGAACCGACTTTATGCCTATTAAAACATACTTCGTTTCCTTTCTTTCACAGCTTGTAATGGCATTTATTCTTGCGATGATTATGAGTTATGCGGGAGTTTCAACGCCCGAAGAAGGAATAAAAATTGCTTTTATGGCGGCAATAGGATTTATTGCAACAACTATGACAATCAACTTTTTGTTTGAGGGGAGAACCTTTCAACAATTTGTAATTGATGCCGGTTATCATTTTATAGTTCTTCTTATTAATGGTATTGTTTTAGGCGCCTGGCGGGTATAATTGGAAAATATTCCGTGTATTGAATAATGCGTTTAATAAAAACGGATTAAACTCCCGGATTTAGATTCTGACGAGGTTCTATTTTAATACACTGGTTTTAATATTGCTTACGAAGTAAATTTTTTTATTCTTTCAGTAACAAAAAGAGTAATTTTAAAATGAATCCCCTCATAAAAATGTTTTTCAATTCATTTGACATAAAGTTTCTTCTTATATGTTTTTTAATAAGCTGTAGCATGCTTGCCCAATCAGTAAAATTCACGCTTGAGGGAAAGGTTATTGATAGTCAAACCGGTGAGCCAATATTACTTGTTAATGTTTATTTAGCTCAGACAACACTGGGCTCTGCAACAGATGCCAATGGTAATTTTAAAATTCCCGATGTACCCGGTTCCTTATATTCATTGGTAGCATCAGCAATTGGATACGAACCTCAAATAGTAAGTATCGACCTGAGAAAAAGTATTAATAAATTTATTACCATAAAACTTACTCCCAAAACTTATGAATTAGAAGAAGTAGATATTCGGGCAAGAGAAGATGTTAACTGGAAGAAGCAACTGGAATTATTTAAGAAATTATTTTTTGGTGATAATGATTTTGCAATATACTGCGAGATAAAAGATCCATACCACATCAATTTTAATGAGAACAACACACTTTTTACCGCAAATACATCGCGCCCAATCTTAATACGAAACAATGCTCTTGGATATGAGATTGAATGCATTCTGAGATTTTTTCAGCATAACAAACTAAAAAGGAACACTACATTTTCTATTTTTCCAAAGTTTAGAGAGATTATTTCAGCAGATAAAGATTCAATGGATTTTTTTATTGAGAACCGCCAAAAAGCTTACATCGGTTCAACCACTCATCTTTTATCTTCACTTGCTGAAGGAAGATTTAGATATCGTGACGAAGGTTTTATTCTAAAACTTGATTCAGGTCCGGTTGGTAAATCGGAAGAGATTGTAAAAAAAGATTCTGTAAATAATATTTTTTACCTTAATTTCAAAGGATGTATTACGGTTCAGTATTGGAATTCTGGTCTTCGCACTTCATCAAAAATCTGTTTGAAATATGGCTCAACCGAATTCAGCGCAGACGGGTATCTAATGTTCCCCGGTGAGTTTGAAATTTCCGGCGCAATGGCCAAAGAAGGTGTTGCAACACAGCTTCCTAGATTTCTTGAAATATGGAATTATAGCAATTGAGCATTAAAAGTAAAAACCGTTAAATTTACTTTCGAAATACCCCGTTTTGTTTAATAACTTTTCCCGGCAATAAAATGAAAATTGATTTTGTCGTTTTTGACCTTGATGGAACATTGGTAAGCTCTCATGAAACTATTTATAAAGCAACTTTACATGCTTTAAAAGAAGTCGGTATTACGAATAACATTCCGCATCAACAATTCCTGAATATGATCGGCATGCACTTCGAAGATATTTTCAGAGAATTTGGTTTTAAGGTTCCAGATTTTGAATACTTTCTCAGGATATATAAATCGATCTATTTTGATTACATGAACGAATCCGAACTTTATCCCGAAGTAAGCACTTCAATTTATCGTTTGAAGCAAATCGGCTTAAAGATTGGACTGCTTACAACAAAAGGACAGGATCAGGCAGAACTGATACTGAAACATTTTAATTTGTTTAATAATTTTGATGGAGTAATGGGGCGCCGGCCGGGAGTTGCACATAAGCCTTCTCCGGAACCACTCATAAAATTGTGTAATGAAATAAATGTTGATGCCGGCAATACTTTAATGATAGGTGATTCGGAACTTGATATTGAGTGCGGAAAAAATGCCGGCGCATTTACATGCGCAGTAACTTATGGATATAGGAAAAAAGAGATTCTTCAAAGTTATAACCCTGATTTTATAATCGATAGTATTGATAAAGTGGAATCCATTTTAAACAATAGAAAATAATATAATAGGAGGAGCCGATGGAAAACGGAAAAGTAACCGTCAGCATTCTAAATGGAATTGCAACCGTCAGTTTCTTTCATCCCAAAAGCAACTCTCTCCCCCTTAAAATATTAAAGGAGATTACAGAGGCAATCAATAAACTTGCCGCCGACAAAAATTCCAGGGTAATAATTATAAGAAGCGATGGGGAAAAATCATTTTGCGGAGGAGCCTCATTCGATGAACTTCTTTCCATAAAAGATTTTAAGAGCGGTAAAGAATTTTTTATGGGATTTGCCCGACTGATAAATTCTATGAGAAAATGTCCCAAGTTTATTATTGCACGTGTTCATGGTAAAGCTGTTGGCGGCGGAGTTGGAATTGCCGCAGCTGCAGATTATACGCTTGCATCAAACGAAGCTTCCGTGCGATTAAGCGAAATTTTACTCGGTATCGGTCCGCTTGTTGTTGGTCCCGCCGTTGAAAGAAAAATAGGAAAAACAGCTTTCATTACAATGACTATCGATGCCGAATGGCACGATGCTTTCTGGGCAAAACAGAACGGACTTTATACAAAAGTGTTTGCAACCAACCGGGAGCTTGACGAAGCTGTTGCAGAATTGGCAAGGAAAATTTCCGGCTTTAATCCCGATGCCGTTGCCCAGCTTAAAAAAGTTTTTTGGAAAGGGACGGAGGATTGGGACGAGCTTCTTGAAGAACGTGCAGAAATAAACGGACGGCTTGTTTTATCCGAGTTCACAAAAAATTATATAAAACAGTTCAAGAGCAAATGAAAATTCCCAAACGTGATTTTGCACTTTTAACTGTTATCTATTTAGTCTCTGCATCTATACGGCTTTTCCTGAATTTCTCAACAGAATTTTTTCCAGGTGCAAATGGTGCGTTTTATCTTGCTAATGTAAGATCAATTATTGAGAGCGGCGAAATACTATTCAAAGATTTCCCGCTTATTTTTTATCTGGAAGCACTTTTAGCAAAACTGTTTATCTTAATTGGTATTGCCGGGGTTGAAGGGTCGATTGACCTTGCGTGCCGATTGTTCGATTCTTTTATTCCCGCACTTGCAATAATACCGGCATATTATTTAGCGCACCGTCTGTCTAATGTGGAAGAAAATAAGTTTACTCCAATTGTTACAGCGTCGATCTCTATCCTTTACATTTCTTTTCTAATTCTGGTATCTGATTTTCAAAAGAACTCTCTTGGAATTGTCTGGCTGTTCGGATTAATGCTGTGGACTCATAAGAGTATGAGTAGTAAGCGCATCGCGGATTACCTTATAACCATTTTGTTTTTTGTACTTACCGGAATAACACATTTTGGGTGTTTTCTGGTAACAATTCTATACGTAATAATTTTAGCACTTATCAAAAACATAATCGTTAAAAAAATCAGTATTAAGTTTACCGTCATTTCTATTTCGTTGATCATAATATCCTACATAATAATTTTGTTAATTAGTCCATCGCGATTAAAAACCGTTTTTGATTTTGTTAATAACGCGTTTCGGGATCCGGTTATAATTCTGTTCCTTCAAAAAAAGCCGGTTATTTCACCGATCGATTTAGTAAATATTATTTTGACAAACCTGATAGCAATTTCAGCGCTGCTTTTCTATATAAAACGATTCCAGACGATTACAGAGGTAAATAAAATATTTTATTTTTCTTCAATTATATTATCCCTTATTCTTGCATTTCCGTTTATAGGATTTGAATGGTCGCAGAGATTAACTTTTATATCCTACGTTCCGGCGGTGTCGTTAATTCCTTTTATACTTAATAACATCAGAACCCCGGGAACAAAAAAAATAGTTTATTCATGTTTAATTGCAGTTGTATTTTTTTCTATTGTTGTTAGAATTAACATTAAACCGATTTCTAATATGAATAGAGATCAGTTTAATGAATTAAATCGTTTGAAAGAGAACCTTCCATCTGATGGAAGAGTATTGATGGTAGCGCGTCATGGACTTGAATGGTGGGCGTCATATATTTTAAGAATGCCCGTGGTTAGAGAAACAGCTTTGGAAAAAGTCTATTGGGAAAGATTCGATTACATTCTTTTTATAATCCAGAAAAAAGGGAAAGCGCCATTTGGTCCAACCGGTTTATTCGGTCCCCCTTTTAGAGAACCATTTTTAACAGTTGGCTCCAGAAAGTTGTTCGATGGCTATTATTATAGTTTATATTGGTCACCCGGGTCCCCGGCTGATATGTCAGTCTTTAACGAGAGAATAAAATGAAAAGATTATCAATTTTATTTTTACTTTTTTGTTTGGTGTTGAATGCACAGGAAAATAAAGACCTGTTAGAAGGACATTTGGGAACGCTGGTGATTTATGATGTTAATAAGAATGAATACATTACAATTAACCCGGAAAGAGCTGCATTGAGATTTACTCCGGCATCTACATTTAAGATTCCGAATTCTTTGATTGGCTTAGAAACCGGCGTTATAAGGGATGAAAACTTTATAATTAATTGGGATGGAATAAAAAGATGGAATGATGACTGGAATAAGGACCATACCTTAAGCTCTGCCATTAAGTTTTCTGTTGTTCCTTATTATCAGGAATTGGCGCGGAGAGTAGGGAGGGATCGGATGCAGAAATATTTGAATAGTTTGAATTACGGCAATAAAGTTATCGGCGATAATGTGGATTCTTTCTGGCTCGATAACTCGCTTCAAATTTCTGCTGATGAACAGGTTGAGTTTATGAAGAAATTTTTCGAGTATAAACTTCCATTTTCTAAACGCACTATCGATATTGTTAAAAATATTATGAGCGAGGAAAAATATTCCAAATCCGTGCTAAAATATAAAACGGGAACTGGTAAAAAAACTACCGGGGAATTTATCGGCTGGCTTGTTGGTTATATAAGAAAAGAGAATAATGTTTATCTCTTTGCTTTCAATGTAGATAGTGAAACGTTCGATGAAGTTGTTAAAATAAGAGCAGAACTTTCCAGAAAAATTTTGAAGCAGCTTAAAATAATTGAGTAATTAAATCACATTATGGTAGAATTGAATAAATGAGTTTTATACTCCGGATATTAATTATTGCCATTCTGGCACTCGGTGTTCAGTTTTATTTTGTTAGAAGGACTATAAGTTCCATCAAGGAAATATTCCCGCATGTGAATAGGTCCCGGGTTAATAAATATAAATGGGTCTTTCTGATTTTTGTAAACTTCTATCTCGTCTGGGGATTGTTTTATCTAATCTATGTACAGGTTACAGGTAAAAGTGCATTGTTTCCCCCGCCATATTTCTGGTTCGATATTTTTGTGCAGTTTCCATTTTGGGTTTATGTGGTTCTTGTTTTTCAATCAACACTCCTTTTTCTGGTAATAGATTTAATCAGATTAATTTTAATTCCTTTTGTAAAGAGATACAAAGAAAACTTGAAAAAAGTTTTTGCATCAATCAGGATTATTTTAGTTCTCCTCTTTGCACTCTACGTTCCTGTAAGAACTTATTATGACTATTCAAACGTATCCGTTAGGATTGTTGAGTACAATAAAGAAAATCTGCCGGAATCATTAAATGGTTTCAAGATTGTGCTTATTGCCGATGTTCAGGCGGATCGCTATACAAATAAGTCCCGTTTAGACAAATACATTGACAAAGTAAATAAAACAAGTCCCGATTTGGTTCTTATTGCCGGTGATGTAATAACCTCTACCCCGGACTATATTGACCTCGCAGCAGAATCACTTGGTAAAATAAAGTCGAAATATGGCGTATACTCTTGCGTGGGGGATCACGACAACTGGGCATATAGAACCGATAACGAAAGAAGTAGAAGAGAAATAACTGATGCATTGCTTTTGAAGAATGTAAAAATGATCGATAACGGGAAGGTGATTATTGATGTGGGCAATGCAAAAGTTGGCATAACATTTATCACGAATACTTACGTACAGAGGATTGATAAAAACACAATTGTTACACTCTCCAATCACGTTAACAATGAAGCCATTAGAATTTTTTTAACTCATCAGCCGCGGCAATTCTTAATTGACAAAGCTTATAAATCGGGATACGATCTTTTCCTTGCCGGCCACACGCATGGCGGACAACTAACATTTATCTTCCCGTTTATAAATCTTTCTCCAACGCTCATAGAAACCAGATATGTAAAAGGCGATTTCTGGTTTGGTGATATGCTCGCTATTGTAAACCGCGGACTCGGAATGTCGCTAGCGCCCATACGCTATAATTCAACACCCGAAGTTACCCTTATAATTCTTTCCTCAAAGTAAAAATCCCTTAAATACCAAAACAAATAAAATCTGTTTTTGGAAATAGTTATATTTATTAAAAAATAAAACGAGGTTAAAATGAAAGTTTCTAAGAACATGAGATTGCTGGCAACAACAAGAGAATTTATTAGAGACAGATTTAATCTTGATGAAGACAAAGCAGATGAACTACAGACAATAGAAAATTTGAGAAAGGGAATCGAATTCCGGGGAACAAATCTATGGGTTCTAATCTTTGCTATAATTGTTGCCTCTGTTGGACTTAATGTAAACTCCACTGCCGTAATAATTGGCGCAATGCTTATTTCACCTTTAATGGGTCCAATAATGGGAATAGGGCTTGGAGTTGGAATAAATGATTTTGAGTTGATTAAAAGAGCTTTCAAAAATCTTGCTGTTGCTGCGGGAATAAGCATTTTAACATCGGCGCTTTACTTTTTAATCTCTCCGTTAGGCGAAGCCCAATCTGAATTGCTTTCAAGAACAACCCCGGCAATCTGGGATGTTTTAATTGCTCTCTTTGGCGGACTTGCCGGAATTGTTGCAGCATCCAGAAAACATTTTAGTAATGTTATTCCCGGGGTAGCAATTGCTACTGCATTAATGCCACCGTTATGTACTGCCGGATATGGACTTGCATCCGGAAATTTATCATTCTTTATCGGTGCTTTCTTTTTATTCTTCATTAATAGTGTCTTCATTAGTTTTGCAACTCTAATTATTGTAAGATTTCTTAAATATCCTCAAAAAGAATTTGTTGATCCCGCAACAGAAAAAAGGGTTAAGCGTTATATCCTTATCATTATTCTTATAACTGTTGTTCCAAGCTTAATAATGGCTTATAACATTGTTCATAGAAGTCTGTTCGAAAGAAATGCCAACGCTTTCATTAATAATGAATTGAAATTCAGAAACACGCACATTCTAAGCAAGAATATTTCCTTGAATGAAGGAAAAAAATTAATTGAAGTGTTTATGGTTGGAGAAAAGCTTGATGGTAAAACTATTGATCTTACAAAACAAAAATTAGAAAATTATGGTATTAAGGACGCTGAACTTTTAATTAATCAGAGTATTTCGGGAGATGAAAAATTCGATCTGAATTATATTAGAACCGGATTGATAGAAGACCTCTATAAAAAAAACGAAGAACTACTTAGGTCGAAAGAAAAGCGAATAGAGTTTCTTGAGAATGAGCTTGTTAAAGCTGGATTGGCACGCTATCCCGTTGAAGAAATTTATAATGAAGCCAAAGCACAGTACTCAAATCTTTCTCAATTTTTTGTAGATAAGGTTGTTGTTGCCGGTTCTAAAGCAAATGTTCTGGATACAATTACTGTCGCTTATGCAAAGTTTGCTACCAAACCCGGGTCAAGTGAAATTAAACGCCTTGAAAAATGGTTAGCAGCAAGAACAAAAACTGAAAACCTGAAATTAATTGTTCAATGAAAAATTATGAGTAAGTATTACATATCAGGTCTATATATTTATCCTGTTAAATCACTTGGAGGAATCCGCCTTCAATCTGCCGAAGTTACAAATCGCGGTTTGAAGAACGACAGACGATGGTTGCTGGTTGATGAATCGGGAAAGTTTATTACTCAGCGAACGCACCCGCAAATGGCACTTATTAGTGTTGAGTTAAGAGAGAAGAGTTTAGAGTTTAACCACAAGAATATTAATGCATCTTTGTTAATTAATACCGAGAATGTAAGTAAAGAGAAAATAGAAGTTGTTATATGGGATGATAGTGTGCCGGCAAAAAAAGTATGTGCGGAAGCGGATGAATGGTTTAGTGATATGCTTAATCTAAAGTGCCGGCTTGTCTATATGCCAGATGAATCAATACGCCCGGTTGATAAAAAATATTCATTCGATAATGAAATAGTTGGATTTGCAGATGCGTATCCGTTCCTGTTAATGGGTCAGTCGTCGCTCGATGATCTTAACTCCCGTTTGCAGGATAAACTTCCTATGAATCGTTTTAGACCCAACATTGTATTTAACGGGGGTGATCCGTTTGACGAAGACTGTATTAAAAGCTTTTCGGTTGGCGGTGTTACTTTTTATCCTGTAAAACCATGTGCACGCTGTGTTGTTACTACAATTGATCAAGTTAGCGGTGTTAAGAACGAAGAGCCGTTGAAAACACTTTCAACATACAGAACGGTGAATAACAAAGTAATGTTCGGGCAAAATCTACTTCACCGCGGCAGCGGATTAATTTCAGTCGGCGATGAAATGAAAATAATTGAATGGAAATAAATGCTTACTATTTATGATTTACTAAAGGGGCACGATCTCCGTTCGATCGGTAAAGCAAACGAAGTTGTTGAACTTGTTACCAGCGATCCGGAATTGTTCGATGAAGTCTTCGACGGAATATTTCACAAAGATAAAATAATTTGTGCACGATGTGCTGATGCTATTGAAAAAGTATCAGGCAGATATCCGGAATACATTCAAAAGAAGAAAAAAATTATTTTAAGCAACCTGTCATCCTTCAAGCAAAAAGAAGTAAGATGGCACATTGCAAAAATGCTCGGATATCTAAAACTTCTCCAAAGGAAAAGGAACTTGCTGTTAGGTATTTATTCGACTGGCTCAAAATGGATAAGAGTATTATTGTTAAAGTTATGTCAATGCAGACATTAGCAGATATTGCAGAAACGGACAAAAAACTTTTAAAGACAGTACTTGACGAGATACAAAAGCAAATGGTAAACGGCGCACCCGCTATTAAGGCAAGGGGAAAAAAACTGTTAAATATTTTTAAACAAAAGGAAATAAAATGAAACAGTGGTATGAAGAACTTTTTACAAATTATGCACAAAAATATGACGAAGAAAACTTTACGAAGGGTACTTTAGGCGAAGTTGATTTCATTGAAAAAGAAATTGGATTTGATAAAACCGTTTCGATACTTGATGTAGGATGCGGAACCGGAAGGCATTCTATTGAACTTGCAAAGTGCGGATATAAAATGACGGGTATCGATTTATCGGAATCCCAGCTCGAACGGGCTAATAAGAAAGCATTAGCAGCAAACGTGAACGTTGAATTTCTAAAGCGAGATGCCCGCGAATTTAATTTTAACAACAATTTCAATCACGCTATAATGATCTGCGAAGGCGCTTTCTCCTTAATGGAAACCGATGAGATGAATTATAGAATATTAAAAAATGTTTACGATTCAATTAAACCGGGTGGTAAGTTTATATTCACCGCATTGAATGCATTATTCCCGCTTTATAATTCAGTAAAAGACTTTTTAAATAAAGAGGCTGAGAATGTTATTACCTCCGGGAACAGTTTTGATCTTATGACACTGAGAGAGGACTCCGAAATAGATGTAACTGATGATTCCGGAGTAGAAAAGAAAATTAAATGCAATGAGAGATATTTTATGCCTTCGGAAATATCATGGTATCTTAAATCAATCGGTTTTATGAAATCGGATATTTACGGTTGTAAAATCGGTGCGTTTAGCCGTAACGATAAACTGACTACCAATGATTTTGAAATGCTTGTAATTGCCGAAAAATAAATCGACCGGCGCGGATAATAAATATTTTCTGGTAGTAAAATTTGGATAGTTATTAATTGAAAATCGTTATAGATTTCATCAGAATAAATTCCGGATAGTTAACTCCAGCTTATTCAATATTATTAATGCTGTTCATAATAATCGCTCAAAAAAAGGAGGGCGCCATGAAAAAGTTAGCAGTTCTCGTCTGCTTAATTTTTACATTCGGGTGTTCTTCTGTTAAGTACGATAACAAATTATCGAACATGCCCGTTCTATTAGAACGATCCGAATTGCCCACAATTCCACAGGAAGTAAATAATTCCGAATTCTATCTTACAGTTAAAATGATGGTAAATGAAAAAGGTGATGTGGCAAGAGCTATTTTGCTTAATGGATTGGGAATACCCGATTGGGACTCAACAGCAGTTAGATCAATTAAAAAGTGGAAATATGAGCCGGCTCGCGTTGATGGTAATCCGGTAAGCTTATGGATGATTCAGAAAGTTAAGGTTCAGGTTGAAACTCCGGTTTATATGACTTTGTCAGAAATTGTTTGTGATTCGCTGGACGATGCCAAATTTATTCTTTCTAAACTTTCGGAAGGGGTGGATTTTGGTGATCTGGCATTTCAATATTCTAAAGATCCTTCTAGAAATAAAAACGGTTATATTGGCAAGAAGGATATTAATCTTTATCCGGCAAATATCAGCCGTGCACTCCGTAATCTTGGTCTCGATAAGTTCACTCAACCCCTTGTATTGGGAAAAAAGTTTGTGATATTTAAAAGGATGAAAGTATAGTAAAAATTTTCTACTCTTTTTAAATCAAATTAGTTAATATGCACCCGTTAATAACAATATTCGAAAGGAACTATAATGGCAAATGTTCTTAACTGGTTTGAAATTCCGGCAGCAGATTTAAATAGAGCAGTTAAATTTTATTCTGAAGTTCTTGACGGCAAGCTCTATATAACCGATTTCGGTGGTTTTAAAATGGCTTTCTTTCCTATGGAAGGTAATGGAGTTGGCGGTGCTCTATGCGAAGGAGAATGGTATAAACCAAGTAAGGAAGGAGCAATAATTTATCTTAATGCAAATCCGGATTTGATCCTTCCGCTTTCTAAAGTTGAAGCTGCCGGAGGTAAAGTTATTATGGATAAAAAATTAATTTCCGATGATATTGGTTATATGGCATTATTTATTGATAGCGAAGGGAACAGAGTAGCATTTCATTCTAACAAATAAGGTTGTTCAAAAGAGCTATTATTAAATCGAAAAAGTTTTTAATAGAATTTTGTTTACTTTTTCTAAATCAACTTCAAAAAAATCTCCTGGATTTTTACCTTTGTGAGAATTAGAAACCGTTTGAAGTTTTATAGCGCGTCGATTTATATAATTGTAATAACTCTTTTCAATAGGCAAGTACTTACAAATTAGTTGCAAATCTTTCATAGTTGGTAGAGAACCGCCCATATCTTTTCTTAGCCAGTGTCCCGCCGTATGCTTATAAAATTTAGGGAATAATTCTGTGAAGCCATTCTTTGAATAGCCCTTACTTTCTCTTAATATATTTAGATAATCTGCAACCATTGCTTGATTAACATTATATAGTCTTTGTACTGAAAAATATTCTTCTTGTGTTGATGCGCGAGCACCAGGTGAAGCCCCCATATTTATCTTGGATTCACTTTTGAACTTACCATTATATATTTTTTCAAAAATCAAGGTATCAGATTTTCTATCTTTTATATATTTAATCTCTTGACCAATATCATTGTATGGAATATCTTCTTTAAGTATAGGAATTGATGCAACGCTAGTCCATAAAGGCTGCTTACATTTTTCGCAATTTGAATTGCCGTTGGAATAATATTTTGAAATAGAAGAATGGCAAAAAGGACAATTAAAAGACAAAAACACGTCGGGATTTTCCGAGTGAATAACATACTCTTTTGTTGTTAAATCATCATCCCAGTTTATAATAGAAAATTTTGGGAAACCATCGGTGTAGCGCTCTTCAATTGAAATTATGGTACCACTACGTTTTGCTTCTTTGTTTGAATTGTCTATTACCTTATAACCAACGAAACTTTTATTAAAATAGTCATTATTGTTTTTACTTTTGTGTTTAATTCGTATCCCGTCGAGATTGAAAACATATTCGGTACTCTTTATGTCACGAACAATAAAATAAATTGGAAACCAAGAGTTATTGTTCTTAATAATAAGTTGATTCCGAATTACCCACCCATAGTCTATCAACAAAGAGGTCGAAGTAAAAACATCTATATCAATGGATTTAACGCCAACGTATAAAATACCGTCTTCTTTTATTATCTTTTTTCCCTCATCCGTTTTCATATAATCAATGAATGAAAGATAGTCGGCAGGATTATCAAAAACCTTAATAAATTTTTTATTTATGGGGATGTTAAAATTTATTTCACTCCTTTTGATTTTCGATTTGTATTCAAAATAATTATCTGCAGGTTTTCTTGTTACTTCTGGAGGCACCAAGACTTTATCGTTTGCAATGGAGCATCGCGATTTAATTATTTCGACATACTTTGCATTAGCTTCTATCATAGTAGAAGAAAAGATAACATTATTAAGAGGTAAAGTAAGGTTTTGTGCTGCTTTACAAGTTGTTCCCGAGCCGGCAAATGGATCTAAAACGCTGCCGCCAGTTGGTATAGAATAATTTAATAAGGTCTCAACTAATTTTTCAGGGTATACTGCAACGTGACTAAAAGGCGTTGGTTGAGTTTTTATTTTTAGGATATTAGAGAAATTTTGGATTTTCTTCTGATTTAAGTAATAATTGTTGTTCGAAGTACTAAATACAAAAATAGGCTCATATGTATTTGAAAAACGGTTTTTTATACTTGATGGCATATGGTTTGGCTTATACCAAATAATTATATCATTCAAAATCCACCCGTCATTACACATGTAACTTGCTAGTTTATACGGGATCATTCCTAGTGAAGAGTTTCCATACTTAGATAAGTACTTGTCTCCAATATTTAAAAAAAACACACCTTTTTCTTTCAGCTTACATTTGAGAAGTGAAAATGTTTTAACAAGTATTTGAATATATTCTAAATATGTTTTTTCTGCTCCGATTTGAAATGTTAAATCATAATCACGTTGGCCCCAATAAGGAGGAGAAGTTATTGCAACATCAAAAAAATTATTTTCTAGGCAACTAAGTCCATCATAAACATCTCCTAAAATAATAGCGTGATCGCCGAGGTTAATCATATTTTAAAACCTATAATTTCTTCTGATTTATTTTCAAAATTAGGATGAAGATAGAGTAAGTTAAACCTATAGGGCTTTCCGTTGATTTTCTCAAATTTTGGTCGTCTTTTATAATAATATCTAAAAGCTTCTGTTGCGTTTTTACTACCCCCACAAATTTCATCTTTATAAATAGATTTAAGTATTCCATTTGGAACACAAATCAATAATAAAGCTAAGATAATCAAATTACCATCATCCGCTTTATCATATACAAGTTGAATAATATAGGTAAGACAGAGTTTGTTTTTTGATTTATATATAGCTGGTAAGTTTGCGGAATGTAGAACGCCTCTATTATCAATATATTCATATGAAGTTTGGTTGTGTCCAATAGATACAACACCTAAAAAATCACTTCTATTTTTTTTCTTTTGGTCTGTTCTACTGTCGATAGTATAAAAGCTTGAGGTCTTAACATCAACATGAATAAATGCATTGTTGGTTTCGTAAAGCAAATCAGAACCAATTGGTGTTGAGTTTGGAATTCCCAAACTGTTAAATAACCAAAAATAAATTCTCTCTGCACCACGGTCAATGTCACATGATTTTTTTTGAAACGCACCTATCCAATCATCCTTAATTTCGTCTTTTGAATTGAGGGCATTTATCATTTTCGTTTTGTCGTTCGTAAGCATAAAGGTCATGTAATCAAGATAATGCTTCTCCCACATTTCAATTTCTTCGGCTTTCATTAAACCTCCAACCTAAATTCTTATACTATTTTAGTAATTTTATTTACAAGTGTTTCACTGGTAAAACTTTGAAAAAATGTATCCTATTATAAAATCTTTCCTTCATAAATAAAATAATTAAAAAGATAAAATATTTCCTAAGCTCATAATTTTATAAATTATACTTCTTCTCTAATTCCTTAGAACGGAATGTTAACCGGTCATTATCAAAATCATCAATCTCATCAAGAAGTTTCTTTACTTTAGATTTCTCTGTGCTTTGTTTAAGATAGATATCGACAAGATATTTGTAAGCAGTATATTTATCCCGTTCATTAGGGGAATTTAGAGAGCGCCTGTAAAATGATTCCGATTTATTTAATATGTTGTTCTTATAATAGAGAAATCCCATCAGTAAATTAAAGCGGTATTCAAGTTCGGGTGCTTTTCTCGTATCGGGTTTATTAGCGGCTAAATTTTCCAGATCGGTAATTGATTTGCCCGCCGCCGCTTGAATAGAAAACTGATAAAGCCACCGGCTTTCATTTTCGAAGTTTTTCAGTGTTTCAAAAATTTCTTTATATCTCTCATCCAATTCCGGTTCATATTTTTTCTGTATGGAAGTATTGCCGGTCAGCCACCCGTTAAACACAATAATATACTTAGCATTACCCGCAGCACCGCGCCATAAAGACTTTTCATTCTTAAGCGAAGACTCGGCAAATTTTATTGCCAGCTCCGAATTACCTATTGCATCGTAATACCGTGCTTTTGTATAGTCTTCAATTAATTCCGAATTGATTAACGAAGCGAGTTTGCTGAATTCGTATAGTCCAATTAGTCGCTGACAATAAGCGTTCAGAGTCCGCTTGTTTTTGGGATACCTGTCTAGAAAATCCTCGTAAAATTTTATTGCCTCGTAATCATTGTCTTCAAGACTGGAATAAATCTCAATTAAAGTAAGCGTAGTCTGGCCATAAGTCAGTTTTCCTTTTTCATACGCAATGCGAAGGTATTCAAGACCCTTATTTCTATCGCCGGACATACCAAGAACTCCGGCAATAAATCCCGTTACACCGCTTAGCCGGTCCGCATAATAGTAAAGCATTCCCAATACAAGGTAGGCGTCATAAAATTGAGGATCGGCTTTAAGAACTTCCTCCATAATATTTCTGGATTTCTGTCCGTTTCTAAAAGCACTCCACCAGGAGCCGTCTATTCCGTTTATTCTTCCAAGGTAAGCATATATTGAACCGAGATAAAATTTATTTTCCGTATCAAGTTTCGATTTATCGAATTTATTCAGAACATTTTCGCAATAATTTATAATTTCCTTGTTAAGAGCTTTTCGACCGGCTTCGCGCTTGTCGGGATCCAGTTCGGTAACCTTCTGATAGTATTCCAGTATTTTGGTATTAATGTAGTAGTAATAATATTTAGGCGAGCCGGTATTTGTTTTTATCTGGTCCTGAGATAATTTAATTGCACGATCAAACTCTTCGTTAAAAGTGTGATTAATTATTTGCTTATCGATATTGTTCGGTTCATAAGGGCCCGCAATTACAAATGTCGAAAGCAGAAAAAACGAAATTAATTTCTTCATATAAACAGTTTCCGGTATTATATTTCTGTTGATTAATTTTGCTGTGCAAGATAATAAAAAATTTTTTCGCATTAATCCTTAAACGGGGTCATTAAATATCTGGCGGAGTTATGAAAAAACTGAATTCGTTTCTTAGAACAACATTTTTCGGCGGTTTTCTTGTTGTTCTTCCAATTATTCTTCTTATTCTGGTTCTTAATTGGTTTTATGAATTCCTGCTTGAGAATATTCGTCCAATTATAAATCTTTTGATACAAACAGCGCGGATGAGCGAGCTTATTGCAGCGGCTGTTGCGGTTGTTATAATGCTCCTTCTGTTCTTCCTTGTCGGTCTATTGGTTCAAACACGCCTGGGTAAATTCTTTTTCGAAATATTTGAAGAACGTCTCTTAAAAAAAATTCCGATTTACAGAATAATTAAGGAAACTGTAATTCAGTTATTCGGCGGAGAGAAAATGATTTTTAAGGGCGTTGCCCTTGTAAGACCATTTCATAACGATACTTTAATAACTGCATTCATTACGGACGAAAGTCCCAACGGATATATAACCGTATTTGTTCCCTCGTCACCCGCGCCAACCGGCGGATATATTTATCACATCAAAAAAGAATATGTTACGAAAATTGATTATCCCGTTGAACAGGCGATGAGAACTGTATTAAGTCTTGGCGCTGGATCTAAAGAATTTGTTTCCGAATTAAAAGAAAACAAGATTAATAACCCCGATTGATCTCTGTGAAAACCGAAGTAAATAAATATTTTCTCTTGTTTAAGGATCTACCTCTATAAATCAGTTTTTAATCAAAAATTTTTTTATTCCGTCCAATACAATAAAATTTCATTTAATTCGTTTACCTGAATAGAAAAAAATAATTATGAGTCAATTAAACGAGAATAATCTGATTGATAGGTGCAGAATGGGGGAATCTGCAGCGTTCGGTCCATTGATAAAGCTTTATAAGAATCGATTATTCTCTTATCTATTAAAGATTAGCAGAGATAAAAATTTGGCAGATGATATGTTACAGGAGACATTAATTAAAGTTTGGGACGGGTTCTCAAACTATTCAGAACAAAATAGATTTTCTTCATGGCTCTTTTCTATTGCACATAATACGGCTATGGATTCTTTAAGAAAAAATACCAGACGCAATATTTTTGACACCTCGTCAGAACCAGATACTCTTTCCAGTCCGGTAAATCCTTATATGGACTTAGTGGGTAAAGAGACTTCGCAAAGAATCTCGAATGCAGTTGATCAATTATCGCTTAAGCAAAAAGAAGTATTTCTTTTAAGGGTTCATGGCGAAATGACATTTAAAGAAATCTCGAAGTTAACCGGCGAGCCGTTAAATACGGTTCTATCGCACATGCATTATTCGGTTAAAAAGCTTAGAAAAATCTTGAGGTATGTAAATGCAGAATAGCAGTAAAGTAATCTGTGAAATATTCGAAATGGAGATGTGGCTTTATATTGATAAAGCATTAAACGATGAGAAAATGGAATTCTGGAGGTCACATTTAAGGCAATGTAAAACATGTAAGGAAAAGATTGTTGAAGCGGAAGAGCTAGTTTTGAACGCATCGGAAAATCTTTTAGTTGAAATGGACGATAAACAATTTGATGAAATGATTTCTGTTGCGATACGGAAGAAGAGAAAAAATTATATAGCAAGATTATTCGAAAGAAAAAAGAAAAAGATTATTTCAGCAGGTAAAATTGTTTTTGCTAGCACTCTTGTAATTGTAGCTGTACTAATCTCGTTGCTATCGGATAAACCCAACTCGGTTAAATCTGTTAGTAAAGAAATTTTAGAATGGGAAGGGGGAAGTATAAAAGCGGAAATTGAGAAGATATCAAATAAAATAAATATGATGGATCAAAACGATTGGGAGAGACAGATGATTATGATTGATCAAAAAATCGAATCAATTGAAAAGAACACCGACAATTTTTCATTTAATTAATGGGAGGTATAAAATGAAAAGGACTTTATTTTGTCTGGCAACTGGAATGTTTTTGTTACTTAATATAAACTTGAGAGCACAAACATCAGGCACTTACAAGGAATATTTATCTCAGTATAAGGAAACAGAGGGTGTTTATCTGGCACAGGTTCAGGGTAAAGAGTTAAGTAAAGAAGAGGAAGAAAAACTACTGAAGAATCTTACACCGGAAGTTAGATCCAAATTGGAAGAAGTTAAAAAGCTAAATAAAGAGAAGTATTATCAGCTACTTAGAACTTCATTCCCTTTTGGATATTTAACAACGGCATTTAGTAATCAGGAAGTTTATACCGGACTATTGAATGCCGGAGAGAATTTTAAAAAAGAAAAAGAATTAGAAATAGATGCAGAGTTGTTAGCATTAAAAATTAAAAATGCAGAAGGCAACACTCAACAAAAATTGAAAAGTGAACTTGCCGGTGTGTTAAATCAATTGTTCGACATAAAGGAAAAGAAGAAAGAAACCGAAATCAAACAGCTTGAAAAAAGATTACAGGAATTAAAGGAATCGATTCAAGCACGTAAACAAAACAAAAACGAAATTGTTCAAAGAAGAATTCAAGAAATGCTTGGTGATTCCAGATATTTGAGATGGGAATAGAAAATTATTTATGTAGAGACGCAGTTAATCGCGTCTCTACAATTAGTAGCTTTGCTAATTTTTTGAAAAGTAATCTAAAATTTGCCGAGTTTTGTTTTCCCCACTTTCCGGAACCGGAACACGAATTGTAAAATAATTTCTTCCGGGTACTTTTCCTCCCATCATTGCAAACTGGCTCCATTGAAAAGCGAGCGTTTTGTTATTGTCAATTAGGTGAACGCTGTCAATACGCCCGAATCTTCCATTCGGATACCAGATTCCGTTCAAATAAACTCCATATTGGGATATTAACGCAACCCCCGAATATTTTTGATTCCGTTTGTAATTCATCAACGGAACATACCACTGCAGAAAACCTGTTAATAAAATAATTCCGATTGCAACGCTTATTGCACCCCACGGCTCATCAACAAATAATAGGAATAATACCGCAAAGAAAATTGCAAAACCCGAAGCCATATAAAAAAGAATTCTTTTATCCTGCTTATCCCTTTTGTACTCAAGCTCATAATATTTAATCTATTCATTTTTAGAATAACTCCACCGGGCAATTTTCTCCGCGCTTTCTATTGCCCTATTTAACGAGTGGCCCTGAATAAAAAATATTATAGAAGATAAAAGAAAGGTTAGCGTTATAATTAATCCTACAAGCATTAATGCAAAACCGCCATCAAATCCGTCCATCTCGGAGAAGATTGGATAAAAAATCATTATAAGCCCAATAATAGTAATTGTAAGGCAAATAGCTGCCCATTTCTTGGGACCGTTCCTGTATTCTAACATAAAGATTTCCTGTTTGCAAGTTGTTTAAAAAATAGGAACAAACTTTCAAAAGTCCAAAACTACATTCAGTTAAAAAGGAGATAACGAATAATTCCAGTTTTGCATCCTACTGAAAATATTTTGGTATCCGAATACAAGGAATCGTGATTTATAAATCAATTAAACAAAGGGTTGTGTTGGTTCTGGCGGGAAGAACTTTTCCGGATTTAAACCGAAACTACTTTGCCAGCTTGAATTTAATTGCAAATACAGAACCGGATCCTTTTTGAGAATCCAGTCTAATTTCACCTTCGTTCAATTCCACAAATCTTTTTACAATTGCAAGACCAAGTCCTGAACTTGCTTCTCCGGCGGTGGGAATAGAGGAGAGTTTAACAAACGGTTTGTAAAGATTTTTTATGTCCTCCTCACTGAAACCCTGTCCGAAATCCTGAATAGTTATAACAATGTTATTACCCGATTCTTTAACGCCAACAATTATTTTTTTATTCTGCTCGGAATATTTGATTGCATTAGTTAACAGGTTTTCAATAATTTGTGTGAAGAGAACGTTATCTGCAAAAATAAATCCATTTTCTATTTGGTAATCTTTGATGATTGGTTGTTGTTTCTTTTGAGCATGGTGTTCTACACGGTCAATGACTTTATTAATCTCATCAACCACACTAAAAATATTTTTATCAAGAGAAAAGTTTTGTCCTTCGAACCGGCTGAAATTTAAAAGTTGTGTTATAAGATCCTGCATTCTTTCGCCGGCTTCTCCAATCATTTTAATAAGGTTTCTTTCATCCTGGTTTAATTGTGATTCTTCAAGCAGAATTTCTGCAAATCCCTTTACTGCAAAGACGGGATTTTTGAGGTCATGACTAACTATCCTGAGGATTTCAACTTTCTGGCGGTTTTCTTCCTCGGACTTATCGCGTAATTTTTTCTCTTCTACCGCAGCTTTCTCGGCTTCAATTTTAGAGGTTTTATAACTCTGTGTCCGCTCCTCAATTATTTTTTCAAGCTTAATATGCTCCTTCTTGGCAGTTTGCATGCGCGAGTAGTAAAGCAATAATATTCCGATTATAACCGACATTGATACAAGGATATAGAACGCAGGTGTTTCCCAGAAAATAGAGTCAACTTTAAATTTTAGTGCTGCTGGTGTAACGCTCCAGTTTCCGTAACTATCCGAAGCGAGAATCTGAAATTCATAATCGCCATATGGAAGTTTTTGATAACTGATTTCACGTCGCCTTTCAGTATTATGCCACTCGTCATCAAGTCCTAACAGCCGGTATCTAAATCGAACATTTTGAGGTGAAGCGAATGATGGAGAGTTGAATCGAATTGTTAAATTCGAATAATCGCTGGGAAGTGTAATAATATCCCCTGGATAAAATGATGTATCTTTTAATGAAAGCGATTCAATGAAAACCTTTGGTTTAGTTACAATATCTCTAAATGACTTTAGGTTAACAATAACCGGTCCACCGAAAGAAGGGAACCATAAATTTCCCTCATAATCTCTCATCCAGCTAGGCTGGCATCCGCCATTAAACTCAATGTTTGCAAGTCCCTCTTCCGAACCGTAGTTAATTGAAATTAGAAAATCTTTTTTACCCTCGAGATAATTATCTATCTCAGTCTCGCGGATTCTGAAAATCCCATTATTGCAAGTGAACCAGAAATTTCCTTTTCCATCTTCTACAATTGCAGAGACAATATCATTAAACAGTCCGTTCTTTTTTGTAATAGTAACATACTTATCCTTTAACTTAACTCTAAGTCCGTTTCCATAAGTACCTATCCAAAGCCTTTTTTTCTTGTCTACGTATAATGCTCTTGCAGATTTTGCGTTAGCTACCTGAATAAACTGGAATTTCCCGTTTTCATATTTAAACAACCCTTCGTCGGAGGCAATCCATATAATTCCTTTTTCATCCTGTATAAAATGTCTGTAATTATTTCTTCTCGATTTCTCTGGATAAAGAACACGAAACTTTTCATTTTCATTTATGACTACTGCGCCTACGGAACCGAACCAGATTCTTCCGGATTGATCTGTAAAAGCAGAAAAGAAATTTACACCGGCTTTTTCTCTTAAACTATCTCTATCTAAATATTCCTCTAATTTATCCCCCGTTGCTTTTAATATTCCGTTTCCATTAGCACCAATCCAAATATTTTTATTTCTATCCTCGGTAAATGCCCATGCAATTATTCTTGCTTTTGTGCGCTGTGTTTCTTCAAATGGTGCAATTAGTTTTCTATTGTTAATAATTTTTTGAATACCCGGATTTTGACCGATCCATATAGTTCCGTCGGATGAATTAAGAAGGGGATAGGTGTTAAGTTCTTCTATGCCGAAAGTTTTATCGAGAGTGTATATAAATCTTTTTCTAATTAGATAAAGACCGTAAAGCTGTGTCCCTACCCAATAATTATTTTCGGAATCGATAAACACACGCGAGTAAACAGTTGTAGAAATTTTACCTCGTGGTATAATGGTTTCCAGCGAATTATTTTTTACTAGAACAACCGCCCCGTCGTCCGTTCCGGCAAGAATAGACGAATCCTTCATAAATATTGTGCTAATTAACCGATCGGGGAATAAGTTTACAGGATTTGAAATGTCATCGAAGGTTTTAGCATAATATATTCTTTGTCCGTATAAAATCCAGATACCGTTTTCGTTATAAATGCAGTGATTGTGAAATCTAAATGGAAGCGAAATGGATTTTTGTTTAACTATTTTTCCATTGTGAAAGAGCGTTGCCTGATTTTCGAATAATGCAAACAGAGTATCGTTCTTTGTTTTATAACCGAATGAAATATAATAGAAGTCTTTAACCGGTTTGCCGTTCTGTAAATAATTAATTTTTGTTGCAGTCCCATTGGAATAATAGAACAGGTCCCTGTTTGTACTGCACAAATAAAAATTACCTTTTGAATCTTCTGCTAATTGAAAAATGTTAAGATGGGAATCGGAAAATTTGTTGGTTATGTCGGTAAAAGTTTTGCCGTCAAAGATAATCAATTTGCCAAGTTCGTTAGATATCCATAACTGGTTTTTGCTATCAATAAAAAGTCCATTAATTCTATCGCTCTGAAGAACCGGGTATTCACTTGCTGTATAAGTCTTAAAACTATATCCGTCAAAACGAACAAGCCCTCCATAGGTCGATACCCAGATGTAACCGTTTTTATCCTGAACAATACGGTTTATAGAATTTTGTGGCAGTCCAGAATTTGAATTCCAGTTTGTTACCACATATTTCTCGGAAGGTGTGATTGTTCTTATGTTTTGAAGGATTTGCGGCTGTGCATTAATGCTGATGGCGATAAAAAATATGGTTATAAATTTAATAAGATAACTTCTCAACAGAACTCCCTACAAAAAGGTTTACCGGTAAAACAACGGCTTAAAATTATGTTAGATTTATATCCTTCTCAAGTAGATAATTAATTGTTTATAGAAAACAGACCGCTATTTTTCTTTCCCCAAAGAGTCGAAATAATTTCTTATCAAATCTTCATAATTCTTTTTATAGCCCTCCCTTATTGCTTTAAGCAGCTCGTCTCTAATTTTGTTTTTTCCTTCGTCGGTAGAAAGTATTAAGTCGGGTGGAGAAGTTCGTGCAAAATCGCGTCCCGTGTTAGATATTCTTTCCTTTTCAAAATCTCTTTCGTTAATTGATCGCTGAGCGTCAAGGAGTTTTGATAATATTCTTTCCTGTTGTTTTACCAGATTGTCATTAAGGTTTTGTGATTGCAGGTTAGAAACAACTTCTTTCATTTCCTGTAGAATTTTTTCGAGGTTAGCAGCGAGCCGTTTGGACTGACCGGTTTCCTGTGATTCCCGGTTAAGCTGCTCTAATGATTTTCTAATCACTTCCTGTTGTTGAGCAATCCTCTCAATTTGCCCCATCATTTCCGGTGTCATTCTGCCCTGATTCAGCATTTGCGTCAACCGGTTTAGATCCATTTGTTGTTGCGATAACTGTTGTAACTGCTGCATCATTCCCATCATTCCGCCGCCCTGTCCGCCGCTCATCATCTGGTCCATTCCCCCTTTAATTAAACTTGCGGCTTCATTTAAATTGCGCATTGCCTCTGTCTGCCTCTGGGAAGAGTATGCCGGGTTTCCGTTTTGCATCCATGTTATAGATTGCTGCATTTCAGAATAAGCTTTGCCGAGCGTCCTCCCCATTTCCGGAGTTATTGCAAATGTCTTTTGTGACAATGCCGACATCTTTTGTAATATTTTACCAAGGTTGCTTTGAAGCTCGTTTTGTTCACGCGAATTTTTATTTAATTCGGATGACTGTGGAGAAAGGTTTCCGGTATTGTTCTTTAGATTTTCTTGCATTCTAGATAGTGTTAGCAGGTCGTCGAGTATCTTCATCATATCGTAAAATGTTTTCATCTGGCTAATTTGCTGAAGTGCCGATTGAAGATTTTGCATACTGCTTTTAGTCTGTTGCATATTTTGAGAAAGCTGCGCCTGGGATTTTAATGCCTCCATTTTCTGCTGTTGCCTAAGGTCTTTTACGATTTCGTCGGACAGTGCTTCGTTATTTTGTCTTTCGAACTCATCTAATAGTTTTTTCATTTCATCAAGCGGCATATCGGTTAGCGCGTTCATTTTTTGTTCAAGGTTTTCCATCTCATCCTTAATATTGGCAATATCTTTGGATATATCATCCTGTCGTTTTGTTATTTCATCGCGTTTATTTTTATCGGAAAGATTAGTCTGTTCTGTTTTATTGAAAAGGTCTTCAACTTTGTCGGAAATATCCTTAGCGCGTTTAATCAGCTCATCAATTTTCATTTCAACCTGAACACGCTTTAGAAGATTTAATGTTCGCTCAAGACTTTTCCTGAAGTATTCTTCGTTGGCTTTAAGATCTTCGAGGGACATCTGAACGTTATCGCGCAGCAAATTCTGCATTGCTTCCTGCATTCGTTTGAATGCATTCATTAATTCTTCGCTATTGAGCTGCTCAAGCAGATTTTGCAGTTCGTTATATTTTTGTAAAGTTTCTTCGGAGAGCAGGTTGTTCTGAGCAAGTTCTTTTCTCATCTCGTCAAGTTTTTTAGTAGCATCTTCTGTCTTCTGCAACAAATCGCTGAACTTCTTGGATGCCTGTTCAATTCTTTCTTTTTCTTGCCAGTTAATTTCTTTTGAGTTTTGTTTGAGATCGTTGCTTATCTTCTTTAGTTCCGCGCTTAATTTTTCTGCTTCCTTTAAAGTCTCTTTCAACTCATCTGCAGTTTCCTGCTGTTGATTATCGGCAAGTTTATAAAGTTCGTCCAGAGAAGGAACAAATACAGAAATGGATTGGGATTTTGTGGATTTAGGTCCCGAGACAATATCATTGTCAAAAACTTCCAGGTAGAAAGTAAGCGATTCACCTTCTGCTAAAAATAATGGAGTTAAATCCCATACATAATAAATTTCATCTTCAACGGATTCTTTTCTAATTGGGATTGGAATTTGGGAGAATTCCTGTGCAGCGGGGCGATACTTTGATGATGTTAATCTGTAATTCAATATAAATGAAGTAAATCCATAGTCATCATTAATCTTAGCAACTATTGAAATCCGGCCATCGGTTCCAAGCTTAATGTTTTCTTTCGGATTAATCATTTCAATAGAAGGGAACCGGTCGTCAAGTTTTTGAATCGTGTATGTTACCGGGTTTATGCTTGATATACCCTGAATATCTGTTATGTCAATAAAATAGTTGAGCGAATTTTTAACCGAAAGTTCGTATACAGCCGATTTATGATTAATTGCCAAATTGAATTTTGTGCTGTCGCTAAAATTTATTGCAGCACGCGATAATTCGCGCGACGAAAAAACATTAATGCGTACTTTAGAACCGGGTAGAGCGGAAACGTTTCCGTTATCGCGTTGAACGATGTTCGGTAAATTTGAGTATGCCGGGGGAATAATCGTTACATCAAGTTGAGTAATTACAGGACGGCTTATAACGGAAATTTTATATTGATTGCTTTCGATCCCTTCCGAAGATGCATAATACACAAACGAAGTTTTAACATCAGCCGCGCGATAAATAAATTTTCCGGATGAGTCGGGTGTGAGTGCAACCTTGTTAAACTCTGTTTGCTCTTCCGATTTGGTTAATAAAGAAATCTTAGATGGAGATTCGCCATTAGCGGTTATTGTAATTTTTATGCTCTCGCCTTTGGTAATCTCTTTGTTTCCCGGGATAACATTAAAATAAAACTTCTGCGGTGGTGTAAAATCTCTGGAATAATTAATTATTCTTAATGCCGATGCAGAAAAACCGGGCACCAGTATTATTAGGATAACAGAAGCTATTGCTGATGCCAATCCGATACGGAATTTTCTTTTAGTTCCCGAGAAATCAATCGACTTTTTAAAATCAACCGACTCTGTTTTTTTGTAAACCCTTTTAAATGCCTCATTAACTAATTCGGCTGAATATCCACTGTAATTTCCCGAAAGCAGTTCAATCGAATTTAGTAATTCGTCTTTTATTTCACTAAATGCGTCTCCTACCTTTTTTGAAGCGGAATGAAAATCCGGATTCGAAAAAAGAAAGAATGATTTAGCGTAAGGGATCAATACAAAATAGATTAACAGAATAGCTGTTGATAATAGTAAGGCATAAAATATTATTGTTCTAATAAAAGAATTGAAACCAAATAATGATTCCAGAATAGAAACAAAAATGAAACCGGCAGAAAGGATAATTAAGAGAATTGATAACCCTGAAAGAGCGTTCCTACGATTATCAAGGGATTCAACTCCGGATAGCTTCTTTTTTATTTCGTTTAGATATTCGTTTATCATAAAAAGATTTTTAATTACTTAGTGCCCATACGACAATGTTTGTTCCAAACTTTAATGCTTCCTCTCTTTTTTCCGGAGGATCTTTATGAACATTGGGGTCTGCCCAACCATCGCTTGGATTTGCCTCGAAGGTGTAATAAACACACAAGCGCCCATCAACAAAAATTCCAAAACCTTTAGGCGGATTATTGTCATGTTCATGCGTCTTGGGCGGACCGTTCCTGAAATCAAACATACAATTATATAGTCCGTAATTGAATGGAATCTCCACCAAATCTTTATCCGGAAATACTTTTTTTATTTCACGCCGGAAAGCTTTATCCAAACCATAGTCATCATCAACATAAAGAAATCCTCCATTCTCCAGATAAGTCCGTAACTTTTTTACATCTGAATCAGAAAAAACAATGTTGCCGTGTCCGGTCATAAATAGAAATGGATAAGTAAAAATATTTCCGGTTGATAAATCGACAAACTCATATTTGGGATTTGTTTTAATGTTTGTATTCTGTGCAATAAATTTTAATAGATTTACTTCTGCCGAGGGATCATTATACCAGTCCCCTCCGCCGTTGTATTTAATACGGGCAATCATGAATCCCCGATTATCCTGGGCGGAAAAATTACCGGAAATTATTATCAGAATTATTATTGTCTTTACAAAATTTTTCATTTACACATTGCTAATTAACACGGCGAAGATAAATATTTAATTGGCTCTTTGCATAGGCAAAATAAAAGAACAAGAGAATCATTTGCGTGTTTATTATCTTTAAATCAACAAATAAGGAATTGACATGAAAACCGTTAGAATATTATTCATGGTAATCTTTCCATTTCTATTGAATGCGCAACCTGTTGGTTTTAATGATTATTTTAATGATCAAACGATGCGAATTGATTATTTCCATATTGGTGACGCAGTTACTGAAATTGTTACAATTGATTTTGTTTATCAATACGGAACGTGGGCTGGAAGCACAAAAAACCTAATCGATAATTTTAACAACGGCGCATACTATCACAAAATTTATGATCTGGCGACCGGCAAGCTAATTTATTCAAAAGGATTCGACAGCTATTTTAAGGAATATCAAACCACCGATGAAGCTTCTAAAGGAATTAAGAGAACATTTCATGAAAGCGCAATTATTCCTTATCCAAAAAACAAAATAAAATTTGTTTTAGAAAAACGGGATAGAAATAACATTCTTAACGAAGTTTTCTCAACGGAAATAGACCCTTCCGATTTGTATATAATTAAAGATCCGGTTAAGGATAAATCGGTAACCGTTATAGAAAGTTATAAGTTGGGTGCGCCGCACAGTAAAGTTGATATTGTAATAATAGGAGATGGATACACTGCGGGTGAATACAAAAAATTTGACCGCGACTTAAAAAGATTTACAAATGTTCTTCTCAATCAGGAACCATTTAAAAAATATAAAGATAAGTTTAATATCCGCGGAGTATTTAAAGCTTCTGCAGATAGTGGAATTGATGAACCGGGCGCAAACGTTTATAAGAGCACTGTGTTAAACACTACGTATTATTCAATGGGCTCGGAAAGATATATTTTAACAGAGGATAACAAAACATTGCGTAACCTCGCATCAAATGTTCCGTATGATGCTATCTATATTATGGTTAACGGTGCACGTTACGGAGGCGGAGGATTGTATAATACCTACTGCACATTTGTTGCCGATAATCAATTTTGCGATTACCTTTTCCTGCACGAGTTTGGTCATTCGTTTGCAGGACTTGCAGATGAATATTACACGTCGGAGACGGCTTACAACGATATGTATCCGGAGGGGATAGAACCGGTTGAACCGAATATAACAAGGTTGTATGATAAGAATAATTTGAAATGGAAAAACTTTGTTTCACCCGGGATTGATATTCCAACTCCATGGGAAAAAGAGGAGTACGATAAAGCAGATTATGCATGGCAAAAGATCCGCAGAGAAATGAATAAAAATATTGCAGAATTAAAACGTAACAGAGAGCCGGAAGAAAAAATTGCAGCGGCTCAGAATGAATATGATAAAAAAGATAAAGCAAGAAGCGAGGAAGTTGATAATTATTTGAAGTCATCTAAGTTTGTTGGAAAAGTTGGAGCGTTTGAAGGAGCTGGTTATAACGCAAAGGGAATGTACCGTTCAATGCTCGATTGTATTATGTTCACTAAAGGAGCCAAACCGTTCTGCAAAGTTTGTGAGGAACACATTGCAAAAGTAATAATGCATTATGCAGAATAATTTATATCATTATGTATAAGGTTGAAGCACACCTCAACCTTACATGTGTGTAAAAAGGAAATGGATTATGAAAAAATTACACGGTAAAAAAATTTTAATGTTTATCGATCATATTTACGAAGATCTCGAACTCTGGTATCCAAAACTCCGGCTTATTGAAGAAGGTGCAACGGTTGTTGTTGCCGGACCCGAGGCAAACAAAATATATGATGGTAAAAACGGGTATCCATGTAAGTCAGATGCCTCATACAATGACGTAGAGGAAAAGGATTTTGATGGACTTGTAATACCAGGAGGATTTGCACCGGATAAGTTGAGGCGCGACCCCAAGGTACTTCAGCTCACAAAACAATTTAACGATGCCGGAAAACTCGTTGCACACATCTGCCATGGCGGATGGATAACCATCTCTGCTAAAATTATGAAAGGTTATCGATGTACATCAACTCCCGGAATTAAAGACGATATTGAAAACGCCGGCGCTACCTGGGTTGATGAATCTGTAGTAGTTGATAGAAACATGATCTCAAGCAGACGCCCCGATGACCTTCCGGATTTTAGCAGAGCTATAATTGAGTTTCTTACTAATTAACTATTCCGGAACACACCTTGATTTAAGAGTGCAAAATTTTATTGCATATATAAATGCTGCGGGTTAAGTTGTTCTACAAGAAAAGTGCAGGAGTATATGAAAGTATTTCACCTCAACAATCCCGCCGCCGGAAATGGAAACGGCGCTAAGGTATTTCATACAATCAACAAAAATCTTGAAGAAAACGATCTCGAAGTTGAAGCTGCTCAAACAGAATATGCTGGACACGGAACCGAGATTGTTAAGAACCTCAATTTCCATGATTATGAAACACTTGCGGTTTCGGGTGGTGATGGATCTTTATTCGAAGCAGTAAATGGATACTTTGCAAATCAATCCACTAAGAGAATTACACTTGCTGCTATTCCTGTTGGAAGAGGAAATGCATTTGCACGCGATCTCGATTTTGAATCTAAATACTGGAGGGACGCAATCGATAATGTTGCCTTTAATAAAAAGAAAAAAGTTGACGTGGCACTCTGCAAAATGAACGGAGAACAATTTCATTTTGTAAATATTCTCGGATTGGGGTTCGTTACAGATGTAGCGCGAACAGCGTTCAAACTAAAAGCGTTCGGACATCTCTCTTATATATTGGGAGTTCTTCACCACACAATTTCATTAAAACCATTTTCACTTAAAATAGAAATTGACGGGGAAGTATTGCATAGAGAAAATGTATTTGTTGAAGTTTCCAATTCGCGTTATACGGGTAAAGATTTACTGATGGCTCCTTCAGCTTCTATTGATGACGGTTTGCTCGATGTTACTCTGTTAAACAAACTTTCACGAACACGATTGCTTCAATGCCTTCCCAAAATATTTACCGGTGATCATATAAAAATGAAAGAAGTAGAATGCTTCAAAGCAAAGAAAATAAAAATAGAAACTAAACCCCAAAAACTATTAACCCCGGATGGACAATTACTTGGAAGCACGCCGATTGAAATAGAATGTTTACACAAAGCACTTGAAGTAATTGTGCCCTTTGAAGCTCCGGCAGAAGATGAGGAATGAATCAATTCTATAAATCGTGCATACATATAATATTTATTGTAAGAGTTTATGAATAATTACATTCTTGGGTGTTTCTTCTTTTTCTATCAGTTTGCCGCCATAGTATTTGCGCAGAATAAAACAGAGTCTGTTGTATGGCGCCTGGACAGTCTTGATAAAATATGTGGAAATAGTATTGCGGTTTTTGGAAATCCTGAAATTATTTTTGATGGTGAATCAACGGCTGTTAAATTTGATGGAATAGATGATGGAATAATTGTTCATGCCGATCCGCTTGCGGGTGCTACAACATTTACTGTGGAAATAATTTTTAAACCGGATACCTCTTCTAATCCGGCAAACAAGGAACAGAGATTTCTTCATATTCAAAACCCGGATTATGAACCCAGAAGAATGTTGATTGAATTACGTCTTGCGAATGACGGTAAATGGTTTCTCGATACTCATATAAACGCAGACACTATGGCGCATACACTCTATGCGGAAAAATTTACACATCAGTTAAATAAATGGTATCACGCTGCATTGGTATATGAAAACGGAATGATGATTCATTACGTTAACGGTATTGAAGAAATGCGGGGGAAAGTTAAATACCTTCCGGTTACTGGCGGAAATGTTTCAATTGGAATGAGGATGAACAAAAGGTCTTACTTCAAAGGGGAAATTAAGTTAATTAGAGTAACAAAAGGTGCATTAACTCCCGAACAGTTTTTTAAATAATAAACAAGAATAATTAAGAAGGTTGGTTTAATACATCTACAAACTTTGAAAAATTTTCAGGAAGCGGTGACTCTATAATCTTTAGTGTTCCATTTTGTAAAGGAAATTCAATTCTACTTGCATGCAACATTAAGCGCGGAAACTGGTTCTGTATCTTAAAATCGACATAGCGCAAATCTTCAACAACCGGATGCCCCATTGAATATAAGTGGACTCGAATCTGATGCCTTCTTCCGGTTATAATAGAAACATCCAGCAGAGTAAATTCTTTATATCTTTTAATCACCTTAAAATCAGTTATACTTCTTTTTCCTTTAGTTTCATCAATACCCATTCTTCCCGAGCCAAATTCGCGGATCGGTTTATCAATTCTTCCGCTTTCATTTTCAATTACTCCGTAAACAAGAGCGGTGTAATTTTTTTTTATTGAACGATTCGCAAAAAGATTGTTTAAATATTTATGTGTACCCGAATTCTTTGCAAACAGGATAATTCCGCTAACCTCTTTGTCAATTCTATGGACAATAAAAATTTTTTGCTGATATTTTTCCTGAAGCAGAGAGTGAATTGTCTGAAGATGCAAATCATTTTCGGAAATTGATGCGGTTCCCACCGGTTTATTAACGGCAACAATGTTACCGTCTTCGTATAAAATATCGAGAGAGATTGACATAGTTTATTATCTTATAGCGTCAATAATCTTGCGGACTTTAGTAACCGAAAGAATTTTATATCCAAACTCATCCTTACTTCCGGCATCGTGCAAAGTAATGTTAAAATTTTTATATGTCATATTGCTTTGTATAGTTTCTCTTGCTGATGCATGAATCTCCTTAGCACCGGACTTAGTTAAAATCTCTGCAGCATTATTTTCGTTAACACCACCTCCCGGAATAATAATTATTCTGTTCTTTGCCCGGTCAACTAATTTTTTAATCACTTCAATTCCAGAAAGAGCAGTTTTTTCAAGACCGCTTGTAAGAATTCTATCGGCACCCAGATCCATTAATGTATCGAGCGCTTCGTAAGGATCTCTTGTAAAATCAAACGCTCTATGGTAAGTAAAACTCATGGGACGCGCTATATCTATTAACTCGAACGTGCGGTCTTTGTCTATTGTTCCGTCGATATTTAAGATGCCGGTTACAATTCCGTTAACATTAGAATCTCTGCAGAATAATATATCCCGCTTCATTACTTCGAACTCTTCTTTGGAGTAAATAAAATCACCAACACGGGGACGAATTAAAACGTTTACAGGAATTGTCAATCGTTCTAAAACGATATTAATCAATCCATAACTCGGTGTTAACTCGCCCAAATCTAAATCCGAACAAAGTTCAATTCTATCGGCTCCGGCTTTCTCTGCAAGAATTGCAGAATCAACCGAATCTACACAAGCTTCAAAAATAATTTTATCCAACGGAATTCACCTTTAATTTATAAATCGGCTTGCCGTTTAATTCTCTTTTTTCAAATCCCATTTTACGAAGATATGATTCATGTTTTTCGTTTCCGGGATCACTGTAGATATTTTTTACCTTTTTGTGTTTGAAAATTTCGTTGAAGACATATTTTCCCATCTTAAAATCGCGGTAACCAGGAATTGCATAATCGAGCCGTACATGAATTGAATCATCATCGGAATATTCGGAGATAACTAATCCGGCCGGAATGGTATTTCTTAATACAAACATAACATGGCAACTTTCGCACGGCATAAATGAGAAGGAGGGTATAAACTTTTTTATATCGTGTTCGTAATATTGAAGGAAATAATTCAAATATTCCGAATTGGTTTTTACTTCAAGAACCCGGAAGTATTCATTTTCTTTCTTGAAAAAAATTTCCGAGAGGTAATAGATATCGACAAGCGTAATAAATCCGTTTAATATACCAACCGGGTAAGCGCCGATTATAAATCCGTATGTTGAAAAAATTGACGCACCAAAAAAATTTATTATCCTCAGCTTAACTATTGAACTCATCATTAATGAGATTGCAATAAGAACCGAAGCAGAATAACCGATTATTTCAATTAATTGCATTTTGTTTTCCGCTTTATTATAGCAATTGTTATTTGTTTGGAATTAATTCTATTGTTAAAAAAGTATATGCTTCGGATTGTTTTGCCGTGCCGGGGCCAAGAGATAAAGCTGCCGGAAAATGGTAAGTATCGTCATACAATATTTCGTAGTAACTTGGTTTGGTATACTTTGTATCAATTAAAATGTCGAAGAGTTGATCTACCGATTTATACCACTGCCAGTTTTCACCCGATATTGAAGTCGTTCCGCTTGAGTCTCTTATATCGGTAATTGCATTGTTGGTAACGTAGATTCTAACATATCTACCTGAATATGTAAAATTTGCAATTCGCATTTGTGTTAATGTATAACTATTTATTCCAAGAGACTTCCACTTCTGTAATTCGCCCGAAGCTTTATCCGATAAACTACTAACCGGGTTGTCATCGCAGCTTGCAAATAAGATAATTGCAATAATAAATAAAGCAAACCTTTTCATTTATTATTCCTTTTTTGTTTACCTAAATCTATCAATTTTCTTTCATCAATAATATAGAGAAATAGAGTAATAATTTAGAGAGCAATTATGGTTTAAATACAGAGTTTAAACCCCGCGTAGCAAGATGCGGAATGATTGTATAGTGAGTTTCGCTTTCTGAAATTTCTGCTTTCAGTTTTAGACCGGAGTATTTATGTTGTTTTAATGAGCCGGTAAATTCTTTCCATGTCTCTAAGAACTGACTTTCTTCGAGCGAGCCGACCGATGTATAAACTATTGCATTCAGAGATTTTTCATGTTCAGAAAAATTCTTTTCCAGTTTAAGGATATAATTATTATCCCAGAAGAGAGCAGGACTAATCATAACATACCGGCTAAATAATTGTGGCTTTTCGAATAATGTGAATGTTACAAACAATCCTCCGAGTGAGTGACCAATTAAAGTCCGGTCGTTCTTGTTAATTCTATAATTCGACTCAGCAAATGGAATTAGTTCCTTCTCAATAAAATCTAAAAATTTACCGGCACCTCCTGAAGCCGGAACCATTGAACGCGAACTCGCGGGTAAATTTTCTGGCTGAATGAATGTTGGTGTATAATCCCGCGCGCGGTTATAATTAAATTCCTTTGAACCGCCCTCAGAAGAAATTCCAACTATGATTAATTCAGGCAGCTCGTTATTGAATGCAAGAAGTTTTGCGGTCTGCGATACAATTCCGAAAGAAGAATATGCGTCCAGCATGTAAACAACAGGATAATTTTTATCCGTTGAATAATAACTTGAAGGAAGCGATACGAAAATTGGGTAAGTAACATTATTATATGTAGAAGTGATTTTATAAACTTCAGTTCTGGCTAATGTAACCAGCGGCGCATTGTTTTGTGCAGATGAAAGAGAAATAAATAAGAATAATATTGTTAATACTTTTTTCATTGTTTGCTAACCTTTTAGTTTTTCGTAATTACTAATGATAATATCCATCATGTTATCTAAGGTTTCGTTTACAGTTTGATTGGATGGTTGTTTGTACCAGTCGGCAATTTCTTCTGCGCCGGATTGCAATGGAATTGCAGCATCAAACTCCGGTACAATTTTTTTTATTTTGGAATTATCGAAGTAAGTATCATAAGCTTTATCGCCGTAAAGTTCGGCGCCCCAATCTTTATCGTGTTGAGCAATAAAATCAATTGGAATGTGAATTAGTTTTAATTCATAACCAGATTTGTCTGCTAATATTTCCGCTATTTGATTCCACGTTACAGTTTCATTCGAAGTTATATGATATGCCTGTCCAATCGTGTTGATGTTTCCTATCAGACCAAAAAAACCCCTTGCAAAATCTCTTGTGTGTGTTAAAGTCCACAAAGTGTTGCCATCACCGTGGATTATAATCTTCTTCCCGTTTTTCATCCGGTGGAATGGAAGGTATCCCATCCGCAATGCCGGTTTTGTTTTATCGTATGTGTGTGAAGGTCGACATATTGTAACAGGGAAACCATCTTCGAGATATCTATTCATTAGAAAATTTTCACAGTCAATTTTTGCCTGAGAGTATTTCCAGAAAGGATTAACGAGCGGCACGTCTTCGGTAATTGGAAGCTTTATCGGTGGTTTGTGATAAGCCGATGCAGAGCTAATAAAAATATACTGTTTTGTCCGGTTGTGGAATAACTCATAATCCCGTTTAACGTCATTTTCGTTGAAAGCGATCCAATCAACAATAACATCAAATGATTGATTGTTAAGAGCAGACTCAACTGATTTGATGTCAGAAATATCAGCATTAATCAATTTTGCCTTTTGTGGCGGAGTTCTGAAAGATTTGCCGCGATTCAAAAGAAATAAATCGAATCCCTTTTCTATGCAGAGCTCCGAACACGATGAACTAATAACTCCAGTTCCGCCGATAAAAAGTATTTTCATTTAACACCGTCCGGAGAATTAGAAATAATTAATTGAATAATCCCAGCGGAAAAATACACTGCTTCAATTTAATGTGCACAAGAATTTAATAAAACAGGATTATGACTTGCAGAGAGAAATCTTTATGCGGTAAAAAAACTTTTTATGCCGACTGGCTAACCGGCACAGTAAAAGAGATTAATCTTTGCTCTAATTCGTTAATTCCGTTAAGCATTTTTTCTTTGGCTTGATTCGATTCAGACATTATTATTCCGGCCATTTGTTTGTAGTAGTTGATTCCATCGATCAAATTATCCCGGAATGTATTGAGGTAAGTATCTGTTTGAGCGGAAAAATCCTTAGCCGATTTTTCTACTTTGTTTTCGAAGTAATCGATATATAATTTAAGTTCTTTAACAAACATATTCGGCCGGTTCTCGTCCGTTACCAAATTTATTCTGCCATAGATATGATCGACCATTTCCTTAAGCGTTGCGACTTTGGAATAGTAGGCAATGTTTGGACCGGGGCATACTGAAACTGCGCGGCTCTGTTTTGGTGTGGGAATATTATTAAGGATTAGCGGGGTTACGGTTAGTCCCTCACATAAACAAACTTTATCGGTAACTCTATCAAACTCTTTACTGAATTGTTCCGGATCCGTAACATTCTCTTTTAACTGGGCAATTTTCTTATTGAGATATGTAATTGATGCAGTGCAAACCGGTTTATCGGAAAACTCTCTGTTCGAAACTAAAAACTTCTTAGGACACGGGCTCCCGGGTTTTCCTAACTCAACTCTTTCAACTTTCTCGATGTCTTTGCTGTTATTGCGTAAATTGTTAAATGGCACTCCCAATGGCGAAACTTCGCTTAAATATAAATCCTCTTCATGTGCATCGCACAAACGCTGTAAAGTATAATCATCTACATTCATTACCTCCGGCACTAATAAAAACGGGCTTCCCCATCCAATGGTTTTAGCACCATAGTAACGGATCAGAAATTCCTGCTCACTTGAAATTCCAATGCCGCCCTGAACGGTCAGGTTGTAAATCAGTTTTGTCTCATCAACTGCAATTTCTTTTTTAGCAAGCGCCGGCAGATAAATTTCTTTTAGCGTATTGATCAATTCATCTTTACGATTTTTGAGTTCTTCAAGTATCGGACCCATTAGCAGACCATCAGTTGCAAAAGCATGTCCGCCGCAATTCAATCCGGATTCTATTCGGAATTCTGAAACCCACAATCCCTTCTTTGCTAAGAATTTTCCCTGGATGAGAGCTGAGCGGAAATCACTTATCTTAATTACAATCTTCTTTTTGAAATTAGAATTGATATCAGGATAGAAATCATTGAAAGCTTCAATATAGCTATAAAGTCGAGGATTCATCCCCGCAGAAAATATTATTGAACTTTCAAGATCGCTTGAAGCATATCCTCGCAAAGCAGCCAGAGCATCATTAAATTCAGATGGAAGGGCAGTGCCTTCCTTATCATAATTTACTTTATCCAGCTTTGTCATAATATTAACATCGATTGAGCCGGGGGTAATTTGCTCGCGGATATTTTTTTCAATTTTAAATTTTAGCGTTCTGTCGGAAGTTTCAAGCATTTCCCGGTATTGAATTTTTAGAACAGAATCATCGGGAAGCATTTCAAAATATTTGGTTATTTCACTGCCCGGCTCGAAAGGAGAGCTTTTTAATTTTTCAAAGTCCCCTTTTACAAATTGGTTGACCATATTAAGATAAGCAGTAATTCGCTTTGCCCTTGAATCGGCTTCGTCAGTTTCAATTGGTATATATGTTTTGCCTCTCAATTCAAGATAATGTTTGCGAAGCTTTTCTAATAAGGTATCATCAACAAGAGACATGACTGAAGAGATTCCGTACTTTGCAACTTTTAATGGAGCATCAACAGAAAAACCAACTCCTAAAACGGGTATATGAAATTTATGTCCGTAAGACGCGTTCATTCAAAATTTTCCGATGAAATATTATGTATTAATTCTTGTCTTGAAGATTTAAGGCGTGGTGTTAAGATCTATTTTGAATCACTAAACTACTAATGCCGGATAGTTGCTGTTCTCAATGATGTTGGAATATGCCCTAAGCTTCAGGGACTAACATAAGGAAAATACTTTATTGACCGGAGCCGGATTTCGCGCAAAACCAAAGTTTTACAATACTTTTACATTCCGCGACAGCCGGATTAAAACATATTATCTGAGAAGAAGTGGAAATACCCTCTTATTTTATCAATGATAATTAAGTATGCTTCCGCCAATAAACTCTCTTAGAACAGAATCGCCCGGAATGGATGAATCATCTTCAACCGGTTCAATTGCTTCGAGCATTTTCCGGGTACGTGATGCGCGGATATAAGCGTCTTCCCTCAACGGATCGCCCTCATATTTTTTCTCCCATTCCTTAAAATGTTCGAGAAGTTTTGGTCGGTAGATTGGAACCTCGAACGGCATGGATGTATTTATTATATAATCAGCTGTGTTGCAATAGGGAAGGATGTTTCTTTTCTCTGATGAACGGACATAATGCCAGTGAAGCAACGTCTGCTCAGGGTTATATGCGCGGTGAACTGAATCGCGCAACATTCTTCTTATTAAACGTAAGTCAGTCCATCTAATGTATTGTCCGTCCGGCATCTTCATTTGAAGAAGCGGTTCAAGATATAATTTGAATTTCTGTTCAGCCGGAATTTCCTTGCTGAATTGAGGGAATAATCCGTGCAAACTATCTATTAATAACACCTCTCCTTCGTGAATTTGAAGAGGATTTCTATCGGGGTATCTTTTACCGATCTTAAAATCGTAATAAGGAATTTTCACTTCTTCACCGGCAGCAAGACGTTTAAGGTGATCGTTAATTAAATCGAGATCAAGTGCTTGCGGTGTTTCAAAATCGTAATCGCCGAATTCATCTTTCGGGTGAAGTTCGAGATCGAAGAAGTAATTATCAACAATCAATGGAACGAACTTCATTCCCATTTTATTTAATCGCTGTTCAAGTTTTAGGGTTGTAGTTGTCTTGCCGGAGGAGGACGGTCCGCTTACCATAACCATTTTAAGTTCGGCGCTTCGTTCTTTTATTAATTCCGCTGCGGTATCAAGTTGTGTTTCATAAAAAGATTCTGCTTCGTGAACGATATGTGGGAATTCTCCGTTTCGAATTCGTTCGTTAGTAGTTTCAACCGTATGAAGATTGTGGGATACAGCCCAATCGAGCGAGCGCCAGACTTTTTTCCATGGAATAACTTCATTCGGTTTGGAAAAATGTTTGGAGTTTTCTCTTCTTCTTCGTGCGGCCTCTTCTCTATATAATATAAATTCTTTAGCAACTTTTGCATGTCCGTTTTCTATCAAGACTTTTTCAATAATATCCTGAATCTCCTCTACTTGCGGTTTGTATCCCTCTTCGAATTGTTCTTCCATTACCTCGATTACTTGTTTAGCTAACTCGGCAGCTTTTTCTTTATCTCTTCCACCGACTGAAACTGCCGCACGGTAAATTACATTTGCAATTCTATCGGGATTGAAAGGAACAATGGCACCGCTTCTTTTAATCACGTACTTAAACTTAGACATGATTGCTCCGAACTTTTTGAAAAAATATTTTATATGTACTTAAGTTACATTTAGAGAATATTTAATTCAAACGATTGATATACCTAATCGAACACTTCAACTTTTCCACTATCAAGATCGTAATATGCAGAAACAACTTTCAATCCTTTATGCTCTACAAATTCTTTCAACAATTCTTTCGATGAATTAAGCTGTAGAGTAATTCTTTTGGTGTTTGAGTAAATAACATTTGTCAGCAAATCGCCAGTTACGCGCTTTGCTGATAGTATTGCCGGTTCTATCTCGCTCGTTAATCGGTTAAGATGACCCGGGAGTTCTCCGCCTTTGATTGTTGCATCAACTGCACCGCATCGCTCATGTCCGAGAACAACAATCAATCTAACACCAAGATGTTCAACCGCATATTCAATGCTTGCCATTGCAAAATCATCTACTACGTTTCCGGCATTACGGATTATGAAAAGATCTCCCATTCCCTGGTCAAAGATTATTTCCGGTGGAACGCGTGAATCGGAACAGCCGACAATAATTGCAAACGGTTTTTGTGATGTAGCTATTTCTTCCAGCCGGGCTTTATTTTGATGAGGATGATTCTGTTTGAATTCTACAAACCTGTTGTTGCCATCCATTAGTTTTTTTAATGCTGCTTCTGCTGATGTATTATTTTCATGTTGAGCAGTTACAACAATGTTTGTTAATGCAAATAAAAACAATAGATATATTCTGATTAACTTCATTTTGATTCCTTTCTATTTTGTGCGTTTGTGATTTAGTGGCAAATCAATATGCCACGAAAACTCTAAAACACCAAATTCCACCAAAATTATTTTAGAGTTAATTTTACTTCTGATAGCATATAAACTGCAAAAGATGCAAGCCAGTGCTCACCTTCATAATTACCGCTTGTAATATATTGCAGTCCCGCCTCAGCATGCTTAATAGCCGAGTCAGTTAAGATTTTTTTAAGCGATTCGCTTTCGGGCAGATGATTTACTATTCCAAACATACACCAGGCACGGCTTAAATTCAATCCGTCAAGATGAACAAGCTTGGGGTCGGTTCTGTCTGTTACGACAGCGGGTTCAAGCAAACTTTTTGTAATTGCTATGCCGGGAAGAAATTTATTAAACCATTCAGCAAAGTGTTTTGGTTCGAGTATTCTTCCCATCAGATCCGCCTCCATCAATGCCGGTGAAAAGAAGTCTTCGCCGCCCGGTTCCCACTTTGCATCATAGCTTTCGTCATTAAAATAATATGTCATCCCTCTTTCAGTTAGAAGTGATTCGAGCTGATAATTTTTTGTTGAACGAGCATAATCGAGAGCGAATGCTATTCCAAATGCCGTGTTAGGATGAACGCCGGTCCGGATTGGATAATTCTGCTTTGGAAGAAAATCAATGTATCGCTCTACAATTGCATCGGCGAGCGGCTTTAAGTTAGACGACCAAATTATTCCTTCTTGATCATCCCATCCATTAAGTTCTTCTGCTAATTTTAGTAACCACGCCCAACCATATGTGCGTTCAAAAGATTTTCTGTTTGGCTGATTAAGATACTCTACTTCAATTCTTATATTTTCTGATGTAAGATTTTCATTCAAAGCTTTTCTGATAGCTGGAGCCGTTTCTAAATCCGGAAAAAGTTTTAATAATCTCACTAACATCCAATGCCCGTGAACCGATGAGTGCCAGTCGAAACATCCGTAAAAAGCCGGATGAAGATTTGCGGGCGATTGTACTTCGCTTACATCGTTCATAACGTGATCAAGCTTATTGGGATATTCCTTCTGAACACATTTGAGTGCAAGCTTAGAAAATTCAACCGCAGACTTTCTATTTAGTTCAGGATATCCGGAATTTATTAATTGGTCAATACCATTAAATGAAAATCCGAAAGAAGCGGAACAAAAAATCAACAGAGTACATATTGAAATAAAAATTTTCATTTACTCACCCTTTTTAATTTTTACCGGAGTGTTTTGTGATAACTTATTGCCTCTTTAAAAACTGATGGAATTCCTTTCAATCCTTTAACAACCAGTGCCGAAGTTAAAGCACCACCCATCAATCCGCCAACAATTCCATGACCAAATGCATCGACGCCAGACATATAAAGATTTTTTATGTGCGTGTAAGGACCAATCCATTTCACTTTATAGCGTTCCGGCGTTGCGGGAATTCCGTAAATAGCTCCAAAGTGAAATCCGGTGAAATGCTCTGTACTTAGCGGGGTTGAGAGTTCGGAATAATCAATCAGGTTTTTGAACCCTTTCAAATGTCTCTCTGTAAACTCAATCATTGCTTCAGAGATTTTTTTCTTTATCGAATCATATTCTTCGCCCCGGTTCTTCCATGGTTTATCTGCCCACTTCGCAAAGGAGTCGTAACCTGCAAAAGCAATTATTTCGGCTGTATGAGATTTTGCTTCCGGATCTTTAAATGAAGGAAAGGATAAAAACACACTATTAACGTTACCGTTTAACAGCGAGCTTATTTCGGATTCTATAAGTTCGTGATTATATGAATTGAAGATCCAGTAATTTTCTCCTTTAATGCCAAGCTTTTCGGGAGATTCTTTCAAACCGACATACAAACTAACATGTGCCGTGCTCGGCGGAAAATTTTTAATTTCATCAGCAAATTCAGGTTTATATTCTTCTGGAATCAAATCGTTGTAAGTAATCTTTGCGCCGACCGTAGAGATTATTTTATCGGCAAAAAATTCCTTCTCAATAAAATCAGTTCCTTCTTTCTTAACGGTTTTAACTCCTATGGCTTTTCCTTTTTCAACAAGAATTTTTTTAGCGGTATGATTAACAAGCAGCTCTCCACCGGCATCTTTTATAATTGGAGAAATAGAATCAGCAATTTTTTTTGAACCGCCAACGGGATAATATCCGCCTGAAATGTAATGACTGACAATGAGCGCGTGAATTGCCATTGAACTTTGTGAGGGCGGCAAACCATAATCGCCCCACTGCGAAACCAGAACTGCTTTTAATTTTTCATCCTTAAAATTTCGATCGAGATATTCTTTGACCGTCATTAATGCCAGTTCTGCCCCTTTACTAAACAAATGCGAAGAGAAATTTCTTGCTGTGGGTTTAAGTGTTAAACTGAAGTTGTATCGACCGGCCCAGCGATTAATAATTTTCAAGTCCGAAAAGTAATTGTTAATTGCGAATGATTCGGACGGGAATAATTTTATGAGATCAGCTTTAAGATAATTTTCTCCTTCCATCGCACGGAATGTAAAATCGGGATAAACAAATACATCATAAGGATCGGGCATCTTTTTCCATTTAAGTTTACCATTGGTAACATAATCGAACATTGCACGTGTCGGCGAACCGGAATCCATTTGACCTACATAATGAAGTCCAACATCCCAATGATATTCTCCATGTTCACCTTTTCGTTTAAAGATGTGTGTGAAGCCGCCAATCTTAAAATGTCTTTCAAGCACAAGAACTTTTTTCTTGAAGAGTTGAGAGAGAATACTCGCGGAAGTAAGTCCGCTAATTCCGCTGCCGATAATTATTACATCGTAGTTATTCATGTTTACATCTATTTGTTATGAGTTAATCGCTCTTTCTGCCTGATTCAAATGCCTTTGCTGGTGATAGAGCGTTAATAGCAGCATTTCTCCGAGCTGAAATTTCAAAAATTTTGCAAATGGTGAAGCAACTTTAATTGTTTTCAAATCGTTAAAAGAAGCTTTATCTAAAATATCCAGAAATTCTTTCTGGTAAAAGATGAACTGATCAATAACATTCTTATCTACATTGCTCTTTGCGGATTCATTCACATGAATCGATTTCAGTTTAACTTTAACATCGGGTCCAACAGCTTTAATAAATTTTGCCGGAAGAAATCTTGGAACGAAATCCTTCTCTGTATCATCATCATTTTTAATTGAGAAATCCATCTTCGTGTTTTTCAAATAAGCATCGGCATAATTATTAAGATGAACAAAACACTCGGCAGCGCTCCAGCTTTTTGGCGAAGGCTTCTTATTAATTTGTTCGAATGATACATCGCCGGATAATTGCTTTGCCCTGTTTATTATTTCTCTATAACCGGCAATCAGCTCATTGATAGAAGTTCTCATTAAATAATCTTTCGCGCTTCAATTGATATATCAAAATAACAATTTTATTTTTATGTAGTAATAAACTGAATAAAGGATAATTAAATGCACTTCCCACTACATGTACTTGCTCTGCTTTTTATAACAATATCATTATTAAATGGTCAATCAAACAAAAATCTACCGATAACCGTAGCTGAAAGTTCTAATTACGAATCAACATCCCGTTACGGCGATGTTATGAGTTTTATTAACTCGTTAAATAAACTATCAAAAAATATTAGAACAGAAACTTTGGCGGTTACTACCGAAGGACGCAACGTTCCATTGATGATTATTGGTAATCCATTACCAAAATCCCCGGTTGATTTGAAGAATGACAAAAGAATTGTTTTTTACATTCAGGGGAATATACACGCCGGGGAGGTTGAGGGTAAAGAAGCCGCACTTATGTTTGTAAGAGATTTATTGTTGAACAAAAAAGAATTATTGAAGGATGTTGTTCTTCTTGTCTGCCCGATCTTTAACGCCGACGGCAATGAATTGATAAGTACCTCAAACCGGGCGCATCAGAAAGGACCTAAGAACGGTGTTGGAATCCGCTACAACGGACAGAATCTGGATTTGAACCGCGACGCAATGAAAGTTGAAACTCCGGAAGTAAAAGGTCTGCTCGATGCATTTAATAAGTGGGACCCCGCTGTTTTTGTTGATCTTCACACAACAAACGGATCGTACCGACAGGAGCCCGTTTCATTTACATGGATGATGAATCCCGCCGGTGATACTTCTTTGATTGCTTATACCCGCGATAAATTGATGCCGGCAATTTCTAAAACGTTATCTAATAAGTATAACACTATGAATTTATATTACGGTGAATTCGTTGATCAACGCGATCATTCCAAGGGATGGATCTCTTATGCCTACGAACCGCGTTACATTGTTAATTATGTTGGTCTTCGTAACCGCATCGGAATATTAAATGAGAATTATGTTTATTCTGAGTTTAAGGACCGCGTAATCGGAACTTATAATTTGCTCTGGTCAATTCTTGAAAATGTAATTGCGAACAAAGATGAAATAAAAAAAACATTAAGAGATGTAGACGAAAAGACAATTGCACGCGGCAATAATATTTCTGTTAATGATTCACTCGCAATTGAATCTAAAGTTGTGCCAACTAAAGTTCCTATAACTGTTAATACATACGAATTAGAAACCCGCAAAGATGCAAACGGAAGAGAGAGATTATTCCCGACAGATGTAAAAAAAGTTGTTACTGTTCCTTATTTAGCAGATTACCTTCCAACTAAACAGGTAAAGCTTCCGTATGCTTATCTGCTAACAGTGAAGGATCCGAAGGTTGTAAATGTTTTAAAAACCAACGGAATAAAATTTGAAAAACTTGTATCAGATACCGAATTAGAGATTCAGACTTTCAAAATAAAAGAATTAAAACCGGAACAGCGGCTTAATCAGGGTCATTATAACAATGTTATTAAAGGTGAGTTTGTTGCCGAGAAGAAAAAGTTTGATAAAGGAACAATTCTTGTCCGGTTAGCCCAGCCGCTTGCAAATGTTGCAGCATATCTTCTGGAGCCGGAAACAGACGACGGACTCCTTCACTGGAATTTCTTTGATAACTATCTGGTGCCTCAGTGGGGCGGGGGATTTCTACCGTATCCGGTTTATAAGGTGATGAATAAAGTTGAGATTAAGTCGGAAAAATTTTGAGTAATCTAATGAACCTTAAATTTAATAGTAAAAAAGAAACAGGAAAATTTTCAGTTGACGAAATTAATTTTCTCAAAAGATTAAAAAACCCGACTGGCATTCAGCATTTTTTGAACGAGACGGATTATAATCCGGATTACATAACCTGCTCTCCCAGAAAAATTATTAAGAGCAGAAAGGCAAATTGTTTTGAAGGCGCACTGTTTGCAGCCGCAGCATTGAGGGTAATGGGACACAAGCCATTGATAGTTGATCTGATGGCAGAGAACGATGACGACCATGTTATTGCACTCTTTAAGCAGAATAATTGCTACGGCGCAGTTGCAAAATCTAATACAACTGTTCTAAGGTTCCGCGAACCGGTTTATAGAACGGTTAGAGAACTCGTAATGTCTTACTTCGATTTCTACTTTAATACACTGGGTGATAAATCATTGCGGAGTTATTCCGCTCCGGTTGATCTTTCGAGGTTCGATAAGTATAGCTGGATGACAACGGAAGAAGACCTGGAATTTATAGGAGATTATTTATTCACTATAAAACATTATCCTATCTTAACCCAAAAAATGATAAAGGATTTGAGTGAAGCTGATAAAGAAGTTGTTAATCTATGTTTTACAGGATCGATAGATGAAGGCTTGTTCAAACCAAAGAAGAAAAGCCGGAGTTAAAATGAAAATTGAAAATGTTAATTACACAATTACCGATTGGAGTAAAGTAGAGAGGAAAGAATTTGCCGGTGAATCTGGCAAAGCATACTGGAGAACGTTTGAGCAGGGGAATCTTCGTGTACGTATTGTTGAATACTCAGAAAATTATTTAGCGGATCACTGGTGCAGCCGTGGTCATGTTGTGTATGTACTGGAAGGCGAGTTGATGACAGAACTTAAAGACGGGCGAGTAACAACGCTTTCACCGGGTATGAGTTACCAGGTTGCCGATGATGACATCCCTCATCGATCACGAACAAAGGGTTATGTTAAATTGCTGATCGTTGACTAAAGATTATCTCGCAAACTTGTCTGCCTTTGGCGGAGATCGCAAAGTATAACGCTGAGCCCGCAAAGAAAGACTCGGCGTGCTTTTGCGAGTTCTCTGCGATCTCCGCGTGTCATTCTTTTCTTTTACTCATTTCTTGCAAAAAGCCTTACTACACAATAATTTATAATCGGATTTTTCATTTCATTTACGAAAATCAAAACCGAGGCGAATATGAAGCGCATTTTTATAATTTTGTTAATTATATCATCTTCAATAGTTAATTCACAATCAATAAAATCTCCTGATGGCAAACTAGCATTAACATTCAATTTAACCGATGAAGGAATTCCAACCTATCAACTTACTTATGGGAAGTATAAGGTGATAAAAGAAAGCCGGTTAGGGTTGATGCTGAAAGACATGTATGAAAAGACGGGTGTTGATAAATTTTCACAAAGTACAAATCAGGTTCCTTCTCTTGATCGAGGCTTTACTATTACTAAAATTGATACAGCATCAGTTGAGGAAACATGGAATCCCGTCTGGGGTGAAGTAAAAACAATTCGTAATAATTACAAAGAATTATCAGTTACACTTTCCCAACCCTCTGTAAATAACCGGCAAATGACAATCCGCTTCCGGCTCTTTAATGATGGACTCGGTTTCCGTTATGAATTTCCGATGCAGGATAATCTGAATTACTTCACGGTTGCAGATGAACTAACACAATTCAGTTTAACAGGGGATCACGTTGCTTTCTGGATTCCCGGCGATTATGACACGAATGAATATTACTATTCAAAATCACCGCTTAGTAAGATTGATGCAACATATTCAAGAAATGTGAATGAGATCTTTTCAAAAACATTAATCGGTAAAAACTTTGTTCAATCGCCGCTGATGATGAAATCATCCGAAGGACTGTATATCAACATTTTTGAAGCAGCGCTGGTAGATTACCCGGCAATGCATCTCGAAGTTGATCAGTCAAATTTTGTTCTTACTTCTCATCTCGTTCCGGATGCTGTGGGTAACAAAGCTTATATGCAGACACCTTGCAAAACGCCATGGAGAACAGTAATTGTGAGTGATAAAGCGACAGACATCCTTGCATCTAAAACAATTCTGAATCTTAACGAGCCCTCAAAGATTGATGATACAAGCTGGATTAAACCGATGAAGTACATAGGCATCTGGTGGGAAATGCACGTTGGTACAGCATCGTGGAATTATGCCGATGTAAACAATGTAAGCTTATCTTTAACCGATTGGAAAAGTCTTAAACCGAATGGAATACATGGCGCCACCACGGAACGGACTAAACGGTATATTGATTTTGCCGCCCAGCATGGATTCGATGGTGTTCTTGTTGAAGGCTGGAATGTTGGATGGGAGGACTGGTTCGGTAAATGGAAAGAGGAGGTATTCGATTTTGTTACTCCGTATCCCGACTTTGATGTTGAAGAGATTTCCAGGTATGCATCATCAAAAGGAGTTAAGATGATTATGCATCACGAAACTTCTTCATCGGTTACTAATTACGAAAGACGGATGGATGAAGCATATGAGTTTATGAAGAAGTACGGATACCCGGCTGTTAAAACCGGTTACGTTGCACGGATAATTCCGCGCGGTGAATTTCATGACGGTCAATGGATGGTTCAACATTACGTCCGTGTTGCAGAACGACTTGCAAAGAACAAGTTAATGTTGAATGCGCATGAAGCAGTAAGACCAACGGGTTTGCACCGTACATATCCAAACTGGCTTGCATGCGAATCGGCACGCGGCAACGAGTTTAATGCGTGGAGTGTCGGTAATCCTCCCGAACATGAAACGATTCTTCCGTTTACACGATTGATGGGCGGACCAATGGATTATACTCCGGGAATTTTCCAGATTAAGATGAGCTATTACAATCCGGATAAAAAAGAGCAGGTTCATACTACGCTTTCAAAACAGCTTGCACTCTATGTTACAATGTATTCACCACTGCAGATGGCAGCGGACTATCCTGAAAATTACGAACGGTTTATGGATGCTTTTCAATTCATAAAAGATGTAGCAGTTGATTGGGACGACACAAAATATATTGAAGCGGAACCGGGAGATTATGTTACGGTAGCACGTAAAACAAAAGGAAAGAATGAATGGTTTATCGGCGCGATAACAGACGAGAGTGAAAGAACAGCAATAATTCCATTATCGTTTTTAGATAGTGATAGAAAATATACTGCAGAAATTTATGCCGACGCCAAAGATGCGCATTGGGAAAAAAATCCGATGGCTTACGAAATAACATCAAAGAGTGTTTCATCGAAAGATGTTTTAAAAATAAAACTTGCACCGGGCGGAGGATGTGCGGTTAGGATTTGGTGATCATTCATTTGTTGTTTTGCAAAACGTGAGTGTTATTTTAAAATGAGAAATCTCAAAAATGAATAGAACTTAAATCGAGTAACAACTTAAGAATAATAATATCTGGATCTATTTTAGTTTATAAGTCTAAAAAACGGAAAATAAACTTAATATAGGAGCATGAAATGAAAAAACAAGCTTTAATAATAGTATTAATTCTATTTGCAGCGGGCAAAGTACTCGCCCAGTTTTCATTTGAAAAATATTTGGACGAGAAATTTGAGAATTATGACTACAAAAGATTTCAGGCAATGACGGATCTTAAAAAAAAGATAGTTGATGAGAAGCTGGATAGAATACCGGCTAAAATTTCCTATTTCATTACTAAAGAAGGAAAAATAATGAAACAGGAATTATCAAGAGAAAGTAAGAACTCCGAGCAAAACAAAAAACTCTTTGATCTCATTTATAATGGAGTAACTGCAAAGTTTGGTAAAACTCAGAATGACGAGGAAGATTCAGGTATCCGTAATTGTTTCTGGAGAGCAAAAGATGGAACTATGGCTACGTTGTCTAGTGTGAAAGGAAAGATAACTCTTACTATGATGAAAATGCAGTAAGTATTTTGGCGGCACTTAATATTTTATTTCAGGGTTGAATTTGTTCTTCAACTTGTGTGAAAAAACGAAAGATTCCTAATATCTTTGGGGTGATATAGAAAATCTTTTTGTTAAGTCTGAAAGTAATTAATGTCAAATATAAAATTAGAACTTCTTTCACCCGCCAAAGATCTTGAAACTGGAATTGCTGCAATTAATTGCGGAGCCGATGCCGTTTATATAGGCGCTCCTCAATATGGTGCGCGCGCTGCTGCCGGAAATTCTCTTGAGGATATAAGAAAACTTATTGAATATGCACATAAATACTGGGCGAAAGTATATGTAACAGTTAATACCATTATTTATGATGACGAGCTTGAAGATGTCCGCAATTTAATTACTAAGCTTTATGATATGAAAGTTGACGCGGTGATTTTTCAGGATATGGCTCTTTTAGAAATGGAGTTGCCCCCGGTTCAACTCTTCGCCTCTACTCAAACTCACAATTACGAAGTTGAACGGATAAAATTTTTAGACAATGTTGGAATTAAAAGAATTATTCTTGCGCGAGAACTTACAAGTGATGAGATAAAAAAAATTAAAAATGAAGTAAACGCGGAACTTGAATTTTTTGTCCATGGCGCATTGTGTGTTAGTCTTAGCGGTCAGTGTTATATGAGCGAAGAGCTTACGGGAAGGAGCGCAAACCGTGGCGAGTGTGCTCAAAACTGCCGGCTTCCATATTCGCTTGTTGATGCAAGCGGTAAAGTGATGATTGAAAACAAGCATCTTCTCTCACTCCGCGATTTGAATCTTTCAGAATATTTGAATGATCTTGTTGATGCCGGAATTACTTCTTTCAAAATAGAGGGTCGGTTAAAAGATGTTAGTTACGTTAAAAATATTACGTCGTTCTACCGTCAGCAGATTGATGACATAATAAGAAATAACAATAATTATACTCGTGCATCATCGGGTTATTCAATTATTCCCTTTGAACCCGATCCCGAAAGAACATTCAACAGGGGTTATACAACTTACTTTTTTAATGATAGAACTGATCATGTTTCATCACACGATTCACCCAAGTCAACCGGTAAATATTTAGGTAAGGTTATTGAAGTGAACAAAAAGGGTTTTGTGATCGGAACAAACGATAAAATTTCTAACGGAGATGGATTATGTTACTACAATAACAAGGGCGAATTAGTTGGAATGTATGTTAATCGAATTGAAGGAAAAGCGGTTTATACAGATGAATTAAATGGAATAAAACCCGGAACGAAAATTTACCGGAACTACGATCATTCATTTGAAAAGCTTTTGGAAAGGGAATGCAAAAGAAAAATTAAAACAGAGATAACAATTGAAGATATTGAAAACGGTCTCAAGGTAACAGCTAAAGATGAAGACGGTGTAGCTGTTTCAGAAGATTTTGAACTGCAAAAAGAAATTGCCACCAATCCGGAAAGGGCAACTGAAACAATAAAGAAACAATTTGCAAAGAGCGGTGATACAATTTTCGAAATTGATATGGTGAAGGTAATCTTCGATAAACCGCTATTCATACAGATAAGCTCAATTAATGAAATGAGAAGAAAAATCTTGCAGAAACTTGAAGGAGAACGTTTTGAAAAATATAAAATTGAGAATCCCCAAAAGAACACTGAACAAAGAACGACGAACTCAGAACTAAAAGTCCCCGACGGCAATCTCGATTATAAATTCAACATTACTAACAAGCTATCAGAAAAATTTTATAGAGAACACGGTGCGCTGGAAATTGAACCTGGATATGAATTGCAGAAAAATCATTCGGGTAAGACCGTAATGACCTGTAAATACTGTATTAAGGATGAACTTGGACTTTGTCCGTTTGATACCGATAGAAAAGTTGATGAACCGCTCTTCCTGGTAAACGAGAGCAGAAAATATCGATTGCACTTCAACTGCAAAGATTGTCTGATGGAAATAGTGGTTGATTAACTTTCCATAAATTGGTTTTCACTAAATTATTTTAGAGCACACAAAAAATTATTCTACCAAAGGATCCTCAAGCTTGCCAATAAACAAAATACAGTTGCTTGCCTTCTCTCGTATTACAAAAACAAAAGGTCTATCGAGTCTGATGATATTATCTAAAATAGAGGTAACACCAATTGTTACAGAAGTAACAGCAGCGGCTTCGGTTCCTTCTTCGTTAACATCTACAAATGTTTTATGGTCAACTTCGCTTATGTAAGCGTTGCCCACACCTTCGTATATTTTTTTGAAATTAGCATTGTAAGGATCAAACGCTATTTCCATTCCGAGCACTTTAAGTGTTTCGTTAAGTTTTATTTTATACTCCATCTTAAACTTTGGCATGTAGAGCTGCTTTTTAGTTTTACTCAAACTATTAATAGAGTTTTTCCACACAACATCGGTTAAAGAGCTTACAACATCTTTAACTTTTTTATCCTTGGCAGGTAAAAGGATCGTCATGCTGAAATTTCCTTTACCATATGGAAGGTCCAACATTGTAAATGTATCGTTCGAAGAGACATAAAAGTCAGTTTCCAGATTCATCATTCTGCATTTAACCTGATCATCCGATTCCTTTTTGAAAAGATCATCCATTGTTTTATTCTTATCGAATTGATATTGCCAAGTTCCTTTGAAATAGATGGCGTTGATCAGATACATAATTGTTTGCGGATCAATCTTATCAACAATCTTAGCAATTTTTCCGTTTGTAGATTCCTTAACCCAATTATTGATCGTATTTACAGTTGCCGGGTCGTTGAAATTCATCGGGTTGATGACAGCGTTAAAATATTTTTTGTTGGTTTCTATAAAGTCGGGTTTTACTGGAATTGTATTTCTATACCAGATCGAATTTGCAATCTGCATAATTACTTTGCTGTCGATCTTTGTTAGCAGCTGTATTAATGACTGGTAGGATTCGTTAATCTCTTGCTGAGTTAGACCCGAAAGCGAAAGTGTATTGCGCATTGCTTCGTATGTATTTCCTTCGGCACCGTTAAGAGTCATACCAAGTGCCATAGAAATACTTAAAGGGGAAATAAAAACATTTTTACCTGGTTCATCATCAGCAATTTTTTTAAATATTTTTAGAGCAAAGTTATCGGCAGAAGCAACAAGCTGTTTTTCGAACCGGGTAAGCTCCCGCATCGGAATTTCATCGTTGAATTGAGAAGATGATTCACATCCGACAATAAAAATAAGTAACAGCGAAAAAATTAGTTTAAGCTTTTCCATGTTATCCCCGCAATTTCTCAGCCGAATCTTAAAGAAATAAACCGAGAAGTTCTACTGTAAAAATCGAGAGGAGGTTTCTGATAGTTTATCGGACTTAAAAGTCAGTGAAAATATTTTCCCCGTTTTGCAAAAAAAGAATTTCGTAAAATTATCTTAATATTCTATCAATAATTGTTCTAATATCGCTATTGTGATTAAAACTTAGCGTCCCAAATATTTTAAGAATTTTTAAAAATATTTGAATGTTATTCTTCTCTATAATAAACTCCGCGGTTTCATTTGTTTCAGCGCATCTTCCAATAATTGTGTTGCTCGATTTCAGCACAGTTATGGGAAAGCAAAAGTACAACATCGGTTGAACGCCAACAGCATATTGTTTCTCTTTAATGATTATTTCTGTTAGTATTTCATACTGCTTGAACTTATGAATTAGAAGAGGATATTTTACTTGAGTAAAGTAATAATTTATTCCAAGTATATTTTTTTCTATCGGGTGACTTCTTTCAATTGTTAATTCAGAATTAGAATCTAAAAAGTCATGATTGTTTAAGCCGACTAAATACGATTTTATTTCTAAGAGTGCTTCTTTTTTTTATAACTCCCCATTTATAAAAGTAATAAATATATTCAGATAGTTCGTATAGAGTTTTTTCTTTACCATTAGCGCCAATGAAAGTTTTGTCTTTTATGGTGGTCCTTTCGAGCTTTTCTTTATCATTTGTTACCACAGCATAACCTATTTGCTATTCGATGTAACAGTCTAAAGAAAACACTTCTTTTTTTGTCGAGACAGGGAGCCCGTATTCATTAAAAAAACTTCTCCTTTTAATTCTTGTTTTATCAGTACCTTTAGTTAAAGGAATGGCAATGGTTAAAGTTTTGTTCTTATCGTCTCTTTTTTTAATCCACATAATGCTCTCTTAATAGTTTTTTAAAGTACTCTTCAATTATTCTATCGGAATCCTTTGGTAATTCATTATTAAAAGAAAAATATTTTTTTAAATCAGGATACTTTTGAACACATTTTATCATAAATAAATCTTTGAATTCATTAAACAAATTATTATTAATCATTAGATCACAATTACCAAGATAATAAGGAATATGAGGAATATATTCCTTTAGTATGTCCGCATAACAGTAATATGCAAATTTGTCTTTCGTAATTCTAATTGTATTATAACATTCTTTTTCTACAAAGGTTCTTGATCTTTTTAATGCATTTATATCTCGCATTGTCCAGAAATAGGCAATAGTTTCTTCTTGCCGGACATACTTCTGGTTTGGGTATTTTGTTATATAGCGCGATAAATAGTCAAAACTATTTAATGAAAAAACTTTATTGTCGTCTGTCTTAAATTCATAATTATAGACAAAATCATAATCCATACCAAATAAATATTTCTCGTAAAGCGCAATTATAATTGGAAAGTTAGTTGATTTAGAAGTTTCTGTAAAAATCCCCGAGCTAATTATTAAAGAATCTTTCAATCGATAATTATTTTTAAAATTACCAAGACCTTCAAAGTTAGTTTTCTTTATTAGATAAGATAATGGGTGTAAAACACATACATAATCAGCTTGAAGTTTGTCGTAAGATAGTAAAAAGGAAATCCCAAGATCCCTCGACATAACATCATTATCTCTTGAGCAAATATTCTTCTTGATATTATTTCTAATTATTGAGGTAGTATCGTTGTATGGAGGGTTTCCAACAACAATCATTTTTTCTTGATCGCTTAAATTGTATTGATCTCTTGATATATTTGATAGACTATTATGGTGGAAATAGGTGAATTGTGGAAAGTTTTTCTTTGCCACCAATATAGCTTTATCATCTATATCTGCCCCGATCCCATTATCACCACGCAGAAAACTACCATACCCACAAGAGGTATCTAAAATAAAATACTCCTTTATGTTCTGGATATTTTTTCCCAATAAGTTGTATACAAAATCAACAACCCATTTGGGAGTGTAATAACTTCCATAATTAATCCTATCTTTATATTTTAAATGAAGTTGATCCATATAATCCTATCTATTTTAAAACGGTTTTTTGATTAATTTCAAACGCAAACTATACTTTTGTTTGATGTTTTATCAAGCATCAAGTTCAATCAAAAGCCACATTTTCAATTTTAACTTACAAATAAACTACCAAAACAAATTATACTTTTCAATTATTTTGATAAAAAGAGTAGCAGACATTCTGCTTTACGCTACACAATAAATTATTTTATTTCCAATAACTCAACTTCATAAACAAGACTTGTAAATGGAGGAATGATAAATCGTTTTTTACCGTCTACCATTTTTGCATAAAAACCATTATTGCCGTATGCAAGAGCAAATGGAACAATCACTTTTCTCTTTTCACCCGTTTTCATATCACTCAAAATCTCATCAAGCCCGGGATTTATTTTTGTTGTTCCTACCGTGAAATTAAAAGTTTCGGGCATATCTAAATAATTAGTGGGCTTTCCATCTTCCCCGGAACTTACAAACGGAAAATCTTTTAGCAGAGCAGTTCCATTATAACGCACTTTCAATACAGAACCTGTTTTAGGTTTATCGCCCTTGCCGTCTTTAATTACTTCGTATTTAATTCCGCTTTTAGTAGTCTTAGCTTTCGGTAATATTTTTTTAATTGCGGCCTGTTCGTCCTTAGCTCTTTTCTCTTCTTCAAGCTTAACTTTAGCTTTGGCGTCCTCAACCATCTTGCGGAAAGATTCATCGGTTACATTAAATTTATTTGCCTTCTCACCGATTCTTGTTATTGAAACGCTCTTAATTGTATCGCCTTGAACAATTTTATTAACAACGTCCATTCCTTCTGCAACCCATCCAAATAAAGTATAATTACCATCTAAATAAGAACGGTCGCCGAGCGTAATATAGAACTGACTTCCATTTGTATGCGGACCGGAGTTTGCCATACCAAGCATTCCGGCTTTGTTATGAGTTAACTTCGTATAAATTTCATTTGGAAATTCATAACCGGGTCCTTCCGTTTCCTTACCTGTATTCGGCATTCCGGCTTGAATAACATGACCGGGAACAACACGATGCCAGATACTACCATTGAAATATGGTGTCCCTTCTTTTAAAGCATCATTCTTGATTTTACCTTCAGTAAGTCCTACAAAGTTGGCAACTGTCATAGGAACGTTTTCGTAATCTAATGATAGCGCTATTCTGCCTTTGTTCGTGTTTAAGTCCGCATAAATTCCATCTGGTAGAAATGCGCCTTCACGCGGCGCCAGATTATCTAAGTTTGCAATTTGATAAGCAAGCAGAGCATATATAAGTGCACTATGTTCCTGTGCGTCCGGAATAATTTGATCGTAGGTATCTAAAAGTGTATGCCACGTTGTTCCGTATTGATGCGGACCCTGAGTTCTGAGCCATGGAGCAGGAACTCCGGCCATTGTAAACGAATGACTGTCCGTTCCGCCACGACCGGCTCTTCTGATTAATCCCGTTTCCTGAAGTGCGAATTTATATTTTAATTCAAGATTCTCGATTGGTTCAACTGCGGATTTTACATAATCGTAAATTACTTTTGGAACACCCATTCCAACAACTGGATTTGTCCCGCTATCATTATTGAGCATAATAGAAATCTTAGAAAGTTTATCTTTATTATTATCAACCCACGCTCTCGAACCGATCAACCCGCGTTCCTCGGCAGCATAAAGTTGAACCATAATAGACCTTTTCGGTTTAGCGCCGGCATGAACGAGCAGTCGAATCGCTTCCATCATTCTTGAAACACCGGAGGCATTATCAACAGCACCGGTGGCGTGATCGTATGAATCGAGGTGTGCACCAAGAATTACGTATTCATCCGGAAATTCTGTTCCGGGCAGCCAGGCAATTACGTTGTGATACTTGACCGGTCCCTGGTAGAAGAAATTACGAATGTCAAATTCAAGAATAACTTCTTCGCCTTTTTCAACCATTGATTTTATCTGATCGAATTGTTTATCGAGTAATTTAATATCCGGTAAAGTCGGAAGATCATTCCAGGATTTTAGATTTCTAACATCGAATAAACGGAAAGGAATTCTTGCAAGCTGAATTGTACCAAGAGCACCATATGTAATTAATTTTTTTGTGGTTGAGCTCATTGAATCGCGGTCGCGGGGGTAGCCTGTATTTTCACCATCAACAAGAACCCACGCACCTTTAATTTTTTCTTTCAGTAAATCAATTTGTGTTTCATCTATAGGAAGAATTACAACATGACCTTTTTGTTTCCCTTTTGTTCCGGCAGTATAACCCGGCGTACCGAATTCGAGATACATTTCATTTGGTTTAATCATTTTACCGAACCACGGACCACGGTTAAATCCAACAGGTTCTTCGGCAACAAAATCGAGCTCGGCTTTAAGTCCCCACGATAGAAATTCATTCAATGCCCAGCGCGCAGAATTTGTATAAGCATCCGAGCCGGTCGATCTTCCGCCAAATCGGTTACACAAAATATCCTGATGAACCATTGCACGGTTATCGGTTGTACCCAGCTCAACAATTTTTTGATAAACGGGATCGGTCTGAGAAAAAAGATTTATTGTGAAGACAATAAAAAGAATAAGTAACGAGTTATAACGTTTCATGATTTCACCAAGGTTGTTATGAGTAATTATCTAAAATTAATTAAAACATTTATGTGCACAAAGTTTTCTTTATTCATATTTTGCAATTGAAAAAACATTGAAAACATTCAATGTGAATTTATGAAAAGGGCAAAATTTTTTTTCCTATGTAGTTTTCTATTTTTATTCTCCTCCGAAATAACCGCACAAGCAACATCTCCTGTAACATTTAGCGAAATAATGTTTCGTCCACAGGAAACTAACGGGGAGTTTGTAGAGTTATACAACACCTCTGCAACGGAAACAATTGACATTGCAAACTACAAATTCAAGTACTACACCTCTTCTAATAATAATCTTGCAACCGTTTCTGGAGGAACACTTCTTGGTCCCGGTAAGTTTGCTGTAATAATTCAGGGGAATTATGATTGGATAAACGGGGTTTACAAAAATTTCATCCCAGCCGGAACCGTTGTGATGAAAACCACCGGGAATAATTTCGGTTCATCGGGAATGGCAAATGAAACAAGTCGGGAAGTGTATTTGATTAATGCTGCCGGTCAAACTGTGGATACTTATACTTATTCTGCGGATAATGCCGCTGGTATTTCGGACGAAAAAATTAATCTTACGAAAGATAATACTGCAGCTAATTGGGCAAACTCAACTATTCTAAATGGAACTCCGGGCAAAAAAAATTCTGTATCGCCAACCGATTACGATTTGAGCATTCGCTTCGAAAAATTTTTACCGGCAATACCAACCGCACTTGATTCAATGTTTATAACATTTGTTGTAAAAAATCTGGGACGGGTAGCTGCAAACAATTTTGTTATAGAATTATTCTATGATGCTAATGCCGATTCAACGGGTCAACAGCAGGAAAATATTTTCACATCAAATTACGCTACTTTACCCGTTGGCGATTCTATTATAATTACAAAAGCATTCTTCCCCAATAATCCCGGGGATTACAATTTTATAGGATTGATAACATACACTCCGGATGAGAAGCTCGCGAACAATAAGATAATTAAAAAAATAACGGTTGCCGATAAGTTAACGACTTACAATGAAATAGTAATAAACGAAATAATGTATGCACCCACAGGGGATGAACCGGAGTGGATAGAACTTTATAATGCTTCTAACCGGACAATAAATTTACGCAACTGGCGTATTGGTGATAACTCGGCGACGGTTGTAATCTCGAGCAGCGATTATCCGCTATTGCCTAAAGAGTATCTTGTTATAAGTAAAGAATCGACGATTAGCACAATACATAATATAACATCGAAATTATTGATCCGATCCTTACCGTCTCTTAACAATAGCGGCGATGATGTATTGTTGCGCGATCTCTACTCAAGAACAATTGATAGCACCAAGTACAATCCGTCCTGGGGCGGAAGCACCGGCGGAAGATCGCTGGAGAGAAAATCGGTTTCTTCATCAAGTCTTGTGGCTACTAATTGGGGGACATCTGTAAGTAAAAATAAATCTACACCCGGCAAGGTTAATTCAATTTCTCAAAAGGATTTTGATCTTACAGTGGTATCTATAACAGGAAATAAATCTTATGTAGAAGTAGGTACAGACTTAAAACTGACTATTACAGTTAAGAACCTTGGGAGGAACAGAGCAGAGAATTACGGATTGAGTTTATTTAGGGATGCCAACTTTGATCTTACGGGAGATGAATCGGAACTGATTACACGTCCGAACCTTCCGTTGCTTCAGCTCGATCCCGATCAATCTTTTGAGATTACAGTAACAATACAAAATGTTTTATCCGGAGCTAATCAATTTATTGTACAGGTTGATTTTGCAAGTGATGAATTTACCGACAACAACATTGCTCTGTTTAACATTAATGGGGTTCAATTAAACGAAGTACGGGGCGATCTTGTAATAAATGAAATTATGTATGCACCAACTTCACCCGAACCGGAGTGGATAGAAATTTTTAATAAGAGTAATAAAACAATTAATCTTAGAAAATACCAGGTTGCAGATGATGCAACAAAAGCGACAATTACAACAAAAGATTTTTTAATTCAACCGGAAGAATATGTTGTGGTTGCCAGAGATACCAGCATCTATTCTTTTTATACTAACCTTAGTAAGGTGATAATCGCATCGCTACCATCGCTTAATAACAGCGGGGATAGAGTCGCTATTTCGGATTCATTGAACCGAACAATCGATTCGCTTTATTACCGGTCATCATGGGGCGGTTCATCGGGTAAATCGCTGGAAAGAATTGCCGCAGAAAAATCTTCAACGGATTCAACTAACTGGACAACCACAAAGAATGCGAGAGGAACTCCGGGTAAAATAAATTCATGGTCAAAAAAGAATTATGATGTTGTATTATTATGGTCAAATGTTTCTCCTTCAAAACCCTTGATTGGTCAGAAGGTAAAGATAAATATTTTGTTCTGGAATCCGAGTAAAAATACAGCATTATTCAACTGCAAACTCTATGAAATACTAAATGACGGAAGTAAATTATTTTTGAAAGAGAATAGAGTAGAAGTATTTAACCTGGAAGATGGAGCTATGTTTCTTTCACAAATGGAATATGAAATTCAATCGTTAACCTCAAAAAGGACTTTTGAATATTTTGCTGATTACCCGCTGGATGAAGATACAACAAATAACCGGTACCGCTTTTCAGTCATTCCCGGTTACCCGAGGAATTCTGTTGTAGTAAATGAGATAATGTATAATCCTACTAATGGCGAACCGGAGTGGATAGAGCTCTATAATAAATCGATTTATAATGTTGATCTGGAAGAATGGTCCGTTACAGATATTTTAACTACGCCGGTTAAAACAAAACTTCAACCAAAAGGAGTTACATTTCCACCTAATTCATTTTTAGTAATATCAAAAGACGGAGTTATTAATAATTTCCACAGATCGATCCCTTCACAGCTACTTATTAACACATTTGCAAATCTTAATAACGATGCAGACGGCGTTGTAATTAAAGATGCGAACGGTGGAACAATTGATTCTGTCCGTTACGACAAATCCTGGGGCGGTGAAAACGGAAAATCACTGGAGAGAATTAACTTAACCGGCGCATCAAACGACCGGCTCAACTGGGGTTCGTCAAAAGATATTGAGTTAAGCACACCGGGTAGAATTAACAGTCTTGCACCCAAAGATTACGATTTAACTATAACCGGAATTTCTATTGTTCCACTTTATGCTTCGTTTGATGAAGATGTTAACATTGCAGCAAAAGTTTTTAATAACGGAATAAAATCCGCCGATCAATTTACTGTTCAATTTTATTTCATCTCGGGTAACGACACTTCATATTTCAGTCAGAGAAACGGTTCTAATTTATCATCAAAAGACTCTGTTCTTATCTTATCATCTTCCAAAATAAAACTAGATAATCCGAGACGCGTTTATTGCAAGGTTCTTTTTGATAAAGACATGGATAATCTTAATAATTTTTACGTTGCTGATGTAAATGCCGGTTATAAAAGGAATTCTGTTCTGGTAAGTGAAATTATGTACAATCCGCTCGATGGTGAACCGGAGTGGATTGAAATTGTAAATAACTCAGGCACACAAATAAATCTGAAGGACTGGAAAGTAGCAGACCTTGTTCCTTCAATTACAAAAATCTCTATCTCTAGCGTAAATAAAATTTTGCAGCCGGGCGAATATGCAGTTCTAACACCGGACACAAATAAATTTATGTTCATTCCCCCAAAAAATTTTCTTCAGGTTAAATTTGGCACACTCGGTAATACCAGCGATGGAGTTGCTATATATGATTTCCGCGGTGCAGTAATAGATAGCTTTATGTATAGTTCGAAATGGGGCGGAGCTAAAGGATTTTCGCTTGAACGAGTTTTGTTGAATGCCGCATCAACGGATAGCACTAACTGGACAACATCTCTAAATCGTTATGGAGCGACACCGGGATTTCAGAATTCAATTTCCTTTGTTCCTCAATATCTGAAGGGGGATTTAATTATAAACGAAATTATGTTCGATCCATCAACGGGTAATTCTGAGTTTATTGAATTTTTTAACACATCATCAGATTCAATCCAAATTGGAGGAATGAATTTAATTTACGGAAGCAATAAATTAATTCCTCTATCCAGGACGTGGTACAAAATTCCACCGCGCTCTTACTTAATTTTTGCAAGTGACTCTGCAATTTATAACAGCTACAATTATCTTAAACAACCAGGCAATTATCTACTTTTCAATAGTTCGCTAAGCTTGTCTAATGATGGTTCAATGCTTGTTATTAAAGATGCGCGCAACACAAAGCTCGATTCGGTTTACTATTCGCCTAAATGGCATAATAAAAATTTATTAACAACAAAGAACAGATCAATTGAACGGCTTAATCCATTGTTAGGATCGAACGACAACACAAACTGGAGCTCATCTGTTGCACAGGATGGAGCTTCACCCGGAAAATCAAATTCAATATTTACTGAAACAATTGTAACAGAATCGAAAGCGGTAATAACACCAAATCCGTTTTCACCCGATAATGATGGATTCGAAGACTTTGCAACAATCAATTTTAACCTTGCTCAAAAACTTGCGCAGGTTCGAATTAAAGTATTCGATAGCCAGGGACGGCTTGTTAGAACCGTAGCACACAACCGTCCTTCCGGTCCAAGTAACTCTGTAATATTCAATGGACTTGATGATAGTGGGCGTGCACTAAGAATAGGAATTTATATATTGCTTATAGAAATTGTAACTGACTCCGGACAAAACGATTTGATAAAACTACCTGTAGTAATAGCAAGGAAACTCTAAATAAAATAGATGGGGATATGAACACAACTCAATTAATCGAAGAATTTTTAAAACAGAAAAATATTGCCGTTGCCGGAATGTCGAGAAAACCGCAAGGCGCTGTGGGAAATTTAGTTTACAAGAAATTTAAGAACGCCGGTTATAATGTATTTGCAATTAATCCGCATGTTGATGAGATTGAGGGAGAGAAATGTTATCGCAAATTAAAAAATGTTCCAACAAAACCCGATGCTGTATTTATTTCCACTCATCCCGATCAATCATTGGATGTTGTAAAAGAATGCGCTGAACTTGGTATTAATAAAGTCTGGTTCCACAGATCATTCGGACAGGGAAGTTATGATCAGGAAGCAGAAAATTTCTGCAAAGACAAAGGAATTGATGCAATAATCTATGCATGCCCAATGATGTATATACAGCCGGTTGACTTTGGGCATAAGTTTATAAAGTTCTTTATGAAGATAGGCGGTAAGCTTAAATAACTTTCTTCAGTCGGATTGTTTGGAAAATTCTTTTATAAGAAAATAATATTAAGATAAACCATTGTGTCTTCGCATCCCTATGGCAATTAAATAAATAGAAAAACAAATCATGCCATAAAGACACGAAGACACAAATAATAAATTATTACTCAAACTTAACTACATTCAAATCAGAATCACCAACTATGTAAGCATAGTTACCGTATAAAACAATTGAACGTGCGTTACCTTCGAGAGCAAGCTCTTTAACTATTTTCGGATTAGAAACATCTGTAACATCAACAATTACAAGATCTTTATTACCGGCGGCAAGAAATGCATAATATTTATTTGTGCTCTGCTTATACCGAATTTTTGAATCGTGCACATCTCCGCCAATTAACAAACTCGACCTAACTGCCGGAAATCCTTGCCGACTGCTAACGGGCTGAACAAAATAGACTCCGCTTTCTGCACCTATGCACGCCCAATCATCTGTTGTAGAAACCGAAAGCAATTTGGCATTAATACTAATTTTTTGCGAAGTTGCCGGAACTGTTGGTAAAATTACTGTGTCATAAAATTTTACTTTACCATCGTAATCAACAACAATCAAATCTCCCAGATTAGTAATTGCAACACCGGTTGAATTGGCTTGTTGATCAATAGAAAATTCCATGGTTGGCTGATATGCATTGGCAATATTAAAAACTCTAACACCGCGGCTTAGCTGAGATGCAACATAAAGCCGCGAACCTTCCGATTCAATATCGCTGTAAAATCCTCCGGCTACAAACGATTTAGTGATTGGATCGAGATATGCATTACCATGAATTTCGAAAATAGTTAATCCGTTTCCGCCGCATCCGGCAAATAAGTTAAGCGTGGAGTTATCGTATCTTTTAGCATATAGATCATAAACAGTAGTAAGTGCAATTTTTTTTCTGAACTCGGGATTTTCGGGGTCGGAAATTCTGTAGATGGAAAGACCCGTTAAGTCGCCAACGTATAAAGCGCTGTTAATAGCTTCAACTGCTTCTCCGCCGTTTAACCCCGTTATCCGTTTAACTACTTTAATATTGGGAAAAGGATTATCACTGGTGGTTGGATTGGTGGGATTTGAATCGTCATCTTTTTTCTCATCGCAACTTACAATTGTAAGTAAAACCAGAATTGCAGACAGAACAATTTTCAAATAAGCTCTCATTTTATGCTCCGGTATTTCGGGTGGAGTAATTAGTAAAAATTTCGCAATTAAATTATTGATTAATATCATTAGCATCAAGTTAATGGGGATGATGTAAATCAATTGCAAATGGGTAGCACGCCTCTTGTTTTACTTTTTTATATTGCATCCGTATTTTGCCCCCAACATTTAATAATCTTTACATATTATTGATAAATTTAACTGAAATAAAATCTGCATGGCGGGAAAGATTCCTTAACCCCGGGTTCAGGTATCGGTTTTTGATTACCGTAATTGTGCTTGTTGCTGTTTTGTTCTCACTTGCACGGTTTCTGGATTATAATGAAGAGCTTTCCGGATTTGCGTTCAAAGATCCGTTATTAAACTTATTTAGTCCGGTTGATGTAACGTGGTTTACATTTGGTTTGATTTACCTTTCATTAATTGTTGCACTGGTTTCACTTTCCTATTACCCTGAGGATTTTCTTGTTGCACTTCAATCATACAGTCTTGTTTTCTTCTTCCGTTTTTGTACTATATTTTTATTGCCTCTGGATGCACCAGCTACAACTATTTCATTGACAGATCCTTTTGTAGAATTTTTTGGAGGAGGTGAAACACTTCACCGAGACCTATTCTTCTCCGGCCATGTTGCTACCATGCTTATTTTTTATTTAACAAGCCGGAATAAAAATCTTAAAAAGATATTTCTTGTAAATACAATTCTTGTTGCAGCCGCAGTATTAATCCAGCATGTTCATTATACAATTGATGTTGTTGCAGCCCCTTTCTTTGCCTACACTTCTTATAAAATGGCTCTATACATTAGTACGTATAAAAAATAATTATCTTTTGGGGAATTATTTACACGGGATTAGCGTTTATTAATTGTTAATTGTATTAAAAAGTTTATGATATCAGAAGCAATATATTTACATTATTTAGACTCCCTTCTAAAAGGCGATAAAAAACAGTGTTTCCAGATTGTATCGGATTTAGTTGAGAGCAATGTTCCCTTAAAAGAAATTTATGTTCAGCTCTTTCAACGATCAATGTACCGTATAGGGCAAATGTGGGAAAAAGAAAGATGCTCTATAGCCGATGAACACATTGCAACAAAAATTACCGAATCCCTAATAGAAACAACTACCAGTCGTTTCTTGAACGGTAACAATACCGATAAACTTGCAATTATTACTTGTATTGATAAAGAATATCATGAACTTGGTGCAAGGATGGTAGCCGGTTTCTTTGAAGTTAGCGGATGGAAAACTTTATACCTCGGTTCTAACACACCGCAATCAACTTTAATTGATCTTATAAAAGAAAAGAAACCAGATGTTGTTGGTATATCAAATAATTTCTACATCAATATTAGCCGGCTTCTCAAATTAATTGAACAGATTCATCATGTTGAACCAAACTTACAAATACTGGTTGGCGGTCAAGCTCTTTCGGGCGGGCAATCGGAAATTTTAAGTAAATATCCAAACGTTAAGTATTTATCTTGTCTGGACGAATTGGGAGAGTTCATCTCGGCTAACAGCACATCAAATTAAACCCGGCTTTCTTCATAGAATTTTATTTCTGTATTTTACCCCCGAAGATTTTTAAGCAGCGGAGTAAAAATGCGTAAAGTGAGTTTTGTAATTACTGCGGTAATTCTATTTATATCCTCTTCATGTTCCTCAATTAAAAATGAAATAACCGACATTATAAGTCCGATAAACTTAACCGCCGGCAAATCTGATTCAATTCTCATTTCCGATCTATTCTATTCGGATAATTATGATGTGAGTTTTGTTGATAACGAAAATGTTACGGTAACTTATAATAAAACTTCCGGCATGATTCATTTTCGGCCCGATGAAAAATTTTCCGGAATCACATTGGTCGATTTTGTTCATGATGGAACAACTTATTCAATACCTGTTCGTTCTAAAGTTCTTCGCAAATTTAATTTTGCATATAAGCCGGAGAAAAATTATAAAGTTCTAAATCTCTTTGGAAGTTTTAACGGATGGAACAGAACTAATTTACCAATGACCGATGATAATAATGACGGAATATTTGAAATAGATGTTCCTCTTGAACCGGGGAGATATCAATACAAATTTTTTGGTGATGGTGAAGAACTGATCGATCCGGTGAATAATGTAAGAGTACCGAATGGAATGGGTGATTATAATTCTGTTTTTGTTGTTGAAGAAGAGAAGGGAGGTAAAAACTTTTTACATCTTCTTAAATATGAAAATAGGGAGAACGAATCAGAATTTAATTTTTATTATGAAAATGAATTCTACACGGGAACGATTAGTGCAGAAAATGTAATTGCACTTCTTGATAATAGCAAGATCGATAAAAAGAAAATAAGTATATCTGGAAATAGAATAAGCATAACCCCGAGCAGGACCGAACTGGAGAAGAAACAGATTATCAGAGTTGCTGTAAGTGTAAATGGAACGTCGTCAAACATTCAGTCGGTATTTTTAATTGATGGAAAACCGGCTGGAGGGAGTGATAAATTTTTGTGGAACGATGCAATTATTTATTCACTTATGATTGACCGGTTTAACGACGGAGATAAATCTATTAACAATCCAATCATGCACGATTCTCTCTCCTCAAAAGCAAATTACATGGGAGGCGATTTCCAGGGGATCATCAATAAAATTAACGAAGGATATTTTGATTCGCTCGGTATAAATACAATATGGCTTTCACCCGTTTACGACAATCCTAATGAAGCTTTTAAAGAAGCCCCGGCACCGCATAGGTGGTTCTCCGGATACCACGGTTACTGGCCGATTAACTCTACTAATACTGAAGAAAAATTCGGCAATCTTGAAAAGCTGAAAGAATTAATTACTGCGGCGCATAAACGAGGAATAAAGATTCTTCTTGATATAGTTGCTAATCATGTTCATCAGAACCATCCACTGTTCAAAGAAAAACCTGAATGGTTTGGCGAACTAAAATTACCTGATGGACGAATGAATTTGCGCTTATGGGACGAATACCGTTTAACCACATGGTTTGAACCGTACTTACCGAAGTTTAATTTTGTCGGATCGAAAGACGCAATTGATTTTATGACTTCCAATACTGTCTGGTGGATGAAAGAAACCGGTGCGGATGGATTCCGACAGGATGCAGTAAAACATATACCGAATGAATTCTGGCGCGCACTTACTAAAAGAATTAAAACCGAAGTTGAAATTCCACAGAAGAAAAAAGTATATCAGATAGGCGAAACATTTGGAAGTTACGAGTTAATAAGTTCGTATGTTAATAACGGTCAACTCTCCGCCCAGTTCAATTTTAATGTTTATGATGTTGCTCTTCCAACATTTCTTGATCCCCAAATTTCATTTGCATCTCTTGATGCAGAGATTAAAAAATCATTTCTGGTTTACGGTGAGAATAATTTGATGGGCAACATAATGGATAGTCACGACAAGAACCGTTTTATGGCATTTGCCGATGGCGATCTTGATGTTACTCAATGGAGCGCGGTTGAAGAAGGATGGAATAACCCGCCAAAAGTTGATAGCCCGGCTTCGTATGAAAAGGCAAAAATTTATTATGCTTATATGAATTCTATCCCGGGTCTTCCGGTGATTTATTATGGAAGCGAATTCGGAATGACCGGCGCATCAGATCCGGATAATAGAAGAATGATGCGGTTCGGAGATGATTTGAGTATCTATGAAAAGAAAATGCTTGAAGATGTGAGAAAGATTATTAATCTAAGAAAGAAACATCCAGCATTACGATACGGTGATTTTTATACCCTTCAAAGTAATCAAAATATTTACGCATATGTCCGGTCTGATGTGAATGAAAGGATTCTAATTGTGCTCAATAAAAATCCAGAGAGGCAAAAAGTATCATTAAAGTTACCGCGGTTCTATGGAATAAATATAATAATAGATCTTTTATCAGAAGAAAAAATACCGATTAAAGGAGATCTTTTTGAAACTTGGATTGCTGGTTTTGGTTACAGAATTTTTCGATTGGATAAATAATAGCCCTCGGCTCCTTTTGGAGGCTACATTAACTAATCAATAAATCTTAATTTAGAGCGATAATTATATATGATAATAACAGGTTAATATGGCAACTAGAGTAATTAACGTTTCCGAAATAGAATCCGGAATGGAGTTAACAGAACCGGTAAAGAATAGAAATGGTCAAGTTCTATTAGGCAGCGGTTTGATTTTGGAAGAGAAACACAAATTAATTTTAAAAACTTGGGGCATTAAAAAGATATCGATAAAATCTGAATCAGAAGAAACGGCTTCCCCAAATTACGAATTATCGGAAGAGGGGATGTCAATTCTAAAAAACAGAATCAATTGGCAGCCAAGAAATTACCAGGAGAGCGAGCTGATAGAGCTTGCGCTCATTTTTAATGATAGCGAAACAATTTAGTTGCTCTATGAATTTAATTGATAAAATATTAAGCTCGATTAATAGTCTTCCTACTCTTCCAACTATTTTCGCTCAACTTTCTGAAGCGATGGACGACGAATATGTTGCTAATCAGAGAATTGCACAATTGATTTCCTCCGATCAGGCATCCGCATTTAAGATTCTTAAAGTTGCCAATAGTCCATTGTTCGGGGTTCAGAAAAAGATTGAATCAATTAATCAGGCACTTCTATTTTTAGGACACACCGAAGTTAAAAACATTCTGTTAGCACTTTCAATTGTAAAGAAATTTAATACAAAAGGAGATTCACACGGTTTAAGACATATTGATTTATGGGCTCATTCAATTGCAACAGGAATAATTTCAAGAAACCTTGCATTGATATCCGGTCAACAAAAGGTTGATAATTATTTTCTTACAGGAATTCTGCATGATATTGGAAAGCTTATCTTTATTGAATTTATTCCTAAAGAATATTTGGAAGCGGTTAAATTTGCCGGTAATGAAAAGATTCTGATTCAAGATGCAGAAAAGGAGATTCTCAAAATCGATCACGCTCAAGCGGGACAGCGTTTCGCAGAGAAATGGAAAATGCCTCAGTATATTCAGGAGGCTATTCAATATCATCACATTGTTCAAACTCCACGTGGTACAAACCACCTAATATCAATCCTTCATATTTCTAATATAATAGCTAGAATAATGAGACTGGGATATTCTGGCGACAATTTAGTTCCACAGCCCAATATTGTTGCATGGGATGATATTGAAATTAATAGAGGAGATATAATTTCGCTTAAAGAAAAAATTTTAAGCGATTATAAAATTGCTGTTCATACTCTGCTGATTGATTAATTTGAGATGATATAGGATGAGGACAGGATGGAAAAAGATTTTTTTAAAATATTTGTACAAACTTCGGCAGAACTGGCTAATTCTCATTCCAAAGATGAACTGATAATTTCTTTTTTAAATTGTTTCAGTACTGTTTCCGGGTGCAAATCGGTCTCACTTTATCTTGTTGATCAAAATAGCTTCGAAATTAATTTAGCGGGAATCTTTGACGAAAGCAGCAAAGAAGAGGGTGAAAATATTTTTCTTGAACTTGTTGAGAATGAGGTTATTGCAGAACTTTTAAATAATCCGGATGGAACAGTAAATTATAAGACCAGGGATTATCAGATTCGAATTCTGCCCATAAACAGAGCAGAAACAGTTATAGGGTTTTTTGTTTTTGTTTTCAATCTTAGGCATGAATACTTACCAGAAATCGATTTCCTGTTAAATCACTATTGCAACTTATTTTCACTACAGCTGATTAATTTTACTTATAATGAAACCCAGCCGGCCTCATTAAAAAAAATCATAGAATCCGCAAATACAAATATTAATATCCTAACACAACAACAATATAATCTGCTTGACTATCTAAAAGAAGGCATCCTGTTTGTAGAGAAAAAAACCGGAAAAATTGTGGATGCAAACGAGCCGGCTATTAACATATTGAAAATCAAAAAAGGAAATATTATCGGGACCGACAAATCCAGATATTTTTCGTTTCTGGATAAGAATCTTTTTAAGGACGAAATAATTGCAGAAGATGAAACTCTTTTAATTGCTTCAGACGGAACGGTTTTTCCAGTTTTGTTTTCAACACGAATTTTTAAAATCAATGATTCCGATTACGAGATAATCAGTTTTCTTGATATTTCCGAACGTAAGTCAATGGAGGATCTTATACTTCAATCTAGATTTCATCTTGAGCAACTAGTTGAAGAAAGGACAAAAGAATTATCGATTTCAAATAAAGAATTAAAAAATCAGATTCAGGAACGGATTAAAAAAGAAGAAGAAAACCTTGTTCTTTATCTAGCAATTCAGCAGAGCCCGGCTTATGTTATTTTAACTGATTTATATGGTAACATAGAGTTTGTAAATAACGCTTTAATTAAACAAACCGGTTATAATTTTGATGAAGTTGTAAAACAAAATCCAAGAATTTTCAAATCCGGTGATCTAGAGACCGAAACCTATAAACAGTTGTGGGAGAATATAATTTCAGGCGAATCCTGGAAAGGTGAATTCAGAAACAGAAAGAAAAATGGCGAATTGTATTGGGTTTCGTCTCAGATATCACCCATTATTGATTCGAATGGAAAAATTATTAAGTATTTGGCAATACAGGCGGATATTACTCAAAGGAAAAAATATGAAGAGGAACTTATCAATTCTAAAGTGAAAATTGAGAAGGCGTATCATTTCAAGGATGCTCTTCTAGCAAATATGAGTCACGAGTTTAGAACTCCTTTAATCTCAATTATTGGATGTAGCGATTTACTGCTTGAAGAATTGAACGAGGGGGAATTGATTGAGTTGGCCAGGGCGATTCAACAAGGGGGGAGCAGACTATTAAAAACTCTGAATAATGTTCTTCTGCTTTCCGATCTTGAAAGCGGTAATTATGATTCCGAATTAACGCCACGGAATATTATTCCTATTGTTAAAACTCAGACAGATAATTATGGTTACATTGCTGAGAGCAAAAACATAATGATTATTACTCGGTTCGAAGAAACCGAATTGATTCTTGAAATCAATGAATTCTTCTTTAATACAGCGCTTGAGAACTTAATTGATAATGCAGTAAAATATACACAGGAGGGTTCGATAATTGTTGCGGTTAAAAAGGATTTCACTAATGAAGATACTTACGGTGTTATCACTATCCAGGATAGTGGAATCGGGATAAACGAAGAAGAAAAGCAAATTGTTTTTGATGCTTTCAGACAGGCAGAAGAAGGACACAAAAGAAACTTTGAAGGAACCGGTCTGGGTTTAACTATTGCCCAAAAAGCAATTTCAAATATGAAAGGATTTATCAAATTAGAAGATAATTATCCTACCGGAGCTAAATTTTCTATTTATCTACCGTTGGGTAATAATCTAACTGACAATTAAAGTTTGCTATCTGTTTAACAATACATTGGACTACTTAGTGAAAATCGCATTAGTGCAGCAATCAGCTTCGAATGATAAACAGGAAAATATCAGCAAAGGAATTCAAGCTGTTAAATCCGCAGCAGATAAAGGTGCAAACGTAATCTGTTTTGCAGAACTTGCATTCACTCAATTTTATCCACAGAAAAAAGCTTCGTCAGATAGTAAAAATTTTGCAGAGACAATTCCAGGTCCAACAACAAAAATATTTTCCGACCTTGCAAAAGAATTGCATGTTGTAATAATCCTTAACCTCTATGAATATCAAAATGGCTATACTTATGATTCGTCACCAATAATAAATTCTGATGGTGAAATTCTAGGTATCACACGAATGATTCATATAACCGATTACGAACACTTTTATGAAAAGGATTATTACATACCCGGAAATAATGGAGTAAAAGTGTATGACACCAAGTTCGGGAAAATTGGAATTGCAATTTGCTACGACAGACATTACCCCGAATATATGCGTGCGCTTGCATTGGCCGGCGCAGAAATTGTTTTTATACCTCAAGCCGGATCAATTGGCGAATGGCCGGAAGGATTGTATGAAGCGGAGTTGAAAGTTGCTGCGTTTCAAAACGGATACTTTACTGCACTATGTAACCGTGTTGGTAGGGAAGAAAAACTTACCTTTGCCGGTGAATCGTTTGTTTGTAACCCGGAAGGGAAAGTAATTGCCAGAGCCGGAAGCTTGATCGAAGAAATTTTAATGTGCGATGTTGATCTAAAAGAAGTAGAAAATTCTCATGCAAAAAAATTATTCTTTAGAGACCGCAGACCGGAATTGTATAAAGAGTGGTTTGAAAAAGTGTAGAGGTTGTCTCAAAAGTAAGTTTTTTAGAGAATAGCACGCAGATAAAAACTGATTAAACCGGATTTACACAGATTTTTTATAATTACTTTTTAGACAACCTCATTTAAAAAGTTTTTCTATGGTTTGACAAAATAAATATCATTCTGTCTTTCTGATAACCACTCAATTCCATCTTTAGTAACCACAACCATCTCTTCAATTGTGGCAATCCCAAAATTATCAATTGTCAGTCGGGGTTCAATTGTAAAAACATTTCCTTCTTCAATCTCAAGATAGGGAAGATTGTTGTAACGCTCCCACTTCGGTCCCATTAAACAACCGCCGTCGTGACAAACACGTCCTACCTGATGACCGAGTCCGTGTGGAAATTCATCGTAACCGTTAACCTGAATATAATGACGTGCGACCTCATCAATTTCCCAACCTTTCTTACCGGGTTTCATTGAATTTGCCGAGCGTGTAATCGATTCCTTTATAACATCAAATCCTTTTTGAACTTCATCCGGTGCTTTTGTTTCACCCGGACGAAGAACATACCATGTTCTCTGTAAATCCGAACAGTAGCCGTTATACTTAATACCGAAATCCATATTAATTACATGACCGGGCTCTATCACTCTGTCGGTTGGACCAGCATGCGCACCGGCTGTATTTGGACCGGAGAAAACGGAGGGACAATAATCTTTATCCCATGCTAACTGATAACCTCTTTTTGCAACTATATCCTGAACATAATGTGCAACCTGTTTTTCTGTAATGCCGGGTTTTAAGTATTTAGTAACATCATCAAAAATTTTGAGCGTCTCTTTAATTGCTTCTTTAATCAAACTTATTTCTGTTTGAGATTTTCTTCCTCTTAGGGCTGCAACAATTTCTTCTGAAGAAATTAATTTAGAAGCATAATCGGTTCCGTTAAAATGATCGAGCAGCTCAAGGTATAATCCGTATGTCATTCCATCTGCAAGACTTGAATTGCGCGAATAGTTGATAGCAATCTTGTTCGGTTTATATTGATTAATTACTTCCAGGAATTTTTCTTTAATAGACTTTAAGTACGGATGAATATTTTTATACGTTCCAACCATTTTCATATTTTCCAATTCGAGAGAACCGATTATAGCATGAGTATCGCCATTCTTTGTAATTATAAATGCCGATTGCCATGTTGCGTTGGTACCAACAATCATATCAATCATCGGATCTTTTATATTTCCCGTTTCTCTTACAAAGGTCATCCACATATCTATATCTTTTTCGTTCAGTATTTTAACCGCCTGATCAATTTTTTCGAGGATTAATTCTTTTCCCATTTTGCTCACCTCATAGTTTGAAATGTTGCCAGTAAAAATGCCTAATCTTATTGGAAAATGCCAAACACTTCGACGAGGAAATCGTCTAAATTTCGGCAGTTTTAATGCTTAAACTATTTTTAACATTTTCTAATTGGAATTGTGTATCTATTATTTACTACTTTTAAGTATTGAGACTTACATTCAACATTTCATCAGCAAACAGAGGTAATCATGAAAAAGATTTTTTATCTCCTCCTTTTTATTGTTATTTCACAAACAGCATATTCTCAGGTTAGATTTGTCTCCGATCCAAGTCTTTCGCCCGATGGAAAAAATATTGTATTCAGCTACGATGGGGATCTGTGGACAATACCATCAAGCGGTGGAACAGCATTACGTTTAACCGGAATGGACGGTAATGAAACCAATCCGCTTTATTCACCCGATGGAAAGTGGATAGCATTTACTGCAACTCAGGATGGAAATCCGAATGTATATGTAATGCCCTCGGAAGGAGGAAAAATTACACAGCTTACTTTTCATAGCGGCAGCGATGTTGTGGAATCTTGGTCGTGGGATTCCGGATCAATCTACTTTACTTCCAACCGTTATAACTCCGGAACTACTTACGTTGTATCAATCGATGGCAGAACACCCAAAAGACTATTTGATAATTATTTTACCTGGGCACATAATATAGCCGTGCATCCCAAAACGGGCGAAATATTTTTTAACGATTCATGGGAAAGCTCTCTATTTGCTAACCGTAAACGATACAAAGGCGATTTCAATCCCGATATAAAATCGTTCGATCCTAAAACCCGCGAGTATAAAGTCTATACTACTTACATAGGTAAAGATATGTGGCCGACAATTGATAAAGATGGAAATCTCTATTTCGTTTCTGATGAAGCAAACAACGAGTACAATCTTTACAAATTGGAAAACGGCAACAAAAAACAATTAACAAAATTCGATACATCTATTAAACGTCCGCGTGTAAGTTATAACGGCGATAAAATTGTTTTTGTAAGGGATTATCAATTATATGTTTATGATGTGAAATCGGGCAATGCCAATGCGGCTGATCTCAAGCTGTTTGATAACTCCTCAATCAATCTTGCCCAAGAGTTTAATGTAAAAGACAAAGTAACAAACTTTAATGCTTCGCCCGATGGAAAGAAATTTGTATTTGTATCTCGCGGAATAATGTTCGTTTCTGATCTGGAGGGAAAGTTCATCAAAAAAATTAACACGGATCCCAACGAACGTGTGGTTGAAGCTCTCTGGCTTAAAGATAATCAAACAATTTTGTATAACAGGACTGTTAACGGCTGGTTAAATTTATTTACGATAAAGGCAACGGGAGATCAGAAAGAAAATCAACTAACATTCGATGATATGAATAACCGCGAAATAAATTTTAACGATGATAGAACAATGGGAGCTTACTTTAGCGGAAGAAACGAATTGAGATTGATAGACCTTGCTAAATTGAAAAGCGATACAATTGTAAAAGATGAGTTCTGGGCAATTTATGATTCTCCCGTTCGGTTCTCTCCCGATAATAAGTTTATCGCTTATACAGCATACCGGAATTTTGAGCAGGACATTTTCATTTATGACATTGACAAAAAGAAATCGGTTAACATTACAAATACAGGTGTTACCGAAACAAATCCGTTCTGGTCGCCCGATGGCAAATATCTCTATTTTCAAACAGACCGTTTAGCACCGGGTTATCCGCGTGGAGTTCAGAATTCTGATGTTTATAGAATTGCACTTCAAAAATACGATAAAGATTTCCGCTCGGATCGGATCGGTAAATTATTTACAGAAGAAAAGAAAGATACTTCCAAACCGATTGTAAAAATTGATTTTGATAATATGATTGATAGATGGGAAGCGGTTGCCTCGCAGAACGGCAATCAGGGTTCTCCATTTGTAATTCAGAAAGACGATCAGACAACACTTTTGTTTACTTCGAATCATAATGGCGAGAATAATGTAATATGGCAGACAACCACCAAACCATTTGATAAGACGGAAACAAAAATAATTGAAGGTGCAAAATCGGGTTCTGTATTTATTTCAAAATCTAAAAACGATTATTATCTCCTTGCTGAAGGAAAAATATTTAAGCTCGATCTTGCTGCAAGTAAACTCAAATCCGTGGATATGAATTATACATTCACCAAAAATCTTGCTTCGGAATTCCGCCAGATGTTTTATGAAACCTGGGCAAACCTGGAAGAGAATTACTACGACGATAATTTTCACGGAGTAGATTGGCATAAAATTAAAAACCAATATGAGAAGTATCTTCCCGGTATTAGAACAAGGGATCATCTAAGAGTTCTATTAAGCGATATGCTTGGCGAGCTTAATTCTTCACACATGGGATTTAATTCAACCGGAGATGAAGAAAAATTGTTTTACAAGAATAACTCAATGGCAACCGGAATTTTGTTCGATAACGAAGATCCTTACAAAGTTAGTAGAGTGGTTAAACGCTCTCCGTCTGATAAACTTGATAAGAATATACAACCGGGCGATAGGCTTATTGCAGTTGAAGGTGTAAACGTTGACGAAACCATTAACCGCGAAAAATATTTTGTAGCACCTTCTATTCCCGAGGAGGTTGAACTTACATTTGAGCGTGGAAAAGAAAAATACAATGTTAAGATTCATCCGGTAAGTTTTAATGCGGTTTCGGGATTGTTGTATGATGAATGGGTGGATAATAATCAGAAGGTTGTAGATGAAAAATCAAACAAGAAAATTGCTTACGTCCACATGAAAAACATGGGTGTTGGGGAATTGAATAATTTTATTATTGAAATGACAAACGAATTTCATTACTGCGATGCATTAATACTGGATCTTCGTTATAATACCGGCGGTAATGTTCATGACGATGTTCTGCAGTTCTTAAGTCAGAAACCGTATTTAAACTGGAAATACCGCGGCGGTAAGTTAACACAGCAGCCAAACTTTACACCGGCATCAAAACCGATTGTGGTGCTTATAAACGAGCAGTCTCTGAGCGATGCCGAAATGACAACAGCCGGATTTAAAGAGCTTAAACTTGGTAAAGTTATCGGAACAGAAACTTATAGATGGATTATTTTTACTTCGGGTAAATCACTTGTTGATGGATCCTTTTACAGATTACCTTCGTGGGGATGCTATACATTTGCGGGTGATGATCTGGAAATGACGGGCGTTAAACCGGATATATATATTAAAAATACTTTCAAAGACAAACTTGATGGATTGGATCCGCAACTTGAAAAAGCAATTGATGAAATCCAAAAACAATTGAAATAGTTTTAAAAATTTCCTGATCATGTTCTTGCTCATGTTCATGCTCTTGATCATGATCAGGTCTTTTTATTTATATTCGGACATAATAATTTCGATAAATAATCCGAAGGGTTTTCCGCTTGAGTAATTTGCCAGTAAAAGTTGCCGTAATTGATCTTTATAATAACGAAGAGAATCAGGGCATAAGATGTATTAAGGATATTTTAAACGAAACCGATTGCCTCTACCAGGATATTACAATTGATTACAAATTATATGATACCAGATTTAAAGGCGAAGTTCCTTCTCTTGATTACGATATCTACATTTCTTCAGGCGGACCTGGAAGTCCATTTGAAGGCGAAGGACAAAAGTGGGAATCTGATTATTTCAATCTGCTCGATAAGGTATGGAGTCACAATAAGAATAATGAATCGAAGAAACATGTTTTCTTTATCTGCCACTCATTTCAGATAATAGCGCGCTATTTCAAATTCGGCCAAGTGATTCCCCGTCATTCAAAATCTTTCGGTGTTATGCTGGTTAATAAAACAGAAAAAGGAAACAATGATATAATATTGCAAGGATTGAATGATCCATTCTATGCGGCGGATTTCAGGGAGTGGCAGGTTGTTCAACCTAATAAAAAAGTGTTCGATGAACTTGGCGCTGAATTATTATGTGTCGAAAAAGAACGACCTCATGTTCCTTATGAAAGAGCTATGATGGCTGTCCGTATTACAAATGAAATTGTTGGAACACAATTCCATCCAGAAGCCGATCCGGCAAGTATGTATTACCATTTCCGTCAACCGGAAAGAAAAGAACATGTTATTTCTAAGTACGGTGAAAAAAAATATTATGAAATGCTCGATCTGCTTGAAGATGAAAACGGAATTAAGCTTACAAGGAAAACTGTACTTCCGAATTTTCTAAAACATGCATTACAACAATTACGCGGGGGTTAAACTCTCAACCCTTTGGAATTGTAAATGAAAAAGTTGTACCCACGCCCAATTTACTTGCGACCCAGATTTTTCCCCGATTACGTTCTACCATCTCTTTGCAAAGTAATAGTCCAAGTCCGCTCCCTTTCTCTTCTTTTGTTCCGTAGGTTGTGTGGTGTGTATCTATTCGAAATAATTTTCTTAAATCATCCTCTTTTATTCCAACGCCATTATCAGAGATGGATATTTCAATGTCGCTTTCTCTAAAGTGAGATCTGAAAATTATATTCCCTCCCTCTCTTGTAAATTTTATTGCATTGGAAAGTAAATTTTGAATTACCGAGAAGATCATGTCTTCGTCAGCAAATACAACGGCTAATTGAGATACTTTGTTGGTAATATTTATCTTTTTATTATCTGCATTGTTTTTTAAGAGATTTATTGTTTGATATATCTTGTGAAAGACATTAAATGTTGTTGGTTCATATGGAATTTTACCGGTTTGAATTCTTGACCATTGTAAAAGATTCTCAAGTAAACTAAAAACCGTTTTTGAGGACTCGTTTATTTTTTCTGCAAATGATTTAACCTCTTCCCTGGAAAGCTCCTCTATGTCTTCCACAAGAAATTCTGAAAAGTTTAAAAGCGAGCTAAACGGACTCCTTAGATCATGCGCAACTATTGAAAAGAATTTATCCTTCGAAGCATTCAATTCTTTTAGCTCCTGTTCGGATTTTCTAAGCTGAACGTTAAGATTTTCAAATTTTTCAACAAGCATCTTAAGCCGTTCTTCGTTCTTTTTAATCTCAGTTATATCTCTAAGAATTCCGCGGTAGCCAATAATCTCTCCATCTTTGTTCTTTACGGCCATCGAAGTTTCTAATACAGTAGCAATCTCTCCGTTAAGCCTTTTTATATCGATCTGGTAGTTGTTAACAAACCCGATTCTTTCAAGCTCTTTTTTAAATTGATCCCGCTGATCTTTATGAAGATAAATTTCCTTTGCGATATCAAAATATTTTATTTCGTCAAATGATTTTACTCTGAACAATTCTAGACCGGCGGGATTTAGTTCGACGAACTTTCCATCAACACTGCTTTCATAAACCGCATCTTTCAATTCCAGAAAAAGAGTTCTGTATTTATCCTGAGCTTCTCTTAATTTTTCCTCTGCTTTAATTTGTTCTGTTAAATCTCTTGCAATTCCAACAAGAGCAACTTCATTTCCTTCATCATCTTTTATTAATGATGTTGATAACTCTATTACAAATTCGAATCCGTCTTTTCTTTTATTAATTAGTCTTCCGTTCCATCCGCCGTTTCTTGTTGCATGGTGAATAGTTGACAATACCGAGGAAATATTTTTTTCCGATCTTAATATTTGAATATTCTTGCCTATTATTTCCTCAAGTTGATAACCATACATTTTTAAGAATGCATTATTAACAAACAGAATTTCGTTTTGCATATCCGTTATGTTAACAGCATCGCTTATGGAATTAATCATGTGTAATAAAAGCTTTAGGTCTCTTGAAGGCCGGATGTTGGATTGTGTCATGTTACCCGCATTATTTGTTTTTTCAGAAGTACTGGAAGATTTATCGTCCATTGTAAACTCCCAATCTTTTTCATCTTCAATATAATATTTGGGAAAATATTTTATTCAGGAAAGTTTAATTAATAAAACGGGTTGTCCCTTTATTAAGCCGATCCATTATAGCAACACCAAGACCTTCTTCCTCAACCGGCTCGGCTAAAATTAAGTCGATCTCTTCTTTTTCAAGTTCATGAAGGTATTTAAAAAGATTTGCAGCAGCTTCCTTCATATCTCCTTTTTCAGAGAGAATACGTACTGAATCGAAATTATAATTAAGGTTCGCCTTCTTAAAAAACAGCGCGCCAATTTTTTTGCTTGAGTACTTTTTCAGATTCTCGTCGGTTAAAAAATAGAGCGGAATAGAAGGTGCATAATGAAACGGAAGCTGTCCGGGTGCGTTTGGTCTTATCGAAAATTTTGATATGACTTCAACTTTTCCGATCTCGTTTTCAATTTCTTCGCGCGATAAACCACCGGGCCGTAAAATTGAAAATTTACTCTCTGTAAATTGAATAATTGTCGATTCAACACCCACAGAACATTTACCACCATTTAGTATGATATCAACTTTGTCTCCAATACTCCTGTAAACATGCAATGCTTCGGTTGGACTTAAATGCCCGAATTTATTGGCGCTTGGCGCTGCAATCGGGCAACCGCTTCTCTCAATAAGTTGAAGTGCAACCGGATGATCCGGCATTCTGATTGCAACAGTTGGATTACCCGATGTTACGATATCGGGAACAGTATCATGTTTAGGTAAAACCAATGTTAGAGGTCCCGGCCAGAATTTGTTGATAAGCTTCTCTATTCTTGAATCGTTAACAAATGCATATTCGGTAAGCTGATTCTTATTGGCAATGTGAAGTATAAGGGGATTGAAAGAAGGGCGTTTTTTAGTTTCGAATATTTTTGCAACGGCAATAGGATTTAATCCATCTGCGCCCAAACCATAAACTGTTTCGGTAGGAAACGCAACCAATCCGCCGGCTCTAATTACATTTGCAGCGCTGATAATAGTTTCTTCATTTGCTTCAAAAATATTCATAACAGCTTAATGTAATAGCTTTGTTAAAGAATCTTAATTAAGGTATTTTCACCGGTAAAATTATTGAATTACTGCCTGATTATGAAACCGGGTTTTTCTATTTATTAAGAGGAATTATAATTAATGAACGAACTTAAAAATTTTTGTAAGCTGCTTGCCGATGAAAGCGGAAAGATTATAAAACAGTATTACCGCACTGATTATAGAGTTGAAATTAAATCCGATGAAACACCGGTTACTATTGCAGATAAAAGATCGGAAGAATTAATACGCGAAATGATAATGAAAGAATTTCCGGATCATGGAATATTAGGCGAAGAGTTTGGTGAATACAACCCGTCATCAGAATACAAGTGGATTCTTGACCCTATTGACGGCACAAAAAGTTTTATAAGCGGCGTTCCTCTGTTTGGTACTTTGATAGCACTCATTCATAACAACGAACCAATTATAGGTGTAATTAATCATCCGGTTTTAGGTGAATGTTTAATCGGTGATAATATTGCGACAGAGTTAAACGATATTAAAGTTACGGTAAGAAAATGCGAGGACCTTTCATCGGCACTATTACTTGCCTCGGATCATTTGATGGTTGCAAAGTATAGATCTAAATCCGGCTTTGATAACTTGCTTAGCCGTGTTAAACTTTATAGAACATGGGGAGATTGTTACGGTTATTCCTTGCTGGCAAGCGGTTTTGCCGATATAATGATTGATCCGATTATGAGTAAATGGGATCTTGCCGCATTGATTCCAGTTGTTAAAGGAGCTGGCGGAACTATTACCGATTACTATGGCAATAACCCCATGGAAGGAAATAGTATTGTTGCTTCAAATACGAAGCTGCACGGACAAGTATTGACCATATTGAATCAATAATTATTTCATTATACTGTTAAATCACTTTACAACAGTAATTGAAAAGTGATAAATTATACCCACGAAAAAAACTTATAATGAAATACGGAAACGCACACCAATATTAGTCAATTCAAAATTAACCTTCTGGAGGGAAAATGAAACACAGATTTTTATTAATTGTAAGCATGATTCTTGTTTCTTCATTTATAATTTATGCCGGAGGAGAGAAGAAAAAAGAATTTAAAATTCCTTATGAACAGTATCAGCTTTCAAACGGATTGGATGTAATACTTCATGTGGACCGCTCGGATCCGATAGTTGCTGTTTATGTTGCTTACCATGTCGGTTCAAATAGAGAAACAAAAGGAAGAACCGGTTTTGCTCACCTTTTCGAACATATTATGTTTCAGGAATCGCAGCACATAGGTCAGGATCAATTCTTCAAAAAGATTTCTAAAGCGGGCGGCTCATTAAACGGGTCAACAAATACAGACCGAACAAATTATTTTGAAACTGTTCCTAAGAACGCTTTAGAACTTGCATTGTGGATGGAATCTGATAGAATGGGATTTCTACTAAGTAAAGTGACCCAGGAAGCTTTTGAAAATCAGCAGAACGTTGTTCAGAATGAAAAACGACAGAGCGATAATCAACCGTATTCACAAACGTATTACGCAATGGCAAAACTATTATACCCCGAAGGTCATCCATACAGCTGGACAGTTATTGGCGAACTTGAAGACCTTGCAGCGGCTTCATTAGAAGATGTTATCAATTTTTATAAGACTTTTTACGGCCCAAAGAATGCAACACTAGTAGTTTCAGGCGATATTGATGTTAATGAAGCAAAAAAATTAGTCGAAAAATATTTTGGTGAAATTACAGCATATAACGAATCTAAACCATTACCTAAGATGCCCGTTACTTTAACCGAAACAAAACGTGCATATTTTGAAGATAAACTTGCAAACGCTCCGGATTTAACAATCGCATTCCCAACAGTAGAAAGATTTAGCAAAGACTCTTATGCACTTTCATATTTATCACAACTTCTTGCCGGAAGTAAAAAGTCTCCGCTCTATAAGGTAATAGTTGAAGAGAAAAAACTTGCGCCAAATGTAAGTGCATTTCAGCAAAGCTCTGAACTTGCCGGCGCATTCAGTATTAGTGTCCGTGCATTCCCGGGTAAAAATTTAGGAGAAGTTGAAGAAGCTGTAAAAGAAGCATTTGCCCGTTTTGAAAAAGAGGGATTTACCGAACAGGATTTGGAAAGATTAAAAAATGGTGTTGAAGTTCAATTCTATAATCAGATTTCCAGTGTACTTGGTAAGGCAATGCGTCTTGCAGATTATAATATTTTTGCCGGCAACACAGATTATATCAATACAGATTTGAATAACTCGCTTGATGTAACAAAAGAAGATGTACTTAGAGTATATGAAAAATATATCAAAGGGAAGAATTACATTGCACTCAATGTTGTTCCAAAAGGAAAAGCTGACTTGGCTGCATCCAATGCAGTTCTTTTCCCGATTACAGAAGAATCAATTGATATGCAAGGTGTCAAGAAAACCGAAGCTTCTTCTGTAAAAATAGAACCAATACCTACAAAGTTCGATAGAACAAAAGAACCAGCGCTGGGGCCCGATCCCGTTGTTAATCCCCCGGCTATATGGAATGGCAAAATTAAAAATGGTGTTCGGGTTTACGGAGTTAAGCAGAGCGAGATTCCTCTTGTTCAGTTTTCTATTATACTAAAAGGCGGAATGCTTCTCGACCCGATGGATAAAATCGGCACCGCTTTTTTAACAGCAAGAATGCTTAATGAAGGTACTAAAACCAAAACGCCCGTTGAATTACGTGAAGCGATGCAGGATTTAGGTTCTAATATTTCTGTCTCCGCCTCTTCAGAAAACATTACACTTAGCGGTTCAAGTCTTGCAAGTAAATTTTCAGAAACTGTTGCATTGGCAAAGGAAATGTTGTTTGAACCGAGGTGGGACGAGAAGGAATTCCCTATTGTAAAGCGGCAGATCGTAGAAGCTCTTAAAAGAATGGAAACTTCTCCGGCAAATATTGCAAATAATGTTTTTGCAAAAATTGTTTATGGAAAGGATAATATACTTTCTAATTCTGCGATGGGAACTGTCAGCTCAGTGGAGTCAATTACAATAGATGATATAAAAAATTATTACGATAAATATTTCTCTTCTGCAGTTGCAAAAATTATGGTTGTTGGAGATGTTGATAAAGATAAAGCCGTAGAAGTTTTCAATTCGCTTAACGGATGGCAAGCTAAAGAAGTTAAATTTCCCGATGTTAAAATTACAGCGCAACCAAAACCTGGAATTTTTTTTGTTGATGTTCCGAAAGCAGTTCAATCTGAGTTCCGCGTTGGCCATTTAGCCCTTCCATATAATCATCCCGATTATTATAAAACAGTTGTAATGAACTTCAGATTGGGCGGAGATTTCAACAGCATTATTAATATGATTCTGCGTGAAGAAAAAGGATTTACATACGGCGCTCGTTCCGGATTTAGCGGCTCACTTTATCCGGGGACATTTATTGCACAAGCACCCGTTCAAACTAATTCAACATTTGAAACAGCATCTATCATTCGCAATGAAGTTAATAAGTACCGTCAGGGTATTAGCGCAGAAGACTTAAACAATGTTAAGAGTACATTACTAAAAGGAAATGCACTACGGTTCGAAACTCTTCAGGCATTATCGGCAATGTTAAGCCCGGTTGTATTATACGATCTTCCGTTTAATTATATAAAAGAGAGAGAAAAATTTGTTCAGAAGTTAACAGCAGACGAGCATAAATCTCTGTCTCAAAAGTATCTGCAACCGGATAAAATGGTTTATGTAATTGTTGGTGATAAAGCAACCCAGTTCGATAAATTGAAAGAGCTTGGTCTGGGCGAGCCTGTGCAGGTTGATAAAAACGGCGACCCGGTAAAATAGTATAGCAGCACATATCAATAATTCAAAAAAGGCGAGTTCCGGTTAACGGGCTTGCCTTTTTCTTATCAAAAATTTTCTTGAATCCTTTCTCATTTAATTGCATCAAATCTTCACAAAATAAAATGGAGAAAACATGGCTAATGTAATAGAAGGAACAGACTTTAATTTTCAGAATGAAGTATTAAAATCCGATCTGCCGGTACTTGTAGATTTCTGGGCACCGTGGTGCGGTCCTTGCAGAATGGTTGCACCTGTTGTTGAAGAGATTGCTGGTGATTTAGCTGGTAAATTAAAAGTCGTTAAAGTAAATACAGATGAAAATTACGGGGTTGCTTCTCAGTATGGTATTATGAGTATTCCAACTCTTGGTATTTTCAAGAACGGAAAACTTGTTGATGCAGTAATTGGCGCAATTCCAAAACAGCATCTCGTTTCCAAAATCCAACCTTACATTGACAGTATAAATTAATCATACAAAAAAAGGCGGTAATTAACCGCCTTTTTCAATCTATTATTTATTTCTTATTATGCTTCTACAATAGCATCAACAGCGCAGACTTCAACACAGGATTTACAATCATTGCATAATTCAGGTGCAATAAATGTATGATCTTCTGAAATAGCTGCTTTGGTTTCGCCGTTTACAGTATATGTTTCGCCCGCATTATAGATTGCGTTATTTTCGCATTCATCTACACATGCTGAACAGCTGATGCATTCGTCAGTAATAACCATGATTTTTAACTCCTTTATTTGATGATATTAATAAACGTTTGCCCAAATTGCTCAAAAATCTTGCCGGAAATTTTGACAAAATGAGCAAAAAAAGAGTTTTTATTTTTCATTTTTGAAAAAAGGAACGAATAGTATTGCGACTTTGAGAAAAAAGGGGTGGGCAGCTCTTATTTAATAAAAAAACCCGATAAGTATAACCTATCGGGTTATTCATGAATTTTGTGGGTGGTTTTTACTTTATTATTGCACCCAATCCGTTAATTCTATATGTCTTGGTTTTCGGATTACACGGGTCATCGCCATCATGTTGATGATCTTTCTCGGAATGATGTTCTTCGGTTGAGGGCTGAACTTCTGCAACAATTCCTTCTACTAAAGCGGTTTTGCCTTTAGCATCTTTTGGAAATACAATTACACCATCTTCAACCTTAACAAGAATTTTTTCGTTCTCTTTTTCACCGGCAACTTCAATCCAGCATCCCATTCCCTGGCAGACATTAAGGATTTTACCTTCTACAAGGACTGTTTTGCCGTCAAATTTTTCCGGCGAAGTTAGTATTGATGATACATTGGTTTTATCTTTTAATGAAATTTCCTTTCCATATTTTTCGCCTTCAGCATTAATATTACTAACAAATAAGAATAAGGCGATTACAAATAAAGATTTTTTAAGCATTATCAATTCTCCAATTTTTTTAATTTACCGGACAAAAATAATTCGCGGCATCTTTTTATGCAAGTAAAACCGTAATACCTGAATTTTTCTGTTCACTAAAATGTTATAGTGGTTCGTAATCCCCATTTTTCTATATTTGATCTAATAATTAAGCAGTATAAAAATGTTTGCACAGGTTGTTTTTCCATTACCTTTTAGAAATTCATTCACTTACTCAATACCGGAACAATTAATTGATTCTGTAAAAGTTGGTGTAAGGGTTGTCGTCCCTTTCGGTAAAAGAGTGTTAACTGGATTTGTAGTTTCACTTTCCAGTACAACCGAGATCAAGGAGAAAATTAAACCCGTTAAAGATGTACTTGATCAATATCCGATCTTTGATGACGAAGCTCTTAAATTTTACGAATGGATTTCTGATTATTACCTCTGTTCACTGGGAGAATCTCTTAAAAATGCTGTTCCATACGGGTCGGATATAGAATCGAAGAAAAAAATTGTTTCCGATCCCGAACTGTGTCTTAATCTTTTTAAGGAAGAGAAAAAGAAAACCACGCTTAAATCTAAAATTCTATTAATACTTTCCAATAAAGAAGTCTGCACCATTTCTTATTTACAAAAAGAAGTGAAGAATAAAAATATTTACTCGGTTCTAAACAGTCTGGAAAGATCCGGGACAGTATCGGTTCTTAATGAAGTTGAAAGCGCGAGAGTAAAAACAAAGAAAGTAAAATTTATAAAACTTGCTAAATCTCTTGATGAAACTTACGAAGCGATTCCGGCTCTGGAAAAAAAATCACCGAAGCAAGTTTTTGTTCTACTGGAATTGCTTTCAGCCAAAGAAGACTTACAATTAAATGAACTTCTTAAAAAACTCAACATCAATGTTTCTACAACGAATAGTCTGGCAAAGAAGAAATTGATAGAGGTTTATGAAAAGGAAGTGGAACGGGTTTTTAAGGAAGTATATTCTGAAGAGATAAAAGAAATAAATTTAACCGGACCGCAATCATTAGTTGTAGGTAGAATTTCCGAAGCAATTACCCGAAATGAATTCGAAACATTTCTGCTTCATGGTGTAACCGGAAGCGGCAAAACACAGGTTTATATTGAGCTTGCAAAGAAAGTACTTGATAGTGGTAAAACCGTTATTATATTAGTACCGGAAATTTCTTTAACGCCACAAATTACTTCAAGGTTCTTTAATCACTTTGGCAACATTACCGCGGTAATGCACAGCAGGATGTCTCTTGGCGAACGTTACGATGCATGGCGCGGATTTATTTCCTGGAAGTATAAAGTTGCAATCGGTCCGCGTTCGGCTCTCTTTACACCGCTTAAGAATATTGGTCTAATTGTAGTTGATGAAGAGCATGACCAGAGTTATAAGCAACAGGATATTGTACCAAAATACAATGCACGGGATGCAGCAATAGTAAGAGGCAAGCTTAGCAACTGCCCGGTGCTGCTCGGATCTGCAACGCCATCCCTGGAAAGCATGCACAATGCATTAAGCGGTAAACACATTCTGTTGGAATTACCGGATAGAATTGATAATGCAAAACTGCCCGATATAAAACTGATTGATGTTACTATTGAAAAAAAGAAGAAGCGAATGGAAGGAGTTTTTTCGAAAACTCTTTTGGAAGAAATAAATGATAAGCTCAATAAGAAAGAGAGTGTTATAATTCTGCAGAACCGCCGCGGATTTGCAACACAGGTTTTTTGTAACGATTGCGGCGAAATAATAACGTGCGACGATTGTTCGGTTCCGATGGTTCATCATCTCAACAAAAATATTCTTCAGTGCCATTACTGCGGAATAGTTAAACATGTTCCTAAAGCATGTCCGGTGTGCGGCTCTATCGAACTGAAATTTTTTGGAACCGGCACACAGCGTGTTGAAGATGAAATGGAGTTCTACTTTTCCAATGCTAAAATTGAACGCGTGGATTCCGATTCGATAACAAGAAAAGGAAAATTGAGCGAGATACTTAATAGTTTTAGAAACGGCGATATAAATATTCTTGTCGGAACTCAAATGGTTTCCAAGGGATTGGATTTTTCGAATGTAACTCTTGTTGGAGTAATCTCGGCCGAAACAACATTATGGATACCCGACTTCCGTGCCGATGAAAGAACATTTCAGTTGTTAACTCAGGTATCTGGACGTGCCGGAAGAGCCGATAAAAAAGGGGAAGTGATAATACAAACGCAAAATTCAAAAAATTTTGTTCTGCAGAAAGTAGTTGAGAATGATTATAAAGGATTCTATGAAAAAGAAATTGATCTGAGGGAAAAAGGAGAGTATCCACCTTTCACACGTTTAGGATTAATTGAAATAAAGGATGAAAAGGAAGAGAGAGCACGTGGAGCGATTAATGAATTTTCGAATTATCTTAAGAAATATTCTAAAGGATTAAAAGTATCACCTCCAACCGAAGCGGTTATTTACAAGATAAAAGGAAATTACCGGTTCAACATTCTGATTAAGAGCAGTAAAAAAATTGATCCATCCGGAAAGCTTTTAAGGAACGCACTTCTAAATTCTTATATCGAGTTTAATCAGAAATCTAAGTTTAAGGACACTAAGGTAATACTAGATATTGATCCGCAAAGTATTCTTTAGCATTGAGCGAGGATAAAGACCTTGAAGGATTTTTACAGACTTCAAGGTCTAAGTTTTTAGAATCCGAACCACTTTAAGAACGGCAGCGCCTGAGCAAGCAAGAACATTAAAAGACCAAATCCGATCCATATTCCAAAAATTAATGCGAAATATTTTCCGGTATCTTCCGACTTAAACATCTTGGCATAACCTATACTTACAAGCGAATAAAACCAGATTGAAAAGACGTCAACCTTGTTCAATAAAAATCCTGTTATAGTTGATTTATCAGCGTCCATAAATTCACCGACGCTTAAACCCGAGAAAAATTTGTTCATTACAAGAGCGGCTATTACCATAACAATTACTTGTATTACTATTACATAATGCGGAAGTCCATAAGCTGACATTGCTTCTTTATAAGTTCCGGCGCCTTTAAGAGCAAACTTCGTGAATAAATAAAATACACCGGATACTACAAAGAATGAAATGAATGTAAAGAGAACAATTCCAATTACACTGAAAATAATATTTGTTCCCATTCCCTGATCCATTCTTTCACGAATTGTATCTAGTTGTTCTTCTTTCTGTGCTTCTGTCATTTGTCCTTTTGCAACTGCTTCATCCATCTGCTTTTCAAATTGAGCCATCTGCTTTTCCTGTATTGAAAGCTTAATAACAGGGTTACTCATCATTACTATATTCGAAAGAATTGCAACAACAATTACAACGAGAATCGGAATTATCCAATCGGTTGTTTTGGGACCGGTTTTAGCCATCTTTGCAAATGTATTGCCCGGTTCGGAAAATACACCGACCAACTTATCGGTATGGCTTAGTTCAAGTTCTTCTTCTTCTGCCTGGGACATTTTTGGAGCTTCCTGGTTTGTTGTTTCTTCCATATCTACCCCTCTGTTAGGTTTGTAAATATTTAGTGGATTGATTGTGTGCCAATTTACAAAAAAAAATCTATCAAATTCCTTATTTGTTTAGATTTACTTTGGTTATACTAAAATGTTGGCAGCTTAGCCATCATCCAATTTCATGTATTATTTAAAGGAGAAATATGAAATCGATCCACTTCCCATTATCACCAAAACTTCTACGGGGGTTTATTCACCAACCGATGCATTGGTTGTCGATCATAACGAGAGAAACTTCGTAGAAATATATCACTTTTATGGAACTTAATGGAACGAATTCGACCAAATGAATGATGTACATTGAAGCACAAAAT